>WUUC01081307.1_pt1 | contig 37906 bp, 58 predicted proteins | sample 6278441 | NCBI WGS metagenome assembly WUUC01 (sample SAMN13675441, study PRJNA597444) | soil metagenome | isolation source: soil | place: USA: Washington | collected 2017-10
ACAAAATGAAAAAGAAAACAGTTCAACGGGTCTCTGGCATGAATTGGCAGGGACGATCCTTCACCCTCGATCTCGCGCCGCTGACCGCGATCATCGGCCCCAACATGGAAGGCAAGTCCTCGGTGCCTCATGCGATGCGGGTCGGCCTCACGGGCTACTCGCCCGCGCACGGGAAGAAAGCCGGCGCGACATTCGGATTCATCGGGTCCGAAAATGGCGCGACCAAAGGCGGGGTCGAGCTTGGCTTTGACGATGGCGCGAGCGTCAATCGGCTCACATGGGAAACCAAACGCGGCAAGATCGAGGCCGGCGAGGCGCGGATGGACGTGAAAGTCCCCCCGGTGCTTCTCGATCTCAAGGAGGAATTTTTCAAGCTGAGCGGGCCAAAGCGGACCGATTTCATCTTCGGAAAAATGGACATGGCGACCCTCGGCTTTGCGGTCGAGGAAATCACGGCCCGGCTGAAAAAGGACGTGAAAGTCAAAGAGCCGACGCCCGAGAGCGAGACGGTGCTTGCCGACATCATCACCGATGTCGAGGAGGCCGACCGGGATCGCGAGGACGCCGGCCAATCCTACCAAGAGTTCATCGCCGGGGTTTGCGATAAGATCAAAGCCCGCGCCGATTCAGCGGCCAACCTCCTCGATCAAATGGCCGGGCTGATCCAAGGCACGACCGTCTTGCAAGGATCGCAAGCGCCGCTCGCGCCATTCAACCCGGACGATCTCGCCGCCGCCCGGCAAAAGCACGCGGACCTCACCGCTCAGCGCAACAACGCCGAGCGGCATGGCGAAAACCTCGCCAAGCTCAACGCACACCGGCCCGCTTATGTCGCCGCCCTCGGCACGGTCAAGGATCATTCCGCCGAGATCGCGGCCCTCGAAAAAGAGATCGAGGAACTCGACAAGCAAATCGCCGGCTTCAAGTCGACCACCAAGCCGGCCCGGCTCGGGCTTGAGCAAGCCAAGGGCGCAAAGGTCGAGGCCGAGGCTTTGATCGAGGCCCGCGAAAAGTCCCTCTTGGAGCGCAATGCCGAGCTTGCCGAGGATCAAAAGGCCAAGTGCTGTCCGAAATGCAAGAGCAAGGGAAAGACGTGGGAAAAGCTCTTGGCCGCTGAGGCCAAAGAGATCGAGGCCGAGCGGAAGCAAATCGCCAAGGACAAGGCCGAGATCAAAAAGCTCGACGCGGCCATCGCCAAGGCCGAGGCCACGGTCAAAGAGCGCGAGGCCGAGGACACCAAACATCAGGAACGCCAAAACGATCGGGCGGCGAAATCCCGCAAAGCGAATGAGCTGAGGCTCGCCGGCACAGCGGTCAAAGTTCAGCTCCCCGCCGGCCCGACCACCACGACCACGAGCTTGACGGTCGATGCCATCAAAGAGCGGATCAAATCCATCGACGAACAGCTCGCCGCGCCCGGCGTTCCCCCCGCCCCGGCGCCGGCGGCTATCGACGCGGCCAAAGCCGAGGTCGAGCGGCTTGAGGCTTTAGAGCGGGCGCACAGCGCAAAGCACGCGGACTCTTTGCGAGCTGAGGAGGGCCGGGCCAAGCACGCCACGGCGGCGGCTGAGAAAGAGGTCGCCACGCTGGCGGGAAAAGTCATGCAAGCCCTCAAGGCCGAAATGATGGACAAAGCCTTCGAAGGCTTTCTTGCCAAGGTCAACCGATTCATCACCGGGCTATTCAAAAACACCAAGGGCGGGGTCACATACCGCGACGGCGAGATCGGCTACTTGCGCGGGGCAACATGGGTCAGCCTCGACCATTTCAGCGGGACCGAGGAGATGCTGACTTACATCGGCCTCTCGGTCGCGCTCGCCGAGGAAAGCCCTTGCCGGATCGTCTTTGTCGATGAATGGCTCCGGGACGATGGCATGCGCGAAAAGGTCGCCGCCCGGCTGGCGGAATTAGTCAAGGCCGAGGTCATCGATCAGGCCATCGTAATCGACACCAACCCGGCGGGCTACGCGGCCCTTGGCTTCAAAACCCTCTCGCTATGATCGAAACCGAGGACGTTGGCCGCACGGTCTATTGCGACGCATGCGGCGAGGATTACACCGACAGCCCGGCAACCGGCGGGTTGCTCCATCAATCCAAGGCGATTTGCCCGGTCTGTGCGCCGCGCTGGCGAGACGAGCGCGACCTCTCATTCATCCGGGGCGAATGCCCGGCGGGGATGCCCTTTGCCGATTGGGTCCGGGACATCGTTCGCGGCGGCATGCCCGGAACGATTCAAATCATCAGCGGCCCCGAGGCCGACCAATTCTTCAACCCCACGATCAAACAGCAACCAAACCCACAGAACCAATGAGCGAGGAAAACTTGAGAGACGCCGTTGTCGCTTTCGCTCGCCGAAACGATATGAAAAAAACCACATCCAAAGAAAAGGGAGCAATCCCGAACTTGCCAAAGGCACCCACGCCGCCGGCGGTCAAATATCCACCCGCGCCAGATTGCGCCCCGCATGAGCGGGCCGAGCGGCTCCTCGGCTATCTCGGCAAGCGCGACGACATTCCCCCCACGGCGGTCGGCGAGCTGGCGGCGGTGATCCGGGATTACGAGGCGATCATCGAAAAGTGCGAGGGGCCGAGGATCGAGAAAGACAACGCGGAATTCATTGCCCGCGAAACGCTCAAGAGCGCCGGCTTCAAATTCGCCGAGGCTATCAAACTCTACGAGAGCGCGGCGGCAAAGCTGATGGAGGTCGATTTCAACCGGGGCCTGACCGTGGCGCAATGGGCCAAGGCCCTCCGCGTCCGGCAACAGGAGCAACAATTGGAGGGCGCATGAACAAGCGGATCGATTACCTTTTCAAGGCCCTCACGCTCCGATTGCTCTTGGCCCTTTTCCAAAAGCATTGCCGGCGCGACGACAGATTCGAGGCCGAGGTCGAGGCTTGCGCGGATGAATGCGCCGCGATCTCAGACGGGAGGGCGCAAGTATGAATAAAGACCTTGCGCCGGCGATTGCTGAGATCAACGCCATCCTGAAAAAGCACGACATCATGGGGCTGGTGATGGTCACAAACCAGACCCACGCGGATTGGGCCATGCACGTCGAGACCTCTTGGACTTGCACTAAATTCGAGGGGAACGCGCTCCGCATCCGCTGTAAAAAAGAGGAGGTGCCCGATCTTGAGACGCGGAAAAACCTTGTCAAAAACACCGCCGGCTCTTTCATCGCGTTCGTCGATCTCATGCGGAAAATGACCGAGAATTGCGCCGGCATCCTTCAATGTTTGCACCGGGCCGGAATCGAGGTCGAGCACGTCAGCAAAGAGGAACCGCCCGAGCCGCCAGCCCATTTGAACTAATCTTATGACACCAACCGATGAACAGTTGAAAGCTCGCGGCCTCACCCGCGAACAGTACGATCGCCGCAACAAACTTTGGCACGCCATGCTCAGGGAATTGCCCCCGGACGAGCGCGAGCGGATCAACGAAAACACTCAAGGCATGGACGCGCTTATCATGGCGACGCGGGTCGAAATGATTATAGCCGAGCAAGAGAAGAAAGGAGCTTTCGATGCCCCGCGAACCTAAAACCGGCGAGATCATTCTGAGGCGAGCCGCCGGCGGATGGGTGCTCCGATTCTTCTTTCGCCTCGATCTCCAAAAGCCCCGGCAAGAACAGCAGCCCGCCGCTGAGCGGATCGCGCACGAGGTCGCCCGCAATGTCCAAGGCGCGGCCACGCTCGCCGAGGCTGAGGCCGCAATACTCGACACGCTCTTTTTGTTCGTGGCCCACAAGTGCGCCTCGATTGAGCTGGTCGATCTCGCCGGCGATGGCACGGCTCTCCATTTCGAGTAGCCATGAGCGACAAAGCCATCGTGACAGTTCGCAAGAGCGATTGCCCCCGCGAAATTTGGGCGTGGCTATCTCAGGGCATGCCGCCCGAGATCGACCCCATCTTCATCACCGACCGCAAGCTCGCCCGCGCTTATCAGGAGCGGTGGCGAGAATTCGCCAGCCGGGTCGCCAGTCTGCAAAGGATCAAAATGACGCCGGGCCTTGTGATGGCCGAGGTTTGCCGGCGCGATGGTGAGTGGCTTTATTTCACCGACCGCCTCGGCCTCTCGCATGCCGCATATTGCAAAGATCACAAAGGCGATTCCCACGCCCCCGAGAAAGCGGTCGGCGCGGTCAAGATGGGGCAAAGTTGGTTTTGGGTGATCGTCGATGAATAAGGAGAGCCTGTGAAAATTAAATGTCCAGAATGCGGCGGCGATCTCGCCCCGCGCCCCAACAATCAGCCGATGCAATGCCGCGCTTGCGGATGGGAATCGGCGATAGTCGTGCCTTATGTCGGCCCGATCATGCAAGAGCACGTCGCCGAGCAATTCGAGGCCCTGAGCCGCGACATCAAAAGCGGCGCGGCATTCGCCGGCCCGGAATGGCGGGTCGCCCCGGTCATCGAACAGCCGGGGGACGGATTTCGCGCCGCGATCCTCGTGGGGATCGATCTCACCAAGCGAGCGTGGTGGGCCTCGCCTTTCCATTATTGGGGACAAGCCGGGCTGCTTTGGGGCGGCTCGGTCATGCCCGAATCATGGGACAAATTCTTCAATGATTTCGACGCCGATCCGCCAAAGCGCGACGCCGGCTATATCCGCGCCCCATTCGGCGGAATGATCGAGGCCATCGTGCGCCGGCGCCGGCGGTGCGTCGGGTGCGGTAAATGGTTCTGGCGGCAAGGCTGGTGGAATCCACTAGCCGGCGTGAACATTTTCGAGGAACATTGCTCCAAGGCTTGCGCGGACGAAGATGATCCGCTGCCTTACTGAGAATGAATCCGGCCACTCTGAAAACGATCCTTGAGGGCGCACCCGCTGAGCCGGGGACGATTGCCGAGGGCCTGATCGGTTGGAACACTCGCGACGGTTTTTGCTTTTGCTCAACATGCGTGGGCCGTGCGATGCGACGTGGTTTCACATCCAATCAGCTCGGGTGCTCGATCCCGGTTTGGAATCGCCCGGTGAAATGCGACGCCTGCGGTCGCTCATGGAATGCGGACGGAACTCAAAAAGCGTAACGGCTTGCGCGGGGAATTCTCCGCAACCTTCGAACGGTATGGCCGCAAGGTCGTGAAGATCCCGAACATTTACGGCCGAGGCCGCGCTCGATCAATGGAGGTGGTCACTTTGCTTTTCCGCGAGGTGAAAGATTCCACCGGCAAGACGGTCACGGATCACCTATGGTTTCAAACATGCAAGCAATGGGCGATCCTCGGCCTCAAGCCGGGCGACAAAGTAAAATTCGAGGCGCGGGTGATGCCCTACGAAAAAGGATACGTCGGTCGATACGAGGACGAATCGGCGCGGGAAACCGACTATCGGCTCGCCTTTCCAACAAAGGCCCGGCTCGTAGGAGCTTTCGCCGATCCCTTGCCTTTGCTCGGCTCAGCGGCTTGCCAAGGGTGCGGAGGCGCGAAACCATCCGGCGAAAGATTTTGCGAGCGGTGCGCCGGCGGGCCAATGGATTAAGGTAGCAATTTAGATATTGCCTTCGTATTCGGACTCTATAACGTCCGATCTCAGGCCGGATGATCCGGCCCAACAAAACAATATGCACGAATTCACGAACCCTCAGATTGCCGCGATCAATTCAACCTCTCCCGACATCGCTGTCGTCGCCGGCCCCGGCTCTGGCAAGACAACGGTCCTCGCGCATCGCCTCCGCGCCATGATGGTCACGAAAGGCTTTGCCGCTCGGGATATGATCGTCATCAGCTTCACCAACGCCGCCGCCAATGAGATCGTCGCCCGGCTGAAAAAGGTCGGCGAGCCGGGCCTCGATCATGGCCCCGAGCCATTGCGCTACGCGGGCACGCTGCACGGGTGGGCGTTGCGATTGCTCAAGGAAAGCGGGCACCTCATCAATTTGCCGAAGCAAATTTCGATGCTGACCGAGGAAGACGCCAAGCAGCTCCGCGACTCGATCATCGACGGCCAAAAGGTCAAGTGCGCGATGAAAGACATCGACGCGGCCTTGGCGCTCGGGCCGGGCTTTTATCTCAACGAGGCCCCGGAAAGGCTCAGCCCGCAAATGGTGGTCGCCGCCGCTTATTACCGCACCTTGCTCGAATCGGGGGTGATGGATTTCGACAGCCTCTTAAAATTCGCGATCCTCGTGCTTGAGAAAATGCACATCAGCGGCGGGCCGTCCGGGATCGCCAAAATCGTTTGCCTTTTTTGGGACGAGGCTCAGGACTCGGGCGGCGATGACTGGCGCATCATGGAATTGATCGGCGCGGAAAATCGCTTCGTGGTCGGCGATCCTGACCAATCGATCTACGCCTTTCGCGGGGCGCGGCCCGATCTTTTCAACGAATATCTCCGCAAGCCGGGCCGCGAGGTCATAAAGCTGGAAGAAAACTTTCGGTGCGGTCCCTCGATATGCAAGGCGGCGAACTCGCTGATCCATTGGAACCGGGGCCGATTTGAAAAGCGCACGCGCTCGCTGGTCGCCAATATCGAGGACGAGGTGATCGTCTCTGAGTCCCACGATCCGGGGCAAGAGCTTGAGGCCATCGCCCGCGAAATCCGCCGGTTCAAAAATCTCAACGAGGTCGCGGTGCTTTGCCGATTCAATAAGACCGTGGAAAAGCTCGGCCTCGGCCTCGCCGGCTTTGGCATCCCGGTCGCGGTCGCCGCCAAGCCTGAGCGCCCGGTCGATTGGCCGCTCGCCCGCGCCTACATTTCGCTGCTGAGCAATCCCCGCAACGATGTCCTCATGTATTGGTGGCTCGTGCGGATCAATGGCAAAAAAGGAGCTGATGCGATCCGGCTCCATTCAATGCGCGAGCGCAAGCCGATAGTCACGATGTTGGAAAGGCAGCATCTATTCCCGGACAATCCGACGCCGGACAAATTGCCGGGCCTCTTGGCCGCTCAGGAGATCGGGCAGGAATCCATCGTAGCGGTCCAGAAAGCCGCCGCCAGCTTGCCGCCGGGGGCGACCTTGGCCGAGCTGGCGTTCGCGCTCGCGGACGAGGAAATCCATCGCAAGGAAACCGGCGAGGGCGTGACCGTGACAACGATCCATTCAGCCAAGGGCCGCGAATGGGACGTGGTGATCTTGCCGGCCTTCGAACAGGGGATCATCCCGAGCCTGAGCAAGACGGCCAATATCGAGGAGGAACGCCGGGTCGCATTTGTGGGAATAACTCGCGCCCGATTCAATCTGATCGTGACCAACGCTCGCAATCGGGAGCCGATGTATGGGCGCGGCCCCTTGCAACCCACGGCCATTTCACAGTTTGCCGCCGAGGCGCGGCTCACTCAGATTTGCCGGGGCGAGGACTGAGGTTGGGAACAAGGTGCGAATAACTCGGGGCAACTTTTAATAACATGGAATCGCCAGCGGGGCCGATGGCCTCCGAATATCCAGCTTCTATGATTTGGGAAAGCATCCACGCGCAACGCGCTTTCTTCCACTATCACGTGCCCGTGGCCCGGCTCCTCGGGATCACCGACGCGATCTTTGTTTGCTTCCTGATTTGGCGGCAATATACGCCCGAGGATCAGGTTGAACTAAAGGCCGAGGACATCGAATCCGGGACCGGGCTGACCTACGAAATGCAAAAGAGCGTGCGCAAGCGGCTCAAGGAAAAAGGCTTGCTGCTAGAGCGATCCATCAGGCTCCAACACAAGACGTTTTTCAGCATCGATGTCGCCAAGCTCGACGCGCTCCTCGAAATGGCAACGCCCCGTCCCGAACAAGGAAATCCCTCGGTCGGGGCGGCGGGTAATCCTCACTCGTCTAATGATAAGAACTTCGGAAAGAACAAGACTCCCCCGCCCGAGGCGGGGTTGGCTCGCAAGGGCGAGGGAAAAGCTCCGGGGGAAAAGAGCGAGCACCAAGCCCTGATCGATGATTGGCACGAATGCTTCGAAGCGGCTTTCGGAACTCGCTACGTGATCCTTGGCGGGGCGGATGGCAAAGCGGCGAAGCAATTGCTCTCGGCCACCAAGCTCAAGGCCGGCGAGATCATCAAAGTCGCCACCGCCGCATGGGGAAAGCGCGGCAAGGAATTTTGGGCGTGCGAAAATAAAAGCCGGACGATCCGCGACCTTGCGGCAAATTGGAACCGGATACTTGCTGAGCTGGACCGGCCCGCGCCGGGGCAAATCGCCGCTGGCGATGTGATCAGCCGGGTCGCCAAACAAGCGCCCGAGGGATTGCTCCCCGAATCTCAGCGGCCCACGCCGGGCTATGACGAACAGCACAACAAGATCAGCATGGACGAGTATGAACGCCGATTCCCCCTCAAAAACTACTATGACGAGGCCACCCTCAAACCTCTCGACTGATGATTTGCTCTCGGCGGCATTGCGCCGGGCCGAGGCCATCGCCGAAAAAGCCAAAGAGCAACGCCGCCAGCTTGAAGAATTCGCCGCCGGCCAACCGCAATCCGTGGCTTGCTCCTTGCATCCGCACGTGATCCGAAAGCTCAACATGGACCTCAGCTCGGCGCACAGCCATCAGGCCCACCTCGCCGGCAAAGAGGGGTGGGTCTTGGTTTACGATCAGTGCCTCGAATGCCGGCGCGATCAATCAACCCGCGAAAAAGCGAGCTGGTTGGAACGGGCCGGGTGCCCGCCGATCCTCACACACGCGAGCTTTGAAACTTTCCAAGTCGAGAACGAACAGGATCGGAACGCGCTCGCCTTTTGCCGGAATTTCGCCGGGGATCGCAAGGGCTTTCTCGTACTGACCGGCGCCCTCGGCGATGGCAAAAGTTTTCTGGCGGTCGCGATCTTGCGGGCCATCGGCTCGGGGAAATTCATCACGCACAACGATATGCTTTTCGCGCTCAGGAAAGGCTACGGCGATCCAAAGGCCGAGGATGTCCTTGAGCAATGCCAAGCCGCCAGCGTGCTCGTGCTCGACGACATTGGCCTTTCCGCCGGGGGCCGGGATGACATCCCCATGCTTCACCACGTCCTCGATCATCGCCACAATTTTCAGATGCCGACCGTCCTCACGTCGAACTTGACGTTGCCCGAGGTTTACCGAAGCCTCGGCGAGCGGATGGCCCAACGAATGAGTCAGAGCCTTTACAAGCACATCGCATTCAGCGGGCCAAGCCATCGGGCGCGAATGCGGGCCGATTATCTGAAGCAATAACCAGCTTGCGCGAGCGAGCACAACAAAACAAAAGAAAGGAACGCCAGCTATGGCAAAGAAAGTGGACCTCGGGCCGATTATCATCACCGATAAAGACGGCAACGAAATTGACCTCAACGAACATCCCCTCTTGCACAAGGCCCTCGGGCACGTGGGCAAGCTCTGGACGCGATGCGAGAAAAAGTTCATGGATGCCCTCGACGGATCGGAACGAAAGACGATTCAAGTCGGGTTCTCTGTGCTGCTCAATCTCAAGGAGCGCGCCCCGGTCGTGGACACCACGATCAGCTTCAAGGATAAAACCAAGGAGAGCGGGATGTCGGTGATCAAAACGTTCCGGCTCTCGGAGACGGACGAGCTTGAGGACCCGGACGCCCCGCCGCTCCCCGGCGTGGATATGGAGGCCGCAAAGGCCGGACGCCTTGCTGATGGCGCACCGGCGAGCGATGGTGAGGCTCAAGAAAACGGCGAGGCCGGCGGCAAAAAAGGCCGCAAGCCCCGCAAGAAAAAAGAACCGGCGGCGGAATAATCAGCCGAGGCGGGGCCGGCCATCCGGGCCGGCTCTACCTCAACAAATCGCATGGAAAATTTAGACAAAATCGAAAAGGAGCTTGCCGCCGGCGAATGCCAGCACGTCGAGCTTGAGCACAAGGTGGAAATAAACCAGATGAAGCCAAAAGAGGGCGGCGGAATTTCCACGCACGAACTCTCGATAAAGGTGCAATGCGCCCATTGCGGGGTGCCTTTCCATTTCACCGGCGTCGATCAGGGCACGAGCTTTCGCCGCCCGATGGCCGACCACCGCAGCGTTGAGCTTCGCGCACCCATCGGCCCCGGCGAATTGCCGATGACTTACCAGACTTTCGAGACGGCCCCGGCAAACTTCGTCGAAATGATGTTAGAGGACGAGGCAAGCGACGGATTGCCACCCGATCTCAACCGCTCGCCGGCTGGCGATGCGCCGAGCGATCCGCCGCCGAGCGAGGTATCGGACGAAGAATTCGAGCGGCGAGCCGCTGAGGAACTGACCCGCCGCGATAAAGCGACCGGGGACGCATTCGGGGAGGCCCCGTGAATAAGATCGCCGACTTTTGGAGCCGCCCGCCCACCATTGAACTGAACAATTTCAAATACAAGGCGCTCTCGAATTGGTCCTACAATCTCGCGGTCGGATGCAATCACGCCTGCCGATTCTGCTACGTGCCCGAGGTCAGCACGAACCGCATGGCCGGCAAGATGGCCGAGGTCGGCGTCGCTGATCCGGACGAAGAATGGGGCAACTACGTTTTCGTGCGGCCCTTTGACGAGAACGCCTTTCGCGCATCGCTCAGGCGGGCAATCAAAGAGGACGCCGGCGGCAAATTGCCGGCGGATGGGAACCGGGCGATCATGCTTTGCACGACCACCGATCCTTACCAAACGATCTACCACCCGGACGAGGCCATGCGGAAAAAGTTGAACGGCGGGCTTGAGGAAGCGGTGCGCCGGGGCTTGACGATCATCCGGGACGAGTCCGATCTCAACGTGCGGATTCTCACGCGCTCGCCGCTGGCGGTCCGCGACTTTGATCTCATGGCGACCTTTGGGGGCCGGCTCATGTTCGGGATGTCGATCCCGACCCTCAACGATCAGCTCGCTCGAATCTATGAGCCGCACGCGCCCTCGCCATCCAAGCGGCGCGAGACGCTACGCAAGGCCAAGATTGCCGGGCTTCATGTCTATTGCGCCGTCGCGCCGACTTACCCGGAATGCGACCGCGATGATTTGCAGGCGACGTTCAAAGCCCTCACCGAAATCGAGCCGATGACCATTTTTCACGAGCCGATCAACATCCGGGCCGAGAACGTCGAGCGCATCAAAGCGCACGCCGAGGCGCATGGATTCACGGTCGATCTCTCGCCTTTCGAGAACTCGTTGACGTGGGCCAAGTATGCCCGCGCTCAGCTTGAGCTTGTCGAGACGGTCGCAAAGGAGCTGAACCTTTACAGCCGGCTCCATCTTTGGCCGGACAAGGATTTGCCCGGCAAAATCCGCGATCAGCGGTTCACGGAATGGTGCATGCAATGGTGGGCGCGGCTCAGCGAATGGCCCACGATCCCGAAATCGACGAATCAACACCGACTCTATGAGAAAGACCAGCTACCCGGATTTTCCGACACAGGCCGCGAGCGCGAGGGCAAGACCCATTAGCTCGGTCGCCAACAAGTTTCGATCCGCCGCGCTCGGGGCATTGCTCAAGGATGTCCTTGACGAGATCGCGCTCCATCCGCACGCGCTGGCGGTCCACGTCGAGGAAATTACGGCCGATCTCTTAGAGGTGCGGATCGATTGCGATCCGGGCGACGTGAAAAGGCTGATCGGCTCCAAGGGCCTCCACATTTCGGCCTTGCGCCGATGGGTGAAGCTTTGGGGCGACGCCAATTGCTTCGGGGTCACGATCCGCGATTTCGAGGCCCCAAAGGATACGAGCGACCGCTACGACAAATTCCAGCACAACCCGGCATGGCCGAAAGACCGGCTCCTCTCGATCCTCAAGCGGCTCGCCGAATCGGTCGCCGAGGGGCCGATCAATGTCGAGTGCGTGGATCGCGAGGAAAACAGCCACGTCGCTTTGCGCTTTCGCGATGGCGAGGACGGCAAGGTCATGGCCGCGCTCGGCGAGGTCTTGGCGATCCTCGGCAACGCAATGGGGAAAAAGAACGGCCACACGCTCGCGGTGCATTTGCGCCCGGAAAGGCTTGCTACCCGCGCAACCCGTAGATAGCCTCGCAATCCAGCGGGGCGACCCGCCAACAAAACAAACACTATGCCGCTAGAAATTCCCGACAATCCCGATTTCGCCCTCGATCCCGAGCTTCGATTCATCCTTGGCCGCGTCTGTTTTATGTGCCGAGACATCGCTAAAGTGCTGATGCTCTCGAAACGTTACGCGGTCGCGGCCAAGGCCGAGGACGAGCAAGCCGTCGCAATACATTGGATGCTCGGCCATTATTTCAAGCACGGCCCCACTAAGTGGCAAGCCGAGGCGGAAAAGGAAATCCGCGAGCTTGCCGAAAAACTCGACGCCGACCGCCAAGCCCCCGAACCAATATGCCATCCTTCAACAAAGTAATTCTCGCCGGCAACCTCACCCGCGATCCTGAGCTTCGATACACCCCGAAAGGGACAGCGGTATGCAAGATCGGGCTTGCCATGAATCGAAAGTGGACCGCCGAGGACGGCCAACAGCGAGAGGAGGTCACATTCGTCGATTGTGATTTTTTCGGCGCTCAGGCCGAGGCCATCAGCCAATACAAAAAGAAAGGCCACGCGGTCTTGGTCGAGGGCCGGCTCAAGCTCGATCAATGGGACGATAAACAAACGAACCAAAAGCGGAGCAAGCTCGGCGTCGTGGGCGAGCAATGCACTTTCCTCGACGGCGGCGGCGACCGCGATGGCGGGCACGATCAGGGCCGGGAATTCAATCGCCCGAGCTTTCGCTCGCCCCGGCCATCGACCGCTTACCAAGGCCGGCCCGATCAGACCCGGCGAGCCGCCGCGCCCCCGCCGCCCTCGGACGATATGCCCCCGGATGCCGAAGATGATGTGCCTTTTTAGGAACCTTTGTTTGCGATGAATGCCAAACCACAATCTGCCTCGACGATGATCCCGACCCCACAACCAGCGGCGGCGGGTGCCGAGTTTGCGGCGGCTCTCGCTGGCGCATCGTCTGAGCAATTGCCGCTTGTGCCGGCGGGCTGGTATCCGATGGCCGCTTTCCCGAAAAACTGTCAGCGGGTGCAAGCTCTGATGAAAGACGGCACGATCCATCCGGACGTGCATTGGGCGAGCGATTTGAGCGGCGAGGAGCAACCCGCATTCGAAGGCTATTTCATCCCGAGCGGATCGGGCTTCGTCGAGATCGCCAAACCGATTGCATGGAGGAAAAAGCAATGAGCGTCGCGGCATCCAAAAAGCGGGCCGAGCTGATCCTCAAAAAATACGCGTGGCTCCACGACGATCTCAAGCACCGCCGGGGCCTGAGTTGGAATCACGGCAACTCGACCGTGCCCGGATGCCGGGTGATCGAGGCCACCTACATCGAGACGCCGGCGCCCATTGGGGTCATTTGGTATCGGCACGGCCATTGCAAAGGGGTGATCGAAATCCTCGGGATGTTCGTGATCGATTATTACCGCCGATGCGGGGTGGCGACTTTCCTCCTCGAAAAATTGGTGGCCGCGTTCCCCGCCACGACCAGCGTGGTTTCTGGCGACGGGACCGAGTATGGTTCGGCATGGATGCGAGCCAATGGGTTCACGAAAACCTCGGCGGGCGAGTGGGTCAAGCTGATCCCCCCGGCGAAAAAAGGAAAGGCGCGGGGGTGCCGATCCAAGAGGTAACGCCGATTGAGGGCGAGCGTTGGTGCTTTCACATCCACTCGCGGTCCCGGCCCGGAACAAAGTGGCGGGTCGATCTTGAAGCCTACAATTGGAATGGGGCGTGCGATTGCGAGGACTTCCATTTTTCCCGCGAACCCGATCTCAAGCTCGGCGCGAAAGCATGCGATGACTTGCGCTGCTACCATGTGCTCGCGGCGCGATCCTACGTCATGGAGGAAATTTTCCCAAAGCTGGCGCAAGCTCTCGGTGGCCCGAGAATGCCTACGCCCGGCGAGGGCGCTGGCGCGAAAGCGCGGGCGAGGGAATTGATCGAGTCCATCAGAACCGTGCCCGGCCTGATGGAATTGCGACAACTGATAACCGGGCGCATCGACGAATTGACCGACAATGAAGAAAACCACGATCCCGCCGGCGAGCAACAAGAGGAACCCGATCCCGGACCCTCAGCTCAATCCCAACGGCCTGCACAGAAAATATATCGTCTCCAAGACCGACAATTCACCCGTCGATGAACGGGCCGAGTATTTCGTGCTGAGGCTCGACGATTATGGGAAAGACCCGGAGCATGTTCGGGCTTGCCGCGTTGCGATCCTCAAATACGCGGACGAAATCCAAGGGCACTTGCCTCAGCTCGCGACCGACATCCGGGCGCGATATTCGGAGCGGATCGCGAACCAATGGCCCGAGCGCAAGCCGGCGACCGTCCCCATTACCAAGCCATCGATCAGCGAGAGCGGGATCGTTGAGCGCACCGGGAAAGCGACCGAGGACATCCGCACCGAACCAAAGCCCGAGGTATGAAAATCGCGCCCAATCTCCAAAGCGGCCACATGGACGTTGACGGATTCGAGCCGCCGGCATGGTTCAAGGTCGTGCTTTGGCTGGCAATCCTCGGCTTGCTCTTGCTGGTCGCACGGTGCTCGCCGAGCGTCCACGCGCAAACCAATCTTCCGCCGGCGGGGTGGGCGACCAATATCCCGCCGCGCAAGGCGATCACAGACCTCGGCGTCATCACGCCGGACTCGATCATCAATCTCGAAAAGTGCGAGCGCCGAAAAGACTTCTTTCGGTTCCGCGTCGAGATATTGCCGCGCAATGCGCGGGGTTGGACGAACAAGGTCCAATTCTACACGACCAACGATTTCCTCAAGATCGATGACCTCGCGGCGGTGCCCGATGGGGTCGCCATCATGGGGGTCCGATCGTACTGTGCGAACGGCGACGCCAGCCCGGTCGCTCTGTTCAGGATCGACGTGCAACGCGATCCGCCGGACGCCCCCAAAGCCACCAAGGCGCAAATTCTCCGCATGCCGAGCGAGCAAGTGATCGAGCATGTAATCGAATCGCTTGAGCCGCCGCCGGGGCCTTTGCCGCCGATGCCGGCGGGCATGACGAACAAATCCGCGGTGCCCTTGCGATCCTATGTCGAGCCGCTTCCCAACGGCACCAATTCCAGCTACGCCCAATGGCAACACCGGCTTGAACAAGCCGCGATGCGGGGCCTCAGACGCTCTCAATAAAACCATGAAACCAAACAAAAAAGCCGACGATGCGGCATTCATCGAAAAGATCAAAACCATCAACATCGGGAGCGGCAAATCGGGGCCGGCGCAACCTCCCAATTGCTCCGATTGCGGCAAGCCAATGACGCCCGTCGCGGTGATCCCGATAATGGTCAGCATGCACCAAGCCTTGACCCCGGTGCGCAAGCTCAGGCGCGACGCGGACGAACAATCATTCTCGGCCTGAATGGACGCCACGCCCGGCAACGGGTTTTTCTATATGCCTGACCCCAAACTCAAACCGGACTCGCCCCGGCTTTCGACGGTCCTCTCGCCCTTTACCAGCCGATCCAAGTGCCAGCGATGCGGCAAGGCCGGCCCCGAGGTCCAAGGCTGGCGAGAGCACGACCACGAGGATAAGCCCGAATACATTTACGTCTTTCTGTGCAAGGGCTGCGGAAAGGTTCTGATCGGGCCGCATTGCCGGCTTTATTCACAGATTATGCCCAACGAGCCGCTCCCCGGCGTCATGAACATTTGCGGCGATTGCCCGTGGCGAAAGCTCAGCCGATGCACGTCGCCCTTGGCGAAATTCAACGGCGGGCCGGGGCTGGCAATTCAAATCGAGCGGCCAACGAACGCCCACATCACTTGCTCGCCCCGGCGCAACTCGGGGTGGATTCAACTCTACGCAAGCCCGGCCACCGGGTGCTCAGGAAAGACCACACGCCAATGATGGACCTACCACCATTCACGCCGGCTCAGATGCACGACCTCGCCGAGCTTGCCCGCGAGGATCGCCGCGAGCGCGAGCTTTTCGACGGCAAGGAACAAATCACCAACCCGGAGCGGCTGACCCGGCGTTGCTCAACGTGCGGCGAACCTGAGAGCAAGCGGCGTGATCTCAGGCCCACGCAATATCTCGCCGGCGAGGGCCGAAAGCTCAGCCCGGCAAATCTCGACCGCTGGCAAAACACGGTCCATTGGTCGTGCCAAAAATGCCGGCGGAAATATCAGGGCTTGTGGCGGGTGCCCTCTTACCATCCGCAAGCGGGCCGCGAGGACCATGTTTGCTACGCTCAGCAGCTCGTCCCGGACGTTCGCGCCATCACCCTCCAAGAGCCGTGGGCATGGCTGGTCGCCGAGGGCTTCAAGGATTGCGAGAACCGGGGGATCAACTTTGCATTCGAGGGCCGGGTCTTTATCCATTCGGCCAAGAGCCTCGCCGGCGACTTCAAGCAGCTCGAAAATTGGATCGGCACGCACCTTGGCATCATGCTCCCCGGCGTCGAGTGGCTGAGAAAAAACCACATGGGGCGGATCGTCGCGGTCGCGGATTTCGCGCCGATGAAGCCTTACATCGACAGCCCGTGGAAGCAAAAGGGCAAGTGGGCTTGGCCGATCAATTGGTGCCACCGGATCGCCGCCACGCCGGTCGTGCGCGGTCAGCTCGGCCTCTGGCGATTGCCCACCGATCTCCAAAGGATCAATGTCTTGCCATGATCCGCCGAGCCACCCCTCAACGCCAAAAAGAAAACCGCGAATATAGCCAACGGAGAAAAGTATGGATGACAAAGCCGCAAAACAAATTCTGCGTGGTCTCGCTGATCCTGAGGTGGGGTCAGCTCAAGGCGACGGATGTGCATCACCAGCGGGGCCGGGCCAACGCCCTCTTGCTGGACGAACGGTTCTGGCTCCCGGTCAGCCGGCGCGGGCACGATTGGATCAATCGAAATCCCGCCGCCGCGAAATTGTTGGGCTTAGTAGCGGGGCCTTGGAACCATCAGCCCGGACCTTCGATTCCCTCGGTGAACTTGGAGACGATCATTTGCGAGGGGAGAGCTTTGCGCGACTCGAATCCCGAGTGGTCGCGGAGCTGAACCGCGACGTTTTCCTCGGCAAAGTTTGCGCCTTTGCGGGCGCGGTTGAAAAGACATCGACCCTCACCCTCGACGAATTGCGCCGGACGATCCTGATCGCCGAGGAGATCGCCCGCCGGCAACCTTTCCAGCTTTCACAAATGATGCCAAAGGATTGCCCCCACTTGGTGAAATGCGAGGGCAAGTATTACTTTGGCCGATCCCGCTGGCGGGAATTCAATGACGCCCTTGCGACCAGCGAGTCGCGGGCAATGGCTCTATTGCTTGAGTGGAAAGTGCTGGACCTCGACGCGGCGAGCGCGGCGCATCGCCTCAAGTGGGGAAAGGAGCAAATCATTTGAGCGTCGCCGGCAATCTGAAAAATGACGGGCGCACTTTCGAGAGCGCGTTTGAGCGGACCGCCGATGCTTATTTCAACGCCCGGATTTTGCGCCTCACCAAAGTCGAGCCGCCGGTCAAGGTGGTCGGGTTCGGCGCGAACCGCCGGATCATCTTCCTCGAAAATCCTTTCCCCGATTACACCGGCGCATGGACCGAGCGCGGCGGGCGCTCGCTGATGATCGAGACAAAAAGCACGTGCGAGCCGAGGCTGAGGCTTCAGGACAAGGGCATGCTCTCGGCCAATCAAATCGAGTGGCTGAAACGCTGGCATCATTCCGGCGCGGCGGTGGGCGTGGTTTGGGAATGGATGAACCAAGGCGCGGTCTTTCTTCCCATCGGCCAAGTCCTCACCATTTGGAAAAGCGGACGCCGGCACATCAAATTCGAGGAGGGCGATCCGATCCGCCAAGGCCGGGGGTTCGTCCTTTTCGACTTTGTGGAAAATCTCCGCAAATGGTATCCCGCAAATGAACCCGAACAGTGAACCGGCTCAGCATGTGCCCAACATGCACCCCTCGACGATCCTCACCCCGGCGGGGTGGAAACATACCTCGATCCATCCGGACGCCGGCGGGCGATTCAAGGTCTGTGGATATGCCAGCGCAACGCCTTGGTTGCCCGGCGATCTCAAGGCCCTCGGCGTGAAAGTCAAATCCGGCAAGGTTTGGGGGCTGACCAAGGAGCGGGCCTTGGAGATCGGAACCATGATCGAGACGGCCATGACCAAAGCCGAGGCCGGCCATCCCTTGCCGATCCGTGGCCTCGGCGATCCCGCGCCAGAGATCGCCAGCGGCCCGGCCAAGCCTTCGAAGCCCGCGCCCCAAAAATCGGCCGTAGCGGATCAACCGTCCTTGCTCTGATCCAAGCGGAGCAATTTAGGGCTTGCTCCTTTTTTCGTGGTATGCAATAGTGATATTGCCGCCAGAGAAAGCGGCCAACAAAACAATATGAGCAAGACCGCCAAAAAGACCCGCCAGCCCGACGAAATCATCGGGCGCAAATATCAACGCACCAAGTTCGGCCTCCACAGCCGATCCCTTTTCGGGGATGGCAAATGGTATGGAACCGACATTTACGACTCGCCCGAGGACGCCAAGGAGGCTTTCTCACGGATCGGCAAGCCAATCCTCGGCGGGCTGGTCAGCTTCGAAGGCGAGGGCACCGATCTCCGCGAGTATCGGATCGTCAAGGTGATCTCCGAATACGAGGTGCTCGAAACATTCAAAGCGAAAATCTGATCGGCCCCGCTAAAGTCTTCACGACACCCGCCGATAGCCTTCACATGATCGCGAAAGCACCAATCGAAATCAAAAACCACGGCGGCGAGAAAATCGCCCATTGCTGCGGATGGTGCTACCCGGCGGGATCGCACATCGCGGCGATGCCCGAGGCCGCTGGCCTCAAGGTCAGCCACGGGATTTGCAAGGGCCACCTTGCTCAGATGATGAATGAGCTTGCCGCGACCGAGCAAACAAGGCTTGCGCCGGCGGCATAAGTAAGCAATAGATTTATTGCCTCGGGCGAGCCGGGGCCAACAAAACAAGACCAGAGCATGAAAACAGCAATCGAAAGAAGCGCGGCGGGCGAGGAAATCGACGGCCAAAAGTGGCACCTCCACACGGCCCTCAGCCCGAGCGGCGGCAATCCAACGGCCCCCGAGCAATTCAAATTGTGGGGCGCGGATAAAATCCACAAAGCCGGCCCGGCTGGCGCCTATCAACTTTTCTTCATCCGGGCCGGGGGGAAATGGTATGCCGCGCACGCGGACGGCGCGATCTCATGCACTGTGCAAACCCACAAGCCCTTTCTCGGGCCGACTGGCGAGATCGCCGCGCTTGAGTATTTGCTCGCCACCCGCCACGACACTTTGGAGCAAGCCAAGAACAATGTTTGGCACTTGGAGCGCGAGATCGCCCTCCTCAACAATCTAATCGCCGCCGCCCGCTTCTGATATGAGCCGCAAGAACAAATACACCCTCACGCACAATCCGATTGCGATCCCCGGCGTCGAGGTCGCCACGGTCGAGGATCGCGGCGCCGGCGAATTCCGCCGCCGGTGGATCACCGCCCGCGCCCTGAGCAAGAACCCGGAGATCGCGCTCGAATTCAGCATTGAGCACTACACGGCCAAGCGGGACAAAAACCAACAGCTCCGCTACCGCCAAGAGTATGTGACGATGGAAATCCCCCGCGAACATTTCGAGGCTTTCCTCGCCGAGATCAACAAGGGGGCAAAGTTTGAGCCATGAAAAAGTTGCCGCCGATCATGCCGGCGATGTGCGGGACTTGCCCTTTCCGCGAGGGATCGCCGCACGCCAATCTTGCCGAGCTGCTGACCCTCTCAGCTCTCACCGAGTCCTCGCGCATTTGCCATTCCACCGGGTCAAACGCGATCCATCACCGGACCGGCAAGAAGCCAAAGATTTGCCGGGGCGCGAGGGACAAACAGCTCGCCATGTTCGCGGCGATGGGATTCATCAGCGAGCCGACCGACGCGGCATGGGCGGCAAAGTGGGCGGAAATCCAGAAAGAGAAACGGAGTAGGAGAGCAATATGAAGATGGCGTTCAAAGCAAAAAAGTTCGGCGGCGAGGCCCTTGAGCTGGTCACGCTCGCTTGCGAGATCATCAGCGACTACGAGGATCAGGGCTACAAGCTCAGCTTGCGCCAGCTCTACTACCAATTGGTCGCCCGCAATGCGGTGCCCAACACCGAACAATCGTACGATCGGGTGGGCACGATCATCGCGGAGGCGCGGATGGCCGGCCTTTGTGATTGGGATATGATCGAGGATCGAGGCCGCGAGTGCGTGACCCCGGCGCACTGGAATAATCCGGGCGAGATCGTCGAGGCTTGCGCCAATCAATACCGCATCGACAAGTGGGCGGATCAGCCGGTCTTTTGCGAGGTCATGGTCGAGAAGCAAGCCCTTGAGGGCGTCCTCGAACCCGTCTGCAATCGGCTGGACATCCCATTCACCGCCAATAAGGGCTACAGCTCGGTGACAATGATGTATCACCAAGGCCGCAAGCTCCGGGAGGAATTCCTCAAGCGATGCCGGGCCAAGTTCGTCGCCGATGCCCACGCCCTCGAAAAGCCTTTCATCCCGGCGAAATTCCTGAGCGATAACCGGGGCCATGCTTTCGGGCAATGGATGGTCGAGCAAGGATTCATCGAAGAATACATGCCGATCCGGCTGAGCGAAAAAGGCCGCAAGGCCGGCTTTCCCCGCATCGTGGTTTTTTACCTCGGCGACCACGACCCCTCGGGCATCGATATGACCCGCGACGTGGCGGATCGGCTTTGCACCTTTAGCGACATGACCCCAATCGAGGTGCGCCGGCTGGCGCTCAACATGGATCAAATCGAGGAGCTGAACCCGCCAGAGAATCCGGCCAAGCTCAGCGACTCGCGGGCGCGGAAATACATCGAACGATTTGGGGAATCATCTTGGGAGCTGGACGCGGTCTCGCCTGAGCAATTGGCGACGCTGGTGACCGATGCGGTCCAAGAGCTGAGGGAGGAAACAATTTGGGCCAAAGCTGAGGCCCGAGAAAAGAGGGAGCGAGCCACGCTCCAAAAGGTCGTGGCCGATCTCAAAGCACCATCACCAAAGAAGAAAAAATGAAAAGCGATACCAAGTTAGATTCAAAGGATGTCTCCAACACGGCCCTTGCGCCGCTGATCGAGCATTGCAACAAAGTAGTCGGGAGCAAGGCCGAGCTTGCCGAGAGAATGAGCACCGCACTCGGCTATAAGGTTCACCGCCAGATTGCCGAGGGTTGGGTCCATCCTGACCCGGCCAAGCGGGTCGAGCCGAAGCTCGGCCTCGGACTCGTGCTCTTGCGGATCGGCGGCGAAATGATGGGGGTGAAAAAGCCGCTCCATCTTGGCCGCACGATGACCAAGGCATTCAAGCCCGCCGGCGGGCGCAAGGCCAAGGTTGCCACCAATGGCGAGGCCAAGCGGCAAGCGTGGGCGGATCGCCCGCGCAAGACCAAGCCCGCGCCGGCGGATGATCTCCCGAGCGGCGAGCCGGGCCGGCTCGATTCAGACATCGAAAAGCCGCGCCGATCCCGCAAGGCCGATGTGACGAAAGTATTGCCGGCTACGACGCAATGGCCGGCGAAACCCAAAGCCCGGAAAGCCTGAGCCATGCCCGAGGAAATCGCCAAGCCCGGCGAGGCCGACGCGGCTCTCGACGAAGCATTCATGCGGCAAGTGACGTGGAAACCCTCGGTCATGCGAAACATCGCGATCAAAATCGCGGCGCGGGCCATCAGCGAGGGCGACCGTATCTTTTGGGCCGATGACATCGACTTTGATTTCGTCGAGCCGGGGGACCGGAATTGCATCGGCGGGGCTTGGCGGCAACTCGTCAAAGCGGGGATCGTCAAACGGACCGATCTCAACCGCCGCTCGACCAAGAAAGCGAGCCGGGGCCGGACGGTATTCAAATATCGGCTGGCGAGCGCGGCCCGCGCCGAGACGTTCCTCAAGCGCAACGGATGGACCGGGAACATCACCGCCCGAGGCGAGCGGCTCCTTTTCAACGTCGAGGAAATGCGAGGCGAAAAGTGAGTTGGGACAAGTTCAATCGCTGGTCGGCGGCATGGTGGAAACGCACCATCGAAACGGACTTGAGCGAGCGCACGAAAAAGCTGATCGGCAGCGCGTCCCCATTGCGCGGGGATCATCCCGAGTTCGGCCTCGCCTTGCGCCTTTTCAAATGGGACCGGGCATGCCTCGCGAAATTCAAAAAAAGGGGGCCGAAAAAATCTTCAAAATAGTTATTGCAACGTCCAACCCGTCGCAATATACGTATTGCGCCCGATGGGATAGGCCCGGCAATGACGCCAGCCAAGACCCGAGACGGCACAACAAAACAAACAGATATGATCGCTGGACAAGACCTCTCGACCCTCGCCTCTAACATCACCAACACCCGCGCCCACAAGCGCGACTACATCGCCCAAACCACCGCGCTCCGCTTAAGCGATTCCGGGCGGATCGCTTTCAACATGGACGGCTCGGAGCATGAATTCCAGCCCACGAAGATTTGCCTTGAGCAGATCGGCGACCGGGTTGGCATCCCCCGCAAATATGCCGAGCGCATGGCGACCGAGGCGCCGGGCCTCCTCGCCAACAACGTCAACCATTGGTTCGCGGCCAAGCCGGAAAAGCGCATGCTTCGCACGCTCCGCAACGGCACCGACATTGCCCGCGCTTTTCTGAGCGACCGCTACCGCCCCCTCGACAACGCGGACATCGCCGAGCGCATCCTCCCGGCCCTCGATAAGATGGGGCTGCAAATCAAATCGACCGCGATCACCGACAGCCGGCTCTATATCCAAGCGGTCGCGCCAGCCATCGAAGCTAAGATCAAAAAGGTCGGCGACATCGTTCAATCCGGGATCATCATTTCCAACAGCGAGGTCGGCCTCGGCTCGCTGAACATGCGCCACTTGGTTTACACCCTCCGATGCACGAACGGGATGATCGCCGAGAGCATTATCAAACAGGCCCACGTTGGCCGCAAAGGGCTTGGCGATATGGACAGCGACGAAGCCCGCGAATTCTTCAGCGACGAAACCCGCAAGGCCGACGACAAAGCCTTTTGGCTCAAGGTGGGCGACATGATGAAGCACACGCTCAGCCGGGAAAAATTCGACGCGATCATCGCCCGCCTGAATGCGACCACCGAGGTCGAGATCGAGGCCAAGGACGCCACCGGGGTAATCGAGCTGATGCAGGAAAAATTCTCATGGGGCGAAAGCGAAAAAGACGGGGTGCTCGCGCACCTCATCAAAGGCGGCGACCTCACGCAATACGGCCTGCTCAACGCGGTCACGCGCACCGCTGAGGACTTGCCTTCGTACGATCGCGCAATCGAATTCGAGAAGATGGGCGGCGAAATTATGCTGATGAAGCCCACCGATTTCGCCCTGAACTGACCTTGACCGCAGCGCGAGGCCCGGAGCTATGACCGGGCCGACGCCCCCGCCGAGAACCGCCCCGGATTGCCCGCCCTGCGATCCGGGGCCTCGGCGGTAAAAGATTATGAGCAACCAGATCGTTGAAATCGCCGGGGGGCAATCCATCCAATACGTCGAGCTGGACCGCGCCCGGATCGCGGTTTATTTGGGCCAAGGAAACCCCCGAGGCCCCGGCGGGCGAAAGTATAAAGCCGCCGGCATGATCCGCCGGCGCAACGCCACGCGGCCCGACAAACCTCAAGGCTGGCAATATGTGCCCAAAGGCCAACGCGAGGGCGGCGAGATTTTCGCCAGCGTCGAATTGTGCAAACGATCATTGGAGGCCGCATGAGCCAAGGGATCAGTTGCAAGGATAAGACCCACAAACCGCATTGGGTCGTGACTCAGCGAAAATCGAACGCCTCGGCTTTCAACGGCTACCGATCCACGCCCTCGGACTATTCCGCGGTGCGTTGCCTTGCTTGCTCGGCGAGCTGGCGAACCAAGTCAAAGTTCGTCGATGGCCTCCCGGATGCCCCGGCGGATTGGGCGAGCCGATCCACGGCGATCCTCGAAAAGCGAGGGGTCGAGGTCACGAGCGAAATGGTCCGCGATCTCGGCGAGCGAGCTGAGGCCGAAGAATTTACCCCGGCGTTTTTGGTGCCGGGGATGAACCCGAAAGATTGGCAAAAAAAGAAGCAATAAACCTATGGCATCAAAACCAGCGAATGGCCCCCGGAAACTTGGACAATGGGAGCACGAAAAGAGCGGGATCGTGATCGAGTATTTTATCGAGCACACCACATTCAAATGCACCGTCCTTGAGGAAAAACTTGAGGCCCCGGACGCGACCGTCCTACAGCACAAGGCATTCGATAAAATCGAGCATTGGATGAACATGACTTGGCACCCGGTCATCGATGTCACTTGCGCTGAGGGCGAGCGGCGATACAGCTACCGCGATGAACCCGAGGGCGAAAGCTCGGCGAGCGTCAAGATCGAGGCAAACCGCTTTTGGCTCAGCCGATCCCCGGCGGGCCGAATGGTCATGGTCGAGTGGGATGTCGAGGAGGAACATCGCAAGGCCAAGCTCGAAAAATACGGCGGCACAGACATTCAGCTCACCCGCTTGCCGCTCAAAGCCCCGTTCAAATTCAAAGAGGACAGCGACCACAAAAACGGCGGGCGGTGGCTGATCGATTACGACGAATCGATATGGAGCGCAATCGAGCAAATGATCGAGGCAATAAACAGCATGCGGAAAAATCTCGTGGCGATGTTCAAGACCAAGGAGGGGGTGACTCAGCTCCAATCCGCCGGCGCTCGGCTCTTGCTGGCGGCATCGACCGGGACGGCCTCGCCGGCCAAACAAATCGGCGCGGGATCGCCGACCAAGAAAGGAGGCAAGTGATGTTCCGCGAATGGCACGAGGGCGACCGGATCGAGCACGAGGCGGTGCGCGTCGGATCGTATAGTTCTCACGCAATCGAGGTGCGCGGCATGAGTAAAACGGAGGCCGAAGCATTTCAAGCCGCATTGCTCGGCGCGAATTGGGTCCGCGTCAAAGACGGGCGGCTCGCCATCGCCCACGCGCACGAGCACCCGCCAAAGCCCGAGCGCGACCCGGACATCGGGCCATATTGGCCGCGCAAGGATTGGGGCAAGCTCGGCGAAAAAAACCGCCCGGAGCACAAGGTCCGAATGTTCCACGACAGCGATCCGGGCTTTTCAGAGGCCGGCCTCCATATCGCCCACGTTGGCGCCGGCAATCCAGACGAGGCCGCATACGCCGGCAACGCCGAGCGGCTTGAACGATGGGGCTTTGAGTGCCTGAGATCGCGCCGAGGATCGGACGGCAAGTTTTGGGAAATCTGGTATTTGCCATCGCTCTTTTTCGCCGAGGGGGAACTCGCCGAGGCCATCGGCAAAGTGGATAAAAAGCCGGGCGAGCCGGGCTACCCCCACGACAAGGAATACAACAAACGCCGGCTCGACGCGGCGATCAAATTCCTTTGCCGCAACGCGAACTTTGGAACGCTGGACGCATTCATCCAGCGGGCCGCGCTAACCTTTGATTGAGCATGAGCACCGCCGGCAAATTCTGGAAGCACCCGAGCGTGCGTGCGCTCGTCTCGACCGAGCCAAAGGTCAAGGCCGAGCTGATTGTCCCCATCAAAGGAAAGTTCACGAGCTGGCGGCGCGGGCAAAAAGTCCTCGCCCAAAAAATCGGCCGTAATTCCTACCGGATCGAGCGGCTCCGCTGGCGCAAGCCATTGGTTCCGCTTTCCAATTCCCTCTCCGGCGTCCCAAAAATCGCGTTGAAGTTTTTATGATCGAATACAAGTGCAAAGATTGTGACGGCACCGGCCTCCGGGCCGATAATTTCGGGGCCGATCCGAAATGTAAAACTTGCGGCGGCTCTGGCGGATGGCCGCGCCGGCCTGAGCTGATGCCGGGGCCGGCTCTGGTCGCCGAATACATGCGCGTGAAGCACCAAAGGAATTGCGCCATCGGCCTCGCCATCGCCCTCGCGGCATGGTCGGCGCTCTCGCTTTTCCTGATGGGTAAACTTTTGGAGCGAGCCTTATGATCGACCCGGTTCTAATTCAGCGGGTGCTTGAGGAGCACGAACGCCAGCGCAAAAAACACGGCCCGCAAAGATACGCGAACGGGACCGGCTCTGACCATCTTTGGGTGATGCTCGATCAGGTCCGCACGCTTTGCGATCACAAGACCGCCGAGGGCACCGTGACTTGGCTTGAGGTCTTGGCCGAAGAATTCCTTGAGGTCGCCGCCGAGCGCGATCCGCAAAAGCTCAAGGCCGAGCTGATCCAAGTCGCCACGGTCGCTCTTGCGTGGGCGAGCAAACTGGAGAATCCGCACCAATGAACGCCACCGAAAAGGCCCGGCTGATCGCCGAGATTTACGCGGCGATTCCAAAGGTCGCGTGCAAGAAAATTTGCGGCCCGGATTATTGCGGCCCGATCCTGATGTCGCGGCTTGAGCTTGCCCGGCTGGTCGAAGCGCACCCTCAGCTCAAGCCAAAGCTGATTCCCGGCATCGGCAAGGTTCTGGCGGATGATTGCGAGACCTGTCCGCTCTTGGCCCCGGATGGCTCGTGCTCGGCCTACGATTTGCGCCCGGCGATTTGCCGGCTATTCGGGGCGGTGCAACATCCCACGATGATTTGCCGGCATGGATGCCAGCCCGAGCGATGGCTGACCCCGCTGGAATCGGCCACGATCCTCCGCAAGATCAGCCAACTCGGGGCCTGAAAAATTCTTCAAAATAGTTATTGCGACCTCGGGTGGGTTGCAATATACGTATTGCCATCGGATGCGAGCCGGGCCGAAATCCGGCGAGCCAACCCCGATCAACAAAACAAATGAAGACATTCAAAGCCATCAGCACGGAAAAAGCTCAGATCATTCGCGGCGCGGGTCGCCGGCTTCGCCTCATGGACGCGGGCCAAGGATTTTTCCTCATTCATGCGATCTCCGACATCGCCAATCCGAAGCGGATGGTCACGATCTCAAACAACGCCACGATTTGGCTGAAGGATGGCGATTTCGCCCGCGCTTAACTGATCGGCCCGCCGGGCCGGCCTCGCCAGAGCGCGAGGCCCACCGGATGGCCGGCTAAAGTTTTTTGACGCCATGCCGATATTGCTTACATGAATATGACACCGACCGAAGGAAAACAACGCGACGCGATCCGCGCCAAGATTCTCACCAAGCTGATGCCAGCCCTTGAGCGGATCGAAGCCCTCGCGATCTCATGGACCGAACAATATGTCGAGAGCGGCCAACCGCCGCACAGCGAGGAGGGCCTGATCGCCTACACCCGCGCCAATCAGACCGCCGCCGATGAAATGCAATTCGAGGCCGCGCTTGCCCGCGCCCGCCAGATTTTCCGGGAGGAATCAATCGCCGCCATCGGCTGAGGACCGCCAATGAACGAACCCATCACAGTCGCCAAGGTCAACGCCGAGCTGAAAAAGCGGGGCCGGCTGGAAAAGCTCACCCGAGGCCGGGGCTACTATTATTTCCGGGACGGATCAACGCACCGATGGCCCTCGACGATGGTGATGGTCAACCGGGTCGATGCCTTGACGCTCGACCAATGGATCGCCGAGCGCGACCGGATGGCGGTCGCCATCGCCCCGGAGAAAGACTGAATTTATGAGCAAGCCGATCACAGCCAATCGAGTCCGCGCCATCTTGGTCAAGGCCCGGCTCCATTTCAAAAGCTCGCACCTCGGGGCGACTAAAGTTTTCGAGACGGATGGCGATATACTGATTGTGCCGGCGGCGGGGCTTTTCAACCTCTCGCGGGCACGCCGGCCTCAAATGATGGCCGCGCTCAAGGCCAAAGGAATCGAGGCCACCGAGTACGATCGGCACACAGCCGGCGCTCTTAGAATTTCCCCACGTGGGGCGGCGGATCAGCCAAGCACGCAAAGCTGAACGATCCCGCCAATGATGCCGGGCCGAATAATAGGGCATCAGGAAGCCGCGAGCCTTGCGGCCTCAAGGGCTGACCATCAGCCCGCGAGGCCCAACAGCGGCGAAACCGGCAATGATGCGCGACCGGACCCGAAATGCGATCAGGAGCCTCGCGAGCCTTAACAGTGGGAGCACGGGCGGATGGCCGAGGCCGAGTCCAGCCCGGCGGCGCGACTGGACCGCGCTTGCCGGGGGCCGAGGCCATCCCACCCCGAGGCCCGGAGACAAACAGAATGAGCGACGAAATCAAAGTAAATTTAGATGGCCGGCGCGGCACGGTTCCGCGAGCGGCTTACATTGCGGCCAAGACCAAACAGCTCCGCGAATTCGGCTACGCCGATCTCAGCGAGAAAGCGGTCGCGGATCAGCTCGACCTCGTGCTCGCCGGCAAAAAGGTCGGCACGGGCCTCGACGTGATCGGCGGCTTTATCGAGGGCGACATCGATCTCGGCCCCACGCCGGCCCCGGCCATGACCAAGGCGAGCGTGAAAGCCAAGGCGCGGGTCCAAGCCCGCCGCCGGCTAAAGTAATTTGCGGCAATGCCGATATTTCATACATGAGCATGAAACGCCAAAGCGACGAACTCACCCAATGGGCCAACCAGCCCGCGCCCCCGCCGGCGCCAGAGAGCCACCCGGACTATCCGCCGGTCACGCGGATCGAGCCGACCGAATTCTTTGACCCGGCGACGTATGAGTTTAATACTTTCGGGATGGCCGAGGAGCTGATCGACGTTGAGACATCCAAGGTGGTCGGGGTCCGGCGGGTGCCCAAAGCGAACCGCCCCATCGGATCGGAGGGCAACATCATTTTCACGATCACGGCCTCGATCCCGGTCATGAGGGGCCACAAATCGGCGATCCTCAAGGCAAGCCCGACGCGGCCAATCACAGTCCGCGCCTCGCTCTTTCCGCTATGCGGCCACAAAAAATGAAAACAGCCCCGATCAAACAACCCCACTCATTCGAAGGCACGACTTGCCGATGCGGTGGGCGAAAGGAATCTCAAACCCTGATTTGCCCCGCGTGCGTCGAGGCGTTCGCGGATCAGCCGGCGCTAAAGACTTTTCAGGATGGATCGGCGGCGCGGGATTCTCGGCGATGGGCCGCTTTTCAATTGCTCTCTATGGCTTCCAAGAGGCCGCGTGCGAAATGACCCCGGACCCCAACGAGGCGTGGACGCCATTCCGCCGGGCGCAAATCGGCGAGTTCGTAACCGATACCCCGCCGCATGGGATCAGCCCGGACTCGTGCCCATTCCTTGAGATCGCCAGCGATCCCGATCCCCGGCCATTCGACAACCGATTCAGCCAAGCCTTTGACAAGGGCGCTCGGACCCGGATGCTCTTTGAATGGGTCGCCGGCAAGGGATGGCTCCGAAAGGCTTGAAGCAATCCCCCGGCGCGATAGCGGGGCACCCTGAGCAATTCGGGGCTTGCATAAAGCGGGGCCGCACGTCATATAAGCGGTGAAATGAAAACCACGCTTTCAAATTCCAACCGGGCACAGACGGCCACCCGGCGCGTGGCCTCTGTGCAAAACATCAGCCTTATCACGGTGCCATGCCTCGCTTGCGCCGGCACAGGGCGCAATATGGCTTACCCAAAAATCTGCCAGCCATGCCAAGGGCGAGGCCGCGTGCTGATCCAATCGGTTCGCGATGTCGAGCCGTCCCCGGATTGGCTCAGCTTCAACATTTGAGGTTGCGCCCGGCGCGGCGATCCACGACAAAGTAATCCGTCAAAGCGGAGGCCCCGGTCTCAAGCCGGGCAACCATCCAGTTTGAGGGGGACGGCTCGGGCTGTTGCGGCTCCGGGCCGTCTTGCTTTACAGCAAGCCCGCCCCGCTGGCATCATGCCGGCAATGAAAGCCGCAACCAAGGCCCCAAAGCACGCCGGGCTGATCGTCAAGCGCGTGCGCTTCGCGGACACCGAGCCGCATCCCGAGAACCCGCGCATCCATCCGCCCGAGGGATCGCCCGAATACAACCGCCTCAAAACCTCGCTCGCCAACGAATACTTTGACCCACTCGTTTGGAATAAGCGCAACGGCAAAATGGTCAGCGGCCACTTTCGCCGCACGATCCTGATGGCCGAGGGCTTCGCCACCGCCGATATGGTGGTCGTGGATTGGGACGAGAAAACCCACAAGGCCCGCATGATCGCGGCCAACGAACTCCTCGGCAAATATGACGAGGCCAAGCTCCTCGCCCTCGTGCGCGACGGCGGTCTTGACGCCGATCTCACCGGCCTGACCGACGAAAAAATCCGCTCGATCATCGCCGCCGCTGAGCCGCCGCCGGCGCCGGACCTCGCCGCCGCCCGGCTGACCCTTTCCCAACGGTTCGGCGTGCCACCATTCTCGGTCCTCGACGCTCGGCAGGGATATTGGCAAGAGCGCAAGCGGGCGTGGCTCGCCCTCGGCATCCGGTCCGAAATTGGCCGGGGCGACAATCTCCTCAAAATGAGCGAGACGATCAAAGAGCCGGACCCCAACAAGCGGGCCGCGAAAAAAGCCGCCGCGACCAACACAACCGATTGGGTGAAATCCAAGGGCCTGTCCGGCCTCGCGCAAAACATCCCCGGCACAGACGAGCAATGGTCCGGCACCTCGATCTTTGACCCGGTGCTTTGCGAGCTTGCCTACCGCTGGTATTGCCCGGTTGGCGGCGCGATCCTCGACCCATTCGCCGGCGGATCAGTGCGCGGTATCGTCGCCGGCATGCTCGGTCGCCAATATGTGGGCGTCGATCTCCGGGCCGAGCAAGTCGAGGCGAACAAAGAGCAAGCCCGGCGGATCATCAAGCCGGCGAAAAAGAAAGCCCCGGCCCCCGAGCTGGTCAGCGATCCCGCCGCCATGACCCCGGTGGAAAAGCGCGGCAAGTTTTGGTTCAAACGCGACGATCTCTTTTCGGTCGGTGGCGTCCGGGGCGGCAAGGTCCGCACATGCCTCGCGCTCAGCAAATCCGCCAAGGGCCTCGTGACCGCCGGCTCTCGCCAATCGCCGCAAGTCAACATCGTTTCCTCCATCGCAAAGCACCTCGGCATCCCGGCCCGCATCCACACCCCGCAAGGCGAGCTTTCGCCCGAGGTCCAAAGCGCGGTCGCCAAGGGCGCGGAAATCTTTCAGCACAAAGCCGGCTACAACAACGTGATCATCAAAGCCGCCCGCGACGATGCCAAGGCCACCGGGTTCGCCGAAATCCCGTTCGGGATGGAATGCCCCGAGGCAATCGAGCAAACCCGCCGGCAAGTTCAGAATCTCCCCAAAGGGGTCAAGCGGCTGATCGTCCCGGTCGGTTCGGCCATGAGCGTCGCCGGCATTCTCACCGGCCTCAACGAGTACGATCGCAAGGTGCAAGTCATCGGCGTGCAAGTCGGCGCGGACCCCACCGAACGGCTCGATCAATTCGCCCCGAAAAATTGGCGCGAGATCATGACCCTCGTGAAAAGCGAACTCGACTACCACGATCCCGCGCCCGTGACCGAGATCGAGGGCGTCCAGCTCGACCCCATCTATGAGGCCAAGTGCCTCCCATTCGTGCAACCCGGCGATTGCTTGTGGATCGTGGGCGTGCGCGAGACGGCCGTCCGGGATCAGCCCGACCCGATTCAGCCGATGTGGATCACCGGCGACTCGATTCAAATCACCCAAGCGGTGGCCGGCGCCCTCAACGGTGAATTCGATTTCCTTTGGACTTGCCCGCCGTATTTCGACTTGGAGGTTTATTCGGATGACCCCCGCGATCTCTCGACCGCCAAGACCTACGAGCAATTCCGCGACGCGATGACTTTGATCCTCGCCCGGTGCGGAAAGCTGATGAAGCCCAATTCATTCGCCGGGATCGTGATCGGCGACATCCGGGACGAGGCCGGCATCTACCGCAACTTTGTTTCGGACACCATCGCGGCCTTTCGCAATGCCGGGTGGCAACTCTACAACGAGGCGATCCTCGTCACCTCGGTCGGTTCGCTGCCGATCCGCGCCGCCAAGCAATTCGAGTCCTCGCGCAAGCTCGGCAAGACCCATCAGAACGTGCTCTTTTTCGTCAAGGGCGATCCCCGCAAAGCCACGGCCAAGATCGGCGCGGTCGAATTCGGCGCGGTCCCCGTCGATGAATCCAGCCCGGCGGAACCGTTGCCCTGAGCCACAACCGGCCCGATAGTGATTTCGCGGCATGAGCACGACAACAAAGGGAACCCCGCCGACCCCCGGCAAGCCCGCTTGGCACAAGCGGATCAATGAGTCAGCCAAGGCCCACGCGGCCTTCAAAGCGTATTGCGAGCTTGGCCCCTCGCGTTCGCTCCGCGCACTCGGGCAAAAATTGGGTAAAAGTGTGGCGCTCTACGAACAATGGTCGGCCCGCTTTGAATGGGTCGCCCGCGTGGCCGCATGGGACGAGCACCAAGAGGAAATCGACCGCAAGGCCAAGGAGGCCGCGATGAAAGCCGAGGCGGAAAAATGGGCGCGGCGGCAAGCGGCGGTCCGGGAGAACGATTGGGCACTCGCTGAGGCTCTGAGGAAAAAAGCCGAGGCCATGCTCGACTACCCCATCGCGAAAAAGACCACGACCGATGGGGGCGCGACCGTCCACATCCATCCGCAAAAGTTTTCGCTCGGCTCAGCGGCTCGAATGATCGAGGTCGCCAGCAAGCTCGCCCGGCTTGCCTCGGGCGCACCCACCGAGCACCTTGAGCACACCGGCCCGGACAATGCGCCCTTGCCGGGCGCATCCATCGGGCAAGTAGTGATTCTGGAATTGCCCGACAACGGGCGCGACAAAACAACAATGAAAGACCCGAACGATGAATAAGAAGTTCCAAGGAGACCAAGGCCAGCCGGCAACGCCAATCGTTGTGCATCAGGCGGGGGAATACACCGGAGCAATGCAGCGGTGCGAGCGATGCGGCGAGGTTCTGATCGATGATCGGCAAGCCAACATCCCCACCGGCGACAAGGGCCGCAAACGCGGCTTCGAACAAGGCAAGGCGGTCACCAAGCAAGGTAGCCACCTCACCGCCGGCGATGATCCCGAGGGCGAAAAGTGCTCCGCGCCATTGCCCCCCGCTGATAAATCGTGAGTGAAAATCTCACCGCAGCCCGGTCCTCAAACGCGGTTCCTCGCCAGCCCTGCCGACATAGTGATCTATGGAGGCGGGGCCGGCGGCGGGAAATCCTACGCCCTCTTGCTTGAGCCGCTCCGCTACAAAGACAACCCCCGCTTCGATGGGTGCCTTTTCCGCCGCACGACCGTCGATATAAAAAAGCAAGGATCGCTTTGGGCGACCTCGCAACAAATCTACCCGCAATTCGGCGGGCGCGGATCAGCTCAGTCCCTCTACTGGCGATTCCCGAGCAATGCCTCTATTGCTATGGGCGGGATCGAGCACGACGCGGATCGGTTCGGTTATATGTCCGCGCAATTCGCCTACCTCGGCTTTGACGAGCTGACCCACTTTTCGGAGCAAACCTTTTGGTTCATGACCTCGCGCAACCGATCCATGAGCGGGGTGCGCCCATATATCCGGGCCGCTTGCAACCCGGACCCGGACTCGTGGGTAAAAACTTTCATTCAATGGTGGCTCGATAACCGGCCCACCATCGACAACAAACCCAACCCCCGCTTTGGCTATCCGATCCCGAGCCGCGACGGCTTGCTCCGCTGGTTTGTGCGCCGCGAGGACCGGCTCTATTGGGCGTTCACGAAGCGAGAGCTTGAGGAAAAGTTCGGCAAGTATGATCCCATCACGCACACGGGCTGCTTGCCGAAATCGGTCACGTTCATCAAAGCCACCGTCTTTGATAACCCGGCCTTGCTCGATACCAACCCGGACTATCTCGCCACCCTTGAGGCTTTGCCGAGCTATGAGCGGGCGCAACTGTTGCTCGGCAATTGGGAGGTGCGCCCGGTCGCCGGCGACTTTTTCCCTCGCTCCAAGATCGAGATCGTGGACGCCCCGCCCGCCGATTTCATCCGCCGGTGCCGTTATTGGGATCGCGCCGCCTCGGTCAAAAAGCCCGGCACCGATCCCGACGCCACGGCTTGCGTGCTTATGAGCCGAGGCCCGGACGGGATTTTCTATGTCGAGGACATGGAGGAAATGTGGGAGCCGCCGTTCGCGGTCACGGCTTCGATGAAAGCCTACGCGACTCAGGATGGAAACAACACCGAGGTCAGCTACTTGCAAGACCCCGGATCGGCTGGCGTCTATGAGGCGCAAGAGACCGCGAAAGAGCTGGCGGGCCACCTCGTCACTTATGCGACCACCACGGGCGACAAGGCCACCCGCGCCAAGCCATTCTCCAAGCAATGGTGCGCGAAAAACGTCCGGCTCGTGCGTGGCAAATGGAATGACCGCTACCTCTCGGCAATGTCTAACTTTTACCCCGGCTCGAAAGATCACGATGACATCATCGACGCGTCGAGCGGGGCCTTTGAACGCTTAACAACTGGAATCGATGTTTACCTCGCCTGAGCCATCCAAGAAAAACCCCCGTGAGTTCTCGATCTACTTTTATCCTTATACCTTTCGCGGGGCGGATCGACCGCACGGCTTTTCCTATTGCTTTCGCAACTCGTCCGGCGAGTGCGTTTTTCATGGGATCATCTTCGCGCCGGCGATGATCGGCCCGCGATCAATGGTCGTGCCCCGCGCCGAAATCGCCCGCGAATTACCCGAGCCGCTGAACCAATGGGCCGAGGCCGGCCATGTTCCCTACTTGCCAGCGGGCCGGCCAATCGGCCAAGTTGGCGCATGCAATCGGCCCGCCGAGAGTCGCGGTGTATATTCCCGCCAGTGGATCAGACCGCCGGGAAAGAACGCGACCGATGCCGCCCGGCGCATCTATGCCGCCCGAATGAGAGCACGCGAACAAAGAGAATCGAAAGGTCAGAGCCATGTTTGATCGACTGAAGCGAGGGTGGGCCGCTGCCAAAGCCGCGCCCGAGGGGCAAAAGGTGGCGACGATGATCACCGAGATTTTCGGCGGCATCTTCAAAGGGATCGAGGCGCAAAAGCTGTTCGATTACGAGTCCTATCTCAAGGCCGGATCGGGCAATTGTTGGGCACTTTTCAAGGCCGTGGACATCACCGCAAAGGTGGCAATGGACACGCCCTATCGAATCCAGCGCAAGGGCGGCGACGGCACCCCGGTCAAGCACAAGGAGCTTGCCGCGCTCTTTGCCTCGCCCAACCCGCACATGAACGGGGTCGAGCTGGTTTACCTCACCATCGGGCACATGAGCCTCACCGGGAATGCCTTTTGGTTGAAAGACGAAGTGAATTTCCAGAATGAGCGGCCCGGCAAACTTTGGCCGCTGAACCCGAAGCGGATGTCGTTTGTCATCGATCCCAACCTCGGGCTGATCGGCTACATTTACAAAGTCGATGGCCGGGACGTTCCCCTCGAATTGGGCGAGGTGATTCACCACAAAATTCCGCACCTCAACAACGATTATTGGGGGCTTGGCTATCCCGAGGCCGGCAAGGAATTGTTCCAAGGCTTTTTGAACCGCCAAGGATGGGAGGCGCGATTCTGGAAAAATGGGGCCTCGCCCTCGGGCGTGCTCGTGTGCGAGGAGCAAGTCACCAACCCGGCCAAGTGGGAGGAAACGAAAGAGCGCTGGAAAAAGGAATACGGCGGGCAAGAGAATTCGGGCAAGATCGCGTGGCTCACTGGCAAGTGGAAATTTGAAAAGCTCGGCCTCAGCAAGACCGAGATGCAAGACATCGAATCGGACAAATGGACCACGGAAAAAATCTTCATCCATTGCGGGGTGCCCCTCAGCGTCGCCGGCATTCGCGAGGCCGCGAACTTTGCCACCTCGCGCACCGACGATCTCCGCTTTCGCCGCTATACCGTCAAGCCGCTCCTCACTTTCGTTCAGTGGACCATCAACACCGATTTGATCGAGGGCTTCGACCCCAACCTCGAACTGATCTTCGACATCGCCGGGCTGGTCGATCTCGATAACATCCGCGAAAATTTCTGCCCGCTCTTTGATCGCGGCGCCATGAGCATCAACGAGCTTCGCCAGATGGCCGGCTTGCAGCCCGATCCTGACAACGCGCTTTGGGAGGAACATTTCATCAACGCCGGCTTGGTGCCTCTCCCGCTGAGCGGGGTCGCCGATATGGGCAAGACCGAGGAGCAAGCCCGAGCGACCGTGACCCGGTTCGTCGATCAGACTTTGAACCCCGCCGCCGGGAAACAAATCGAGGCCGCGGTGCTCAAGCTGATCGAGATCGTGGGCGGTCAGCAGAAACTTTTGACCGAGGTCGCTGGCAAGCTCTCCATTGCGCCCGCGCCGGCGGATTCCAACCCGGTCAATTTGCAAATCGATCTAAAGCCGGGCGGCAATGGATCAAAACGGCTGGTCAGCCTCAAGCGCAACGAGGATGGGAGCATGACCGGCGAAATCTCGGAGCAATAAGTTTATGGCACTAAATACCCGTCTTTCCGTCGAGGCCCGCAACGTCCAGCTCAACGCCCTCGCGGCTCTTTTGGACGGCGGTATCCTGAGAATCTACAGCGGCGCTCAGCCCGCCAGCCCGGACGCTGCGGTCGGCGCGGGCACCTTGCTCTCGGAGCACACGCTATCGAACCCCGCTTTCGGAGCCGCCGCCGCCGGGGTCATCACCGCCAATGCCATCGGCAACGATTCCAACGCGAACGCCAACGGAACGGCCGCTTGGTTCCGCGCATACAAAGCCGATGGCGTGACCGGCGTCATTGACGGCAGCGTCGGCACATCCGCCGCCAACCTGATCCTCAACAGCACAGGAATCATTGCCGGGGGCCTTGTCAGCATAAGCTCGTGGACTCACGGCTTGCCGCTGCAAGGTTCATGACATCGCAATTCTGGTCAGGCTCTCAGACGGTCCCGATCTCAACCGGGACCACTTATGCCGGCCTCGTCCATCAGGGCCGGGGAACCATCGCCAGCGAAACCGACGCGCAACAGGTCATCGCTTGCGCGGGCGCAATATCCGAATTGCGGGTCAAGCTCGGCACCGCCCCCGGCTCGGGTAAATCTTGGACGATCACGATCCGCAAGAACGGCGTCGATGCGTTGCAAGTGGTCATCAGCGGGACCTCGACCACCGCCGTCAATCTGAACGCTTTCACGGTCGCCCCCGGCGATGCGCTCAGCGTTAGCTTTGTCCCCTCGGGCACCCCGACCGCGCCCGGCTCGGTCCAATGGGCCGCAACATTCGACGGCGATGTCACCGGCGAAAGCCCGCTCTTGAGCTGCATGTTGGGGAGCCTCCTGAACAGCTCCTCGTCCGGGGGGAATTTCGTTTTCCCGAATGGGAGCGCCGCCAGCACGACCGCCGGCTTTGCGGATCGCGAGTTGATCGTCGCCCTCGCCGGCTCAATCACGCAATTCCGCGTGCGCACGCCTTTCGGGATGGCAATCGGCGCGTGGACCATTGCCCTTTTCAAGAACGGGGTGGCGACCGCCATGACCGCAACGGTCACGAGTCAGACCGCCGTCTCGACTGGCGGGCCGATCAGCGTCGCCCCCGGCGATCTCATCACCTACCGCGTGCTTGGATCGGGGACGCCGGCGGCGCAAGGGATCAGCATCGGCACCAAGTTCGTTTCCTCGGTCAATGGGTATTCGATGATTATGGGTGGCGAGCCGGCCACCAACGTCAGCACATCCGCGACGACTTACCTTTACCCCGGCGGCGGATCGATTGAGGCCACCAACAGCGGCGCGGCCAATCGCGGCAACCTCACCAATGCAACGAGCGTGCGCGGCCTCTATGTCAAAACCCGCGTCGCTCCGGTGGGCGGGGACACATGGCAAATCAATTTCATGCAAAACGCCGTGCTGTCTTTCGGGCACACGGTATCAGATGCGCTGGTAAATTCCCCCGGCCCTTTCACGGTGAATCTGAACGCCGGCGATTCGATGGCAACTCAGAGCGTGCCTACCGGCGGGCCGCTGCAATCTCAGCACTCGTGGACGATCATCCTCTACACCCCGCCGAATAATCTGGCGACGAATAGCGCGGGGATCACGACCGATGCCGCCGGCACCGCCTCAGCGCCAGTCCGCACCGGGGATATTGCCACCGCCAGCGATGGGGAAAACGGCGCGGCGACCGGGCAAGTCGGCGTGCAAGGGCCGCTCGAAACCAAGA
>WUUC01054271.1_pt1 | contig 37865 bp, 57 predicted proteins | sample 6278441 | NCBI WGS metagenome assembly WUUC01 (sample SAMN13675441, study PRJNA597444) | soil metagenome | isolation source: soil | place: USA: Washington | collected 2017-10
CGGCTGACCGGGCGTGCCCCGGATTTCGCGTCGCTCCAGTTCGGCCGCAATGGCCTCGACCTCCTCGCCGAGCTCGGCGAGGAGGTCGTTTAGGTGGTTCTGCATGGCGTCGGTCATGCGCATAGGCTACAGCGCACGCTGTAGTGATCGCAAGAGAAAGGGCGGCAGCCGAAGCCACCGCCCGCACGCTCAGATGTTCACCACGGCCACGGAATATGCCAGTCGATGTCGAACATCGGCGCACCTCCCCTCAGTCGAGGTCGCCGCGATCCCACGGCCACCGGTTGTGCACCAACGAGTACGAGAGCAGGTAGACGAGCATCGCGCTGCCCGCCACCGTGCCCACGGCGCACAGCGCAAACTCGACCCACTCGGGCACGACTACCGCCGCACCGACCTGGCGTGGACCTCGCCGCCGTGCTCGTTCAGGAACTGCCACGCCGCGTCGCCCATCTTGCGGTACGCGTAGTCGTAGGCCTCGGACCACACCGCGTCGAACTCGGGTAGCCACGCCTCGCCGGCCACGTCGTGCAGCAGGTTGAACAGGATCACCTTGACCAGCCGGTACTCATCGAGGTTCGGCGGGCGGACACCGTCCGGGAAGCTGAACGACGAGTGCGAGCGGCCGAACAGCGCGAGGTGCTGATCCAGCACCTTCATCGCTTCGCGGTCGTCCGGGTCGTACGTCGTTCCCAGGGCGACCAAGGCGTTCAGCAGCTTGTCGCGCTGGCCCTTGCCGCGGCCGTGCGGGTCGGCCTGCGGCTCGGCGAGGTCGGCCGGGAAGATGGCGGTCAGGTACGGGGCGTGAGTGAAGAGCTGCCGATAGAACGCGACCACGAAGCGGTCGAGATCGTGAGGGTCACTGCCGAGCAGCTCGAGCGATGCACGCAGCAGGTCGTTCTTGGTCAAGACCTTCCCCGTTCCCTGGCAGTGCGGGCAGTCGGGCCGCTCGATCTTCGGGCGAGCCTCGCGCTCGAGCCGGGCGCTCGTGTCCTCGATGCCGGCAGCCGGCCGGCCGGCGTAGGGGTCGGAGTCAGCGAGGCTGATCGGGCGGGTGTCGGTCGGGCTCGGTTCGTGCGGGTCATCCCCGCCGTACGGTCCGGCGGTCACGCCGTCGGGGTCTGTGGTGGTCATCGGTTCATCCTTCCGGTTCGGTTCGGGTGGGGCATCGGGCGGAGTGGCGACGCCGAACGGAACCCATGTACCCGTGCGCTCGTCGCCACGGAACAGGAATCCCGGGTCGAGCGCTGTCGGTATCTGGTAGGCAGCGTCGCCAACAACTGGCGGCGGAGTCGGCTCGGGGAACGCGGGGGCGCGGGCCGCACGCTTTCTGTTACGGAACGGCCACATGGTGCATCATCCTTCCTATGGGCGAGCACGAAGCGACAGAGCACCGGCACCGGGCACCAGCAGCGGATCCACGACGCCGGGCGTCGACCGTCGGTGCAGCGGCCTTCGCGGTGACCGCGGTCGTGACGGCAGTTCCCGTGCTGTCCCCGCTCGTCGGGTCGACACCGGCCGCAGCGCCCGAGACGCCGACACCGCCGCTGAGCCTCGACCTGCCACAGGGGATCGACCTGCGTCCGGAGCCGGTCACGAAGCCGGCCGAACGTAAGCGGACCGACGCACCGAAGGCCGGCGGCGAGGGCGAGCGAAGCGAGGCAGGCGGCGCAGCGAGGCAACCCCCGTCCCGAGGCGCCAGCGATAGGCCACGTCCAGCGACCCGCGAGCGGCAGTCATCAGTGACCGCGCCGTCGGTAGCGGATGACGACCAGCGGGAGCGGGCAGACGTACACCGCATCGCGCGCGACGTAGACGCCGACCCAGATGTCTCGCGGCTCGATGTAAAACCGAAGGCGGCCGAGCCACCCGCGGCGGTACCACTTCGCGCGGACCGAAGCCGGGCGCAGCGGGCCGATCGCGTCTGCGAGCCGGCCGAACGCAGCAACGCCCGGTCGGAGCGACTCCGCGAGGTCGGCGGTCGAGAATGGCGGGGCCGTGACGCGCGGAACGGCGGGAGGCGTGATCAGTTCGTACTGCCCTCGCTCCGGCGACTTGACGACACGCACTCCCGGCGCCGGGCTGATGGTGCCCTCGGCGAGCCCTCGCATCATGAGCGCGACGGAGCTTTCGGACATCGCCGGGGTCACCCGCGAAATGACGTCAGCGAGAGTCACGGTCCGGTGGCCGTCACGGGCGAGGGACGTCACGGCGGCGCGCACCGATCCGGGCGTCATCACTAGGTCAGCAGATTCGGTCACAGGATGATCCTTCCGAACAGGCCGCACGTGACGGCCAGGGCGAGGACGGTCAGGGCGAGCAGGACGATCGCGCGGATCTGCGACCGGCGGGTGAAGGGCATCGGGTCAGGCGTCCGGATCTCGAACATCAGGGTCCGGTCCGCCTTGGTGAGGTAGTTCGACCGGGCGAGCAGGCGGGTCATCTCGACGACGTCGTCCATCGGGAGTACGGCGACGTCATCCACGGAGATACGAGCGAGCCGACGCAAGGAATCCCGCAGCTCGAACTCGATGGCCGATTGCTGCATGCGCGCCTCGATGTGGGTGCGGCGACCCGGGTCCAGTGCGTCAGCACGGCGCTGCACAGATTCACGCGACACGGCGGACCCTCCTCGCGGGGTTGTGGTGGTCGTTGGCCAGGTCGTGCCCGGCGTGGGCGAGCATCCGGACACGGGCACGCTCAGCGGCCTGCGCCGCGTCGCGGTTCGGGTACCAAGCGACGATGTGCATCGTTCGCGTCGTCTGCCGGTACCACCATTGATCTTTCGGGTCGACACCGTGGCGGCGGTGCCGGGCCGGTGGCTCGTTGGAGATGCCGACGTAGCGGGTCGTGCCGTTGGGTCGGAGGTAGTCGTACAGGGCGTGGGGAACGTCCGCGCGCACCGGCTTGCGTGCCGGCACGGCGAGAGGAAACGGCCGGGCCGGCACTTGCGGGCGCCAGCCGATGATCGCAGCGACGACCGCCGCGACGAGCCATACGGCGAGGATCAGCAGTACCAGCCCGGCCGTCATGTCAGACCCTCGGATTTGGCGCGGCAGCGAAGTTCATGGGCGGTGGTTCCTCTCGTTCATGGGAGTGGTCAGTGTGTGGATCAGAAAGGCATGGCCACGTAGGCCAGCGCCAGGAGAAGCGCGCCGGCGAGGCCGACACCGTGCCACCAGCGCGGACGTGTGGGGCGCCCCGTGGCGCGGGCCATCATCCGGGCGTTGGGGCTCGTGGCTGCGATCGTGGATGCGACGTACAGGCCGACCCCCACGATGCCGAAGGCGGCGGAGATGAGGGCGATCAGGCGGTGGTCGACGTTGAACCAGACCCATGCGCCGCCAGCGGCGAGCAGTGCGAGGCACGCCCCCCTGGCGAGCAGCGGAGCGAACTCATACCAGTAGGCCAGGTCATGGCCGATCCGCCGGTCCGCCGCTGCCTCACGGCGGCGCTTCCGGATCTCTTTGTCTTCCATCGGGGCCCGTCGCATGATCGCTCTCCGTCCGGTCAGTCGTGGGTCAGGGGGTCGTCAGACGGTGTAGGAGGACCGCTGGCGCTTACGCGCGTCACGGGCCGCCTGAATGGGAGCGTCCACGTTCTTCTCGGCCGCGGCCTTTGCGCCCTTCATCAGGATGATGGCCGACTCGAGATGCTGCGAGGCCTTACGCAGCTTGTTGGACACGCTGGCTGCGGCCTTGCTGGCTGAGCCGGAGCCGAACCGGCTCGGCTGGTCGAGACCTTCGGCGATGAGCGCTTCGACCATTCCCTTGTGCAGGAAGATCGCGGTGTTGTCGATGTTCTGGCAGGAAGACCATAGGGCCTTCTGGTAGGCGTTGATCCATGCGGTGAACTCGTCGGGTCCGGTGACGTCGACGGGGGGTGGCATCTCGGGCATGGTGTGGCCTCTCTGTTAGACGCGGTAGGTGGCTGCGGTGTGCTTGCGCTTGGCTTCGGCGTCGTCCATGAACTCGACCGCTTTTTTCAGGATGCCGTTAGCGGTACCGAGAAGCTTGCCGATCTCGTCTAGGTGGCCCTGAATGGCGGCGCCCACCCGAATCATCTCGCCTCCACGCGCGTTCGCCGTGGCGTCGTCGGCGCCGGCGAAGTTGTAGATGTGCGCCACCACCTCCCCCGCGTCGGATGCGCCATGGCTGTGGTTCCTGCGGGTCAGGTCGTGGACCGCTCGGCGGTAGGCCGTGATCGTCGTCGCCAGCTCGGCCGCCGTCCTCCAGTCGTTCGGCATGTTGTTCTCCCTACGTAGCGTGACTTCCAACGGACTTCCATTTCGCTTCCAGCGCGCTTCCAGTGGAAGCGAGCAGGCTTCCAATCGGGCGAAACTAGTTGATATTGCGGCTTCCACTCGCTTCCAATCGCTTCCAATCGAGACTTCCAATCGGGAGCAAACGGACGGCTTCCAAACGCTTCCAGCACCTCTGACCTAAAGAAACGCGTCCGTCCTCCCTCGCTTCCACTTCCAAACACTTCCAGCCGACCTCGGGACGGTCACGCACGGTGCGTGCGCGTGTCCCCCTCCACCCGCACGAGCATGTAGCGCTGGCCCTGCTTACTGCGGCCCGTGCGCTCGATGATGAGCCCTGGCGGGTTCAGCGTCGCGTCATCGCACAGTGCACGGAAGCGCTCGGAGCAGCGGCTCGGGCGCATGGCTACCGTCATCTCCTCCATCACGTCGGAGGGGTCGAACTCACGGACACCGCGGTCAGCCATCCGGATCAGCGCGGCGTCGAACTCGGCCACCGTCTCCTGCGGGCCGGCCATCGGCTTGGCCTGCGGGTACTCGATCGTCGAGGGCGCCGCCGGCGTCGGCAGCTGCGTGCGGTGGTCGATCGGGCCGAACTCGCGCGTCACCTCCGAGGTGTCCGTGGGCATCGACCACGCTTCGTCGAGCTCCGGATCTCCGGAGTCCAGGTTCTCGCCAAGTCCGAGCATGTCGTCCTCTCCCTCGCTGGTCAGGGACCGTGTCGGGGTGTCCGACGCGGTCATGTTGTCGCCGTCCTCCTGCGAGCGGGTGCCCAGCAGGACCGTCTGAGGCAGGCACGACTCGTACTCGTCGCGGCCGAATGCCTCGATCTCCTCCTCGGTCAGGTGCGGGACCGGAAACGTTGCGCGAGCCGCTTCCACGGCTTTGCGCAGGTCAGAGAATGTGCGCTCGGTCTTGAAGCTGCGCGCGTCAACCGGGTAGAGCCGGTGATCGACACCCTGCAACCGGTCGGCGTAGTGCGCGCCCGGGAACTCGGTGCCGAACTTGTGCGGATCCGCGCCGGCGGCGATCGTGTCGTCGGTCAGCACGAAACCCGAGTCGTAGTCCTGACCGGCACCGAACGCCTTCCACTGGATGATCGCTGAGCGGAGCGTGCTGGCCATGCCGTCCGTCGCGGCCCGGGAGATCGCCACCGAAAGGTAGATCCCGAGAGACAGGCCCTTGGTCGATAGCCAAGTGACGTCGGCACCGGAGAGCACCAGGTCTCCCTCATCCACCTCAACGAGGATCGCCGGGAAGCCGAGCTCTTCGTAGGTCTCCTGCGTCCACGTCCGGTGCCGGCCTTCGTAGCGAAGATCGCCCATCACGTCCGAGCGGTACTCGCCGAGCCTGCGAAGCCCGGCCATCATGTTTCGCGAACGGCTCTTCGTGTCCGAGACCAGTTCGGCGAAGTCGAGCGCCCACCCGGAGTCCTGGCGAAGTTTCGCGAGGTTCACCAGGAACACGACGGCATCCCTTCGCGTCATCGCTTCGCAGATTTCCTGCGCGATGTCGCCGGACTTGCCGCTTCGCGTCGCGCCCTGCCGGCCCATGTGCGCGTCGTTCGGCGCGACGAAACCCGGCACCAGCGAAGACCGGTAGTCGTCCGGCGTCTTCGCGAAGCCGTACCACTGAACTTCGCCGGTCGAGTAGTACGCAGTGCGAAACGGCGCTGCGAAGGTGTCGCCGGGGTGCGAAGGGCCGGGCCAGATTCGCCACGTCTTCAGCGGGTCCGAGTGAACGAACCGAACCCGGCTGGATCCGCCGAGCGGTTCGCCGATCACCGACGAACGCCCGCGAACGAAACCGTGCTCTTCGATCGCGGGGACGGTGTTCTGAATCTTCGCCAGAGGCACACCTTCGTGGTCGATGATCGCGGTGGTCGCGAAGTCGTCGGACTCAATCGAGCCCGGGCGGACCTTGGCGCCCTTCGGCCAGCCGATGAGGTCGGCCAGCCCGCTGCCGTCGCGGCCGGTGTCGCCGGTGGCCGCCCGGAAGGCGTCGATGCGGTAGACCAGCCACGAGAGCGCGATGCAGATCGCGCCGACGTAGTAGACCAGCACCATCCACGCCGGGAAGGTGACCAAGTCGAGAAACCCCAGCCAGAAGCGCTCGAGGAAGTCCGGGACCAACCGCTTCGACGGCTGCGCGTTGTCCCACCCGGGCAGCACCGACAGCGATACCACGATGCCGAACAGGTGGGTCGTCAGGGCGACGTGCCACACGACGAACGGAACCCGCTTGGAGACCTTGAAACCGACGCCCACGGTTGCCGCCGGCAGTACGAGGCCGAACAGCAGCAGGGTCAGGTACACCGCGGGCCACATCAGGCCGGGCTCGGCCAGCACGAACAGCCGGAAGAAGATGCAGGTCAGAGGGACGACCACGCACGAGACCAGCAGCACGGCCCGGAACCGGCGTGACCTCTTCTCGTCGTCGTGCGTGGACGGGTTGCGCTCCGACTTGACGCTGACGGCCCTCTCGCTCATCGGTTCACGCTCACTTCGGGCGAGTTCCCGTTGACCGGGGCAACGTTTGTGCTGGTCACAGCAGCGAGAGTCTCGGCAGGGAAGAGCCTGACCACGGACTCGGGCGCTTTCGGGTGGCGCTCGTGGTAGGCCTTCACCCAGAGCTGCACGGCCCGAACGCTGACCCCCTCGGAGTCGGCGACACCGAGGGTCGTCTTCCGGCCCGCGATGATGTCGCGCACCAGCGCATCGCGATGACCTGTCTTTCCGTCGTCTTTCCGCGTCTTGACGGGCGCCTTGACCTGCGTCTTTCCGGTTTCCGGACGCTCTTTCCGGACAACGGGAGCAGCGGGCGCCTCGGGCTGCGGGCCAGTCGGCTTCGGGGCCGGGGCGGGCACAGCCTTCGCCTTCGGGGCGGGCTCAGGGACGGCCGGCGGCTCCGCCTCGGGGGTGAGGTGATTGCGGCAGATGACGAGCAGGTGAGCGGCCAGCGCCAGCGCGATGACGATCGCGGCCGAGGCGACCCGGGCGTCGAACGTGACATCGGGCCGCGCTGCCGGCGAAGCGAAGCGCCACGTCGCATAGGACTCGGCGGCGGCGATCGAGAGCGCCGTCATCGCGAGGAAGACGAACCAGGCGTACAGCTGCACCGCGGCCTTCGCTCGGCGAAGCAGGTACGTGGCGAAGAGGCCGGCCAGCGAAAGCAGGTCGGCGACGATCGCCGCGGCGAAGCAGAGTTCGACCGGCAGGTGCCACACGTGCTTCGCGAAGCCGAAGACCTGCCACGCGCTGATGGCGTAGGCGCATCCCGCGATGGCGAAGACGACGGCGAAGAGCCCGCGAAGCGGCGCGGGCATTTCGCGAAGCGAAGTTCGGCGAAGCGAAGTCATGGCGGGCACCTCCTCGGCGAAGCGAAGCGAAGGTTCGGGCGAAGCTGGCGGCGAAGGTTCGGGCGAAGACTTCGCGGGGCGAAGCGAAAATCTCATGCTGCGCAGCGTACGACACCCCTGATAGGTTTGACCACATGGGAACCTTTGAAGATGGCGCTTCGCACAGCGAAGCTCCCCGCGAAACGATGACGATGAGCGAAGCAGCTTCGCTGCTCGGGGTGTCTACGCTTTCGGTTCGCCGCATGTGCAAGGCCTACGAAAAAAGTGGCGGCGAAGCCGGTCTCGCCTTCGCGTGGACCTCGCCGCTGTCGGACCGCAGGGACGTCAACGGACACGAGCTCCGCGGGCACCGGCGACCCTTCGCCGATGCGGTGCACGATGCCGCCCGGAAGATCGGCCGGCTCGGTGGCGAGCAGGGAGCGCAGAGTTCCTCGGACGTACACTCTTGACACTTAACCGAAATTGGTTAAGCTAGGTGTATCGCTACCGCACCAGGCGGGAGCCGAGCACCGGGAGATCCGATGAGCGAGCGGCCGATCACCTTCCCGAAGACCGACGACGGCGAGTGGACGAACCACGAGACCGGCGTCCAGATCGTCAAGCGGCACCCGGTGCAGGGCGGCTACAAGGTCTGGGCTCCGGACATCACGGGAGAGCTCCGGGTCAGGGTTACTGGCTCGCTTGCCGACGCTCGGACCGAGGCAACCCGCCACATCCAAGACGTCGCTCGCCCCACCGTCGCCGCCGCGTACGTCGAGGCGGTTGCCGAGCACATCGAGCGGGCCGAGCGCGAGGCGCTGAGGGCCGACAGCTCGACGTCGCGACCCGACGCCGCTCGCCGCGAGGCGCAGGCCGGGAACATGGACATGGCCCTGATGCAGGTCAGGCTCATGGAGGACTTCACCCTCGATGCGGCTCGTCGGGCAAAGGTCGCGGAGCGCGCTCCGCAGCTCAGCGTCGGCGACCTTGTCGTGTTCACCGACCCCGAGGGCACCGGCATCGACACCGACACGGTGTGGCGGATCGAAGAGGCGTGGGACCTGCACACCGAACGCCCGTACGCCGAGCTCGTGGGCTATGCGTTCCCCTCGATGCAGTCGGCGTCGTACTTCGACCGGCTCGCCCCCGCACCGCGCTGCACGGCGATGCACAAGGTCGACCTTCCTCACGAGTTCAGTGACGCCCCCCTCAGTGACCTCGCCTGCAAGGACGACGACGAGTGGTACCGCTGCGGCAAGCTGCGCACCGACGACGTGCACAACACCGACCAGGCCCGTGCCGCCGCCATCATCCACACCGCTCGCGACCACGAGGGCGTGCCGGCCGGTAAGCCGTACGGCGGCGAGTGGCCCGGCACGACGGTGATCGAGCCGAAGGCGCCCGCCGACCTGAGCAATGAGGCGTGGGCCGAGTACGTCGCCGCACTGCCGCCGGCCAGCCCTGAGGCGGTCGCCGACGTCGCCGTCGAGTACAGCGCATGGACCTCGCACCGCGCGAACGCCGTCGAGGGGTTCCGCAGCGCCGCCCGGATGCTGTGGTCGCTGCGGGCTGAGGGACTGGCGCTGCCCGGTAGTGACGACTACCGGCTGATGCGCGACTCGATGCGCCACTTCCGCGAGCTGATCCAGCTGTGCGACCGGCAGAACGACGCCCTGCGGCGCGAGCTCGCCGCCACCTCCTGATCCTCCCGCCCCCGGCTCGCCCGCCGGGGGCGTCCGTCCTTGCCCTGAAGGGATCACCGCCATGGACGAGTACACCGAACGTCGCCCGCACCGCCCCGTCATCACCGCTGAGGCCGTGCTCTTCGCGATCCAGCTCGGCGCCGACTGTCCCTGCAAGCTCGCCACGGTGTTCGACGTGGCGATCATCAACCCCGACCTGATCCACGCCTGCAACGACCTCGCGGCACTGCGGGTCATCGAGGCTCAGGCGTCCAGGCACACGACCGAGGACGGCTTCACCTGCACGCCGATCGTGGTTGTGCCGAGCTGCATGCGCGGTGACCTGTGAGCCGGCGGCGCTCGTCGAAACGGTCGAGCCGGGTCGGGCTCGTGCTGCTGGCCGTCGTGGTCGTTCTGCTCGGCGGGGCGGTAGGCAACTCGGGTGGCGGCAAGGCGGTGGCATGGGCCATCGGGATCGCCCTGGTCGCCACCGTCGCGCACCAGCTCGTCGGCGGTCGCGGCCGGTCGCGTAGGCGTCGTCGATCTCGCTGAAAGAATCTTGGCTGAGACACTTGCGTACGTTAACCGAAAACGGTTAAGCTATGTGTATCAGCAAGACGGAGACAGGGAGACGGAAATGACCTACACGATCATCGCCCAGATCGAGACGGCCACCGCGAAGATCCGCCCCCCGGCGGTCAAGGGGGTCACCGAGACCGAGGTGGCCGGACACCGCGAGACCTTCCGGGCCATGGCCCGCGAGAACATCGGCTCCACTCTTCACCTGAGCGTGGACCCCGAGAACTGATCCACACGGGCCCCGAGCCCCCGTCCCGGAAGGGGCGGGGGAAGGCCCCGGCACTGATCCCGGCTCACACCCGCGGTCGGCCGGCTCGCGGTTCGATCCCGCGGCGGGGTACGCAGAACGACCCGACGATCCCCCGGAGGGGCCATGAACATCGCAGGCCACACGCTCACCGACCGGCAGGCAGTCGCCCTCTTCGGCCTGTACCGGGGCGTCCTGAAGGACACGAAGGTCTATGGCGTGAACGTGGCCCGGCAGCTCGACAGCCTTGCTGACCGGGGCATCATCGCCCGGACCGGCATGGGTGCGTACATGATCCCGTACAGCAGCCCCGGCGCGGACATCGTCAGTGCCGCACCCGACTTCGTGATCAGCCAGCACCTCGGCTGAGCGCGATCTCAACCACACGAGAGGAGGTGACCCGACGGTGCTGAACCCCGAAGCCGCTCGGCTCGCCGAGGCGCTGCGTGCCGCCATGAAGTCTCAGAACCTAAACGGTGCCGACATCGCCGACGCGATCGAGCGGCTCACGGGCGAGCGCCCCGGGCCCATGCAGGTGTCCCGCTGGCTGCGCGCCGAGCGTCCGCTGATCCGGGTCTCTCCCGACCTGAAGGTGGTCGCCGCCGCGCTGAAGTTGGACCCGATCGAGCTGGCCTGCGACGCGATCCGGACCGCCGTGCTCGACGAGCCGATCACGGCCCCCAACCCGTACCAGACGCCCGACTGCCAGCACCCGAACGGTGCCGGCCGGCGCTGCCCGGCATGCTGCGACGACTGCAACTCCGACGACCACCTCTGCCAAGGCTGCGGCGAGCCGGTCGGGCACAACGCCACTCACTGTCGCGCTTGCAACGAGGAGTAGAGCCACGATCTGACGGGCGCCGCACCGAGGGGGAGCGGCGCCCGTTCTCTATCTAAACAATCACTTTCGTACGGCTTGACACTTAACCAAAAACGGTTAGACTGAGGTTATCAACCCGACCAGCCCGGAGGGCAGCACGATGGCACGCAGGATCCGCAGGATGACCGACCAGCAGATCGCGCAGAAGCGCGCGGACCGCAAGCGCCGGATCACCCGCACCGCGCAGCGCCAGCAGGACCGCACCGCCAAGGTCGCGGCATGAGCAACTACGTCTGGTACCACGACCCGCGCATGCTGGCCGCCGGCGACGCCCGTCGCCGCCCCGGCGGGGAGTCCGACCTGGCGCAGCCCGGATCCGCCAAGGCCATGCCCGCCGCACCGTCCGGCCCGATCGTCGCCCGTCGCGAGCTCGCCCGCCTGCATGGTCAGGCCGCTGGCCGCGAGTTCGGGGCCACGTTCGCCGAGGCGCTGACCGCCGAGGCCAACCGGGTCGGCATCAGCCCGACCGACCTCGCCCGCCTGTACGCCCTGGCCTACTCCCGGCCGCAGCACAACGTCCAGCCGCCCCGTCGCCCGGGCGTGCTCGCCCGTCTCTTCTCCCGGAAGTCGCGATGAAGCGGGCACTCACCGCGCTGCTCATTGGCAGCGCGGTGATCCTCTCGCTCGCAGGATGCCCCGCCGAGCCGTCCAGCAGTGGCGCGCACGGGACCGTCGTCAAGCGCCACACCGAAGAGGCCCGCAACGGTCCCCGGTACTACGAGATCACCGTCAAGGAAGACGGCGGCAAACGCGACACGGGACGCGTGAGCAAGTCCGTCTACAAGTCCTGCCAGGTCGGCGACCGCTGGCCCGCCTGCAAGAAAGAGGCCGAGAAGTGACCATTCCTGCCGAGGCGCCGCTGCGCTTCAGCCCCGAACAGGTGCTCACCGCCGTGAAGGCGGCGGGCCCCTTCGCGGCTCCGATGACGACCAAGCAGATCGCCGAGGCGACTCGCACCGCCGCCGGGATCCCCCCGCAGAAGGGTGAGGGCGGTCGGTGGTACGCCGACGTGTCGCGTTCGCTTAATGATCTCGTGGCGGCCGGCAAGCTGGTCACCTCCCGTGCCAAGCGATGGGGCAGTACCCGCGCCGCAGCCGGAGACGAGCGCCATCAGTACCTCGTGCCGCCCGACAACCGGATCGAGCGCTTCTACGCCACACCCGAGCAGGCTGCGGAGTGGAAGCGGAAGATCGACGCGATCGAGGACGCCTCGCGCGCCGCAGCCGTCGTCGCCGCCGAGATCGGCCGTACGTGGAACGCCGACGTGGCGGTGACACGGGAGCACCTGAGCGAGCCGCGCATTCAGGTCACGCTCACCCTCGATCAGGTCGCTCGGCTCTTCGGTATCGGGGCAGTCGCCTGATGGCCGGCAAGTGGGAGCCGAAGGTCGGCGACGACGTGGTCGACTACCGGACGGCGGCGCGCATGCACGACCGCGACGTGTGCGGGCCGGTCGTGCAGATCAAGACGATCACGACGAACCTCATCATCACGACCGAGGGCGAGAAGTACAGCCGCGAGCACCTGACGCCGGCCAGCGAGGGTCGGTACTCCTCGCGCCGGCTGGTGCCCGCTCGCGACGACCGAGTGCTGTGCGTCAAGGGTCGCAATGCGCTCGAACACATCGCCCGGTACGCCCGCAACTTGGCCGACCTGCCGCGCACCGACCCGGCGGACATCACTGCAGCGCTGGCCTCGCTGGTCACCGTTTCGGACGGCGCACGGCGCGGATACGCCGAGCTGCTGGCGGGGAAGGATGCCGGCGATGAGTGACGCGATCGACGACATCTGCCTCGACGCGCTGGCCGGGGCCGTGCAGCACGGGATCTCCTACATCGGCTGCGCCGAGGCTAGCGGAGCCGACTGGCACGCAGAGGTCATCGCCTACCACGGCAAGCGTGGCGCGGAGATGCTGGCCGACGGGACGTTCGTCGAGAGGACACGGAACCTGTCCATCGGCGCCGATCAGCAGGTCGCGCTGGCGCTCGGCGCGCTGGCACTGCAGCCCGGCGGTTTCCGCCTGCTCGGCATCGTGTTCTGCGCCAAGCACTACCCGGCCGGGACGGACGCACGCACGCGGTTCGCCTGCCCGAAGTGCGACCCGGACGCACGGCAGGACTCGTCGCGGGGGTCGGATCCCCGCAGCGTCGTCACCATCGAGGGGGGAATCTGATGCACCTGCTCATCCGCCACGACGGACGCACCGAGCGGCACCAGGACGTCGACGACTACGACGTGCGGCGCACCGTCTACCGCACGCTCAACCAGACCTCCGACATGGGACGCGAGTTCGCCCCGCGTCACTGCCTCCCGATCGACACGAAGCGGACCGCAGGCGACCCCGGACGGTTCACGCTGTGGATCGCCGAGCAGACCCTGACCGGCGACGTCGGACTGCCCAACATCCCGGCCGCGCTGCTGGCCGCGCAGTGGGGCGTGCCGGCCCGAGTGCTCTGCGGCCCGGTCGTGGTCACGTCCACCGGCAGCGTCGCCTCGGCCATGGTCGAGGATCTGCGCTGGTCGTACGTCGAGTCACTCGTCGAGGACATTGTGCGGGCGATGGCCGGGCTGCCCTGCACGGCGCACGCCGACGCGGCGTGGCCCAACGCGATCCGGCTCGCCGCCGCGGTGCTCGACGACGCGCCGCGGCCGGACGCCGGCGGACTGACCGGTGACGCCGCGGTGGCCTACCTGCTCGACGAGCTCGGCTTTGCCGGTGGTGGCCGATGACGATTCACCGGCGCAACCACGGCAAGGGCCACAGCTACACCGACGAGCAGGGCGCGAAGGTTCCCGGCGTCACCACGCTGATCGGCGACGGGTTCCCGAAGGGCGAGGCGCTCACGAAGTGGGCCATCGAGACCACGGTTGACGACATGCTCGACCACTGGGACGAGTACGCCGCGCTACTGCCGTCCGAGCGGCGCAAGCGTGCGCTGAAGGCTCGGTACGCGACGCTGTCGAAGGCCGCGCTCCGTGGGACGCAGGTGCACGAGCTCGGCGACCGCCTGATGCACGGGGAAGAGGTCGCGATCCCCGAGGGCATGGAGGGCTACGTCAAGGCTGCGGTGGACTTCATCGACGAGTTCGACGTGCAGCCCGTCGCGGTCGAGTTCACCGTCTACTCAGAGACGTGGAAGTGGGCCGGCACCTGCGACCTGATCGCCGACCTGCTCGACCCCGACGACCCGGAGCCCGACCCGGCGCTGCGCCGGCGGGTGCGGTGGCTGCTGGACTACAAGACGAAGGAGAAGGAAAGCGGCGTGTTCGGCGACGCAGCGCTGCAGCTGGCTCCGTACCGGTGCGCTGAGCGCATGGTCGACCCGATCACCGGCGAGGACCGTCCGATGATCGAGGTGGATCGCTGCGGCATCGTCCAGATCTACAAGGACGGGACGTACCGGCTCGTGCCCGTCGAGGCCGACGAGTCCGAGTACGCGATCTTCCAGTACGTGCAGCAGGTCGCCCTGTGGAAGGACGGCAACCGGTCGCTCGTCGGCGACCCGATCTCCCCGCCGCGCACGTCCACCTTCCGACTGACCGAGATCGTGCCCGAGGGGATCCCGTTCTGATGACCGACCACGCGGAACCGAAAAACATCGATGAGGCGCTGTTCATCCTGCAGCAGGATCCACCCGTGCTGATCAAGGACCAGGACGGGCAAGTCGGTAACCAGAAGACCAAGTACGCCGACCTTGTTCAGGCGAACGAAAAGATCCTCGCGCGACTGACCGCGCTCGGCGTGCTGTGGAAGACCAAGCCGACCACCGTCATGATCGCCGGGCCGAACGGACAGCAGGACGCCCGTTTCGTGCTGGATTACCGACTGCTGCACGTCAAGTCCGGCACGTTCGAGGACGGCATCTATCCGCTGCCCGCCGGGGCGAACCCGATGCAGAACGGCTCAGCGATCACTTATGCCAGGCGTTATGCGTTGATCGCGGTGACCAACACCGTCGCCGAAGGGATGGACGACGATGGCGGTGGTTATCGCGGGCGAGAGGGCATGGCGCAGCGGGCCAACGTCCGGCAGGAGCGCTCGCAGTCGACCGCTCAGCGGGCTGCGGCACCTGCCGCAGCGCCACGCGGCGAACGGGCGCAGCCGGCTCAGCGTCCGACCGTTCCGGCGCCGACCTCGCCGGCGGCGCCGCTCGGTGACGCGGTCCGCGGTCGCGGTGGCCTGATCACCGAGCCGATGACGCGCAAGCTGGCGATCACCATGAAGGAGGTCATCGGAGACAACCCGGCCGACCGGAAGCAGTTCATCACCGACATGATCGGCCGGGAGGTGGCCACGTCGAAGGATCTGACCTTTGATGAGGGCCGCGGCCTGATCGACGCGTTCGAGAAGGCGAAGGCGACCGAGGTCCCGATCGCCAACGTCATCGACATCTACCGCAGGACTACCGGAGACGCACCGCCGCCGGCCAAGGCAACCGCAGCGCGCAAGACCGCACCGGCGGGGCGGTCGCTGCAGGAGTCGGTGACCGGCACGCCGCCTAGCCCGAACGACGACGCACCGCCGTGGGAGTCCGAGCCGCCCACTGACGACGGTGCGCGATGAACGTCCTCGGACTCGACCTGTCGCTGAACGGCACGGGCATCTGCATCGACGACAACACGGCGTTCACGATCAAGGGCGACCCGAAGATCGGTGACCGTCGCCTAGTCGGCATCCAGCAGTCGGTCGACTACTACGTACGACAGTCGAGGCCGAGCCTCGCTGTGGTGGAGGGACTGCCGTTCGGCAACAACGACCGGATGGTGGCCCTCGTGCACGGCGTCGTCAGGGCCGTGCTGGCGGGCGAGGGCGTGCCGTTCGCCTACATCTACCCGACCACGCTGAAGCTGTTCGCAGTCGGCGACGGGCGGGCCGAGAAGGAGGCGCTGGCGATCGAGGCCCGGCGGCTCGGCGCGAACGCGCGGTTCGACCTCGACCAGACCGACGCGTGGTGGCTGCGTCGGGCCGGGCTCGCCGCGCTGCACATGGTGCCGATGACCACCGAGCAGGCCGAGACGCTCGGGCATGTCGAGTGGCCGGCGTTCGTCAAGCCGTACGGCGAACTGAAGCGCAAAGCCGTCGTGAAGAAGTGCCGCCACGGGATCATGTCGCTCAGCAATGCCGGGGGCTGGATCCATCCGTTCAGCGCCACGCGCTGCGACCGGCCCCCGAAGTGACGGGAGCCCGGGCGGCGGGGATGCGAGCCGCCGCCCGGGCGCTCCTAGGTCACTCCCACGACCTGATGGAACTGAGGAGATCATGCCATGCCGAAGCCCACGCCGACCACGTGCACCACCGTCCGCTTCTGTACCGCGGCCCCGACCCACGAGATCACGGCCGGGGGGAAGATCCGAGGGCTGCCCGCCCGTGCGAGCGTCGATCCGGTCCACCTGTTCGCCTGCAACCTGCATCTGCCGATCGCGACCGGTTTCACCAGCACTCGCGAACAACGCACAATCACCGAGCTGCCGCCCGTGCAGCCAACCCTGCTCGACAACGAGGAGTAACCACCGTGAGTGAATCCATCATCAAGCTGGCCGCAGCCCTGCCCAAGGGCGAGGGCGTCAACGGCTTCGACGACGACGCCCTCGCCGGCGACCTGTGGACCGCGAAGATCGAGGGCCGGTCCGGGACGCCCCGGGTCGCCATCATCGTCTACGGCGTGAAAGAGGCCAAGGTCGACAAGAACGGTGACCGGGTCAGCGTCGTCGAGGCACTGCGCGTCCAGCCAGTCAAGACCGAGGCCGGCCGGCGCGAGGTCGAGTCCCTGCTGCTCAGCGAGTACGTCGCCGAGCACGGAGACATCCTGCCGTTCGACGTCACGCACGTGACGAAGCCGGCGTTCGCGGACCTGCCGCGCAGCACCGACGAGGTCGACCAGGAAGAGGAGCGCGAGCGCGAGAACATGTCGCCGCACGACGAGCTGCGGCGCCACCTCGAGCGCGTGCACGGCCGGGCCGACGCACACCTGCTCACCGACGGCGAGGCCGACCACCGGCACGAAGCCGACCACGACGGCGACATGCCCAACGAGCTGCAGCACGACCGCGAGTGGATCGGCTGGACGCGCGCCGACATCGAAGCGGCAACGGCCGACAGCGACGAAGACCCGCACGCCCGCGAGGACGACGCGCAGCTGCCGCTCGCGGACCGAGGCGATTGGGACCCCGCGACGGACGCGAACGAGCTCGCCGCGGGCGACAATGTCCGTCCGCTGTTCTCCGGGACCGCGAACTGATGAACGTCGACCTGCAGATCGAAGGCAGTGCGGGCCGGGCCCGTCGGCTCGCGCTGCCGGACTCCCCGCGACTCAACGTGTGGATCGTGGACCTGAACGCGCCGGCGTTCGTCATCGGCAAGCACCCGGCGTGGCACTCGCAGTTCGCCGTCAGTGCGGCGCCGATCGACATGCTGCCTTCATGCTGCGAGGAATGCCGGCCGTGGCGAGAAGGATCCACGACTCACCGGCTGGCGTTCGCCCCGCTGTCCAAGCCGTTCGACTGGCTCACCGGCGACCGGCCGGTGGTCAGCACCGCCGCGCTCGCCTCGGTGGACTTCGCCGCAGCGGACGACGCCATGGCGGCGCACATCGTGCGGGCACTGGCCGGCTCGCTGGCCGCGGGCATCCTGCCGGTCGGTGGCCGGCACCCGCGCATGGCGTGGCACGCAGCGTGCGGCGCGGTCGCGTTCGCACTCCATCAGGCACGAGCGGAGGTTCAGGGATGACGCCGATCGAGGAGCTGCGAACTCATGTCTCCGCCCGGGCGTGGCGCTCCCTTGTGACGCGGGGAGAGCGGTACGGCGTTCCCGAGTTCGCCACCGTCGAGCAGGTGGCCGAGACGCCCGACCATGCCCTGCTCGACCTTCGGAACATGGGGCCAAAGATGCTGGCCGAGGTCCGCGCGGGCATTCGGGAAGTCCTCGACGCGCCGTCACCTGCGCACGAGCCGCGACGCGGCAGCGATGTCGAGGCATGGATCAAGCGGCGTCGTGACGAGCACGACAGCCCCGATCTGCGTGCCCGGTGGTTCGTGCTCGACGACCTGCTTGACGACTACCGCCTTCACGCCGACTGCGGCGTTCCGCTCCATCAGGAAGTCGAGGGGCCGACCGCCCCGGGAGAGGAGTAGAGCCATGGGCAAGTCACTGGCGGAACTGACCGCCGAGATCCGCGAGAACAACATCAGCCACGGATGGCGCCCGGCCGAGGGTGGCCCGGGCGACAACACGTTCGGCGACTACCTCGCCCTGCTGCACTCCGAGGTCAGCGAGGCGCTGGAGGCGTACCGGGATCACAAGCTGGCCGACGCGACGTTCAACCAGGACTGGCACGGCGACCCGCGCGTCACTCCCGTCAAGCCCGAGGGTGTCGGCTCCGAGCTGGCCGACGTGCTGATCCGCCTGCTCGACATGTGCGACGTGTTCGGGATCAATCTGCGGGAGATGCCCGTCCACGATTGCGACGCGTCAGGCATGGAGTCATTCGGCGACCACCTCGCGTGGCTGCACTACCTGATCGCGAACATGATCGAGACCGAGGACGACGGCGGGTCCGCCGACTACCGCGCGTCCGAGGTGCTGCAAGCGGTGCGCGTCGTCGCCGATCGGAGCGGGATCGACTTGTCCGCCGAGGTGGATCGGAAGATCGCCTACAACCGCACGCGCGAGTTTCGCCACGGGGGACGGCACCTCTGACTTGCAAGAGGTAAGACGCAAGAGGTAAGATGTAAGGCATGAGACCAACACCCACACCACCGGAACGGGCCGAGGCGCTGTCACAGCGTCCGGCCCGTTCTCGTGCCCGCTACGAGTGGGCCGACATCAAGGTCGGCGAGTGGCAGACGTGGCAGAACCTCGACGCCGCGGTGCAGCCCGCCGAGGCGCGCGCCGCAGCCACCCGGCTCCGTGCCGCCGCCCGAGACTGGGCCAAGCGGCGCGGCATGGATCTGCAGTCCGTGACCACCCGCGAAGGCCGTACGGTCGACCTGCGATTTATCCGGAGGCAGGTGTGAGCTACGCCGACTTCCTCGCCGCCAAGTCACGGGCCCACGGCACGTACGGGCGGGAGTGCTCGACCAGCGACGTGTCCAGCGTGCTGCACGACTGGCAGGCCGAGATCGTCGCGTGGGCCGTCGGTAAGGGCCGCGCCGCGATCTGGGCCGACACCGGCCTCGGCAAGACGTTCATGCAGGTCGAATGGGCCCGGCTCTCCGCCGACGACTCCGGCCGCGCGCTGATCGTCGCCCCGCTGGCCGTCTGCCAGCAGACCATTCGTGAAGCCGCCAAGCTCGGCGTCACCGCCCGATACCTGCGCGAGGACGACGGGCAGCCGGGGCTGATCGTCACCAACTACGAGATGATCGACCGGTTCGACCCAACCGACCTCGACGCGGTCGTGCTGGACGAGGCGTCCATCCTGAAACAGTCCGACGGCAAGACCCGGACCAAGCTGATCACGCACTTCGCCTCCGTTCGTGCCCGGCTCGCGTGCACCGCCACGCCGGCACCGAACGACCCGGAGGAGCTGACCAGCCAGGCTGAGTTCCTCGGGGTCATGCCGCGGACCGAGATGCTCGCCGCGTACTTCATCCATGACCAGAACGGCTGGCGGATGAAGGGTCACGCCACCGGCCCGATGTACCGGTGGATGACCTCGTGGGCGGTCGCCCTGCGCAGGCCGTCGGACATCGGGTACGCCGACACGGGCTACGACCTGCCGGCCCTGCACATCGTCCCGCAGATCGTCTCCGTCGACATGGAGGCACCCGAAGGTCAGCTGTTTCGGGCCGACATCGGCGGCGTCGGGGGGCGGTCACAGGTCCGCAAGGAGACGCTGGCCGAGCGGGTGCAGCGGGCCGTCGACCTCGTCAAGGCCGAACCCGACGAGCCGTGGCTGCTGTGGGCCGGGCTCAACGCCGAGGCCGAGGGACTGGCCGAAGGCATCCCTGGTGCCGTCAACGTCTCCGGCACCATGAGCCCCGAGGAGAAAGCCGAGAAGCTGCTGGCGTTCGCCGACGGCGAGATCCGGTACCTCATCACCAAGCCGTCCATCGCGTCGCAGGGCCTGAACTACCAGCACTGCGCCCGCATGGCGTTCGTCGGGCTCGGCGACTCGTTCGAGCAGTACTACCAGGCCATCCGCCGGTGCTGGCGCTACGGCCAGACCCGCGAGGTCTACGCCCACATCGTGCTATCCCAGCTCGAGAGCCAGATCGCCGGCAACGTCCGCCGCAAAGAACGCCAGACCTCATCGATGATCGGTGGGCTCGTGACCGCCATGCAGACCCAGTGGAGGAAGAAGTGACCACCACCAACGTGACCGACGACCCGTACGTGACCGCCGACGAGACCGGACAGGGGTGGAAGATCATGCTCGGCGACTCCTGCGAGCGTCTGGCCGAGGTCGCCGACGACTCCGTCGACCTGGCCGTCTACTCGCCGCCGTTCGCCAGCCTCTACACCTACTCGCCCTCGCTGCGCGACCTCGGCAACTCGTCCAGCCGGGAAGAGTTCTTCGCCCACTACGGCTTCATCATCAGCGAGATGCTGCGGGTCACCAAGCCCGGCCGGCTCAACGCCGTGCACGTCCAGCAGCTCACCACCACCAAGAGCGTCCACGGGACCGTCGGGCTGACCGACTTCCGCGGCGAGGTCATCCGCGCCTACACCGATGCCGGATTCATCTTCCATGGCGAGATCACCATCGACAAAGATCCGCAGGCTCAGGCCATCCGTACCAAGGCTCAGGCGCTGATGTTCGTGCAGAAGAACAAGGACTCCGCGAAGTCGCGTCCCGCCCTGGCCGACTACCTGCTGCTGTTCCGTAAGCCCGGCGAGATCGCCGAGCCGATCAAGACCGACGTCACCAATGACGAGTGGATCACCTACGCGCGGCCGATCTGGCAGGGCAACGACGAAGACGGCGAGCTCGCCGTCATGCAGTCCGAAGGTCTCGCCGTCCCGCACCCGTGCTGGTACGGCATCCGCGAGTCCAACACCCTCAACGTCGCCGCCGGTCGCGAGAGCGCCGACGAGCGGCACATCTGCCCGCTGCAGCTCGACCTGATCGACCGAGTCGTGCGGCTGTGGAGCAACCCCGGAGAGCTCGTCATGTCGCCGTTCACCGGCATCGGCAGCGAGGGCTACATCTCCGTCAAGCGCGGCCGGAACTTCGTTGGCTGCGAGCTCAAACCGAGCTACTGGAAGGCCGCCGTCGCGAACCTGCGCCGCGCCGAGTCCGACGCCGGCACCCCGTCCCTGTTCGACTGAGAGAGGCCATCGCCCACATGAAGAACTCATTCACCGTCGCCGCCGGTCAGCTCACCGGTGCCGTGAAGTACACCGCCCGATGGCTCGCCACGAAGCCGGTCATCCCGACGCACGGTGGTCTGCTGTTCGAGGTCGACGGCGACCGGCTCAACATCTTCGGGTTCAACGAGAACGTCACCGCCCGGGCCACCGTCGAGATCGACGCGAGCGACGAACCGAAGGGCGGGTTCGTGGTCGCCGGCCGCCTGATCGACGCGCTCGTGGCGACGTTCCCTGACAAGCCCATCCGCTTCGAGCAGGACGGCGCGACCGTCGCCGTCACCGCCGGACGGTTCCGCGCCACTCTGCCCGCCATGTCCGAGAAGGATTACCCGGCACTGCCCGGTCAGGCCACGCTCGCCGGCATGGTGGACGGTGCCACGCTGGCCGACGCCACCCGTCGGGTCGGGGCCGCGGCCAGCCGTGACCTGTCGTCCAAGGTGGCTTTGTGCGGCATCCACGTCGCATTCGACGACGACCCCGCGACCGGCCCGAACGGCAAGCCGGTGCACACGCTGACCATGACCGCGACCGACACCTATCGGGCCGCGCGGCAGTCGATCGAGTGGTACCCCGACTCCGAGAACGCCCCGATCGGAGAGGCATTCCTGGTGCTCGGCATGACGCTGGTCGACGCAGCCGAAGCCTTCATCGGACCGGACGCGGTCGCGGTCGGCTGGGAGAACGGCGTCGTCAGCCTCACGACCCCGTGGCGATCCCTGGTCGTCCGGACGCTCAGCGAGAACGAGTTCCCGTCGACCGGACTCGCGCCGATCTTCGCCACTGCCACGCAGGCCGAGGCCACGCTGCGGGTCAAGGATCTCGCGATGCCGCTGAAGCGGGTCGACCTGCTGCGCGCCCGCGACGTCGATATGGTGCGACTCGCGTTCAGCGAGAACACGATCACGCTGGTCGCCGAATCCGGGCCGACCGGCGGCGGTGACGAAGAGATCGACGTGGAGTACGGCGGTCCGGAGACGACCGTCGCGCTGAAGTCGTCGGTGCTGCACAGCGCGTTGCAGTCGGCTCCCGGTGAGCACGTCACGCTGGCGTTCAACCCCGGCACGTTCAAGCCGATGATCGTCACCTCGCCGGCCGATCCGACCTGGCGGCACGTGATGGTCCCCCTGCGCTCCCTCGGAGGTAACTCATGACCGGGCCTGAAGTGATCCTGACGCCACTGCCCGGCCCGGACGACGAGACCGGGCCCGAGCAGCACGACTGCAACGTCTGTCACGGCGAGGGCGAATTCGTCTGCATCGACGGATGCCACCAGCAGGACTGCGACGAGTGCGACGGAAGCGGCCGACTGTGGGCCGACGACTCCCCCGTTCGACAAAACGAAGTGAGGCACTGACCATGACCGACACGATCGACCCCGGTGCGCCGCGCACCGACGAACTCGCCCGCAACGCCGCACTGCACGCCCTGACCGACGCCATCCGCGAGGTCGGCTACAACTTCTACGGCTCGGGCCCCGAAGGTGACCCCGAGGTGGTGGCGGGCCGCCTGACCAGCGACCACACCGTGACGTGGGAGACCGACGTCAACTCGGCCGGCGTGCCCGTGCGCCGGTACGTGATGCGCGGCGAGTGGGAGGTGGACCCGAACGGCCTGCGTGCCGCACTGGACGCCATGCCGGGGCCCGACCCGGCCGAGCTCAGCCGCGGGGTGCCGGCGGTCGGCTCAACCGTCCGCCTTCTCGGCCGCGAGTGGAAGGTGCAGCACACCTACCCGACGAAGCAGGGGTGGACCGCGCTGGACATGCTGGCCACCGACGGCAGCCAGGACGAAGCCAACGTCGTGCCGCACTTCAAGGTGGAGCCGACGACACGGAAGTGCACCTCGTGCGGCAAGGACACCGCCGCGCGCGGACCGCACTGCCCGTCCGCCTGACCGGTTCTGATCACGCGCCGCCCCGGACCTTGACCGTGGTCCGGGGCGGACTTCCCTGGGGAAGGGAAAGGGGATAGGATCAAGACATGCTAGTGACTCCATCGCCCGCGCCGATCGCCCGCAGCGTCGGCCGCAGCAGACGATACGACTGGTCAAAGGTCCGCCTCGGCGAGTGGCAGAACTGGATCTCGCCGGATCCGGACGAAGACCCGATCAGCGACGCCGAGGCGTTCCGGCGGTTCGTCAACCTCAAGAACTCTGCCCGCGACTGGGCCATGCGCCAAGGACTTCAGGTGCAGACCCGCCGAGTCGATCACGGTCGCACGTCGGATCTGCTCTTCACGAAGCGGGAGGACTAGCCCCGATGGCCCGCATTCGCACTATCAAGCCTGAGTTCTTCACATCCGAGTCAGTATCGGCCCTTCCGTACTCGGCCCGGCTCACGTTCATCGGTCTCTGGACCTACTGCGACGACGAGTGGCGGGGGGTCGACAACGTGAAGCTGATCCGTGCCGCGATCTGGCCCCTCGATGACCGCACGCTCGGTGACATCGAGAAGGACATCGATGAGCTGGCGGCACACGGCATGGTCGTCCGCTACACCGTCAATGGACGGAACTACCTGCACATTCCCGGCATGGGGACCCATCAGCGAGTGAACCGACCGACCGGCTCCAAACTGCCGGCTCCGCCTACGTCCGGTGACGCAGTGAGGACTCACACACGACTCAGTGAGTCTTCTATGAGTTCTCACGGCAGTCTCACTGAAGACTCACCCCCGGAAAGGAATGGAAAGGAAGGGAAGGGAACTGGGAATGGAGAAACCCATCGCGCGGGCGTGCGCGAGTCTGAACCGAATTTTCAAAATGGCAAGGCTTTCGAACCAAAAACCTCACCGGACTCCGGTGAGCCGTACGTGCCCGTGTACCAGCGACCGCGCAAGCGCTACTGCGACGAGCACTACCACCCGAACGACAAGGACTGCACCGGGTGCCACAACGACCACGGGGACGCCGGCTACTGGTCGAAGCTGCCCGAGGGTGAGTTCAAGCGCCGCAGCGCCGAGAAGTTCGCGCGGGGTGAGGCGTGAGCGACTTCCGCCTGCTCGTGACCGGCAGCCGCAGCACCACGCCGACGCAGGCCGAGTTCATCCGGATGAAGCTGGCCCGGCTTCGCGAGTGGTTGTCGCCGGAGCGCGGCCTGATCATCGTGCAGGGCAAGTGCCCCGCGGGCGGTGTCGACGCGGTCGCTGAGATCTGGGCGTACGAGACGCCCGGCGTCGAGAACGAAAGTCATCCCGCCGAATGGACGAAGCTCGGCAAGGCCGCGGGTATGGCGCGCAACTCGGCGATGGTGAAGCTCGGCGCCGACATGGTGGCTGCGTTCCCAGGGCCGGCCTCGCGCGGAACGTGGGACTGCCTGCAAAAGGCGGTCGCCGCGGGTATCGAGCCGCGACTGTGGCCCTTGCACATCTACGCACCGGAGAGCGACCAATGACCGACGTCGTCGAGGCGCCCACCTCACCCGGACCGCCACGGGACACCAAGGCCGAGCAGGCGGTGCTCGGCGCGATGATGATGTCCGCCGCGGTCGCCGACGAGCTCTCCGAACGGCTCGAGCCCGGAGATTTCTACAAGGGCGACCACGCGACGATCTTCAGCGCGATCCTGGCCGTCGCCGCGAACGGCAACCCGCCCGACCCGCTGGCCGTTGCGCACTACCTGGCCGAAGCCGACTCGCTCGCCCGGGTCGGCGGCGCCCCGTACCTGCTCGCCTGCCTCGAGTCGGTGCCGACCGCAGCCAACGGCGGGCACTACGCGAGCATCGTGCACGACCTCGCGGTCCGGCGCCGCATCGTCGACGCGGGTCTTCGCCTGATGCAGCTCGGCGGCGGGCCGGGCGAACTGGCCGAGGTGGTCGAGCAGGCGCAGCAGACCGCGTACGACGCGACCACCGACCGGCAGGACCGTGCCGTCATCACCTCGGTCGGCGACCTCATCGGCGCGACGATGGACCACGTAACCGACATCGCCGAGGGCAGGATCAAGCCCGGGATCCCGACCGGCCTCAGCGACTACGACCGGCTCACCGGCGGGCACAAGCCGGGCCAGCTCATCATCCCGGCCGGCCGCACCGCGATGGGCAAATCGGTGATCACCCAGAACTGGCTGCTGCACGCCGCGAGGACCGAGGTTCGCCCGGTCATCCTGTTCAGCAACGAGATGAGCTGCGACGACATGATGATCCGCATCCTGTCGCAGGTGTCCGGCGTCGGTCTCGGGCGGATCCTGACCGGCCAGCTCGACGAAGTCGCGAAGACGTCGCTCGCCCGGGCCGAGCAGCGGATCCTGACGCTGCCGCTGTACATCGTCGACACCTGCCGCACGGTGCCCGCAATCAGGGCGTTCTGCCGACGGTTCCGGCAGAAGCACGACGATCTCGCGATGATCGGGGTCGACTACCTGCAGCGCGTGCAGCCGGTCGGCCAGCGGCGCGAGCGGCACGAAGCCGTGGGTGAGATCGCGGATCAGTTCAAGGATCTCGCGCAGGACATGGCGATGCCGGTCATCGCGCCGTGCCAGCTGAACCGCGGTCCGGAGACCCGGCCGGGCAAGGGCGCCAACCGCCCGAAGCTGTCCGACCTGCGGGAGTCGGGCAACCTCGAACAGACCGCTGACATCGTGGTGCTGCTGTTCCGCCCGGACTACTACGACAAGAACTCGCCCGAGCGTGGCGTCGCGTACCTCGACGTCGCGAAGCATCGCAACGGCCCGACCGACGAGATCACCGTCAAGGCCGACCTGCAGTTTCAGACCTTCCGGGACCTGCCGCTGGTCGGCGCCCCACAGCCGCACGGATGGGAGTGACCATGGAAAAGTCAGACCGGTCAATGTCGCGTGTCGGGTCGCAAAGTGTCACATGTGTCCGCTACAGTGCACCCATGAACGTCGACCCCGCTGGAATCCGCCCGAGCGAACCGCACCCCCCCCGTTTGCCGGCGGTGTCCTCATCCGGCGGGGTCGGCCCGATCCGGTCGTTCACCGCGATCGCCGAGCCGGCCGACGTGGTCGTCTGGTACCTCGCGATCTGCCACCGCTGCGGCGGGGAGGATCTGGCCGAGCCGTTCCGCGATGAGGACGAGCGCGACGAGTGGGCCACCAAGCACGTCGCCGAGACCGGCCACACGGTGCAGTTGACGATCGACGGCTTCGACGACCTGCCCGGCCTGCACATGACCGGCGTGCTGCGCCGCGACGACAACGGCCAGTTCCGGTTCCTGTGCCCGGCCGACGACTGCAAGCGGTGGAACGGCCCGTACGACACGGCCGGTCTGGCGATCACGTCCTGGCGGGCACACATCCCGGCGGTGGCCCGGTGAGCGTCGGCGAGTACCGCCGCGGCGGGCTCACCCGCGGTGGCCGCGAGCCGTTCACGCTGCCGCGTCAGGGCATGCTGACCGCCGAGCAGCTGAACGCGCTGCGCCTAGCGATCGGCGGGCTCGTCTCGTTCGCGGGCACGGTGGAGAACTCGGCGCTGCGCGGAACGTTCATCGAGGCGTCCGAGACGCTGCAGGCGATGATCGACGACGACGCCAGGGCGAAGAGCCGATGACCCCTCGACTGCGGTCCATGACCCTCGACTCCGAGCGCGTGATCCTCGTGCTCGACCGCACGCAGATGGGCATGACCGACGACCCCGACGCCGCGAAGGCCGCGGTGGACGGGTTCAACTCACTGGCAAAGTCGCTCGGCGCTTCCGGCGGGATCATGTTCGGGTCGTCGGTCGAGCTGCCGAACGACGACCCGCAGCCCGAGGGCCTGACGATCCACGCCGACGAACTCAATGCGCTGAGATGGGCGCACGAGCATCTTGATCTGACGCCGGTCGGCGGCAGTCCCGGCGAGTTGCATCCGGACAGCGAACCGGCACGCATGCTGAGCGCGCTGTGGATGCTGATCCAGCGCGCCGAGCAGCAGCGCTAGCGCTCGCACCTCCGACGACCTACGCTGACCACCGAGATACACGACGAGAGGGCGGAAGTCATGGCGGCAATCACCCCGGACCGATCCGACCCGATCGGCGATTCGTTCGGCGGGACCACCGCAGGCGAGACCCCGACGCCGTACACGCCGGCCGGTGCCGGCGACACCGTCGCGCTCGTCGGCTCGAAGGTCACCCTGCTGTTCGTGACCGCCACGTCGAACACGCCGACCGTCACGCTCGACTCGGTGACGCCGTCCGACCAGGGCAACGACAACAACCTGACCCTGACGCTGCCCGCCACCGGCATCCGGCGCATCACCCTCGACGCGTCCTCGCCCCGGTTCAAGCAGCTCGCGGGTGCGGTCGGCTCGGTGGCGCTGAGCTACAGCCCGTCGCCGACCGGCACCACGCTCTACGCCTGGTACACGAACTGATCAGGCCGTTTCGCGTACACTGGCAATGCGCACCCCGCGTGATAGGGATCTTGCCGGATCTTGGAACGCCCCGCCGTGTCACCGGCGGGGCGTTCTGCATGTCCGGGCCTCGCTATGGCGGTTTACGCCTCTGAGATGCGATGATCGGGGCCATCGGACGACCGCGAGGGTGGGCAGATGACGGCGAACATCGGCAAAGGCCGCATCCTGCGGGTCTGTGACCTGTGCGGCGGTGTGGACGACCACCCCCGGCAGATCCTGGCCGGCACCGACGGCGAGGCGATCGTCGCCCGCCCGACCGAAGAGGTCATCAACCGGGTGCTCGACACCGCCCCCGAGGGTGACCGGGCCCGCCTGCTCGCCGAACTGATGGACAAGACCTCCGCGACCGTGCACTACGACTGCTGCGCCGAGTCGGGCTGCACGCACGACGTGTGCCACCAGGTCGTGGCCGCGGCGAACGGTAAGACCGGCAAGGCGCTGCACGCCATGCTCACCGGTACGGCCGACCCGATCGAGTACCGCGACGACGTCGTGAAGGGCGAGTGACATGGCTGTAGGTCTGAGTGCTACCGACTTCGCCCACAAGGTCTTGAACCACATGCTCCGGGCGGTGGCCAGCACGGCGCCGGCGGGTAACTTCGTCAAGCTGCACACCGGAGACCCGGGCGCCGCCGGCGCGACCGCGGCGAGCTCGGTGACCACCCGCCCGTCGGTGACGTTCAACGCCGCCGCGGCCGGTGCGTGCGCCGCGTCGAACACCCCGACGTGGGCCAGCTGGGCGGGCACCAGCCCGGAGACGGTCACGCACATCAGCGTGTGGGACGCGAACACCGCCGGGACGTTCCTGTACTCGGTGGCGCTGACCTCGAGCAAGGTCGTGCAGACCGGCGACACGCTCACACTTACGAGTCTCAGCGTCTCGCTGGCCCCTCTCGCGGCCTGATCCGTGGCGATCCTCGACCGCAACGCGGGGACGTTCCTGTCGTCGGCGAGCGTGGTCGTCACCCGGTCGACCGGGTCGTTCGGGACCGGCACCGTCATCGTCGTGGTGATCATCGGGAACACCGTCATCGGCACTCCGGCAGGCTGGACGCAGCGCACGAACTCGGTCTCGGTGATGGGTCTCTACTCCTACGACCGCACCGGCGCCGGCGAAGCGAACTTCACCTTCACCGCGTCGCCGGCGGGTCAGGGCGCATGGTTCGTCTGGGAGCTCACCGCAGGCTCGACCTGGGACGTCGGGCAGGCCAACCAGATCGACTCGTCGCTGGGCACCTTCATCACGCCGACGATCACCCCGACCTCCGGCAGCCGGCACCTTCTCGGTGTGGCCGGCGGCAACGCGTCGACCAACGCGCGCACGGTGTCGTCCTGGTCGAACGGTTTCGTCGAGTGGGCGGACCTGCAGTCGTCGCAGACCGGTGACGGCAGCTTCGGCGCCGGCGCCGACGTGGATGTGACCGCGAACGGCGCGACGACGTACAACACGACGGCGACGTACTCCGGCCCGGTGAGCACCCGGGCCGGTTTCACGCTGGCCTACGTCAACGGCGCGGGAGGCGCGGACACGACCCCGCCGACGGTGCCGACGGGCCTGACCGTGGATGCGGTTGCCTCGACGACCGCTAACCTGTCGTGGACGGCGTCGACCGACGCGGTCGGCGTGACCGGATATCAGATCGAGATCACCGGGCCATGAGCCTGCCTGCGAAGGGATGTCCCTGATGGCCAGCCGCTACGAGGTGGGTGTCTCCAAGGCGGGCGTCAACACCGCCAACACGGTCATGTGGGCGCTCCGGGCGGTAAGTCGCCGGACGACGCTGTACGAGCTGGGCATCTTCGTCGACACCGCGCCGACGACCGCGCCGCAGTTCGTCCTCGCGCGCAACACCGCAGGCACGGTCACCGCGACGACGACGAACCTCGGGCAGGCCACGATCGCGGAGACGGCGGGCACGTCGTCGCTGGACTCGGCGTGGTCGACCGCACCGACGTTCACCACGACGGGGCCGTTCATCCGGCGCATGACTCTCCCGGTCACCGCAGGCTCGGGCATCATCTGGACGTGGCCGGAAGGTCTGGTCGTCTCGAGCGCGGCAGCCACGTCGGCACTGGTGATCGCGAACGCCGCGGCCAGCGGTGCGACGTTGGGCCAGTTCTCCATTTACGCATCCTGGGACGAGTAGGTCGCACTGATGGCGACCGCGGCCGTGACCCGCGCGGCTCTCGGCGGTGGCACGTCGGGCAGCCGGGTTCTCTATGCCACCCCGCTCGCCGGAGAGGTGACGCGTCCTGTCCGCGCAGGCGCTTCATCGGTCGTGTTGCAGATGCAGCCGACCCGGATCGTCACGGTCGCGGGCTCGCCGGCCACGGTCACGGGGCTGATCCCGGGCAACGGCTACCGCATCCGGGTCCGCGCGGTCGACGCCGCCGGCAATGTCTCCGACTGGTCGGAAGAGCGGACGCTGTCGACGCCGGGCGGCAGCAGTGGCGCGGTCACCACGCAGAACTTCGGGGCGGTCACCTCGGGCCAGATCACCGGCCTGACCCCCTCGACGAGCTACACCGTGCGGATCCGGGCCACGGACGGCTCCGGAAACTGGTCGGACTGGTCGTCGAGCGTCCCGTTCACCACCGCGGCCACCGGGCCGACCGCCGTCGGGGGCCGGGCCCGGCCGGTCGTGCGCAACGGGACCGTGGTGCTCGACGTGACCGCGACCCCGCCAGGCGGCGAGACCATCATCGGGCACTCGTGGGCCATCGTCGGCGGCGGCGCCGGCTCGCTGACCAACGCGACGACGGCGACCCCGACCTACACCGCGCCCGGCTCAGGCTCGGGCGTCGTCACCGTCCGGGACACCGTCACCGCCTCGGGCGGCGGCTCGGCCACCGCCGACGTGCTCGTCTCGTACGGCGCGACCATCGTCGGTGCCGAGAACGCTCTGACCGGTACGCCGCGGGCGACATGGGACCTGTCGAGCCCGAACTTCGGCGGGGTCAGCACGCTGCAGGGCTTCTGCGACGGGTTCACGATCAACCGCACCGGCACGGCCAGCTTCAAGATCGCACAGAGCGACGGAGCCGGCTGGACGGCCGAGGTGTTCCGGCTCGGCTACTACAACGGCGACGGCGCCAGGTCGTACGGCACGGTCACCCCGACCGGGCCGCAGCTCACCGCGAGCCAGTCGCAGCCCGCGCCGGGTGACGCCGACGCGGTCACCACCAAGCTGTCGGCCGACGCCGGCAACTGGTCGACCACCCTGACGTGGACGCCTCCGGCGTGGGCGCCGTCCGGGATCTACGTCCTGCGGCTGAACCGCACCGGTGGCGGCGCCAGCCACGTGATGTTCATCGTCCGGGACGACGCCCGGGCCGCAAACCTGATGTTCATGCCCGCCGACAGTACGTGGAATGCCTACAACGCGTGGGGCGGCATGGGCGGTGACCAGTACACCGGCAACTCGCTGTACTACGGCACCCCGGTCGACCAGTACAACGCCGACTGCGCGCGGTTCGTCAGCTACAACCGCCCGGTGGTCAACCGCGGTGCCGCCGACGTAGGCCGCTCATACGGCGCCGTCGAGTGGTCGACGTTCTTCACCAGCGAGTACGGCATGCTGCGCTTCATCGAGCGCAACGGCATCGACGTGAAGTATTACGGCTGCATCGACGCCGGCGGCGACCCGACGGGCACGCACCTCAAGGGCGGCTCCGGCCGGGGCGTCTGCAACGCGGCGATCTTCGTCGGGCACAACGAATACTGGTCGGACGCCATGCGATCAGGCTGGGAAGCGGCCCGCGACGCCGGCGTGAGCATCTTCAGCTGCGCCGGCAACGAGGTGTTCTGGCGCACCGTCGGATCGAGCCCGGACAGCGACGGACGGCCCCGGATCATTGAGTGCTACAAGTCGACGATCGGCAGCCGGGCCAGCACCGGGCGCACGCAGTGGACCGGCACGTGGCGCGACCCGGACGGCGCAGGCAAGGGCGGCAACGCCCCGGAGAACGCATTCACGGGGACGATCTTTACGGTCAACGGCCCGAACCTGAAAGCGCTGGTCGTGCCGTTCGCCGGCGGCTACTCCGCACAACCGCTGTGGCGGAACACCTCGGTCGCGAGCCTCACTACGGGCCAGCAGTACACCTCGGGCTCCCAGATCCTCGGATTCGAGTGGGATACGTACGGCCCGGCCGGCACGGACTCGACGAGCGCGAACTTCATGGCCGCGCCGCACCCGCGGACCCGGTACTGCTCGGACGCGACGTACGCGGTCAGCGGCGACCTGCTCACCGACGCCGGCGACGTCTACGGCTCGGGCAACGCGACGCACCGTTTGGTCGTCTACCCCGGCGGCGCGGGCGCGATCGTGTTCGGTGTCGGCACGGTGAACTGGCCGTTCGGCGTGGACGACGCGAACACCTATCAGCAGGGAACCGACAACACGAGCTCGGTGATCCAGCAGGCGACGCTGAACATCCTGACCGACATGGGCGCACCGCCGACGACGCTGATGTCCGGGCTCACGCAGCCCTCTCCGGTGACGTGGTTCGCCGATGTCGCCGCTTCGCTGCCGATCACGGCCACGCTGGCTGCCACCGCGACCCGCAGCACGCCCGGATCCGGCGGGCTCGCCGTCACGGCCACCCTGACGACCGCGGGCACAACCACCCGGCCGGCTGCGGCATCTCTCGCGGCGACCGCAACGCTGATCGCGGCTCCGGCCCGCTCGGCTCCCGCGGCCGCCTCGCTGGTGGCGACTGCCACGCTCGCCGCGACCACAGCCCGGACGGCACCCACGACCGCGGCCCTCGCCGTGACCGCGACACTCACTGCGGCGGCAACCACCTCGAGTGCAGCCGGAGCAGACGCGGCGCTGGCCGTCACCGCCACTTTGACCGCTGGATCGGTGAACGAGGCCACGATCGGCGTCGCGCTGACCCTCACGGCGACCCTGACCGCGGCTCCCGCACGATCTGCGGTCGTCGCGGCATCTCTGCCGGTCACGGCCACCCTGGCCACCGCATCGACGGCGACTCGACATGCAGCTGCTGCCCTTCCGGTGACGGCCACGCTCACGGTCAGCCCGCTCGGCGACAGCACTGCGCAGGCGTCGCTCGCCGCGGCGGCTACCCTCGCCGCCGGCGCGCTCCGTCAGGCGCTCCCGGTCGCGGCCCTTCCGGTGGCCGCGACCCTCGCCGCCGGTGCCGCGCGCACCGCTACGAGCTCGGCCGCCCTGGTCGTCACCGCCGCCCTGACCGCGGACGCCGTTGTCGGCGCCGCACCGCTCCCGATCGGGGCATCACTCGCCATCTCGGCCTCGATCACGACCGCCGCCGGGCGATCGGCCGCCGGGTCGGCCTCGCTACCCGCGGTAGCCACCCTGACCGCGACCATGGTGCTCGCCCCGGCCCGAGCCGCCGCATCGCTGGCGGTCACCGTCACCCTGACGACCGAGGGTCTCGCCTTCGGCACCCGCACCGCGGGCGCCGCGCTGGCTGTGCTCGCCGTGCTGACCGCGTCGCTGACGACAGACTCCGACGTGCGGCAGTTCGTGGTCGTCGACTCGCGGGCGCGGTTGCGCAACCTGGCCGAGCCGGGTCCGACCAGGATCCGCACGACGTCGTGACATCGGGCCGTGGCGGCACCGGGAACGCCGTCTACCGCCGGAACCGGGCGCTGCTGCTGCTGAGCAACGACGTTTGCGCGCTGTGCGGGCACAGCGGCGCGGCGACGGCCGACCACATCATCCCCGACTTCCTGTGGCCTCGCGATGAGGCCGGCAAGCGGCTCCCGGGCTTCGACGACCTCGGCAACCTGCAGCCGGCTCATGGCACGATGGGCGCCGGGCGCAACGTCACGCAGAACCGATGCCCGGTCTGCCACAAGCTGTGCAATCAGGTCAAGGGCGACGGTCGGCGCCGCCGCGGTGCGGGCAGACCGCAGACGCGCAGGTGGCTGCAACCCTGACGCCGGTCGCGTACCATCAGGGCAGCCCTACACGTCGAGCGACCCGGAACGCGGCCCGGTGAACGCTCCGAGCAGGGTTCGAGCGGCGCAGGGGTTGGGCGACCTCCGCGCCGCTCGTGCTTTTGTCGGCGGGTCGGCGTACAGTCAGCAGTGCGATTCCTTGAACGTGAGTTGAGGGACTTTCGTGGCCCGAGAACCCCTGACCCCCGTCGGGGGTTTCTTGGCGTCTGGGGCAGACCCATCGACACCGCGACTGTGTGACCATCAACAGATGACCAGATACCTCGCGGACTACTCGGCGTATCAGTCGACCTTGACTGCCGCCGACTTTCACCGTGCCGAGTTCGACGTCATTAATTTCAAGGTGTCCCACGACCTCGAGCAGACCAGTGTGCACAAGCGCATTCAGGCCGAGGTCGACTCAGCGAAGAAGCTGGGCATGGGCATCGGGACGTACCACTGGCTGACCGGCGACCACCCGGGCGCGGATCAGGCGCGGTACGCCGCCGGCTGCATGCGGGGACTCGGCCTGCTCGGCGGAACGATGCACACGGTCGACGTCGAGGAGCAGAACGACTCCGACCCGGAGAAGGCTCCGACCTGGCGGCACATCACCGACTACGTGACCACGATGCGGGGGATCCTCGGCCGCCCGATCGCGATCTACACCGGCGACTGGTGGTGGACCGCCCCGGGTCGCGGATGGAAGGGCGCGACGCTCACCCCGTACCTGATGGCCGCGCCGAACGCCGGCTATCCGGGCACCTACCCCGGCGACAACTCCCCGCAGTGGAAAGCGGGTTACGGTGGCTGGGCGAACCTGTCGATCATGCAGTACGCCGGCGCGGCGCCGCTGCTCTACCCGGGTGGCACGAAGAGCACGGTCAAGGTCTCGAAGTCCGCGATCCGCGACGAAGCGGTGTGGCGGGCGCTCTCCGGAGGGAAGTAGTTCCCATGCCCGTACTCGAACGCGGGGTACCGACCCCGCCCGGCACTCTCGTCTTCGTCCCGATCGACGGCCGGCGCATGCTGACCCGGTCGGGTCTCGTGCAGTCTGTCCCGACGATCCCTCCAGCACTGCTGGCAGAGATTGAACAGGCGCTTGCCCCACGCCGCGCCGATTGGGTACTGGTGCCGTGCCTGGTCTCCCTGCGCGCCGAGTTCAACCTTGCCGGCCCGAACCGCAGCAAGGCCAGCGACGGGTCCATCGGCGACACCGCCCACGCGTCCAGCAGCAGCGACCACAACCCCGACGAGACCGGCGCGACCCCGTACGAGGACTCCGACCGGCTCAACGAGGTCCACGCGATCGACGTCACCCGGGCGGGCCCTTGGTTGTCGGGCTTCGACTTCGATGACGCCGTCGACCGGGTGCGCCTGCGGCACCTGCGCGGCGAGGACGACCGCCTGCAGAACATCATCTACAAGGCACGCATCGCCTCGCGCTCGTGGGGCTGGACGTGGCGACCGTACGGCGGCGGCAATCCGCACGACAAGCACGCGCACTTCAGCGCGCGGTACTCCACCGCGCAGGAATCCGACACGAGCCCGTGGGGCGTAGCCGGCAAGTCATCCGCCGGAGGAGAGGACGACGACATGACGACCAAGGCTGAGTTCATCTCGTGGCTGAAGGACGGCGACGTGAGGCTCGCCCTCGCCGCTGCGGTGATGAACACCGACGGCGTGGTGACCGCCCCCGACGACGCAAGCCCGAACCCCGACGGCAGCCCGAACACGCACTGGGCGGCCGGCTCGTACATCAAGAGCATCTACGCCGCGTCGGTCGCCGGTCGCGGGTACGCGGCCGAGGCGCGGACCGGAACGAACGCGCTGCTGCCGCAGGTCGGCGCACTGCTGGCCTACGCCAAAGCGGAGGCGGGCGAAGTGCCGCCGACTGCGCAGCAGATCGCCGAGCTCGTCGTTTCCACGCTGGTCGACGAGCCGGTCACCGATTCGGCCGCGGCGATCCTGGCCATGCTCGGCCCGATCAAGGCGGCGGCTCTCGCTGAGGCGATCCGGGCGCTCACTGCGGGCCGGTGACCGCCGATCAGGTGCAGCGCCGCATCGGACGCCGCGGCGCCGTGCTGCTGATCCTGTTCGCCGTCGACATCGGCGTCGGATGGTCGTTCATCGACCCAACGGCGGAGGCGTCGCAGGCGCAGAACGCGATGTGGCGTGACGGCTTTCTTCCCTCGTGGGCATGGGGCCTGATGTGGATCGGCGTCGGCGTGTGCTGCCTGGTGGCAGCGTTCGCGAAGCAGGATTGGATCGGCTACGTCCCCGCGGTCACGCTGAAGGCCGTTTGGGCGACGCTGGAAATCACCGGTTGGCTGAGCGGTGCCATCGATCAGGGGTATCGCCCCGGACTGATCTGGATAGGCTTTGCTGCATTGATCTTCGCCGTCGCCGGCCTACGTGAGCCGTACCGGAAGCCGGCGGCAGGTTCCGGCGAAGGGCGTACTCCATGAGCACCAGCACCGCGCTGATCGCAGCGATCCTGACGGTCGTCGTCGCGTTCATCACCGCGATCGTGACGGCGCGGACCTCGCGGAAGGCAACGGCGCAGCAGACCGACGTGTCCCTGTCCGCCGAGGCGCGACTGTGGGTGACGCAGGCGCAGAGCGATGCAAAGGAGGCGAAGGCGGATGCAGCAGAGGCTCGGCGTGAGGCGCAGGCCGCGCAGGTCACCGCGCACGATGCGGAGATCAAGCTGCGTGAGGTCTCGTCGCTGACCGACGGTCTGCTGCGGTGGGCCGAGCGGATCGTCCGGGCCGCTCACGATCCGGCCATCAGTGATGCCCGTTTGCGCGAGATGGTGAACGGCGGCCCACCCGAACTGAGCTCGAGCAGGCTACAGGCGCCGAGGTAGGCGTAATGTATCGCATGTGTCGTCCAACGATCCGAGCCTGATTCAGCTCACCGGCCGCTACGCCGAGTGCGTCGCGTGCCATGCTCCCGACTGCGACCCCCGACCCGAGCGCTGGCCGCTCACGGTCAGGGGTCGCTCGTCGTCGTGCGAGATCACTCCGCACCTGCCCACCTGCGCCTACCTGCGCAAAGTACGGAAGGGAGGCCCGGCCTGATGGCTCGCGGGACCCGATGCGTCGCCCACAAGCACACCTCGATCGTGGCCGAGGAGAACCACCATCTGCGCCCGATGTCGCGCGGTGGCCGGACCGAGCCGTCGAACCTGCGCTACCTCTGCGCGAACGCCCACAGCGACACGCACTACCTGCTCGACCTGATCGAGAAGCAGGCGACCCCGCTGATCGGGACCGGCGTAACGCCGGGCGAGGCTTATCGGTTGATCCCGTGGTCGGTACTGCGCACGTACGGCCCGGGCGTACGCGATGCAGCCGTGATCGGGTGGTACCGGTACGGCCGAGCGTTCCTCGCCGGCGAGTACCGGCGGCACGCTGCGCTGTGGCTGACGGGCGGGCAGCCTCGTTCCCTGTCGGATGGGGCTCCGGACTGGACGCCCGGATTGCCGCCGCCATTCGCTGAGGCTGAGCGGATCAACGTGGTCGACAGCTGGCTTGCCACGATTGACAGAGGCCTCGCGAAGGGGCTCCCCCTGTGACCGTCTACTGCCGCAACGGACATCGTCAGCCAGGTACCGCATGGCATCTGCCCGAGAGTGAGGCGGACGCACATTGCCCGGACTGCCGAGCACCGCTGAGCAGGTACCTGCAGCCCGACCCGGTGTGCCGGTGGCCTCTGGTGCTCGTCGTCTTCGTGGCGCTGGTGCTCGTCGGTGCGTGGTGGTGGTGGATGTGGCTCGCCCCGCGCTGACCGGATGGCGCCTGGTCGCTGCGACATGGGCCGGCCCGCTGCTGCTGGCCGGCATGTGGGCAGTGCAGTGGTGGGTGACGACTCCCCGCGAGACGACGTACACCGAGTTCCGCCTGATCCTGCTCGGTGCGGGTCTGCTGCTGCCGGTGACGCTGTGCGCCCGATGGATCGACGCGGCCGAGCGTAAGCCCGATTCCCGGCGCGAGCGCCGCTGATCGCTGTTCGCGCAGCGTGGTATCTCTACGCGCAGTGACATTTGACCGGTGACGGTACCCGGATCGGGGTCACAGCCCGTGAAATCTGCCTCTGCGTGCAGGGCGGGCGAAAGCGTAAGGACCGGAGACAGGAAATCCTGCGGTGCATACATTCGACCGTCTATGCATAGCCCGGATGACCTTGCATAACCGCAGGTCAGAGGCTTGCATTTTATGCAGGCGGGCCATTCACTCAGTGTGACAGGTTGTAAGGGCCGGGAGAGAAAAAATCTTACGGC
>WUUC01230334.1_pt1 | contig 37827 bp, 56 predicted proteins | sample 6278441 | NCBI WGS metagenome assembly WUUC01 (sample SAMN13675441, study PRJNA597444) | soil metagenome | isolation source: soil | place: USA: Washington | collected 2017-10
CGACCACGAGACGGGTCAGCGCGTCGCCCTCGGCCGTGTCGAGGAACACGCCCTCCAGGCCCCGATTCGCTCGCGCCGCGAACTCGTCGACGACGTCCGCGATCATGTTGCAGATGAGATTGAGGGTCGTGCCCTCGGTCTCGATCGTCTCTTGCGAGAGCTTCGGATTCTTCGCGAGGGCTTCGACCATCGCGTAGGTGAAGGCTTCGGAATGGCTCATCATGGTCCCACCTCTCTACTCGTCTCGACCCGTCCAAAGTCCGTCTGCGCCCGCACCACGACGGTCATCATCCCGCCCGGCGTCCACGTCAGTTGCACGCTCGCGTCCCGCACGTACGGCACGCTCCGCACCTCGTCCTCGATCCGCTTCTGCGCATCGCGCACGTCCACCGGGCGGAGCGTCTTGAGCTTGAGGCCCGACCCGAGCCACGGCGCCCATGGCCGCGCCCCCGGCCCTTCGAGCAGCCGCGACCAGATCACTTTCGTGATGGTCTCGACTCCGCCCGTCAGCGCCCAGTCGCGCGTCTCGTCGAGCGTGAACGTGCCGCCGATCCCATCTTCGCGCACAACGGGCGCGTCGATGTCGAGCAGCGCGCGGTCGTCGGGCGATCGCTCCAGCGCCAGGTTGCGCCGGGGTCCGCTGAACGCGGTGTCCGCAATCGTGTGCGTGTCCGTCGTCGGCGGCTCGATCATGTACCCGAGGCCGGGCACGAGCGCGGAGTCGAGGCGGAGCAGCAACTCTGCCAAGTCCTCGTCCAGCACCTCGACGCCCGTCACGCGCGGCGGCTCGCCCAGCGCCTCTTCGTCGTCGTCGTCCGCGTAGGTGAGCGCCCACTGCTCGAACCCGATCTCCGACACGGACCACTCGCTCGGCCCGGTGATGCGCAGCTCGTGCGTGCCGATTGGCCAGACCCGAGCCACGCCGATAGGTAGGCCGGTCATGATGCGCCTCGGGATTGTAGGCCTTGGGATGAGGTGCCGCCGGTGATAGGGAGGCCGAGCGTGGTCTTGATCCCGTTCACGGTGGCCGTGATGCCGGAGCCGCCGGGCAGGCCTGCGACGACGTTCACGATCGCGTCGAGCGCGTCCCATGCCGCGACGATCTCAGCCTTCGCCCGCGCCGCGAGCATGACCGCTTCCCACGCGCCGCCCGAGCGCGCGCCGACCTTCACGGCACCACCAGATCGCGGCTGGATCACGCGGTCGGCGCCGCCAGCGTCCTCGGTCTCGTCGGCGGCCACCCGCAGCACGTATGCCACGCCAGCGGTCAGCGCACAGAGCGTGCGCGCGCCGAGCCAGATCGGAGCGTAGTCTCCATCTGCAGACGGCCAGACCAGCACCTGAACCGACTTGCCGTGCGGCTCGATCTCGCCCTCGGCCGAGTAGAGACCATTGACGATCTCGGGCTCGCTCACGATGGTCACGATCCCTGTTCCGGGTGGCTGCATCTCGTTCATGCCTGCCTCGTTCCGATGTCATCGAAGTCGAAGTGCGAGAGGCCGCCGTACTGGCGCATCGTCAACTTGCACTCATATTCAGGCCAGGTGTGCTGGGCCTCTACGACTTGGTAGAGCAGCCGAAACTCGCCTACCTGGTCGTTTGCGTTTTGGAATCGGCGCGCAGTCCGTGCGTCGATGCCAGCATTGAGCAGCGTCTCATTGATGGGCGGACGCGGCAGCCGTTCGAGAATGATCCCTGCCCCATAGCCAATGTCGAGAAGGTCTGGCCGCTCGGGTCCGCCGCCAGAGCTCCACGGGTGAGGCATGGCGATCTCGATCGTCGACTGGTTGTGAGCCAAGGCATCCCACGCATCGCGCGCGATGCGCTCCACCTCGATCAGGCTCGTTACGCCCTCGATCGTTTGGAACACGCCGTTCGTCGTGCCCTTCGTCTTGCCAGCGTCGCGCGGCCATCGGGCAACTACGCGCTGGAGGCGGCCCGTCGGATCGATGCTCGCGACCTCGACGAAGTCGGGCAACGCCTGAGACGTTGTCAACTCGTACGACTCGGTGATCGCGTCGGCGCCAATCTCCTCTTCAACGATTCGGCGCATTGAGCCTTGTTCGAAAGGGCGCAGCACCGTCGACAACTGCAAGTCGATCGACCGTACGAGCGTGACGAGTCGGCCGCTGTCGCGCTCGCTCACCTCGGCGACATAGCCAGAGCGCACGCAGACCTCTTGGACTGCCGCCCAAACCGATGTGTCACCGGGCGGTAGATACTGACCGAGGTTCGGCCCCTTCACCACCGCCGCGTTGCTAGCGCTGGCAGCGCCCTTGCGCTTCTCGGCTGGCCTGATCTTCGGTGGCTCGGCCCGCACGTCCCCGATCGGGCTCAGCGCCTCAATCGTCCACTTCTCGCCACCGGGCATGATGTTGAGCAGCTGCCGCACGACGAGGCCGAGCGGCGCTCCTTCACGCGTCGGCACCTTCCCGAGTACTCCCTCGCCGATCTTCGTGTTCATCGGAAGCATCGTCCAGTCACGGCAGTTGAGCGTGAGTTTGGATCCCTTCACCTCGACGCGGTCGACTACCCCTGAGAAGTGGCCCGGGTCGCCCTTGCGGCACGTGCTTGGCGTCTGGTGCTCGAACAACCATGCGTCTATAGCGATCCCGCGAAGCGTGCGTGGGTCGATCGGGAAAGCGTCATAGAACAAATCAACGTCAAGCTGGTCCGCCTCGCCTGGCTGGTTACGCACCCACGTCAGCCGGGCGGGTGGGGCGATCGCGTCCGTCGAGAACGATACCGCTGCTAAGTTCTTCGTCGTGTCGATCGATTCGAATCCGGCCGAGTTTCCCCCGCCGCGCAGTGCACAGTAGAGATCGACGCGCGCGCCGAGAAGCGACGGGTTCATGCCGCCCTCTTCGGGATCACTAGCCGCTGCCCAGCACGCACCGCCGTTGACGGCATGCGGTTGCGGCGACGAATCGCCTCAGCGCCGGCCTCAAGATAGTGGCGATCGCGGTACCAGGCCCACGAGACGCCCCAGATCGTCTGGCCCTCGATGCCCTCGTGGAAACCGAGGATGTCGGACTCGGGCCGGTACTCACGGCGTGCCAAGACCGCGCGCGCGCGCGCCTCCCGGTACGCCTTTGCGTTCGTGTCGCGCCAGCGGCGCCCGCGCATCTGCGCCAACGGGTCGTCGGCCTGTGCGAGATCGGCACCGGGAGTGGCGAGCGTTGAGAGAGCGCCTGTGCTCGTGCTGACGATCTCAGAGAGCATCTCGCCCGTGGCCCGGCGTACGCCAGTCGCGTCACGGGCGACCAAGTCTTGTGAGTCGACCACGGCGCCCATGCGGGAAAGCCCGTCACGCACGCCGGCAACCGCCTGAGCCGCGTCGTCCACCGTCGAGCGGGCGAGTGTCACGATGCGCTCGGCCGTAGCGATCACGTCCTCAAAGCTGTCACGAAGATCTTCGTACAGCGAGCGCGGGCTCGTGATGTGTGCGCGCGACGGAGGCACCGGACGTGGCGGCTCGGTCGGCTGAAAGGTGAGCGTTACGCCGTACTCGGAGAACCCGCGCTCGTGCGGATCGTGTCGTCGCAGGAAGCCCACAAGTGGGCGCTGTCGCCACAGCACGAACACGAGGGTCCGCGTGCGCACGAAGTCCGCAAGCGCTTGCTCGAGCGCGTCCGCATCAGCGATCTGCATGCCGTCAAGCAACGCCTCGCCGGGAGCTAGCAAGCGCGACTCCCACTTGAACTCGAACTCGACCTCGCCCTCTTCGGAGCCGTAAAGTTGCACGGTCGAGTTGCCCGTGCCGTTGTGCCATTCGACTTCGCCACGCATCTCGACCGGCCACGCCATCTCATCCACGGGGCCAGCGCGGCCGGATAGGCGCAGCGAGCGCGGTTGCTCGCCGGGCCTGGCACTCATCTGCCGGATGAGCAACTCGGGCATTAGGGACGTCCCGTCGGAGCCATGAGCGCCGACCGGATTGGGTGCCGCACGAGCGAACGGTACGCGCCGACGAGCGTTGCGCCCGCGAGCCTCGCTGGGTCATTCGTCGTGATCCTCTCGTTGATGGTGATGCGCGCGCCGCGCGCGTCGACCTTCACCTCGGGGTTGTTGAGTTGCGCTAGAGCGGATGCGTTCTTCGCGTCGCGGGCGATCGATTGCGCGTCCGCGCTGGCCAGCATGTCGTTGTAGGTGTCCTCCGGGAAGTCACGGAGTTGGGACTCCAACCGCCTAATGTCCGCCTCGATTAAGCCCTGTTTGATCGCCTGAAGGGTCCCAATGCCACCCACGTCGAAATCGAATGGCCCGGTCGTGTTCTCCGCGATGCCCTGAAGGTGTGCGGCCTCTCTCCCCGCGACTTCATGTTGACGGCGGAACTCGATCAAGTCGATCTCGGCTTGCTTGCGCTCCTGGAGACCGGACAGCGCCGCCGCCCGGGTCTCATCGATCAACTCGGTCTCCCTCTCCGAGGCGAACCCGCGTGCCCTGAACGACGCTTCGTTGCGCATGTTCTTCGCGCGTGACTCCAGTCGGGCGCGCGCCTTCGGGTCCTTCGTCGCGCGCGCCAGGTTCTCGGCCTCTTCGGCGTTCGCGTTCATCGTCGCCACCTCGGACGACTGCTCAAGCGCCTTCGCCGCCTTCGTCTCGCCGAGCGCCCCGCCGAGTTGCTCCAAGAGGAACGACGCACTGCTTCCGAGGCGTGCGATCTCGTCTCGGATCTTCTGTAGGCTGATCTCGTTCAGCGCCGAGATGGCAGCTGCGATGCCGCCCACCGCAAGCGCCCCGATCCCGAAGACCTCGACGAGATCCATGGTGGCGCGCTTCACGCTCAGGATGTTCTTGTCGGCCGACTCAGAGAAATCGAGGAAGCGTTGCTTCAGGCTCTTCGTCTTGTCGCCCGTCTTGTCGATCTCTTCGCCGAACTTTTCGACTTCGTCTGCATCGAACGTCGCCCGCGATGCCTCATCCGCGAGCGCAAGCGACGCCTGCACCGCCGCTGCACTGGCCGCCACATCCGGCCCAGGCTGCCGCGCCTGCGCAAGCTCGCGCTGTATCGACGTAATCGCGTCGTCGGGCCTCTGGCCAGTTGACGCGGGCGTGGTCGCCAGAGGCGGAGGCGGCGCAATCGGCACGCTCATCGCGTTGCCTGCGGCCTTCGCCTTCGCCTCGCTCTTGTCCAGAGCTGCGTCGAGCTTGCTCGTGTCGGCCTCAAAGACCGCACGGATCTTTTGCTCGATGTCAGCCATTCTTGCCCTTGTTCTCTCGGGTCACAAGCTCCGAGATATCGAGCATCCACTCTCGGACCTTCGTCATGGTCATCGCGCGGATCTCGCTGTGTGATGCGCCCGGCGCGTACCTCGCCAGGTAAGAAGCCATGCGCTGATAGACGCGCCAGCGGCCGCGCGGCGTGGTCAGATCAAGGTCGGTGGGCGCGCCTCCACCACCCGCGTGGCGAAAAAATCCCTCTCCTCTTCTTCGGTCGAGTTGTGCATCTCGCTGTAGAGCGCAAGCACCTTGATCCCGCGGTAGGCCGGGAGCGCGAGCAGCTTGTCCGCGATGTCGCGGCCACAGGCACGAGCCGCGGCGGCAGCGGTCGCGCGCTGGCGGGACACTCCCTTCATCTCAGCGTGCTTCGCGTCCTCGATCTCGCCGAACGTGAGCTCGCGCATCTCGACGAGGTGCTCGCCACCGAGAACCCAGCGGCGCCAGATGGTGCCGTTGCGGTCTTCGACCGGCAACTCTACCGCGTCGCTCGCGCTCGTGAGGAACGTCGACACGGTCTTGACGAGCAGCCGCCCGAGCTTCGCCGAGAACGAGCGCACGAGCTTTTCACGCTCGACGCCATCGGGCACGCGCTGCCCACGGTACGCGTAGAGCGCGGCCTGCATGCGCTCGGTGGCCGAGTCGATCATGTCGTAGAACTGGCCGGTCGTCAGGTCTTGAAGCGCGATGTCGGAGCCGCCGAGTTCCTGCCCGAGCGTGAGCGTGTGGAACCGGAGCGGGATGTCCGCGCTCCACAGATCGATGGGCGCCGGCGCCGTCATCAGATCCGCTCCGGGTTGTCGCAGAGCCACGTCGCATCGAACATCACGAGGTCGTCCTTACCCTGCACGGTCACGCGCGGGTTGCTGAGGGTGCACGCCGGGAATGACCAGCGCGTTCGCCCGTCGGAGCCGTGATCGATGCTCAAGGTGAAGCCGAAGTCGACGGCCCTGCGCTCTGCGTTCGGCATGTTCGCCAGCCGCTGTGCCTCGATGATCGAAGCTGCCTCAGTCGAGCGCATGATCGATCGCTGCGTGAGCGTGACAACGCCGTTGACGCCGTGCGTCCGGGTCGACGACTCGCCGACGTAGGTGCGTGTCACCGCCGTCATGCCCAGATCGACGGTCACGCCCTCGACGCCGCGGAGACCGATGAACGCGGCGCCGTCCTTCGTCCCGATGAACTTGACGTCATGGCCTCTCGAATCCATCCGCTCCCCCTTACGCCGCGAGCGGCAAGCCAGCCGCGGCAGCGATCTCGTCAGCGCCGACGCTGAGCTTGATCGTGATGACGTTCATCGTGCCGATCTCCTGCACCGCCACCTCGACGATGAGGTGACGATCAGCCGAGACCCACGTGCCCGAGATCGCGAACTCAGCGATCCGTCCGTCGCGCCTGAGCGACGAGAGCCACGCGCGCGAGACGTCGACCGCGCCTTCGCGGTTGGACACCGTCGCGACGGTCTTCTGGTACGGCCGCAGCCGCGAGATCAGCCCGCCGATAATGAACTGCTGGGTCCGCTTCGTGGCGATCTCGACGCCGCTCGCCATGAGCCCGTCGCGGAGCAAGACGCCCGCGCCCTGCTCCAACTTCGGCGTCACGAGGCCGGCGGCCCAATGGTCCGACCCGCCCGAGCCCTGCGGCTTCTCGATCCCCACGACGCCGTACGCCTGCATGACCGGCATGACCAGCGCATCCTCGGCCGGGTTCTGCTCGGGGCGGGCGCTGCAGACGATCGCTGCCACGAGACACTGCGCCGGGAAGGTGGCCACGTAGTCGGGACCCACGAGGTCGTCCGCGCCCTTGGGAAAGCGCTTGCGCACGCCCGGGTGCACGTCGATCACGTAGTTGCGGTTGAGCGAGACGCGCGTGTTGCCGTTCGATCCGGATCCGCGCGCATCGGCGAGCGACGTGCCGACCGGCGGAGCGATGACGCCGACGCGGAAGATGCCCGCGGCCTCGGACTCGGCCACGTGGACCGCCAACAGATCGTTGATCGCGGCCTCGTTCCGGTCCGTGCAGATCACGTCGATGTCCGCGCCGAGCGTGTCGTTGTTGATCGCGTCGAGCGCGGCCTCGTACCGGAGCACGAGCTCCGCCGCGTCGATCTCGTCGGGCACGGTCGTGATGGTGGTGGCCACGGCCACACCGTCGGCCCCGGTGACCAACTCGGTCACGAGGTCGAGGCGGATCGGCGAGCCCGACACCTGGCGCATGCGCACCGTCTTGGAGCCCGCCGCGCCGCTGGCCCACACGACCGGCTCGAGCGTGGCGAGCGTGTAGCCGGCGGCGCGGGTGAGCGTGCCGACGGTGATGTCCGTGGTAAAGGCGAAGCCCGTCAGCGTCAGCGTCGTAGCTGAGGGGGCCGTGGCCACGACGTAGTCGCCTGCGACCGCTCCAGCGTCGCCCGTCAGCCCCGAGATCGAGACCGTCTCACCGACCACGAGACCATGCGGCGTGGCAGTCGTGACCACCTCGGTCGCCTCGGCCCCGGTGATCGCGAGAGCGGCCGCGCCTCGGCGGATCTGCTTGCCGGCCGGGAGCGTCCTCGCCTCGGTCGGCGCCAGCGTGCCTGCGGTGATCGCTGTGGTGAACGCCGCGAGCGCTCCGCCGAGCGTGGAGCTGAGCGTGAGCGTCGTGGCGGTCGGCACCGTCAGAACGTAGAACGTGCCAGCCGAGATACCCTCGCCGCCCGCGAGCGACGCGAGGACCACCTCGGCGCCGATATCGAGCCCGTGCTCCACCTCGGCCGTGATGACGTCGGTCGCCTCGTCGCCCGTGATGTCCAGCGTGCGCGTCAGCGTGACTTCGAGGTCCTCGCCCGTCGCCACCGTCGCGGTCTTGATCGCGAGGTCCACCGGGACCAGGCAGATCCGCGCCGCGTCGAGCCCATCGCAGAGCGCCGCGAGGTTGCCCTCGTAGCCGCTGGCTGCGCCCTCTCCGAGGTCCGTATCGAACGGACCCCAATCGTTCATCAGGTCGGAGATCCCGTTCTCGAGCACGACCGGCTCACCGGGCACGCCTTGATCGTTCGTGACCGCGCCGACGATCCCCCAGGTCGTGAGCCCATCGGCGTAACGCCGCGAGCTGCGGAGAGCGAGCACCGCGTTGAGCACGGAGCCCTTGCCGAGCAGGACTTCGAGCCCCGGATCGGACGAGTATACATAGACGTTCTGATTGCTCATCCGCTGATCTCCTCGATCGGATCCTCGTCGGGGTCGGGCACGTCGAACTCCACCCCGTTCACGCTGATCGTGATGTCGAGCCGCCCGGTCGCGTCGCCGTCGCCCTCGACCACGAAGCGCGGGTACACGACGCGAGCCGCCACCGACGACTCATAGAGCGAGTGCTCGACGGTCTTGATCGGGTCGGGCTGCGTGACTTCGCCGGTCTGGTAGACCTTGCCGGTGTAGGTCGAGCCCGCGAGCTCGACGTCGAAGTGGAGCACCGGATCGCCGCCGTCGTTAGACCGCATCGCCGCCAGCGCGAACGCTGAGCGGAACTCCGAGACGAGCGTGTTGCTCGCGTCTTCGCTGGCGGCGCGGAGGTTCCACTTCGCTTCGGTCGAGTCGTAGCCGGCGGCGTAGATCGCCGCGCTGCCCGAGTCGTCCGAGCCGTTCGTGATGGCCGTGTCGATGCCCAGCAGCGTTAGCCCGGCGACGTCGGACGTGACGGCATAGCCGCCGGACGCGAGGTTGCCGGCGGAGCCCGCGGTGACCGCGACGATCCGAGCGATCGCCGCCACCACGCCCTCTCCGTGATCATGCGTGTATGCGTCGTGATCGGTGACGTAGGACAAGCCCGTGTCATCAACCGTCACCGTCGACCCGCTCGGGATGAGGACGCCTGCCGCGCCGCCTGGGATAAGCAGGGCGGCCGGGCCGCTCGCCTTCGTCGGCGCATCGACGGTGCCGACCGCAACCAGCCGCTCATGCGAGGTCTGCGTTGGTCCGAACGAGAGTCCGATGTGCGGGAGCGACGGACGATCGCCGGGTCCCGGTGGACCGCCCGCTGCGGCCCCGAGCCCGAGCCCCAGAGCCCACGCACCGAGCGCAGCACGCACGACTTGCTCGACGGTGTCGGCGCTCATGCCGCCGCCGATGCGCGCCCGAGCGCTTCCTCGAGCCGCTTGCGCACGATGTCGGGCAGGGCCTTGAGCGACCGCTGCCAGAAGTGACGAGGCGCCGTCCCGCGCTTCGCGATCGCGAGCTGCGTGCCCTTGGCGAGCGCGTACGCAGAGCGGATGTTGCCGCCCCGCGCCTTGCGCTGAGCCCATGCGAGCAGCGGTGAGAGCGGCGCCCAATGCGGCCGCGTGCCGTACTCCATCCACACGGCCTGTGGGCTCGTGTTGTCGACCACGGCGCCGTCGGGCGTCGGCTGCACGCGGAACGACCGCTTGAGCTGGCCGATGTCCACCGGAGGGCGTGGCTTGCTCGCCTCGACCTCGCGCACGGCGCGGGCGTGAAGGTCATACGCCGCCCGCTGGAGCCCCTTGATCGCGGCTGCGCCGAGCTGCGCGCCGACTGCGCGGAACGAGCCCGACACGCCGCGCGCTGTGATGACGATCGCGGTCGTCATACGTTCGGCTCCTGAGCCGCGTTCGACACGTTCGATACGAGGGTCATCTGGTGCGGCCAGTCGTGGCCCGCGCACCGATCTGGATCGAAGCTCGCCACCTGCCAGGTGATCCCGCCGTACGTGAACCGGTCGCCCACCACGAAGCGGAGAGCGCGGACGAAGACGACCTTCGTGCGGATGACGAGTGCGCCCGACTCCGTGTTCACGACCCGCTGGCTCTCCGAGTCCGAGACGAACGGCAGCGCATCGCCCGTGAGCGGCGCCACCGGGACGAGCGAGTCAGGCGTGTCCCCTTCGAGATACGCCGCCAGCCCGTTCGCGTAGGCGGACCACGCCTGCCCGTTGAGCGCGCTCATCGGCAACACCCGCCCCAACTCTGGCGACGGGCGATCCCATCGGGAGACCGTGCGGCCTGAAGCTCCAGGCGCAGACGCGCGAGCTTGCGCTCGATCATCTCCGGGTTGTTGGAGAGATCGATCTGCGTCCTACCCACAGCGCCCCGAGTCGGGACGTCGGCGAGCCCGTCGAGCTTGGCGCTCCACGTCTCGATATCCGTCTCGATCTCGGCGATGCTGCGGGCCATGGTGGGTCACTCTCGGTCGGCTCGTGGGTCGGGAGGTCAGGCGGCGATCACGCGCTGGCGCTGCACGTACTGCGGCGCGCGCGGGAACGGGAGGCCGCGGTCGAAGCGGTGGGTCTTCCAGACCTTGATGTCCGCGCGCGCGGGCGGGTCGGTCTGGTAGCTGGGGCCGAGAACCGGCGTGAACTGGTCGCCCACCTTCTGCGCCCACTGCAGGTCCGCGAGCTCGCGGTGCAGGTAGGTGATGAGCTTGTAGTCCCACGCCTCGGCGGAGACGCCAGCGAGCGTGAGGTACTCGTCGTTGACGACGTGCCACCGCATGCCCATCCAAGTGGGCTGCAGGATCTGATTGTCGTCGGTGACGATCTGGTTGCCGCTCGTCATGCCGAGATAGCCGGTGACGAGGCCCGAGTTGACCTTGCGGAGGTCGGTGATCTCGGTGTTCGCGTCGATGTGCGCGAGCAGGTCTTCGTGGATGATGGCGTCGGTCGGCTGCACCTTGGCCGGCGTCTGACGCGCGAACTGGCGCTTGCCGGCCCGGATGGTCGCGATGATGGCCGCGGCCGGGTTGTCGAACTTCGTCGCGGGCTCGGTGATCGTCTGCAGGTTGAGGCTCACGGTCTGCGTGTTGCCGTCCGCGATCACGCCCGTGATGGTCCCTTGCAGCGCACCGGCGCACATGATGTTACGTCGCGTCTCGCCGGCGATCTCCAGCGCCGTGACACCCGTCTGCGCGATGGCCGCCGCCTTTGTGATCCAGTTGCGCAGGTCGGCCCCGACCTGCGCCGCGTCGCCCAGCTGGAGAGCCGCGTACGCGTTGTCGAACACCGTCACGTCCTCGTGCGAGAACTTGTGGAAGAGCTTGATCCAAGCCTCATCCTTGCCCTCCCAGCGGATCGTGCCGGACGACACCGGGAGCGACTCGCCGTCCTCGGACGAGAGCGGCACGTCGCGGGCGTCCCACTCGATGATGGGGACCTCGATGAGCGAGGTCCCGTAGGACACGCGCGGGAACCAATCGAGGAACTGGAACGGCAGCTTGGGCACGCGCTCGACGGCCGCCAGGTAGGTCTTGGGCTGGAGATACAGGCTCATGGTGCTCCTCGGTCAGACCGGGCGGAAGAGGATCGCGACGTGCTCGAGCGGGACGATGTCCACGGTCGGGTCCATCGGGTCGGGCGTGACGTGACCGGCGAGCATGCGCTTCATCACGGCGAGCGCGCCCGCGTGCACGGGGAGGTTGTCGAGCCACTCGGACGAGTCGCGCGCGTCGGCTTCGAAGCCGACGGTGCCGACCTGGTCGAAGTTGATCGTCTCGCCGCGCGACGAGTCGCTGAGCAGCACACGCCGGGCGGCGACGCCGATCGGCTTGTAGCAGTTGTCCTTGATCACGAACGCCCTCACCGGGGCCGTGATGGCCGCGCCGTCGACCGTGATCGTGTCGCCGGTCTTGCCCGAGATCGTGCGCGCCGATGCGATCGCTTCGCCGTAAGCGAAGCCGAGCGGGGCCGACGACATGGCCGCGACGAGGGTTGCCGGGGTGGCCGACACGGCCGACTCGATGAGGTGGCCGAACTTCGACAGGAGCTCGCCCGTCAGGTCCGTGTGCGTGCTCGTCGGCGCGCTCGCGCCGTCGGTCGCCGAGCTGAAGGTGATCGTCTTGGTCGCCGGGTCGTAGCTCGACGCCTGCAACGCGCTGTTGCCGGCCGGGTCCACGACCACGAGATCGAGGCCCGAGACCTTCGCCTTGATCGTGATGACCACGGAGTTGTTCGTGACGGCCTTGGCCTCGGCCTCACCCGCGACCACAGAGACCACGTCGCCGACGTAGAACCCGGCCGCGTTCTCGAGCACGAGATCGTTGTCGGCGGTGGCCGCCTCGGCGAGGCCATCGAAGCCGATCGGATGCGCCTTGGCGCCCGACACGCGACCGACGATCGTCCCGCCCTCGACGGTGCCGTAGTTGGTGGTCCCATTGCCGGCCGCGAAGAGCGTGGTGCGGAGGGACTCGGAGGCGCGAACGGAGGCGCGCCACTCGCGCTCGGGACCGAGAGCGGTCAGGCTGTACGTCCTCATTTCTTCGTCTCCTTCTTCGCGTTCTTGTTCGGGCCGAAGGCTTTGATGCCCCAGTCCGGGTCGTCGTCTTCCTTGGCCTGCATGGTGACCTTCGCCGGGGTCGGCCCAGCGCCCGAGCGCGTGCCGGCCGGCTTCTTCGAAGCGGCTTCGGGCTCGGCTTCCGACGTGCGCCACCACTCGGGCTCGGCCTTCTTGAAGGCGCTCACCGCGTTGTCGAGCCCGACGTACTCGCCGTCGCCGTCGAGCGTGATCTTGCCGCCGTGCTCCGCGAGGAACGCATCCAGCGCGCGCTTGCCCCACTTGCCGGTCGGCACGCCGAGCTTTTCGCGCGCCTCGTAGCGCAGCTGCAGCGAGACGTTGTCGGCGGCGAGCTTGTCGGCCCGCGCCTTCTCGTCGTCGCGCTCTTTCTGAGCCTTCGAGGCGGCTTCGCCTGTGCCCTTCGAAACCTCGTCGAGATCGGCCTTGAACTTCTTGGCGTCCTTGTCGAGAGCCTTGCGGGCCTTTTCGGCCTCGGCGAGCGAAGCCTTGGTCCCATCATGCGCAGCGATCGAAGCGGCGTAGGCCGTCTTCAACTTCGCGGCGATCTCGGGGTTGAGGGCTTCGACTTCGGCGATCTCGGCGTCCATGCCCGGGAGGGTGTGCGAGTCGCCGGGCCCAGAGCTATCGGTTGTCAACCAAGGTTGTGCTTATTCTTCGCCGTCCTCGGCCGGCACGTAGATCACCGTCTCGCGGTCGTTCGGCCGGTTCGGCGGGAACATGTAGACGCGCCCTTCGTTGTCGCGGAATGGCTCCGATATGCGACGTCGCTGCCCGTTGACGAAGATGGAGTCGAGGCCCGTCCGATCGTCGATCGTCGCGACGAGTTGCTTTCGCCAATCGGCCGCCTCGTCGCCCATGACGGCCGCGAAGTCCTCGGCCTGCCGACGATGCAGCGCATATGAGTGCTCGGTACGCACGATGCGCTCGGCGCGAGCCTCGGAGATCCCGACGTTCGCGGCCATGCGCTCGGCCGTGACGGGCAGGGTCTCGCCGTCGAGCGCGCCGCGTGCGAGGTCCGCGCGCATGCGCTGCATCGCCTCTTGCGTGTATGCCTTGCGCGACGCTTCTTTGATCTCGAGTAGGCCCTCATCGAGCAGCGCGCCCGCGTTGTCGGTAGCCGCTGGCGCGGTTCCTTGAGGCAGCACGTCCTCGTCTCGCATCGCGTCGAGCTGCGCGTTGAGGGACTCGCGGCCTTCCTCAGCACCGACGCCTTGCACGCGCTCGATCACCTTGGCCACGTCGTCACCGTAGCGCTCGGCCAGGACCGTGACGAGCGCCTGCACCTGGGCGAGCTTCGTACGCGTGAGGGTCGTTTCGTACTTCGAGCCGCCGATGCGACGGAGGCGGAGGCGCAGCGTTTCGGCGAGGCGGATCCCTGCCTCGACGAGCTTGGACACGACACCGGGAGGGACGCGCGCGACGAGCCGGCGTTGCTCGTTGATGATCTCGCGGAGGCGCGGGGTCATTGCTTGCGTTTCGCGTCTCGCTTCACCCGGCGTCGGTAGCGCGCGATCGTTGCCTTCGCGTCGGGCACGCCAGCCCACTCCAGCACGAGCTTGTTCAACGCGATGTCGCAGTCAGCGCAGAGCACGTGGTTGACGTGGTTGTCCGAGCACACGTGCCACTGCGCGTAGCCGGGCCGGGAGCCGCATCGCCCGCACTTGCGGCGTCGGATCTGTGCGACGGTGAGGGCGCCGCTCATGCCTTGCCCTCGCTCGCCTTCTCGTCCTTCTCGCCCGGGTCGTTGTGCACGACGACCGCGCGGCTTGCGCGTGACGCGGCCTCGACCTTCGGTCGACACCAGCAGCAACCATACGGCTCGTGCGAGTCCTCGCCGCCCACCGGCAAAACGTGGACCGCGTCGCCTTGGTCGATGGTCTGCCAGCCGGTCACTTCGCATCCTTCGGCAATGGCGTACCCCAAGCCTCGCGGTGACGCTCGACCTCAGCAACCGCCTCGTCGAACGTCCATCGGGTCGCAGCCATGACGTCTTCGATGGCCTCGCCTTCGCGCCGGCCATCGCGCCATTCGCCGGGCCGAGCCCATGCGTTGCGGCCATCCATGATGGCCCATCCGTCCGCGTCGAGCGCCTCCAGACGGATGTCATGCCGAACGTCTTCGTTCACGTTGCAGCGGTACACGACCGGGGTCATGCCGTGGGCCATCATGCATCCCTCGGTAACGGCGGCGGGTGCACGGGAGCCGGTGGGGCTACCTCAGCCACCACAAACCCGTCGAGCGGCGCAAGCATCGCCTCGGCCCCGACGTCGTCCACCTGGAACGCCGCGATCAGCATCTGCTTGACCGTCGCGCGCGGGAGCAACCCCTTCGCAACCCGGTCGAGCGCGTCGAGCAACGCCGTCACCTGCGCGCCGTTGAGCGCTAGCTTCTGCACGTCGGTGATCGGCGCCTTCGCACCGGGATCCACAACCTCGGTTGTGGTCTCGTCGCCCTCCGCGTCCAACTCCCGGCGCACCTTGTCGACCATGCCCTCGGTGTCGGTTCCGAGCGCGGCGAGCTCCGCCTCTGCATCCTCGATCCCGTACACGTCGCACGCCATCTTGACGCCCGTCGCCTGGCTCATCACGGGCAGGCCGCCCGTGGCCTGCATGATCCCCGTGACCTCGGCCTGTCGGTCCGCGCTCGTCTTCTCGACCAGCGGCCCCCACTGAACCGTGACCTTAGGCTGAGCCTTGCCCAGCGCCCGCGCGATCTTCGACACGAGCCCGGTGAGCAGCTCGGTCCCGAACGTCACGAGGTCACCAGCGACCGCGAGGGTCGGAGCCATCATGCGCTCGAGTGCGGTGCCGCTCTGCGCCGCCGCCGCCTGCTGCGGGTCATGCGAGAGCACGCCCGAGATGCGGAACGCGCGAGCGTCGAGATCGTCAAGGTGCTTTCGTGCCGACTCGGGCCCGGCGCCGGTCGGCTCGAGTAGGAACGCCGAGCCTTGCTGGCCTATGCCCGTCTTGTAGGCGAGGGTCTCTTTCGACGTCGCCAAGATCGCTGTCGGGCCGCCGCGATCGGCATTGAAGTTCGCGACGATGTCTTGGAGGTTGATTGTTACGAGCTTCGGATTCGAGACGACGCCAACCGCCTCGTCCTTGCGCGTCAGCGTGTAGTCCGCCGCCTCGGCCACGGTGCGCAGCGGCTCGCTGATGAGCGTCGGCCCCTCGGCCTCGCCATCGTCGGCGCCCGTCGAGCGCTCCCACTGCACCGGGACGAACCCGTAATCGTGCCGCTCTACGTAGTCGATCGCCCACCCGCCTTGCGCGTTGGCCTGCTGCGGACGGTAATAGATCGTGCAGTGCGGCGTGTAGTCGATGCGCGCCTTCGCGGCCGACCCTTGGGCCGCGTCACGCACCCTCGCGCGCGTCGCGAACTCGTAGCGGAGCCAGCACAGCTCGTGCGACGGCGCATCGTCGGGCGTCCAGAGATGCTCACGCTCGTCCGGGTCGCCGGGGTCGGGCAGCACGATCTCGGAGCCCTTGGGATCCTTCTCGATCAGCGCCTCGATCTCCACACGGATCGCCCGCGCCTCATCGCCACCAGCGCGGCAGACGAAGATCGGCACGCACCACTCGGGCGCGCGACGGAAGACCTCTACGCGGCCCGACGACCCAAGCAGGGCAAAGCCCAGCGCGCCCGAGCCCTTGACCAACGCGTCGCAGAGCGGGCCACGCAACTGCGCCTTGAGCCGTCCTTCGGCGAGGATGCGCGCGGCGAGCTCGCCCGACTCATCGCCTTCGATCTCGATGCTCGGGAACTTCGGCGCCACGAGCCGTAGCACCGTGTCGACCTTCTCGCGCACGACGCCGGCCTTGACGGTCGGGTTCTTGTCGCGCGCGCAGAGCGGCCGGACGCCTTCGGAGCCGCCGCCGAGGTAGCCATATTGCAGCTCCCACGGGAGCCGGCCGTCGTACTGCGTGCCCTCATAGATCGCGTCGAGGTCGAGCAGATCCATCTGCCGGCTCGTGAGCCCGCGGTATTCGTTCAGGCCGATTCGATCGTGCACGTGGGTAGTGAGGCGCGCGGCGCGATTGGGTGCAATCGGTTGTGTCGGGGTTGTGCGCCTAGAGCGACCGCCAGTTCATCGACTGGAGCGGCGCGAGCGTTGGCATCGTCCCGTCTTGGAGGATGGTCGATGCCGCGTAGCGGAGCGCGTCGTACTCGTCGTCCTCGACATCCACCCACGGCTTGCGTGAGTGCTTGCCGGGCTCTGGGTAGTGCAGGCCGGACATGCACGTGAACAGCACCTCGGACGAGAGGCGCAGCCGGTCGTTCTTGAGCAGCGCCTGGAACCACGTCAGTGACGCCTGCGCCGCGTCGCGCGTGTACGCCGTCTCGACCGAGAACCCGTAGCGCTCCCACTCCCGCAGCACGTCCGGCGCGTCGGGCGGGACGAACACCGGGACCCCCGGCCACTCGTCGCCGGCCACCGCACGCAGCGCATGATAGAGCCGCGTTGCCCACGTGCTCGTGTCGCCCCTATCCCGCGCGCGCCATGAGTCGTCGCCGTACGGCAGCAGTTCGTTGCTCGAGTCGGTGTGCGCCTCGTGCCATACACCGCCGCGCTCTGGTTGCGTGAGGATGCAGATCGCCGAGCGGTGCGACGTCTGCCCGACGTTGCCCTTGTCGAAGCCGACGTAGCAGCGGTGCGGACGCTTGCCGCGCACGTACGGCGCGAGCACGCGCGGCTCGATCTCAAAGCACTGTCCGACCACCGTCATGAAGTCGGCCAGGTAGTTTTCTCGGAACGCGGCCGGGCTCATTTGCCGCCGGGCCGTCTCCATCTCGGCGGCGAGTCCTGGGAGCGCGTCGTTCTCGGCCGTCGTCCACGACACGCACGTGAACTCCGGGTCGAGGATCTCTTCCACCTTCCGACCCTCGAGACGCGCGACGAGCTCCGCGTTCTCGCGGTTCCCCTTCGCCCACACCTCGCGCCAGAACCAGTTGCGCTTGCGCGGCGTCGTCGTGAACATGCACCAGCCGACGAGGTCGGACAGCGACGGGCGGAGGTTCGCCTCCCATACCGTCGACTTGAGGCGCGCTGCCTCCTCACACCAGCCCCCCGCGTAGCCCGACCCGACTTGCATATCGGGCAGGACGCCGCTCAACCAGTTGATGCGGATCCCGCCCTTGATCCGCCAGTGGAAGATCCCTTCCTCGTCGCGCTTCTGCACCTCGATCAGGCCGGGGTTGCGCTTGTTCTTCGCCATGCCGAGCATGCGCTGCAGCCGCTTCTTCGGCTCGGCGAGTAGGGCGTTGGTCGGCGCGATCACGAAGTAGAGCAAGAACGGCTCGGGGTTCTTTCCGTCGCCGGGGTCGTACGGCGGATGCGGGTCGCCCTGCCAGCGGCCGATCCCCAGCGTCTTGTGCGCGGCGTCGCGCTCGATCCACCACCAGAACTGCGCAGCTCCGCCCTCAGTCTTGCCACCGCGCCGTCCCGAGCACAGCACGAGGTAGCGTGTCTTTGCGGCCGGGTGGAGCTTTGTCCGCTGCGCCGTGTGCGGGATGTAGTGGCGTGGGTAGACGTGCCGGGTCACACCGTCGGCGCCCGTGCGGGAGTAGACCTGCGCGCGCTGTTGCTGTGCTCGTGACTCCACGACGCGCACGCCGGGCAAGAGCGTGGCGATCGAGTCGGAGAGGGTGCGGGTCACAATTCGCTCACTCATCACGCCGCCTCCTGCCCACCCGACTCTACCGCAATCCACCCAAGCGCCACAGCCCGCGCCGCGATCTCCCGCTGCGCCGACTCGGACAGCCCGAACGCCGGGTCGAGGATCACGGCGATCCCAAACGCTATCGTCCCTTCCTTGTCCGGCTGCGCGGCCTTCGCGACCGTCACTTCCAGGAGCTTGTTGCGGTGCTTCCGCGTCTGCAAGTCCTCGTGCTTCGCATCCATCTCCACCTTGTGCTTCTCGCGTAGGTTGTCGATCTCTACCCGCTGCCGCTCGCGCTTCAGGTCGAGGTCACCATAGCGAGGGTCACGTTTCATGAGGATTTGCAGCCGCACGTGCGGATCCTTCGTGCTGCTGACCACTTTGTGGTTTTCGTGATTGCCATATTCGAGAGCTGCATAGTAGTAATTGGCAAACTCGATCGACTCGTCGCTTGCATTGGCCTCGCCGTTTTCGACCCAGCGATCAACCGTCGACACGGCCACCGGGGTAAGACGGCATGCCCCAAGCTTCGACGCACCCTCGAACAGCAGCGTAAGAAACCGGTCGCGTCTGGCTTTGTCAAACGCCTCGCCTTTCGATCGGTGGCCATAGCCACGATCGACGTGCGCTGAAGGGAGGTGTGCCGACTCCCCCGACCGTCGGCCCTTACGCGGCATCGCTCTCACCCTTGTCCTCTGCGGTCACCGTCTCGGGCATCCGCCTCGCCGGGTTCAGCGCGTCACGTTTGCGCGCCCGACGAGCGAGCGCACGCGACACGCCCTGTTGCGTGGCGCCGAACTGCGCGCCGATCGCCTCTTGGCTCACCCCGTCGCCGGCCATGCGCTCGGCCTCGTCTACGTCGATCTTGCCCCGCCCGGCCCGGCACTCCACTGCGAGGTAAGAGCGGTACGCGTCGCGCACCGAAGCCGCCCACCGGGCCGGAACCTCGCACGCCTCGGCCCACCGGCGGACGTCGCACTCTTGTGCCCCGACGTGAGCCACGACCCACGGCAAGCCATGCTTGCGGAGCATGATGCCCAGCGCGTGCTCACGCTCGCCTTCGGGGGCGTTGGCGAGCTTGAGCCAGAGCGTGGTCTTGTCGCGGTCTGGTCTCATGGCGTGCTCCTCAGAACGGAACGTCGTCGTCGAACGAGGCACCGGGAGCGGGAGCGCTCGCCGGCTCCTGCACACGCCCGCCCTGCCAGCGGCCCGAGCCGCCGTCCGTCCCGCCGTCCGAGCCCTTGCCCGAGTCGAGGAACGTCAGCTTATCGCACTGGATCTCCGTCGCGTACCGCTTGGCGCCCGTCGCCGTGTCGTCCCAGCTGCGCGTCTGGATCCGCCCCTGAACGCAGACCTTGCGGCCCTTGGACAGATAGCGCTGGGCGCTCTCGGCCGTCTTGCCCCAGACGATGACGCGGTGCCATTCCGTGCGCTCTTGGCGCTCGCCCTGCTTGTCGGTGAAGCTCTCGGACGTGGCGATGCTGAGCGTGGCGACCATCTGGCCGCTCGCCGTCGTTCGGACCTCCGGGTCTTGGCCGAGGTTGCCGATGATGAGGGCCGAGTTGACGGAGCCGCTCACGGGGTCACAGCCTTCGGGTCGGCCGCGTCGAGGATGTTGACCGGCCACCGGCCGCCCTTCTCTCGCCGGGCGATGAGCGCCGGGAGCGTACCGTCATGAACCGCGGCCGAAGCCTCCATCATGACGTGCCGCGCATAGCCGTTGTCATCCGTGTGAGGACCACCCTCGTAGGTCTCCGCGAGTGCCAGCAGGCCGTCCGCCACCGCCTGCCGGGCGATACCCACTGCACCCTCGTCCGTCAGCACGGCGTCTCGCAGCGCCTGCCGCACCTGCGAGTCGTCTACGGTCAACCGCATCTCCACCTCGTTGCTCGCCATCACCCACCCACCTTCGCGGCCCTCGCCGCTCTGACCCGATCTGCAGGCCTCGACCACCGCGACCCGTCCCACCACTCGCCCCGCACCCGACACCGGGAGAGGGCTCCGTCTACGTCCCAGCCGCACAGGCCCAGCGCGTGCATCGCGCCCTCGAATCCGTACTCGACCAGCGCCACCCAGCCATCGTCCCGCAGCGCCGCAAGCCACCGGTCTTGGTCCTTGCTCGTCCGCCCGCGCTCGGACTTGAGCTCGATCGCCACACCTCGAGCCTCAGGCCTCGACGGGACCCGAGAGAACACCAGCACGTCCGGAACGCCGGCCTTGACCCCAGCGCCCACGAGTTGCGTGGCACGGAGCAGCCGCGCGGACTGCGCCGGGGTCGGACGTCCTCCGCGGCACGGGCTCGCCCCGCCCGGCAAGTCGCCCAGCGCCTCGTTCGCGACGTGGCACCACAGCACGCCGAGCTCGTCGAGGACGCGAGCCACCGCGTGCTGGATATGGTCCTCGGTCGCGTGCGGGCGCGGAAGGGCGGCGATCAAAGCGGGCCTCCACACGATGCTTGGGATCCCAACGATCTCACCCCCGCATGGAATATGGCCCGTGACCCATCGTTACCCATACGTGACCCATAAATTTCGCGATTTCTGAACGATTCCATGGCCGTGACTGGTGTTACCGATCTCGACAACATAGTTTTCCGTACGCGAGCGGGAGGCGCGACTCTATATAGGAACGCGCACGCGCACACGCGCACACACATTAAGTGCCGGGCATGAGTCACATGGGTAACGGCCGCGCTGTTGTTCGCTACGACGCCGATTCTATCGGTCACGATGGGTCGCGCATGGGTCACGGGCGCATCCTCAGGGTGAGACCCCGGCACTTCGCTGAGCGGGTGGCGATGGTCGGCAACTCGAGCGCGGTCAGTCGGTTGCCGAAGCCCTTCGCGCTGAGGGGCTGGCATCCGTTCTTCGGGCACCACTCGCGATAGTCGGCATAGAGCACGCTGAACTCGCTCGCACCGGCCTTATCGACGCGGTCCTCGAGCCACTGATGGACGTTGTCGCTCTCGACCTTCCAGCGCTGAGTTTCGACGACGCTGGATCGGGGCTTGGTCAAGCCTCGTCCGTCCTGTGCACGCACGTCGTGGGCCCGCATGGCCATGCCGAGGATCGCCGCTGTCTCGGTCGCGGAGATGATGCTGGCAAGGCCTCGCACCTTCTCGCCCTCGGTGATCTTCGGTCCGGGGGACGTGAGCAAAACCCATCGGCGCCAGAACCCGTGCGAGCGGTCGCGCGAGGGCGGCAAGCCGTTGGCGCTGAAGATGTCGCCAGCGATCGGCGTAAAGATGAAGCTGTCCTGGTGCTTGCGCTCGGCGCGCTGCTCGGAGCCGTCGATGACCGCCTTGATGCGGGCGCTCGATAGCAACTCGGTGCTCGGGATCTCGGCGACGCAATTGAGCGCCTTGCCGACGAGGGCCGCGCCAGCGAACGGACTGGCCTCGAGGTCGTGGGGCGTGACCGAGCATCGGAGCGCGGCAGGCACGAGCGATGCGATCACCTCGAGAATGACGCTCTTGCCGTTCTCGCCGTCGCCGACGAGGATCGGGGCGACCTGGTGCTGCGTCGCCTCGGTGAGCAGGACGGCCGCGATCCACTCGTGAATGAATGCTATGCGCTCTCGAAGGTCCGCGTCGGCATCCACGAGCGCGATCTCGACGCCCTCGGGCGTGAGGTCGGTCTCCACGACTGGCGTCGTCCAGATGCGCTCGAGCACCCCGAGCCAACGCGCGGGCGCAGCCTCCTGATCGGGATCGACTGCGACGAAGAGGCGCACGCGGTCGGCCGGCAGCGACGTACGTGCCGTCCAGCCCTCGAGGCTCGAGTAGGTCCATAGGCCGGCAGGGCTCACGAATCCGTGGGTTGCACCTTCGAAGGCGCTGGCTTGGAAGAACCGCGCCCGCGCGAGCTCGCAAACGCTCTTGCACATGCCCGAGTTGACGCGAATGGCCTTGCCCGTCGGCCGCTCTGCGCTCGCGCCCTCTTGCGTGGGCACGCCGTTGAGAGCCTGCACCTCGTGCCAGATGCGCTCCTCGTTCATCGCGACCCACGCACCCAACGCGCCGAACTGCCACCACTGGCCCTCGGAGTAGATCACCGGACCGCTCTCGACGATGCGATCCATGACGTAGCGCTGAATCGTTTCGTGCGCCGTGTCCGGCAAAACCGGCACGTCCATAGAGCGCCTCCGCGCGTCGAGGTCGATGACCTTGGCGGTCATAGGGTCCTCTGCGCGTATTCGATGGCCACGGCGGGCTCTGCCGCGCGGCCAGAAGGAAGTCGAGCGGCCGCGACTTGCGCGAGCGCATCTAGGTCAGAGCGTGGGTCGACGCCGACCTCTTGCGCGGTCCTGGCGATAGCGGCGGCGGCGCGCATCAGAGTCCCGTGCCGACGACTCTCGGGCGCTGTGGCCATCTCGTCGAGCGCGCGGCGGACGACCGTGTGCAACCGGCTCGCCGCGCGCGACGCGCGAGCTGCAGGCGTGCGGTAGCGGTCAGCCTCCGCCCAACGGCGCGCATTCTCTTCGCGCTCGCGGTCGGCCACATTCTTGCGCGCGGTCCAGTCGCCGATGTTGAGCAGCGCCGGCGGCGGTGAGCCGAGGTCGGCGGTGCCGGCGACGAGAGCGACGCGCTCGTCAGGCCCTCGCCATCCATCCTGGACGATGGGATCGCTGGTGTAGATAGGCTGGACCGGCCGGCAGACAGCCGGGTCGAGCATCGGAACATCCGACGCCCACGCCGCGAGCGACGCGCAGCACACCGGCCGCGCGAGCCAAAACCAAAGATGGAGCTTGGCGCGCGCGAACGCGTCACGGCCGGCGCTCTGCGACCACCGAGCAACGCACGTTACGTCTCGCAGCCACGCGGGGAGTTGCGCTCGCGCCCACGCCCCGACACGCTGCAGTCCGCCCGGCATGTCGGCCACGAGCTCGGCGCGCATGCCCTCGTCGGTCGCGAGCGTGTCGAGGTCGCAGCACAGCCACGACCGATCGCCGTCCTGCAGGTTCGCGTCGTCGCCATTGAGCGCACGACGCATGCGGGTGGCCGATGGGTCGATGAGCGTCCCGCGCACGACAACCATGTCTGGTCGCGAGCGGAGCCGCTGCAGCGCTCGGTATAGCTTGCCGATGTCCGAGACGGCGGGCGCCTCGAACGGCCGCCACCAGGTGATGAGACCGTAGCTCTCGACGGCGCCAGACGGAAGCCATCGCTTGGCGCAGGCCTTGTCGCGCTCGAGCGACTGTAGGGCGAGCAGGCTCATAGCAGCCCGCCTTGCTTCGCCGTGGGCGTGGCGGCTTCGTTGCCTCGAGCGCGGAGCGCTCGCGCGACCGCGGGCGGCAGCTTGTCCGCCGTGATGCCCATCGCCCCGCGCGCATCTTCGCGCGAGGGCCACTTGAGCCACGCACCACACGCACCACAGTGGATGACGCCCGCAGCGCCGGGCGGCAGCGATCCCCACGCGGGATCGAAGTCGCGGGCGAGGACGAGCACTGGGATCGTCGCCTTGCACGAGCGGCATGGGTCGAGCGCCTTCACGCCGCCACCTCCAGCGCGCCTTGCGCCGGCCGAGCGAGCGCCACACGCGCCTTCACCTCGGGCAGCAACTCGCGGATCGCGTCCGAGTTGAGCTTCGCCGTGATCCGGCAGTTGATCGTGTAGAGCGTGTCACGCGGATCAGCGTCGCCCGCGACGTACCCGGGCACCTTGATCCGCATCGCGAACTCGATCTGCGCATCCGTCGTCGCCGCGGTCGTTCGCCATGCGCGAGCGCCCCAATCCTTTGCATCGCCGTTAGCCACGAGGAACGCGTCGGCCGCGCACACTGCCTCGTCGCGGGTGCCACTCACGAGCCAGCGCGGCTTCTTGTCCAAGCGCACTTCGCCCCGGTGCGTCTCCACCTCGCGCGGTAGAGCGCCGAACGCATGCCAGACCCCGGCGAGATCCAGGAACACGATCGCCCACACGTCGCGGTCGCCGCATGCGATCTGCGCGCGCGAGCTCGGCAGCGTGAACCACGAGAACGGCGAGGTCTTGAGGACTAGATCGAACGGGCGCAGAACGATGAGGTTCGGATCGAAGTCCGGCACCTCGGCCTCGCGCTGCGGATAGACGAACTTGCAGAGCGGGCACGCGCGAGCGTGGAGCGGGATCGCCAGCCGGCACGACGCGCACGGCTTCATCGGCGCAGGGCCGGGCTCACGCTTGCGGCGCGCGCGCGGGTCGAGGTCGAGCAGGACGCCGAGCCCGTCGAACGCGGCGAGCGACCGGCCGAAGTCGAGCACGATGCAATCGGACTTGGGCGGCGCGGTCGGGTATAGCTCGCGGTCGAGCATGCGCAGCCCGCGGCCGATGATCTGGATCAGCAGGGACTTGCTCGTGGACGGACGGAGCAGCGCCACGCACGATGTCTGCTGATCGTCCCAGCCCTCGGTGAGCGTGCCGACGTTCACGAGGCACTGCAGATCGCGACGAGCATAAGCCGCGATCGAAGCGCGCCGCTCGTCCTTCGGCGTGTCGTCGATGACGAAGGCCGCCTTGATACCGCGCGCCTGCAAGCTCTCACAGAAGTGCCGCGCGTGCGCCTTCGTCGAAGCGAAGAACGCCGTCTGCCGCTCGCCCGCGGTCGCGAGCCACCGGTCAATGATCACCTTCGCGATCTCAGGCTTGTCGACCATGCGCGCGACGTCGCCCATGTCGAAGTCGCCGTGCTTGCGCGCGGCCTGCTGCATGTCGATCGAAAGCTCCGCGGCCTCGGCCACCGGGCGAACGAGCCAGCCCGCCTCGACAAGCTCGTGGATCGGGATGATGTCCGCGACACGATCGAAGGTCTCCCCCAGCCGCTTCCCGTCCGCGCGCTCGGGCGTGGCAGTGAGGCCCAAGATGCGGACGCTCGGATTCGCCGCGACGCACGCCGCGATCACGGACTGCCACGTATCGGCCGGCGAGTGGTGGCACTCGTCCAAAATGACCAGATCGAAGCGGTGCTCGCGCAGCCGGCGCAGCCCACTCACGTTCGATAGCGATTGCGCGGTGCCGAACGTGACAGAGCCGTCGTAGATCTCGGACACGCGCGCGATGCGCTTGGCGTTGCCGCTGTACTCCGCGATGTCCCAACCGCGATTGACGCGCATGAACTTCGCCTTGTTCTGCGCCACGAGCTCGTCCCGGTGCTGCACCACGAGCACGTTCGGACGTGGCTTGATGTCGCGCGCGAAGCGCTCGGCCACGAACGCCATGAGGATCGTCTTGCCGGCGCCGGTCGCGGCGACGACTAGTTCACTCGCGCCGATGCGCCGGCCGTCGGGGCTCATGGTGATGAGGCGCTCGAATCCCGCGAAGATGGAGTCGATCGCGCGCCCCTGATAGGCGCGGTCCTGGAGTCCGACGAGACTCACCTTGCACCAGCCTTCGCAGCCCGCACCGGCCGCGCCGCGATCGGCCGAACCGCTACGTCCTCCGCCTCATCCACAGCCGCGTTCTCATCGCGCTCCCGCTGTAGCCGCAACGCCTTCTCTAGCGCCTGGAACGACGGCGCCGGGTGGAACTCGCCGCACCAGTCGCGCTCGGGGTCGATGCGCGGGTAGCCCTCATGCGTCGGCGCCATCGCGTGGCAACGCCGGGCGACGAGGTCTGCGAAGTGGCAGCGCTGGCAGGACTCGCGGCGGCCGCTCATGCGGCCCGCCCGGTGGCGAACAAGTCCGTCGTCACGGGAGCACCAAGCCGGCGTTGAGCCTCCGCGTACACCGCCGCGTCCACCTCTGCGCCAACACCACGGCGACCGAGCACGCGCGCAGCTTGGAGCGTCGAGCCCCAGCCCATACACGGGTCGCAGACCAGATCGCCGCGCTCGGTGTAGTCGCGGAGGATCGCCTCCATGAGCAGCGGCGGCTTGCCCCGTCCACCACCGCCGAGACCGGGCGGGCGCACGTAGCGATAGTGTGGGGGGAGGGAGCCCCAGCGCGTACCGCCCTCGGGCAGCATCACGAAGTCGCGTCGCGCCGGACGGGCAACCATGAGGTAGACCGCGCCCGAAGCCGGGCCGTCTCCGGACATACGCGGCGCCGGGTTCGCGCAGATGCAAGGCACCGGGGCGAACGCGTAGCGTCCGGCCTCGCGGAACGCGGCCTGATAGGCGAGCCAGAGATCGTGCGAGGTCATGCACGCCATCCAGCCGCGCACGCGCTGGCTCCACGCGCGGACGAAGGCGTGGACGTGGTCGGGCGTCCAGTGGCCGTAGTCGATGTCCGCCCGGTGAGCAGCGTCCGGCACGTCGAGCATGATCGCTCCCTCGTGCGTCCCTTCGCCGTACGGCGGATCCGTCACGAGCGCGTCGCACTCGACGTCAGCGAGCACGTCTTCCCAGCGGCCGCATTCCAATCGAATATGGCTCACAGATCCACCTCGACACCCTCGGCCGGCAACGTGCCGGCCACGTCGAGCGCCGGGCCAGGGCCGGGCGCGAACGAGAGCGAGAGGTCACGGGCGGCCTGGGGCTCGGCGATCTCCGCGCGCTCCGACTTCGCCAGCGCCGCAAGCGTCTCGGGCCACCGCGCCAAGATGCTCGCAGTGCGCTCGGCCGGTGCCAGCACATAGCCGCGTAGTTCGCCACGCAGGCCGGCACGAACGCGGGCCGGGAGATGGGCGCGCATGCGCTCCAGGTCGACCCGCCCGCTCACGCCCCACCTCGCGATTGCTTGGGATCCCAACCGCCGAGGATCGCCGTGACGATGACAGCCGTGATAGCCACGCCGACCGCGAGCACGATGCCGGCGTCGAGGATGCGAGAGCGGAGGGTCATGCTGCCCTCCCGGTGCGCGTCCGCTTCGGCGCGTCATGCAGCACGGACGGGTGCGCATTCATCGCGACCACGACCGCTCGCCGCGCCTTCGTATGCTCGTGAGCCGACCGCACGCTCTGCGCCTTGCTCGCCCGAAACTCCTCAGGCGAGGCCGCACGGGTCTCAGTCGCCTGCCTGGTCGTCCACACCTGGCCGGCGGGCACATAAAGCAGATCCCATTCGGCCAGCGTGCTCTTGCCGTCGAGCACCGCGCCGCTCTGGACATCGGTCCGCACCCAGCGCACGTGGGTCTCGGTCTGCGCCGTGATGGTGTAGGTGTATCGAGCGCCGTGGGCGCATCCCATGAAGGGCTTGCAGTAGGTCACCACGCACCCCCAAAGACGCACACGAGCATCGCGCCCACGATCGTTGGGATCCCAACGACCAAGGCAACGGCCATCACATGTTCGAGAGAGAGTCCCGGCCTCGCCGTCACAGCGGGCCGGGACATTCGCAGACGGCTCCGCGCTTCACGCAGCTTGGTCACGGGCGCCACCAGCCCGATGCTCTTCGCGCCTGCGTATGACTCCGGCGGACAAACGCCGGGGCGGGGCACAGACGGGGACACGCGAGCACGACGCGAGGAGGAACCCCCGCCTACACTATTGGCTGGGTGCCCAATCATTGGGACACCATGAATCGATACATGGCCAGCGCTCCGGCCGCCTGCTCACTCGCCCGTTGCGCGTCACGCACGTCGAGGTCATGGCAGCCACGGAACCCACGAGCGATGAGCATGCGCATCAGCCGCTCACGCGCCGCGGTTGCCGCGATGATCAGGCCGAGGGCCTTCACGACGAACCCCCAGCGCGCACCTTGCGCATGTGCTCACGCGCGTCGAACTTCGGCGCCGGCTTGGTCTCGCGAGCCACGAACGCGGCGAGCCGCGCTGGCGAGATCGCGAGTTGATAGCGCGACTCGCGCGCCGTCTCTGGCGTCACTTCTCGGAGCACGCCACGCGACGCGAGCCACACGAGTGCCGCGTCGATGTCCTCACGGTTGAGGCCCGTACCCTGCCCGCTCCACACGTCATGAGCGCTCGCGCCCCAAGTGCGGGACAGCGCTCGGACCGCGTCCGAAGCGACGCCAAACATGGCCAGGGCCGAGGCGGGCGGACGGCCGAGCGCCTCGCTCCACTGCGCCGCCATGCGCAGCGCGTGGTCTCGCGGCGTCGTGCCGAGGGTGCGGGGACCGGTCATGGCGCCTCCGGGCAAATCGCCACGAGCGCTTCGAGTGCCGCGATCTGTGAGAGCGCTGCCGCCCGGACCTGCGGCCGCTCACCGGGAGCAACGCCACCACGGAGCAGAGCGGCGAGCTCAGCGCTCGACTTCCCCGACGCCTCGACAGCATCGAGGATCCCGTTCTCGACTTGGAGAGCCGTTGCTGGCGACTCCACCGGCACGAGCTTGAAGCCGTTGTGCCGCATGGCCACCTCGATCGGCTTCCAGTTGTCAAAGAATCGACAGAGCGCGATCGCCTCGTGGAACGGCAAAGCGTCCCTGCCGGTCAGCACCGCGGACACGCGTGACCTCGAGCAGTCAAGGAAGTCGGCAACGTCGGATTGCTTGACGCCTTCCTGATCTTCCTTCGTCGGCCCAAACATCTCGCGGAAGTAGATGAGGTATGGGTTGGCAGGGCCTGGGCCAGTGCGCTTCACGCTGCGGCCTCCCCGGTGGTATTGGAGAGGTCGCGCGGCTGATTCAGGGCCGAGCGACCATCACGAACACGGGAGCTCCCATGTCCGATGCTCTTGCCGAACTGCGCCGACGGCTGCGCGAGTCGACCTTCTACGAACCCGTGGAGCCCGTCGATCGCCTCATGGACGCGCTCGTGCTCTGGGTGGCTGAGCACGTCGATGGCATTCAGCACCTGTCGCGAGTCGCGCCGCTCGACGGATACTTCGGCGCGCGGGTCAACACGGGAGGTTCCGATGTCGTTGCGCTCGACTTGGCCTTCGTCGAGGCCTTCGTGAAGTCCTACGGGGCGAATCCGGAGGAGACGCTTGAGCGGTGGAAGGGGTGCGGCTGGGTGCACGACGTTCGAGAGATCCGCATCGCGGATGAGCCGCGACCGTGCTGGTGCATCCATGTGCATGTGCTGACGGGCGATCACAGGCGGCGCCAGTCCATCGTCGGCTGAGGCCGACGAGCCTCGCGAGGTCGTTCGGGGCCGAGCACGTCGTCGCGTCGGATGGAAGCCAACCCATCATCGGGAATCGGCTCGATGTGCGGCCATGCAACGCAGCCGTTTAGCCATGTCGGCGGGGTGGCGAGCGCCTCACGGAACATGGTCACAAGGCCCAGAGCGTCCTCTGCGAGAGGGCCCAGCGCGCTTCGCAATCCCGGCGAGAGCTTAGCCTGCGAGAGCCGCGACAAGTCGTTGGACGCAGCGAGAAGACGACCCATCAGCCCGAGCGCCTCGGCGTCGGTGCGCGTCGTGGCGATCGGCTCCGACTCACCTTCACCACCTTGCTCGTGAGTCTCCACCACCGGACGCTCTGCCCTGGGCGGGGTCATGCGGCCTCCGCCGAGGAGGCGTCATGCTGTGGGGCGGCGATGAGGGCGGGGTGGAGCTCCCGGAGGATCTGCCACACCTTCCAGGCCGCGGCGCGCTCCGACATGACCGGCACGAGAAAGCGACCCGCAACGACGGCAAGCCGCTCGGTGCTACCCGGGTCCTCGCCGCGCATCAGGTCGTACGACCGCGACGGCGCAAGGCCGAGCCGGCTGAACACCGCTTCGTTGCTCTCTCCGATACGGCGGCTGAGCACCTTTCTCAAGGTGGGGCTTTGAACGACAACGGGACGCTTTCCGGCCATGCAGGTTTTTCTACGGCATCGCCGGAGAGAACGCAAGCGGTCGCCGTAGAAACTTCGTTGACCCCACAAACGGCGCGGCCGTCGGGCGATAGTCCGCGCATGAACTTCGCTGAGCGCCTCGAGCGCGCTATCAAGGCTCGCGGGTTCAGGAGCCTCAACGGGTTCGCTGAGGAGCACCGCGAATCTGAGGGCCTGCGGCCGTCAACCCTGGCCGAGTACCGCAACGGGTCTACGCCTCGCCCCGAGATGATGGCGAAGTTGTGCCGTCTCCTACAGATCGACGAGATGGTGTGGCGCTACGGATCTGACGAAGAGTTCGAGACGATGCTGGCGGGCGAAGCGGGAGCCCGCGCAGTCGGCTCGCGCACGTTCACCCTCACGTCCGCGATCGAAGAAGACTGGACAGCCACCGGTCCGAACGCCTGGAAACACTTCAACCTTGCGCGTCACGGGTACGCGGCCGACGCGCTCGACAGTGGGCGAGGACTGCGATCCGGTAAGCCTCATCCAGCCCGGGTCGTGGATCTCGCGGGCGTGCCCTTTGGCGCCGATCTTTTCGAGGTGCAGTCGACCCGCCGGTTACCAATAATGGTAGACGGCGGCGAGGTCGATTCGCTCGTGCCCGGCGAGATCCTGATCGTGAGCCACGACACGAAACCGAGCGAAGGCGATCTAGTGATCGCAAAGCGCGAGTCCGACGAGCAGGACGAGCTCATAGCCCTCGACATCAGGCTCGCGCGCTTCCACCGCCTCGGGAAGCACGAGTGGATCCTGCCTCTGGACGAGGACCAGCAGCACGTTGCCCAACTCGGCCGGGGCTGGGAAGTTGTAGGTGTCGTGGTCGAACGGCGCCGGGTGAGATAGAGCGTTCCTGCCCGTTGACCTGACTCGCGCGTTCGGGTGATCCCTGAGTGGTGACACACCGCAACAGCTCACTCGATGGTGCCACGATCGACCGCGTAGCGTGCGAGGTTCGCCTACAGGTTGACCCGGACGCATCGCCGCACGACCGCGTCGCGCTCTCCCCGGTGCGCGGGCGTCTGATCGTGGAGGGCCTGTGCGGCCGGTTCGATGTTTCGGGCGGCATGATGGCGGCGTTGCCCAACCATATATGGGGGCTCACGTGCTTCGGCGCTGGGCGAGCCATGGTCTGGTTCCACCGCACCGCCTGGATCGAACTTGCCGCCGAGGTGGAAAGATCGCGGTGGAGCGCTGGGCATGAGTTGGGGCATCTATCGGTACACGCTCACGATCTTCGCCGCACGGGCGACTCGAGCGAGACGCCCAAGATGGAGCGTGAAGCCAACCTGTTCTGCGCGCATCTGCTGATCCCCGATGCCGCGATCCACCGCCTGTGGAGCCAGCGCAACGGGTCTCCGCTGCCCGCCGATCTGGCAACTCGCTTCGGGTGCTCCGTCGTTGCCGCAGAGCGCCGGGTCGAGGAGTTCCGAACCTCGGCATGACCGCCTGATCGGCGGGTCTCCGTTATCGTCGTAAAATAATCGCTCATGGGTCTTGCGTCGTCTCCGGTGATGCCGTAGACAGTGAGCATGACGACGACGGCACCGACGATCAAAACCCCCTCGAGCGACGACCTCACGCAGTTCTGCCTCCTCCGCGAGGTCGCGCGGGAGGCGCATGGGATCCTGCGCGTCTCCGTGAGCGCCGCAGAAGCCATCCCGGGCCGGCCGCACTCGACCCCGGCCACGACCGAGATCGACGGCCGCACCTACCGGGTGGAACGTACGGTTGCCCGCCCCTCGCGTGACTCGCACGCGGTGGACCTTCGTGTCCGCGGCTTCGATGGCGCCGTCTACCGCCTGACGGGTCAACGCGGCGCCGAGCGAAACGCGTACCGCCACGCCGCGACGGGCGCGTTCGTTCTTGTCGCCGGAGCCCGCTCGTGAGCGCGCCCGAGACCCTGCACCAGCGAGCCCAGCGCCTCCACGCTGAGCTGGCGCAGTTGGCCCGAGACGTCCGCACCCTGGCCGTATCGACCATCACCGACGCGCTCGAGTACGGGACCCTGTCCCGCGCCGAGGTCTACGCCGATCAGGCGACCAACGCGGCCTGGTCGGCGGTATGCACGCTGAGCCACAGTCGCGCGCCGGGTGCGTCGTGAGCGCGCCGGACGTCAAGGCGCTGGAACTCGCCGCCCGGCGTACCAGTTGGGCGCACGAGGCGGCGGAAGGCCCGGCGAAGGTGAAGATCGCGGCGGAGCTCGCCGTGCTCCGCGCCCGCATCGCTGAGATCGTGGCGGCGCAGCGCGCCTCGGTGGCGAGGCCGGTGCCCGCGCCTGCCCCGGTGACGCGGCTCGTCCTGTTCAACCCGCACGTCCGCCCGCACATGCGCATGACGCTGACCGTGACGGGCGTGGGCATGGCAGACGCCAGCGCCTCACACCCGAACGTCCGCAGCTACCGCGGCCGATGCGTGGCGGCGCCGGATGGCCGCTACCACTGGCCGATGAAGATGGGCGACGTCGAGCAGTGCCTCGAGGACAGCTACTCGGACGGTGAGTGGCTGTGGCAGCGCAACGACCGCGACGCCGAGTTGTTCCTGCGTGCGATGCGCGATGGGGCGGCCGGCCCCGACATGCTCGCCGGGAGTGATGGCTGCGACGAGCCCGGGCTCGAGCCCGAGCGCGCGGACGTCCCGTGCATGCCCGTGCCCACGCCCGAGACGGTCGGCGGACTGCGCCGCGGTGACGTGCCGGCCGAGGGCTGGCTCGTGGTCGAGGACGGAGACCCGGTGCGCGCGACGGATCCGCGTGGTCGGCTGTGGCTGCTCTCGTACGATTCGGGCTCGACGGGCAACGTGATGCGGCGTGGCGCGTACGCGCGTGGGTGGACGGCTCGGCACTCGTGGGAGCCGACCGATGCGCATGAGGGCGGGTGTCTTGAGCGGGAGGCGTTGACGCTCTCGGATCTCCTGGCCCGGTGTGCCCGCGCTGAGGTTCGCCTGGTCGCGCATGTGGTGCGGGGTGCGGCGTGACCCCCACGCGCAAGACCGAGCGGGTCGCGCCACGCGCCCTCCCGCAAGGGTGGGCTGCCACGTGCTACCCGCTGAGCGTCCGCTTCGATCACGCGAACTCTGGCGCTTGGTGCGTGGTCGAGGACCAAGGCAAGCACCGTCTAGACCAGTCGTGGCGCCAATTGCCGCGCGCCGTGATGGAGTTGGAGTGCTTCGCGCTCGCCCTCCTGTTCGCGTACCTCCGCAACGCCGGGACCCGCGCCGAGTGCGGGCTCGTCTCCACCGAGGCAGTCGTGCGGAAGGGGGAAGTGCTGTGAAGCGCACCAGACCCACGCCCGAACGCATCGCCGATGCCAGAGAGATCGGCGTCATTGACCACAATTTGGGAAAACGAATCCGTTCATTGCGCAAGTCGATCGGCCTGTCACAGGCCGCCCTGGGCGACGCGGCCGGCATCAATTACTCGTACGTCTCGCAAATCGAGCGCGCCGGTAAGTTGCCTATCATATCAGTGCTTGCCCGCATCGCGGGGGCCTTGGGCACGACTGCGGCGGCGCTCTTGGGCGGCTATGAACAAGGCCCAACGACCGCCGAGCGCATCGCCTACGACGCTGGCAAGGACGACAAGCTAGACGTTCGCGAAGCGGTGCGCCTTGCCCATCCCGACGCATACGCGCGCGGTAAGCGCGATGCTCTCAAGGATCTGCGGGACTCGCTTCGCGAGTGGCTCGCCAAGACTGAATCCGAATTGGAGGACATCAATCATGAGTAACAAAGCTGTCGAGTTCACCGCCGAGCAAGTCGAAGCTCTCAAGCTTCGGGTCTTCGGCGAATTCGAGCGCCTCACGCACAACGACAACTACCGCTTCATTCCCGGAGATCCGCCGCGTCGTGGCTCGATCGCCGATCTCAAGCGCATGGCTGACGAGGCAGGCTTCACGAGCCCCGACACGGACCAGCGATTCTGGCCGGACAGCGAGTTGCCGAGCGCGATCGGCGACTTGTTCGAGGCCGCCGATAGCTGGATGCCCATTCAGGATATCCGGGCGTGGCTCGAGATCCACGGCGTCGACGCGCGGCGCCTGCAAGTCAACCGCGAGCTCGTCCGCAAGGGCTTCAAGCGAAAGCTGGGCGCGGCGGGCGGTCAATACTGGGGCGTGAAGCAGAAGGCGTCATGACCCGCGCCTTGTCCGCGTCCCTTCCTTCCCCTCCTGAGATCCACAACCGAGGTTGAGTATGCAGCACAGCGAACAGATCAACGAGATCGCCGGGGCGCTCGCAGTCGCCCAGGGCAAGATGCAGCACGCAAGCAAGGACGCGATGAACCCGCACTTCGGCAAGTCGTATGCGGACCTCGCGAGCATCGTGGATGCCTGCCGCGCGCCGCTGAGTGAGTGCGGGATCTCGGTCGTGCAGAGCCCGAGCATCGTCGAGATGAGCAAGACCGTCGTGGTCCGCACGATGCTCGCGCACAAGTCCGGCCAGTGGATCGCGGGCGAGCTCGGCGCCCAGGTCGCCGACACAAAGCCCCAGACGGTCGGCTCGGCGGTGACGTACCTCCGCCGCTACGGGCTCGCCGCAATGGTCGGCATCGCGCCCGACGACGACGACGGCAACGCGGCCCAGGGCCGCCCCGCGACGGCGCAACCGCCGCGACAGGCCTCGACGCGACCCGCTCCGTCTGCCACGAACACCCCAAAGCCTCAGCCCGCGCAGGTCCAGCAGCCCGCGTTCCACACTCCCAATTCGCGCGACGACGCGAACGCGATCGTGGCTGAGCTGTGGCGTGAGGCGCAGGCGGGTGCTCAGCAAGTCGGCTGGATCGACTGGCTCACCGACGAGTCCGCGAAGCTCGGGATCGAGACGGTCATGAAGCCCGCGGACGCGACCGACGCCAACGTCGGCAAGGCGCGCATCGGTCTGCAGACGATCGTGACGAAGATCCGAACGAAGCTATCGGAAGCGAAGGCCGCCTGACTCTTCGCCGACCGACAAGGAGCTTGACCATGGAACGAACCATCTACCTCCGCAGCGACATGGGACACGAGCTCGACAGCGAGCGGCACGCGGACATCGTCTCGCGGCTCGATATCGTCGAGGGCAACAGCTACGGGATCCGGTTCCCCGACGACGGCAATGTCATGCCGATGGAGCGCGGCGACTGGACCGCCCTCGTCACCTACCGCGGCCCGAACGCGCCCGCTCGGCTGGAGGTGCTGCCGGTCGGGACGCGGGTGAGGCGCGGGCCGGATTGGAATCCGATTGGCTGCTACTATCCGGAAGACGCTCGCATCGGCACCGTTGTCATGTTCGAGACGCGCCCCAACGGCTTTGCCGGGGTCAAGTTCGATGGGGAGGCCGGGACTTGGTACGTCCGCTGGGGCTACGATGACTGCTCCGCGCTCGAAGTCCTCGCCCTCCCCGAGCCCGCCAAGATCGAGGCCGAGCCGACCACGGAGCAACTCGCCGCCAAAATGCGCGAGGTGTTCGACGCCAGCGACGCGCGTCGTGTCTCGCTCGATCCGTTCATCGCCGCATTCAAGGCGGCCGGAGCGGCCGACTGCGTGACGCGCTCGCTGCGCCTGGGTTGTGACTACACCGCCGGGCACACCGAGGTATGGTTCGAGATGAGCGGCGAGCGCTGGACCGAGCGCCGCCAGCACATCGCGGCGTCGCAGAAGTCCGAGCCCGCTGCCACACGCAACGCCGAGCCCCTGACCCCGCACATCCGCGCCGAGCGGGACATCCTCGCGCCGGGCTGGCAGACGCGCGCACCGACCGGCTACGACGGCGACGACCGGCCCGAGGAGACGCATAGCTGGGATGCGCAGACGCACGACGACATCGTCGGCGCTGACATCGCGTTCGGCGCCGACCGGATCGGGTCGCTCGACTGCCGCGTGTCGGACTTCTACGACTACACCCCGGCCGCCGTGCTCGCCCGACGCAAGGCCGAGCCCGTCAAGGTGCGCGTCGACAACGGCTGGCACGACCCCGACTGAACGCTGTCGCCGGCCTCTCACGGCGGCGGTGCTGGCGTGTTGCCAGCGAACCGAGCCCGGCGGAATCCGGGCACCTACGCATCGATAGACAAGGACCCTGACAATGCAGAACGACACCGAGACCCCGGCCGAGACCACCGACACCGGGAGCGACATCGGGACGAGCGACACGCCCGCGGAGAAGGCGAAGCGCGAACGCGAGACGTGGCCGATCCGCATGCTCGTTCTCGATCGCGGCGGCTTGCTGCGCATCGTGCCCGACGCCGGACCGTTCGACGACGCGCGCGCGGCGAAGCGCTGGGTTCGGCAGAACGGCGATGAGGGCAAGACCTACCTCCCGGCGAAGTGGCCCGCGCAGGCGCACAAGGTGCCGAGCCGGGACGTCGAGGACGTGGAATTCGGCGCCTCGTGACACCCCTCCGCTGCGCCCTCTGCAACGTCCACCCGCGCGCACCCGGCGATCTCGATTGCGCGGCGTGTATCGAGCGGATCGCGCGTGAGTTGGCGGAGTTGGATGAGGGCGAGCGGGAGAAGGGGACAGCTGTGGTTGTGGATAGGGAGGGAGCATGAACACCGAAGAGATGATTGCCAAAATAGAAGCCAGCGGGATGACGGTCGATCAGTTCCTCGACGGGCTGTTCAAGACCGATGGCCTGCGTAACGAGGCTGGGCGCAAGGCGACGCCAGATGGGGGCGATGACCAGGGCGATGACCAGGACGAAGACGACGATGAGGACGGCGTATGAACTGCCGTGGAGGCTGTGAGTGCGGGCGATGCCCGCCGCAAACTCCTGTCGCCGAAACGCCCGAAGCCGCTCACGCGCGCGGCCTGGCCGAGGGCGAGGCGCGCTGGCGCAAGGCGGGCGCAGGGGACGCGAAGGCCATCCTCGAAGGCGACATCATCGACGTGTACTGCCGCCGCCACGATGGTGACCGGGCGTCGTTCTTGGCTGGTTGGCGTGCTGCGCACGAAGCGATCGGCGAGGCGTCATCATGACCCGCGCAAAGTCAGGATGGGCAGCCGTGGCGGCAGCCGTGGTGCGGGCGACAGCGGCGCCAGCCGTTAAGCGCCACCAATGGGCGCCACACGCGGACGGCATGGCGGGCGGTACGTGTAAGCGGTGCGGCCTGGTCAAGGTGTTCGGGATCCGTGTGTCGCCGGGGAAGGCGTCCACGGTCGCGGCGTACAGCGCCAGCGGGACCGCGCCTTGGGCATTCGAGATGCCGGCGTGCCTCGCCGCGAAGGACCCGTCATGACCCGCGCCGAAGGCACCGTCCAACAACTCGACCAAGAGAGCCCCGAGCTACGGTTCCTCGGCGGCATCACGACGTCATGGAAGCGCTGCTGGGTCTCGGGCTGCGGCGGCTACATGGCCAACCACTGGCGCGTCCCGGTGGACATCAACCCCATCCTCGAGCCCCTGCGCGGCATGGTCGTCATCATGCTCATGCCGCTGGGGTGTGCGCAGTGGCAGGTGTGGGCGTGGCCCGAGTCGTCCGGCCTGTCGCTGGCTGAGGGCTCGGCAATCGCGCATGGCAAGGCGGTGTGGCCATGACCCGCGCCGAGATCATCGCGACGGTGGAGGCGGTGTGCGCTCGCGAGGGGTGGCATATCCGGCGCTACGAGACTGATGGCGTGCTCGTGTGGATGGGCGTGGAGGCTCGCGAGCAGGGTGCGTATAGTCGGCCTCGCGCCTGGGCATGGGCGAGTATCATGCTGCCGCGCGCCGACCGCGAGTTGAGCATCGCTCCGAGCATCGACGCATATGGCTCGGACGAGTGCACCCAAGCCGTGGCCGACTGGCCCGAGGTGCAGCGCATGGTGTCCGCATTGAGGGCGGCGCTGGGGGCGGGGTCGTGAGCGCGCAGGAAGGTCCACGCGTCGGGCTGACATGCCACGGCTGCAAGCACCATGAGAGCCGCAAGTATCGGGTCCAGAGTGACACGGGGTACGTGCATCGCTGCGCCCACCTCGATATCGAATTGGGCGACCTGTTCCCTGGTGACGAGCCGAGACCAGTCGCAGCATGTCCGTTCCGCGTGCCCGTGCTGATGGCGGCGCTTGCCGCCGAATCACGCGACGCAAACA
>WUUC01101458.1_pt1 | contig 37814 bp, 40 predicted proteins | sample 6278441 | NCBI WGS metagenome assembly WUUC01 (sample SAMN13675441, study PRJNA597444) | soil metagenome | isolation source: soil | place: USA: Washington | collected 2017-10
AGCCTGGTAGAGCGCTACGTTCGGGACGTATAGGTCGCAGGTTCAAATCCTGTCACCCCGACCATTGAATCTGCTGCAGAAAATTTCTCACTCAGCCTTCGGGGTTCCATCACTTTTCTCCTCGGGGTGCCGTTGGGGTGTCAGTTGCAGGTGAAGCATTCGTTCGTCCGGCAGCTCTCTCGCACTCGGACGCAATGTACTCCAGCTCGCTAGCAGAGTCGGTCAGTAGGTCGCAGATCGCCTCGAACGCCGGGACCATGTATTCCGAATCGCCAATCTCGTAGAGACTGGCGGTCGCTAGCCTGCAGCATTCGAGAATTGAGATCGCCTTGAAGAGGCGTTGGCGTTCGGCCTCAACGCGCTCGTCCAGAGGAATCGCCGCATTAGACGGCGAAACTCCAGCCCCTTGTTGCGACTCGATCCTTTGTTCGGCTCCGACCTGACCAGGCTTCAGTTCTTTCGTGTGGCGCGTTCGCCCACGCGCCACCTTGGGAGCGCGGCCGGATTTTCTCGAAGTAGATCTCTTCGCCGACATGATGCTTCTCCGCGCCAGGATGGTGGCCCGTCCGCAGTCAGTGTTGAAATAAACGCAGATATTTCCGGCGACAAGGAAGGCGTAGCGAGGCCTGCCTTTTCCATCGCCCACTGCTGATGTATTGAATAAATGCCCGGCAGGCGAGGTGTCGTGTGCGACACGTGATCGCGTATGCACAACCATCGCATGGGGATGGATCAGCTGCGAATTCAAACTGTTTAAGTTCTGGCGGCGACGGCGCTCTCGTCTCGTCCGTGGCGCAATGTGGAAGAGTGCGAGTCACGACTGCACCTCCAGCGCGTGACATAGCCGTTCGATCGCCTCAGCACCACCAATGAGTCGCGCGTTGAGTGCCGCCTGACCTTCACGACATTGCTTGGCCGCTTCTCGCAATCCTTCGGCGACGATGGTGGCTTCAGCGACCTGAGCGTCGGTGCTGTCGGCGTCTACAAAGAATTTTCGACGCGTAGTGAGGATGGCGGTTCCAAGTTCCCGAGTGCGGCGAACCGCTTCGTCGTCACCGAGGGATCGCCACCATGCCTCCGTGTGCCGTACACATTCGAGCAGCGTGTCGATTCCCATGTTGATGACGATCATGTCCTGACGAGTGGTGCGAGTCATGGCTCGTCCTCCTCGGCATCGTCATCGTTATCGGGAACATTGGCCGTCGACTCGTCGATCCAATCATGCACGCACCAAATCACCTTGAGCGCCCGCTTCAGGACCTCCTGTTCTGGATGTGCGATTTCCTGCGATTCCAGCGAATGCATGGTGACTTCGACGAGGCAGATGGCGCCGGCACACTCGCCGAGGATGCTGCGGATGCCAACCGGCGGCGAAACTTTCTGCTGAGTGGATGCCGCCGGCGAAGCAATCTTAGAAGCGGATTTTCTGGCAGGTCCCGAATGTTTCTTGCTCACCCGCGGTCGCGCGGCGCTCATGAGCGCCACTGCGACATCGCAATGTCGAGGTCGGTGTAGGCGCTCTGCAGTTCGTCGATGCCCCGCTTGAGCGTGAGCACGCCTGAACTGATGAGCGCCTCGTCTTCGCGCGCATTGCGAAGAGCACTGTGGGCCGTCTCCACCAGAGCCAATCCATCTGACAGTCGCCCGCGAATCTCGGCAAAATCGGGCTGATCTGGTGACGCGCTGCGGCCGCTTTCAGGCTCGGGATTCGGGGAATCGATCCGCGCGCGGCGCGTCGGCCGCTTGCGGCTAGAATGTGCCTTAGCCATGTGCCTAACCTCATGGGGTTGGGTGGGTGGTTAGGCGTCCGGCGGTGTTACTAGCACTGCCGGGCGCCGCTGCCGTCTACGGCTTAGTAAGCGGCATCCGGATCATCATCACATTCTTTCATAATTATCAAGTCGTTGCCCCTGTCGAAGAACATGTCGCACGAGCCCCACATTGGATCTATACCCGCAAGATGCAATTAGAAGTGCTGCAGCTTGGCCCCGCATTAGTGATTGCATGCCTCGCTCGCTAAGTCTCAAAGACTGGGAATGAATGACGTCCCACTGCATGGCAACGCGCCCGATCTGGGGGGGCGAACAATCTTTGAACTATTCCCACGTGCATTCGACAGTAGAGACCGCGTAATCGCGGCATCAACCCTCAGAGGCGACAGACTGGTTCCACCCTCTCAGCTCCACGACCTCGTGCGATTTTTGTTGTCCTTCTCGCGGACGGCCGACTCGACGTCCACTTCGTAACGATTCGCTATCGCCAGCACAAAGATCAAAACGTCAGCCAACTCATCCGCCACGCTGCCAATCATAGAAGTGGGATCTACTGCGATTCCAGAGAGTTTTCGAACGGCCTTAAACAGTTCGCCAACCTCCTCGCCCAGAAGCAGACATTTCTGCACGGCCGATTCCTCTGCAAAGCCGCGCTCCATCTCAACCTCGGCCACGTACTCCTGCAGCTCTGCGAGCGATGCATTCTTCTTCAGTGTTGACATAACAAATCCTCGACAAGTTTCTCAGTCTTTTTTGTACAAAAAAGGTTTGAGGCGCATCATGAACAGGCAGGAGGAAGTTTGAAGCTAAATCTTAGTCTAGTTATCTCGGCATTTTGATCCTGCCACGGTATACAAGAGAATAATTCGCGCATCTCACATGGGAGCCCTAACAGAGCATCAAGTAAGTGGCGTATATCATTTTGCGCCACTTCACTACCTCATCTTCATCGCTCGCTCCGGCTGTCTGATGAGCAAACCGTCGCTACTTCGAAGTGGGTTCCCCCAAGCCCATTTTCGATCGATGTCCCACCGTCAAGATGTGACACGCGGATTCGGTTCATACGTGCATCTCACTCTCGACCCGCATCCCAGAATTGTTCAGTCCAAACTCGCGGCTGGCTTTCCTCACATTCGCCTTGCTGTCGATCCTAACGCGATAGAAGCAACAGACTTCAGTCTGTGTCGCTACAACATTGCAATGACGCGTTACCTACGACGAGAGAACACACCGGGATTTACACCATCGTCTACGAATGGCCGCTACTACGACAACCAACAGATTCCCGTTGCAAAAACCGCAAGAGACAAAGACGCCATGCTACAAGAACATCTCAGTGCCGGAACCATGATCGAAGTGCTCGTTGAAAACGAACTCTACTTGCCAGAAGAGACGGTCGTTACGTGCTTCTCAAGACCAGACGCTGAGATCGCAACGAATATATTCAAAGCACTCCACGCACCCTGGGCCGTGACCGTGGTTACCGCGCCAAGCCCCTACGCTCGAAACGACCGCCATGCCGATCATGTTGTCGAGTTCGTAAATCACGCGCTTGCTGATCCACAGTGGAAAGGTGACGGCCTTGAGTTCGACAGAGTCTGAAATGGATATATTCCTGCTTCTCAGCGGACCGGTTGCAGTGGGCAAGTCTTGGCTCGCCAACGAACTGATTGCACGCCAGAACTTTAAGTCAATCAGAACTGGCGCATACCTAGTTGAGTCCGCTCGCGCACAGAGCCTTGCCATCAATCGTACAAATCTGCAGCAGGTAGGTGACGCTCTCGATTTACAAACAGACTACCGTTGGGTCTTGGACAGTGTGGCCGATCCAGCGGTCAACGCCGATACCAGAAATCGCTTGTGGCTATTGGACAGCGTCAGAAAAGAACGTCAGGTCGAGCACTTTAGTACGCAGTATGGCGCATCAATCTTCCACGTACATTTGAGGGCACCTGAGGACGTCCTTGAATGGCGCTACGAAGCCCGACGCGCGTCAGGAGCCGATTATTCTTCAGATACGCCGTACGGCATTGCTATTCTCCATCCAAACGAAGTAGCCGCTCGCGGATTGGAGGCAATCGCTGATCTGGTTGTCGACGTATCGAAAGTAGCCTTGTCAGAAACGGTTGCAGCGATAGTGACGCGACACAAGGGACAACTTCCATGCGCAGACTAGTGCTTATCAGCGGCAGGCTATGCACCGGAAAGTCCGGGCTCGCAAAGGCATTGAGCGAGGAGTTCGGCTATCACATCGTACAAACAAGCCGGATGCTCAAGGATGAGGCCACACGGCGCGGAACTGGCCACGATGCAAATGCATTGCGCCAACTTTGCGACCAACTGGACACAGAGTCACATCATCGATGGATATTCGATGAAATGGTCAAGCAATCGGCCCACTGGTCTCCCGACGTGCCGGTAGTTATCGACAGTATAGGCAAAAGGGAACAGCTTGATCATTTCCGTCAGGACCACCGGTTTGAAGTCGTTCATGCACATCTATATGCGCCGATTGAGACGCTATGCCAGCGGTTCGCGCGCCAAGGCAACCTCGCAGCAACCGAGGCACAGAGCAAGTACGGAGAGGCCGACATCCTTCGAGATCAGGATGACGTTAAGTACTTCAAGCAGGACGCGGACGTACGGATCGACACAGGCCGATGCGACACTCAGGACACAGTCGTAAGGGTAGCGGCACGATTAGGCTTATATTCGCCGCCCGATGTTCGATGCGTCGACGTACTCATCGGCGGGCAATACGGAAGCGAGGGCAAGGGCCATATTGCCGCATATCTCGCTCGGGACTATGACGTTCTGGTTCGCGTCGGCGGCCCCAATGCCGGACACAGCGCCTCTAGTGCTTCGGGGCTTTACATTTACCACCAGTTGCCCTCCGGGACACGTGACACCAATGCGCGCGTTCTGCTGGGACCTGGCATGACCATAAATGTTGAAAACCTTCTAGGTGAAATCGAGGAATGCAAAATTTCCCCTGAACGCCTTTTCATCGATCCCCAAGCGATGATCATTGAACCGGCAGACCTCGAGCAAGAGAGAGAGATGGTCGCGAAGATCGCCTCGACCGGGCGTGGCGGCGGGTCGGCCGCTGCCCGACGGATCATGGGCAGAAAACCGGACGCGATCCGCTTGGCGCGCAATATTCCAGCGCTCGACCCGTACGTTGGCACTGAACCCTCATATCGCGGCTCGACCATGCGGCAATTGGAAATCGCATATCGAGAGAATCTCTCCATTTTACTCGAGGGGACTCAAGGCAGTGGTCTTAGCCTCTATCACGGTGCTCACCCTTATGTGACGTCGCGCGATACGAATGTGGCGGGATGCCTAGCCGAGGCTGGCATCTCACCCAGTCGGGTTCGTCGCATTTTGATGGTCGTTAGACCTACGCCTATCCGTGTAGCCAATCCCGATGGTGGCCAAGAAAAGTCCGGTCCGCTCAAACACGAAGTCTCGTTCAGAGAGGTTGCAGAGACGGCGGGCCTCGATGCCACAGAGGTCGAGAAGTCTGAGATTACATCCACCACGAAACGCAATCGTCGAGTTGGTTGGTTTGAGTGGGAGCAATTCCGACAGGCGTGCGCCCTTAACGCACCAACAGACATCGTTCTCACCTTTGCCGACTACATTGATGCCAAGAACGAAGACGCTCGCAGGTTTGAACAACTCACCGAAAGGACCATCAAGTTTATTGAAGAACTCGAACGGGTGGCCCACGCGCCGGTGTCACTCGTCAACACGCGCTTTCCTCGGAATCCGACCGAAAAAATTGATCTTCGGACAGTAATCGACCGGCGAAATTGGATCACTCAAAGACGCAAGCTGTAGGATCAGGACCGTGCTGACTGGGCTCAGCAACATCGAGCAACTGCCCGAGCATTGCTTCGTTCCCGCAGATCTCACAACGGCGATTTTGAGCAAGACTGTTCCGACGCACGGTTCCTTCGGTGAACGAGAACGCGAGCCGAATCGGTGGCGAGTCACTGCCCGCGAAGGCGGTGGCGAGTCGCAAGACCTCCACGACGCCGGCACCTGCGACGAACGCGTTGAAAGCGACCACGCTTGGTTGCGCCTCAACAGCCCCCTCGATATATCCCGCCTGGGTTTCGCTTTCACGCTCTTCCGCTGAGAGCGCCTCGATGCGCAAGACGTTCGGGTCCAGATGACCCCAGCACGCCAGGCACGGCCTACCGGGACCGAGCACGACGACTCGTCCCGCATCGCCCACAACGTCACCTAAGGGATCGACTCGAAACGCCGTACCCAAGTCAATGACCGGCACCAGAAGACGGTAGGCAAGCCGATTCAAAAGTGCTCGTGGCGTCTGGCGATCGACGCACGAAACGACGATATCGCAGCTCGCCAGCAAAGCTTCGTGAGTAGCTGCGATGAACTCCCTATGGGATTCGACTCGACGGACGAGACCCACGCCGCGAGCGTAACGGGCTGCCACATCCACCTTGTACGTCTGGCCGACATCGCCCTTCGTGGCACCCACCACCCTGGAGAGATTGGAAGCTTCAACGATGTCACCGTCCAATAGCACAAGCTCATCCACCCCTAGGTGAGCCAGTTGCATGGAGACCAGCGAGCCGATGCCACCCAAGCCAACCACGCCCACACGCAGCCGCCGCAACTGCCCCTGCCCGCGAGCACCGAGCGCGAGTTCTTGGCGGCTGAACCACGGCTCCGCCGGACTCGCAGGCACGTACGCCGCAGACAATACTCGACCGACAATCTGCAGCGGAATCTCCGTGGCCGTACTCCCTTCAAATGTCCGCGCGACAGCGCTGCCGTCATTGACGAGTACCAGCGAGCCATGTGGCACGCCCGGAGTCTGGCAAGTTAACGATGGCATGAGTCGGGCATCGCCCGCATCATCGGCCGCCGAGAACCACGGAGTTGTCGCTCCGGGATGTGTGTGGATCGTGAACACCGACCACCCGCAGTCCCGAGCCGGGCGCATCAATCGATTGAGCGCGATAGGATTGAGCGACAACTGATCGCCTCGGCGGATGTGGTAGGCCTCATCTGGTAGAGCGAAGGCTTCGCGGATCGCAATCACTATGCCGGTCGGCGTCGGCGTCGCCTCACCAAACAATAGCCCCGCACTTTCAACGTCATGGCGAGCGAGCAGTTTGGCGCACAACGGCATCCAGAGATGTTCTGAGATTCTGAGTTTCATAGGTCACCTCAATTGCGCTTTTCCAGACGGGCACGCACGCAGCGCATGTAGTCGCGCAAGGTGCTGATACCCGGGCGCCACGCGCCCGGGTTCAGATGCCAGGAGAAGCGCTGCCACGGCGTGCCAAGCACCGTTTCAATCGATGTTCCCTGAGGCGTGACGCCCGTCGGCGTGCGGATCTGCGGGCTCACCCAGAACATATCGGGCGCCGCATCCGGGAACGCTGGGGGAATCTTCAGAAGGAGCTTCACCGACGGCGGCGATAGGCCGTCGGGAAGCGGGTAGTCGGGCACGACGAGGAACGTCCACCCATCCGGCTGAGAGGCGCTTTCGAAGCGTTCGAAGCCGACGTCGACAGCGCCGATCGCCGGTGCGCCGTAGTTGGCCGGCGGTGCGCTGTGAAAGCAATCGCCGCATTCGAGGGTCACCTTGGCATCGTCGGCAATTACTTCGTCTTCCTTAGGACGATCGCGAAACAGAACATCTCCGAGCGGAATGCCGGCGCGCTCCTTCAGCGAGCGGCCCGTCTGGTGACGATCTGAAAACTCAAAAGGCTTGCGGTTGATCGTTACGGTGATGGCGTGCGTGGCCGGTGCAGCTGACCAGAAGCGCTGGCCCTCCTCGAGGATCACCTTCTCATCATCAGCGATAACCCTAAGTTCACCATCTTGATGGTGGTGGCGCTCGCCATCGCAGTGCTCGTGCGTGCGATGCGTACGTGGGTCAAAGCACAGGAGGTGATCCACAGGCACGCACGCGTGCCTCTTGAGGGCATAACCGGTCTGTTCTCGCTCCTGGAACGTGTAGCGGCTGCCGTTGATCAGGACGTGAATGTCGTGATGGATCTGAGTCATGGGGGCTTCACTCTCGTTAAAGCGGGAATGTCCCGCGGTCGGAGGAAGCGTGCGCGCCGGCGGCTCGGAAGTCGGTGGCCGTGCGGTGCTGTAGTGGTAGCCTGTGGGCCTGCGTTCAGGCTACCGCCGGGCCACCGCTGTTACGGCAGAACCCGGGCGCTGGCGACGAGGCGATACCCGCCGTTGGGTGAGGCAAAGATCGCCGAAACCTCAGGGGGATAGTCGAGCCCTTTGGCCTTAAAGCTGGTCTTGATGCTCTTTAGGAAATCGGTCTTTGCCGTCTTTGCGGCCTCGCTGTCCTTGCGGGATGCGGACAGTCTATCGTTCAGGTCATGTGTCTTCACCAACAGCCCTCGCGCCCTCGCCACCATCACGGCGAACGAGAAGGCGTGTGAGTGCGGTTGAAGTGTCGTGAGCTCCACGCGCCGGTACCACGCCTGTCCCCTAACAGTGTCCAGAATCAATTCTTCCGGCGCCCACAATACTGGAGAAACCTCATTCTGCAATCCGAGGCGCGTAACGATAGTAGCCAGCAGATCCCCATAGGACCCGCCATGCAGATGTGCGGCAACGTGTGGGATGTCCAGCGTACAGTCGCAGCCGTGCGGAACGATGAGCACGACGTGCGTGGTTGCCGTAGCGGCGCGAATCAGCTTCGCCGTCTCGGCTGACGGTTCACGAAGTGCGAGAAACACATCGAGCGTAACTGATGCGGAGAGTACCCGATGGCCAAGTCGCCAAATGCCGCTATCGATCTCGCCTCCCTGAGCCTGGAGAACCAGGTCAGAGTGCAGCTTCTCCATCAAGGGCACCACGTCGAAGGCGTAACCCTTCACATCGGACGCCGTCAGAGTGCGCAGGCCAATCGCGGGATCCTCGCTGACGCCCACGTAGGTCGTGGCGTCCACGACCTCCACTGTCAATGCGCTTCGAGCCGCCGGATGATCCGGCGAGGTAGCGGAGTGCAGATCAACTGAGCGGAACATTTTCTGTGTCAGCAAAGAATCGAAGTCCAATCCCACGCAACGGCGCCACGTCGCCTCCGATTCACGCCATGGATACATCGACCATAGCGTTGGCGGATTTACCGTTTCATCGAAGTGGCCCCGGATTCCCGCCTCGCTCAGCATTCGCTCGACAGTATGTTCGTGAGCGCCGGCCTTGATGTCGATGCGGTTCGGCACTTTGATCGACACGCTTCCGCGACGAGTCGAGCCGGCGAAGGCAATCGAAAGCCTTGCCTCGATCAGCTCGCCCTCAGACCTGCGTACTCCGAATTCTTCTATGATCAGGAAGCAGTCGCGACCCTGCACTAATATCTTGTCGCGATCCCCGCGGCGCCAGCGCAGCTCTATCACATCAACACGCAGAATGCCGGGCGGTCGATGCTGTTCGAAAAGTGCACGCCCAAGAACCTGCAAAGGCTTCAGGGTGCATACGTTCTCGCTGGCGAAGAACCCCGCGTCACCTAGCAGGAGCGAACCCGCCGCCTGCCGATACATTCGGAGCAGTAGTGGTGATCGGGTGGAAATGGCCAAGCGGCCGGTTGCGGGATCGTAACGCAACAGGTCTGATGCGGCAGGCCGGTAGTCGAGAATTCCGGGGCGTCCATCGCGAATCTCGACGACGCGCTTGAGTGGATCGCCGCGAAGCACCTCATACCAACACTCGCCATTGCGCTGGTACGAGAAAACGGTGATGGCCTGATTTTTCTTGTTCTCCTCACACCACTTTGTGATGGCGCGCTTCAGCTCAACCGGATCAATTGCGCCCGGCGTTGCGCACTTTCCAGCGAATTCGCGACACGGGCGCGTCTGCGCCACCTCAGCGGAGTTGGCACGGGCGCGCACCAATACGTTAGCCGTGAGGGCGTTCGTTCGACTCTCTATCCAGGTGCGCGCGGCAAATTCACGCGCCGGAGTGTCGTCGATAGCACCCAAAGGTATTTGACCATCAGCGGCAGCCTGTTGCAGCAGTTCGCGGCCGGTCTCAGTACCTAGTTCGACAATTACCTCCAACGCATCGAGCAGCTCTTTACCAGGTGCCTCACTGGTCAGTGACTGCAAGAGGAGATCTGGCGTGATCTCCATCCCATTCAGACGGGCCAGTTCGCCGGCTGTATCAAAGACTAATCGCCACGTGGCGGCCTGCACCTCCGTATAGGCGACCTGGTCGTGAAAGCTTGCGGGAAGCATTGGCTTTAGAGCGCAGGACAGCTGAGCTGCTGACGGATCGTCGTCAGTCTTGATGTCGCGACACCGAGAATCTCTTTCGCGCAATCGGAACAATAGTTCCTGCTATACAGTCCGTCTTTGACCACCATGCAGGGAGCACCCGCCGAAACTGCATGCTTCTTGCTGCGATGACATTTTCTCTGTCGCACTGCCGTCTCCACGACGACATGAATCAGGATGTCTTTAACTTTTGCCATGTTACTTTGCTAACGCCTTTAGAAGCGCCTCCCGTACGGTGTCGCCAATGCCATCGAGATCCCGTAGTGCTGCCTCCATGTCTTCGCGTGGCACATCGCCTCGTTGCTTTTTAGCAATTTCAAGGTGCGCGTTGACCGCCTTGTGAATCATCCTTGTGACCCCAATCAGATTATTCTTCGCTCCACGCGCCTGAGCGACTCTCTTCGGAATGTCATATCCAGTGGGCGCGAGCTTCAGATCTTTCAACACTCGCGCGGCCACTGAGCCAGTGCGTTCTTCAACTCGCTTTCGCGCACCCTGACGGCGTTTCTGCGGCGACACGGGCAGCTTTTCGGCGCTTCCCGCGAGATGCTTCTTCTGCGCCTCCCTCAGCATTTCGCGTACTTGCTCTTTCGACATCATGGTGTTGAGCGTGAACTCCGTTCCCGGAATCTTCGTTTCCAGAATTCGATTGATCACCCGATCGTCGCCGGGATCAAGGAACGACTGGCGAATGAAGTCCTCGCTGATGACCTCGTTGTGAACCTCCATGCCTTGGTCGAACCGTCGAGGATGACCTGGCCCTTCATCCTCTGTGGAGGTGGTCTCTTCCGTCTGGGCCTCAAGCCACTCCCGGAAGATCTGCTGGTCCTCAAGATCAAACTCGCGAAAATCACGCCAGTTGGCGTCATTGTTCAGCCCCACGTGGGAGACAACGTATCCATGGTTCGCGGGATTCGACGCGTCGTCCTGAAACATGACGCGCATAATGCGCCCGACGAACTGGACATACGGGGAAAGGCTTCGGAACGGCCGGAAGACTGCGGCAATGCTGAGCGGTGGATGATCAAATCCTTCGCCCAGCATCTGAACTTGGACTATGCAGTCGATGCCAAAATCTTCGAGTTCTCGCAAAACACTCTCTTGCTGTTCCGGGTCCATGTCACTGTAGATTTCACGAGCTTTAATCCCGCGTTGTTCGTACAGGCCGCGAACCTGCCGCGCATGGTCGACGGAACACGCCGCTGCAATGATCTGCTGCTTCTGTCCTGTTTCTGCGCGCAGCGCCCGCATACGCCTGATGCTCGCGTCAACGATGTGGACGTTGCACTCTGGAGCAAGTGCAACTCCTTTGCGAAACCAAGACTCCTCCCGCAGCTCCAATACTTCTTTCAGGGTATGGCGTTTGGTGTCGCCTCGGTATGTAAAATAAATCTCGGATGGCGCAACATTAAGTGAATGAATCTGCTTGATGTAGCCTGCGAGCATCGCCTTCGAGTATGGGTAGCGATAAATAACTTCGCCGCTGACGCGTTGCCCATCGCTGCGAAATGGCGTGGCCGTCAGGCTCACTACCTTCGCCTCCGGAAAACGCTCGAACACCTTGCGCCAACTTTCCGCGACATTGTGGTGCCCCTCGTCCACAAGAATCATGTCGAAGAAATTGGGCGGGAACTGCGGCAGCCAGCGATCAGCCGAGCTAGCCAGCTGCTGAATATTCGTGATGACGTACTGGCTTTCTGTGCAATCGTGAATATTGGCTGTAGGACCGTCGAGCACTGCGATGAAAGGGCCGTCGGAAAAGGACGGCAGTACGTTGGCTTTGCCTAGGAAGAACTTCGGGTTGCCAATCTCCAGCGCTTCGGCGATGCCCTTACGAATGGTCGTATTCGGTGCAATAACTAATACTCGGCCCTCCGCGATTTGGAATGGCAAGGTGGCAATGAGACCCGTCTTTCCACATCCGACCGGGATTTGGACAATGACGCCCTCTTTCTTCGACTCGAAGTGCAACCGTATTGCTTTGTGCGCCTCCCGCTGCGGCTCTCGGAGTCGTTTGTTGGTCTCGATATCAGCCATCGACGTGCAGAAGAACCTCCCGGGGTTGATCTGTTCAGCGCGCTTGTAGTCGAGTCGTAACGGCTCTAAATCGGAGCGTTTGTAGTAACGGTAGTCATTGCCAGGATGTCGAACGGATTTGAGCTTCCCTTCCGTGTCCCACCGACGAAGTGTTTGGGCGGACACTCCGACGTAGCGCGCTGCCTGCTGTACCGTCAGATACTCGGATTTCGTAAACTGATCACTCATTCAAACCTTATACAACCTATATCATCCCTCCACAAGACCCATGTTGTTTCTGAAATGCCTTGATGTCGCTCGGTTCGGGGCGGAATGTTTCCGGGCGTGAGAACTGACAACCATCTTGAACGTCGCATAGCGGCAGTTGTCATGCCCGTGAGCCTGTCGCCGAAGTCAGCTCGATAGCAGGGATGGTCGAAAAACTGTCAGGTCATGTATACGCGTTGCTCGCCGTTCTGTTGCTCATGCCGCGAGCACTTCGTGCTGATAGAAAGGCGTTTCATGGTCCACCAGCAGCGCATCCAGTTCCGCCACACTTCGCCCGGCGGGCGTCAGCCAAGAGTCAACATTCGATTCCTTCAAGTTAACCGGACATCGATTGTGACCCGCAGCGGCGACTTCAGCCGGCGGATCATCCGTGATGATCGCAAACGATCGCAGGTCAGGCTCATTCGCACCGGTCCAAGGCGCCCAGAGACACGGCACGAACATGTGTCTCGCAGGTGTTGGCGAAAATTGAAGCACGACGTTCTTTTCTTTCTCATCTGGAGCCAACACCCTGTGCTCCAGATCATGCTGTTTTACGTTCTCAAAAAAGCAGTCCACCACAGCCAGCGCATGGTACCTACCGAAAAGATCTCGCCAGAACTGCCCCAGGCTATCGCGCCTTGCGTTGTAGAGACCAGGACATTTTCGATCTAAGAACGCGGCCTTGCCAACTGGACGACAGTGATATCGCATCGGCGTGAGAAGGTACGAATCATCTTTTTTGATGACTACGCCAGCAAACTGCATCGGATAAATTCGAGCGTCATCTGCAACGAGCTGCGTACGACGCAGGCTCGCTAGCCGCTCACCGAGCGCATGTATCTTGCTTCCTGCGATGCGGACTTCATTCTGCGCGGCTTTCGTCACTTTCTCGTTCAGCTTTCGGTCCGCGGTCACTAGGCGAGTCTTCTGCTTGAACAGCTCGCTCTCGCATTGAGTAACCATCCGCGCGCGATGCTCATCGATCAGATCTTTGATCTGCCGCTCGTCCTCATTGGTTGGTACCTCGAGATTCTCTTCAAAGGCCCGGGAAATAGTAATGCCTGGATCGTCGCGCCGCTGCAGTAGCAGCTTCAACGTTTCCTCATAGTCCAGCCGAATGCCAGAGCGGCGAAACAATTCTTTGGCTCGCTGAACGAGCTGCGCGGAGTAGCACATCGATGGTCAACTCAGGGTTAGGTCAAGGCAGGCACCTTGGGCATCCCGAGGTGTCGGCGGACATTGTATTCCGCAGGCCCAGCCGAAGCAGCACGGCAATTTCGCTCGTTTCCACGCACGGCTCGTCACCAAAAAAAACTCTTCACATCGCTCAACCACTTAGCGCCAATTCCCGCCCACTGCGCAGTCGCTTCGGGAACCCACCCATTGCAGGGCTGCGTTAGCCTGAGGCAGCATACTGTATATCCACACAGGTTGCCTCTATGCCCGAGCTTCCCGACGACTTTCGCTGCCCGCTTTGTCGCAGCGTCAAGTGCGAACGTATCGTAGTGAAAGGTCGGACGGGATCGGGCTATGTCACGGATTTTTTTCGGTGTTGTACCTGCACGGTCATGTTCATGGATCCACTCGCCTTTACTCGCGGCTACGAGGACCGGCCGATGACGATCAAGCGTCCATCCAACGTGACCGCCTTCCAGGCGTGGTCACGCATCAACGACGGTAAGAAAGATTCCTCGAAGTGAACTGCCATGTTCGATCCGCTACAGCATCCGGGCGTTTGGCGAGCCAAGTCGCTGGCACCGCCTCGCTGCGAGCGGATTTCATCTGGCTACGAGGAACTGGATAGAGCGCTCGGAGGTGGTTGGCCGACAGCGACAATGATCGAAGTTCTCACCGATGTGTATGGCATCGGAGAGATGCAACTGATCGTGCCGTTGTTGATCGCCCTCACAGATCAGACAGACAGCGGTCTCGTGTGTTGGATCAATCCGCCTTTCCAGCCAAATGCGGTGGCATTGGCACAGCACGGCTTGATGCGCAGTCAGCATTGGATCACGCGAGACGCCCTCTCCGATCGAGACTCGTTGTGGTGCCTGGAGCAGACCGTTCGCTCACGGGCGTGTTCGGCCACAGTGGCGTGGATCGCCGCTGCAACTATGGCTCAGCTGCGGCGAGTAAAGCTCGCTGTCACACAGTCGCAAACACCCGCTGTGATCTATCGTCCCTCGACTGCGGCTGCTCAATCATCTCCAGCGCCCGTCCGTCTGCTCGTTGCGGCCCACGACGCTCGCCTGCGCGTGTCCTTGCTGAAGGTGCCTGGGCGACTCGGTGGTGAGCTGTCCCTATCCATGGAGGCGCAACAACGGGCGTCTGGCACACCATGAACGCACTGATCCGCCCTCTACTTCTACCGTCGGATAGGCGTTTACAGCCGAGGCCGACTCTCGTTCCTGCTCAGACGCAGGTCCACCCGCAGCCGAATCGTTCTTCTCGGCGGCGCAGCGTCTGGATGGCTCTGCACTTCGACGAGCTGCCGTTGTCGGCCGCGATCGAGGCAGCAGCAGTCACTAAACCAATCGATTCCGAGACACAACCACTCGCCGTGACTGATGACGATCCTCGGCGCACCGTGATTGCGTGCAATGCAGTTGCCGCGAGGTTCGGAGTTCGCCCTCAACACTCACTCAACGCAGCGATTGCCCTGTGTGCACACACCACCTTCCTCCCACGACAACTCGAGCGTGAGGCTGCACAGCTGCAAGCGGCGGCCCGGGCGTGCGAGCGCTACACCTCCACCGTCAGTATGGAGGCGCCGAACGAACTGCTGCTGGAGATCCGAGGCAGCTTTCGGTTATTCGGGGGCGTGCAAGGACTCGTTGACCAAGTTCAACTGGACTTCAAAGCCATCGGTCGGATGCTGCGCGTGTCCATCAGTGCGTCTGCCAGAAGCGCACTTTGGCTATCTAGAATCGCTGCACAGCCACTGATCGTCATGCCACGAGCACTGCCGGCCACCCTCGCCCGCTTGCCTATCTCGGTGTTGCTGTGGCCAGCGGAAGTCGAATTGCGTCTCGCACGCTTTGGCACGCTGACCGTAGGCGACTTGCTGCGGCTGCCTCGCGGTGGATTGGCTCGACGTATCGGGCCCGAGCGACTGGCGGAACTCGATGAAGCACTGGGTCGACGACCGAGCGTACGGGAGCGTTTCCGCGGCGAAGCTCGCTTCTCAGATCGCTTGCTGCTCGAATTCGAGGTGGAGACGACACAGCTCCTCGCTCATTTCATCGAGCGACGGTTGTCACGACTGGAGCAATTTCTTGTAAAGCGCCAGCTCGCCGCCGAGCACGTCATTCTGGAATTGAAGCACCGCGATGCACCGACGACGGAAGTGAAGATTGGGCTCGCGGCGGCGACCGCAAACGTCGCGCATATCGTCAAGCTCATGCATGAGCACCTATCGAAGCTGACACTCTGCGCGCCGGTACGAGATGTAGTGATTCGCGTGGATCGACTTCTGCCTGCTCCGGCCACGTCGCTGCCTTTGTTCGCCTCCATAACCACAGCCCAGAGCAATGCCAACCGGCGCGATGACCAGGCGCGGCTCCTGGAACATCTGCGGGCACGCCTGGGTGAGAACGCGATCGGACGTATCACGTCGATGTGCGACTACCGTCCGGAACGAGGGCATTCGGTGCCTACGGCTGCGATAGAAGCTGCATCATCAGAAGTGTCTCCGCCTGTCACATTGGCTAAGCGGCCATTCTGGCTACTGAAGTCCCCTCGTCCTCTATCTCTCCGACCTGGTGCCCGCCGACCTCAGCATCTCCTGCGCGGCCCAGAACTCATCGAAGCCGGCTGGTGGGACGAACAAGCGGTGCACCGCGCGTACTACCATGCGCGATCACCGGACGGCGCGCTGGCGTGGATCAGTCGAGATCGCGATACACCGGATGACTGGCATCTACACGGGTTGTTCGGATGAGCGGCTATGCCGAGCTGCATGCGCTGACTAACTTCAGCTTTCTCGTTGGCGCGTCACGTCCGGGAGAAATGGTCGAGACTGCGGCGGAACTGGGCTACGACGCCGTTGCCATCACCGATCAATGCTCGTTCGCAGGTGTGGTGCGAGCGCATGAGGAAGCACAGCGTCGCAGTCTACCCCTGATCATAGGCTCAGAAATGACGTGCCAGGACGGGCTCACGGTTATTGCACTCGCGCAGAACCGTCGAGGCTATGGAAGACTCTCACAGCTCGTTACCCAGGCGCGGCGTGCCGCGCCGAAAGGCTCGTATCTACTGAACCGTGATGATCTGATCTCGCTCGATGACTGCCTGCTGCTCTGGTTGCCGGCATGGACCGCGGAGGCCCGTGATGGTGAGTGGTTGAGAGAGCGCTTTGCAGGCCGCTTGTGGATGGCCGCCGAACTACATCGCACCGGAGACGATCGCGCGCGACTGCGCTCACTGACAGCACTTGCTGATGGCCTACAGCTACCATTGACGGCGAGCGGTGGCGCGCTTATGCATGCGGCAGCCCGCAAATCCTTGCACGACGTGATCACCGGCATCCGCCTGCGAACGCCAGTGTCTCAGTGCGGCTATGCGCTGCTGCCAAACAGCGAGCGCCGCCTGCGATCCTTGGCCGAGCTGCAACGGATCTATCCCGCTGAACTTCTCAGCGAGAGTGTCGCCATCGCGAAGCAATGCTCATTTCGACTCAACGAATTGCGCTACGAATATCCACGCGAACTGGTGCCCGACGGCCACACGCTCACCACCTGGCTTCGTGAATTGACCTTCCGCGGCGCGGCCGAGCGGTGGCCGGAAGGCATTTCTGAGCACACCCGATCCTTGCTCGAACACGAATTGGCGTTGGTTTCGGAGTTGCAGTACGAGGCGTTCTTCCTCACGGTCGAGGACTTGGTCCGCGAAGCGCGACGCCGCGGCATTCTCTGCCAGGGCCGTGGGTCCGCTGCGAATTCGGCAGTGTGCTACGCCCTTGGGGTCACCGCAGTGGATCCCGCCCGCCAACAAGTGTTGTTCGAGCGATTCCTCAGCCGCGAACGCGCGGAGCCGCCTGACATCGATGTGGACTTCGAGCACGAACGGCGCGAAGAAATCATCCAATACATCTATAACAAGTACGGCCGCCACCGGGCGGGACTGGCCGCCACTGTCATTACTTATCGGCGCAAAAGCGCGTTGAGAGACGTAGGCAAAGCGCTTGGCTTCGATCCGCTGCAGCTCGATCGCTTGGTTGCGGCATTCGCACGCCGCCAAACGAGCTCACCCGAAGAGTTGCGCGAGTGGCTGCTCGAAGCCGGCTTCGATCCAGACAGCCCGATGATTGAACAGCTGCTGTTGCACGTGAGTGGCATCACGGGATTTCCGCGTCACCTATCGCAGCACGTCGGCGGATTCGTGTTCTCTGCCGGCTCGCTCGATGACCTCGTGCCGATCGAAAACGCCAGTATGAAGGACCGCACGGTAATCCAATGGGACAAGGATGACCTGGAATCGCTCGGCCTGCTGAAGGTCGACGTGTTGGCACTCGGAATCCTGACGGCGATCCGCAAGGCACTTGACTACTACAACGAGTGGCACACCCCTCCTCTTACGCTCGCATCTATTCCGGCAGAAGACGCTGCCACCTACGAGATGTTCCAGCGGGCCGATACCATCGGCGTGTTCCAGATCGAATCGCGCGCACAAATGAGCATGCTGCCGCGACTGCGGCCCGAGAAATTCTACGACGTGGTGGTGGAAGTCGCCATCGTGCGGCCGGGCCCGATCCAAGGCGATATGGTGCATCCGTATCTTCGCCGTCGCGAAGGGATCGAGCCCATCGACTATCCGAGTGAGGCAGTGCGCTCGGTCCTCGAACGCACGCTAGGAGTGCCCATCTTCCAGGAGCAGGTGATGCAGCTCGCCGTGGTCGCCGCGGGCTTCACGCCGGGTGAAGCCGATCAGCTACGACGTGCGATGGCTGCTTGGAGACATGAAGGCAACCTCGGCCCGTTCAGAGATAAATTGCTCAGAGGCATGCAGGAGCGCGGCTATCCCCAGGAATTCGCGGAGCGGCTCTATCGTCAGATCGAAGGCTTCGGTGAGTATGGCTTTCCCGAGTCCCATGCTGCGTCCTTCGCCCTGCTCGCCTATGCATCCGGCTGGCTCAAGTGCCATGCACCAGCCGCTTTCACCGCAGGTTTGCTGAACAGCCTGCCCATGGGTTTCTATGCACCGGCCCAACTCGTGCGCGATGCTCGCGAGCACGGCGTTGACGTGCGCCCCGTTGACGTCACGATCAGTGACTGGGACACGACGCTCGAAGCCGATCAGCTACACCGGCCGACGATTCGTCTCGGCTTGCGGCTGATCAGCGGGTTATCTAAAGCCAGCATCGACCGGCTTCTCGCTACACGCGCTCAGCGGCCCTTCGACAGCCCACGCGACCTCGTCATTCGCTCGAAGCTTGATAAACGACAACTGGAGGCACTTGCCGGCTCCAATGCGCTCGCGACGCTCACGGGCAATCGACACCAAGCAGCCTGGCAGCTTGCCGGTGTCGAGACCGGCCGACCGTTGCTTGACGAAGTACCGCCGCCGGAGGCAACACCGTTGCTGCGCGTGCCGACCGAAGGTCAGAACGTCGTGGCTGACTACGGCAGCGTGGGCCTGACGTTGCGACGTCACCCGTTGGCACTGCTGCGCGAAACATTTCAGCGCAGGCAGATACTGGCAGCTCGCGAACTCAAGGACACGCCGACGGATCAGCATGTCCGTGTCGCAGGACTGGTGCTATTTCGTCAAAGTCCGGGCACGGCACATGACACCACTTTCATTACGCTTGAGGACGAGACCGGCCAAGTGCAACTCATCGTCTGGTCGCGTGTATCGCAGCTTTATCGGAAACCCTTTCTACAAGCCAGCTTGCTAGAGGTTGGCGGACGTCTGCAGCACGAGAAAGGCGTGACGCACGTCATTGCAGAAGACCTGGTTGACCGCAGCGGATGGCTGGGCAGCCTGCGCGCACCTTCGCGGGACTTCCGATGAACGAATCGACTCTACAGCTCGACCCATTCTACTACCTGCATAACTTCGAATTGGCCATGCAGTGGCTGGCGCAATCCTACGCCGACCTGCTGAATGAAGAAGAACACGGATTTCTTACTGCCTTCGCCGCACTGCCGCAACCTTCGCGCGCGCTGCTGGTTCGATTGATCATGCGCAAAGGAAACTTGTTTCGCCGTAGCCGCCTCAATTATCCGGAGATCGGTGATGCACAAGCTGCGCTCGATCCACTGACTCATCTCACATGGATCGACAGCTCACCACTTATATCTCTCGACAATCTGTTTCGCCTGTTCAACCGGGGGGAACTCGCTAACAAGTTTGTTACTCTCCGGGCTGCTGTGACCAAGCGCCACGCACTAGAAATCCTCCAGACGGAAGCCGAGACGCCAAGGCCTCTACGCGAATGGTTGCCAGGGCAAGCAGAGCTGATCCTTGACGTACGAATCGACAAACTCTGCACGCGCCTACGTGCACTCTACTTCGGCAACTTTCGTCAACAGTGGTCTGAATTCGTCTTGGTCGATCTCGGGATCTTCAAATATGAGGCGGTCGAACTGACCGCGAATTCGCGCGCGTTTCAGTCGCGCGATCAGGTGGATACGTTCTGGCGGCTCCTTGAATGCCGAGAGATGCTGCAACTCGATGCTCCCCCCGCGTCGATCCTAGACCTCATGCCTTCGGTGACATGCGGCGCGGGGTGGCTGACTGACCGATACAACCGATTGCTTTATCGGATCGCCCAGCGCTTCGAGAAGCTCGGCGAACCGGAGCGAGGGCTCGACGTCTATCGCATGTGCACTTCCGGCGAGGCACGATTGCGCGCCGCGCGCGTCCTTGAACGTTTGGGAAAACCCACCGAGGCGCTCGCCATCGCGAACGACGCGTTGAGCGCACCACGAGATGATACCGAGCGGCACAAGATGCCGCGCATTGCGAGGCGGCTGCGACGATGCCTGAAGTTACAGAACCCTGCGCAGCTTCCTCTCAGACCTCCGCAAATGTCGGTGTCACTGCACCCGACCGACCCTCTCATCTGCATAGAGCGACAGGTTCGCGACCATCTTTCGGACGAAGCCGCGCCAGCGTTTTACGTTGAGAATACTTTACTGAATGCCCTCTTTGGACTGCTGTGTTGGGACGCTGTATTCGCCCCCGTGCCAGGCGCCTTCTTCCACCCATTTCACTCAGCGCCTGCGGACCTCACGATGCCTTCATTCCGCACCCGTCGCGCCGAGCAGTTTGCGACGTGCCTGGATCAACTCGAGGTAGGTACGTACCGCGACAATATCCGTCGAACTTTTATCAGCAAAAATGGCATCCGATCGCCTTTCGTATTCTGGGGTGCTATCACTGAAGAACTTCTCGAACTGGCGCTGAGCTGCATTCCGCCTGCGCACCTCAGAATTGTTTTCGAACGCCTCCTTTCCGGCTTGCACGAGAACTGCACTGGCCTACCCGATCTCATTCAGTTTTGGCCGCACGAAAGGCGCTACAGAATGATCGAGGTCAAAGGACCGGGTGATCGTTTGCAGGACAATCAACGCCGGTGGATGGATTTCTGCGCGCAGCACGGTCTACCAGTCACCGTGTGCCATGTCTCTTGGACGCACACGCATACCTCCATGATGGGCAACTAGATACGCCACTTTCGGAAAAGGCAGCGTGCTATGTAGCCTTCGTTGTAGCTGACGCGTCGAGCCAGCACTGGCTGCAGTCTTCGCCGACCCACTCTGATAGGCGCCGGAGGCTGTTAGGAACGCGCTCACTACGTTGGCGCAAAGCCAAAGCAACGGGTCATCACCATGGCTGGGAGCGGCCACTACGCCGCAAGCCTGCCTAGCACATCTCCTTCCCGGAACTTCGACCCGCCAAGATGTGTTCAAAGCACGTCACCACTCGAGGACTAACCGATGGCAACGAAGAAAAAGGCACCCAAGAAGAAGACAACACACTCGAAAACCGCGAAAGGCACCAGCGGCGACGGCCTTCGGCGCTGGAGCGCCGAGGAAGACAAGAGCCTCAAAACATTCATCAAGCAGAACACGCCGACGCGGCTGATTGCGATGAAACTGAAGCGCACCGAAGGCTCCGTGCGCCAGCATGTCGGCAAGCTCGGGCTGTCCCTTAAGCCGACCAATCGATCGCCCTATGGTTGAGGCAGAAACGTCGCGGCGCGAGCTGCAGCGAAGCTCTACTTCAGCCCAGTCGACACTTCAGCCCGGTCGACGCTGCCGCACGCCTCGACTGACGCCCCGACCCTCTCAGGTCGTCGCGCGACACCTCAGCTGTCGAACGCACTCAGATGATCGGCATGCTCAACATCTCGCTTCCGAGTCGCGCGACGGCGCATCAAGAGATAGACGGTTGGTACGACGAGCATAGACAGTAAGGGGGCAGTTTATCATTCCGCCCACCATGCGGGCGGCAATGCGCTGCACGATTTCAGAACCCGTGCCGGAGCCGACCATGATGGGAACCAAGCCTGCGACGATGACGGCAACGGTCATCGCCTTGGGGCGCACCGACCGAACCCCTGGCGCCCTGCTCTCGCCGCCGAGGTGAGGACTGGCGTTTCTGACCCTGCCCCTTAGCAGCGCGTCACCACACCACTCTGGGATCCCTACGCGCGTAGAAGTCATGGCCCCGCGAGGGAACCAAAAGCGACTGTACACAATTGTAGAATGGCTCCCGGAAAAGCCTACGTGCGACTGTGGGTTTCGCTGTGCGGAGTCCTACAAAGGGGGCCTGCAGTGAGCCGAATATGCAAGGGTCAAGCGGCGGCCAGTGCGCCGAGTCTCGCGTATAGACCAGAGAAGATGAGCAATTGCACTGCGTGCATGGGGACAGGTTGGGTTTGTGAAACGCACCCAACAGTACCTTTGAATCGCGGAAATGAATGTTGCGGACGTGGCGAGATGCGGTCGTGCTTGGAATGCAATCAAATGGAAGGCGAGCCCTCACCCTACATGGCCGGGATCGAGGACTTCGTTATTCCTCGCAAAGGCTGGGTGGTTCTATCGGCGGTGCACCCAGGTACAAGACTGTACGAGGGGAAGCAAGGAGACGTAACGATGGATCTCGAACGAGCGCAAAGATTCATGTCTGAACGAGAAGCCATCATGGCAGAGAGCATTCTAGGGTCTTTCGCGGGTGGACGCCTGCGCTATGAAGATGCAGCCCGCATGGAGGAGCCAGCATTCGCGAACGCGGACTACGGAGCATGCGACCCGCAAAACGCAACGCTCTGACTCGACGCTTAGCCGAGCTTCCTGGCGCACGTAAGGCCCAGACGCCCGGCTTCATCACACCGTGTTCGCCGGTGAACGCGACGCATGTACCGAACCGCGGCTCGTGGATCTTTGAAATTAAATACGACGGGTATCGTGTACAAGCTCATCTAGACGATTCGAACCCGATACTGTTCACCAGGCGCGGATACGATTGGACCGAGCGATTTTCAGCCGTAGCTCAGTCGCTCAAGAAGCTGGCAGTGCGAAATGCGGTCATTGACGGCGAGATCGTCGTTCCTAGCGATCGTGGCACTGCCGATTTTCAGCTTCTTCAAGCAGACCTCGGTGGGGGGCGTTCGGACCGCCTCGTCTACTTCGTATTCGACTTGCTGTTTCTCGATGGATTCGATCTTCGCGAGGTAGCGCTGCATGAGCGAAAGCGTCTGCTGGGCGAACTCATTGAAGGCATGGACGGTCGGATTCGAATGAGCACCCACATCGAGGCGGATGGTGCTGAGCTGTTTCAGCAGGCCTGCGCGATGCGGCTTGAAGGCGTCGTCTGCAAGGAACGCGGCTCAGCGTATCGCTCCGGTGAACAGGAGACCTGGGTCAAACTGAAGTGCGTCAGGAGCGATAATTTCCCGATCGTCGCCTTCGTCGAGAAGCTTGGTGCCAAGCCCCGCCGCATCGCCTCTTTGTACTTGGGGCGGCGCGATGGGGATCAGTTACTCTACGCGGGCAAGGCCCAGACTGGCTTCAAGCAAGAGATGCTCTATGACCTTCGGGAGCGTCTTGATCCGTATATACGCAAGACATCGCCGCTGTCTGTGCCGATCAAGAAGCCTAAAGCAACCTGGGTGGAGCCTGTGCTCGAAGCAGAGGTCGAATACAGCTCCCTTACCTCAGACAAGCTGTTGCGTGCTCCCGTGTACAAAGGCGTCCGCGATGACCTGGCACGAGTAGATACGCCGCCTCCGTCCCTCAAAACTCGGCGGCCCGCGCAGGGAAACGGTCGCGTGTCCAAGGACAACATCCTTCAACCGCTTCCAACTGCCGTCGTCCCAACGAGAGAGCAGCTCGCGACGTATTGGCACAAGGTCGCCCCCAAGGCGCTCCATCATTTGGCCCACCGCCCGCTCAAGCTCGTACGGCACGTCGGCAGCACCACGTTCTACCATAAGGGACGGCTACCTCCGATCCCCGCCAGCGTGCGGCAGTTGAAAGTCCGCAAGCGCGAAGGCGGAGAAGGCACGAGACTGTGGATCGAAGACGTAGAGGGACTACTTGGTCTGGTCGATATCGGTGTGGTTGAAATCCATCCCTGGAATTCAACTATCGAGAATCTCGAATGCCCCGATGTCCTCGTCTTTGATCTAGATCCTGGAAGTGGCGTCGAATGGGACTTCGTAGTCAAGACAGCGCTCGCATTACGCGATGCCTTAAAAGCTCAGTCTCTCTCAAGTTGGCCCAAGCTCACAGGTGGCAAAGGCATCCATGTGATGGCTCCGATATCAGGCATGTTGCATGATGAGGCCCACCGCTATAGCCGTGCGCTCGTTGAAGCGGTCGCGCGGTCCGATCCCAAACGGTACACCACTAGTGCCATTCTATCTGAGCGCCCGGGCCGCCTCTTCCTCGACTACCTTCGGAATGGTCGAGGCACGACTGCAGTCGGCTCTTGGTCGCCTCGTGCGCGACATGGGTTTCCAATTGCTGTGCCCACGACTTGGCCGCAAATTGCGAGCGGGATTCTTCCAGACGCTTTCACAATGGCGAAGCCGTTCCGAGCTTCCCGCCCGCCCGGAAGAACCTAGCGAAACGATCGCTGGGGGAAGACTGAGCTTGGCCAGGCAATCGTTGCTATGCATACCGCACCGAGCTTCCTCTATTCGCGAAGTGCGTGCTGGCAGCTGACTAACGCTCGTCGGACGAAGCGGCGAACCTCTCGAGGTTTGAGGCCGAGCTGTTTGGCTACTTTCACGTAGCTCGCTCCCTCGTAGCGCACAAGGATGAACACGCGGCGACATAGCGGCGGCAACCGGTTCAGCGCGCGATTCAGGCGCTGTAGATCCTCTGGTAGAACTGGCGCCGGGTCACTCGACACTTCCGGAGAGAGAGAAGACACCTGCGCTGATCGCGCTCGGAGTGATAGTTGCGATGCCGCGACATCAGTCTGAGTGATCAAAGCCAGCCCTCCACTTCAGTCGGGTACTCTAGGCCCTAGGCCGCTTGGCTCCCATACACTGTTACCCGCAGCAATTTAAATCCAGCTGTTTAGGCGAAAGCAGCTTCCTCGGTGTTTACGGTGCGCGACCTCTGTCGGAATTCAAGAATTCGATGGAATGCAGCCCTGCCCGCCGGCGGAGTCTCGGCCCGAACTAGGAGCCACGACGGCGTCGCTGAAGCGCCGGTCAGGTGCCTGCGGCGACGGGACCAACCGCCTGAACTAGACGCACTCGCTTAGCTAGTGCGTCCGCACTCTCTTTGCGTTCGCTGTATCGATCGACCAGATACGCGGCTACATCTCGAGTGAGCAGCGTAAATTTCATCAATTCTTCCATGACATCAACAACGCGGTCGTAATAAGGGGATGGCTTCATACGACCAGTCTCATCGAACTCCTGATATGCCTTCGCAACCGACGATTGGTTTGGAATCGTGATCATGCGCATCCACCGACCCAGCACGCGCAACTGATTAACCGCATTGAACGATTGCGAGCCGCCGGAGACCTGCATCACAGCGAGCGTTTTGCCTTGCGTCGGTCGCACAGATCCCAGCGCGAGCGGAATCCAGTCGATCTGCGCCTTCATGATTCCGCTCATGGCGCCGTGACGCTCAGGCGAACTCCACACCACTCCTTCGGCCCACGTCATCAGCGTTCGCAGCTCTTGAACCTTCGGGTGAATATCGGGAGCATCGTCGGGCAGCGGCAGTCCTGTCGGATTGAAGATCCGCACTTCTGCGCCCATGACGGTAAGCAGCCGGCCGGCCTCCTCTGCCAGCAGACGACTGAATGATCGCGCTCTGACGGACCCATACATCAATAGAATGCGCGGTTGATGCGTAGACCGCGCTGCAACCGAAAACAGCTTACTGTCCGGTACGTGGAAATTCTCGTCAACGACATTGGGAAGATCAGCAATAGTCAAGGTCATCATACTCACGCGTTGCTTGAGTGGGCGGACGTCGTAGTGCCACTCACTGGGCCGCTGAAGAAACGGCGACGAAAATACAGAGCAACCTGAACCAGTGCGATCAGTGCCGGCACCTCTACCAGCGGTCCGATCACGGCTGCAAAAGCAACTTGGGATTGGATTCCAAAGACACCGATGGCGACGGCAATCGCCAGCTCGAAGTTGTTACCGGCTGCAGTGAACGCCACTGCGGCGCACCGTTCATAGTCGGCACCCATCTGGCGCGCTATTTTAAAGCTAACCACGAACATGATTCCAAAGTACAGCAGCAGCGGCAGTGCGATGCGCACGACATCGAACGGCTGCGCCAGAATGGAATTTCCCTTCAAGGTAAACATCACAACAATCGTGAATAGCAGCGCCACCAGCGTGATTGGCGAAATGCGCGGCACAAACTTTCCCTCATACCACTCTCGGCCCTTTGTCTTCACCAGTACCTTTCGGCTCCCGTAGCCAGCGGCGAAGGGAACGCCGAGATAGATAGCCACGCTTTGGAACACCTCGCCCATTCGAACGTTGACGACGGCTCCTTCAAGTCCAAACCACCTCGGCAGCAGCGTGACAAAGATCCACGCGTATGCACTGAATGTCAGCACTTGGAATATGCTGTTCAATGCCACCAACCCGGCACCGTACTCGCTGCTCCCCTTCGCGAGCTGATTCCACACCAGGACCATGGCGATGCACCGTGCAATGCCGACGAGGATCAGTCCGGTCATGTACTGCGGGTGTCCCCGCAGAAAATAATTGCCAGGGCGAACATCAGCACAGGTCCGATGACCCAGTTCTGGACCAGCGATAGCGTCAAGATGCGTCGGTCTTTGAACACCTGACCCATCGCCTCGTATCGCACCTTCGCCAGTGGTGGATACATCATCAGGATCAGACCAATGGCAATAGGAACGTTTGTCGTTCCCACATCGAAACGCTGGATCAGGCGAGGCGCGTCAACGAAGACATTGCCCAATACGATCCCGATCAGCATCGCCAGCGCGATCCATAACGTCAGGTAACGATCCAAAAAGGATAGCTGTCGTCCGATGCTTCCTTCCTGTATCGACGGCGTATCGTTAGAAGAGACGATCAACGGGGTGTGCTCACATCGGGCCGGGGGTCCGAGACGAAACCGTCTCGATTCGGCATCTTTACGTTCGCCAGCGTTCGCTTGTTGAGAACGACATCGTCCTCGATGATTTCGTTGGCTTCCAGCAGCCACGCGGTCACTGCGTACACTTCATCAGAGGTCAGCGTACCGGGTGCGCTGTAAGGCATGGCCCGGCGGATATAGTCGAAGATTGTCGTCGCGTAAGGCCAGTAACTTCCAATAGTGAGCAACGGCTTCGGATTTTGAAGCGTCCCGCGTCCACCCACCAGCGCAACGAAGTCGGCTCGACCCTCACTGTGATCGCCGTGACAGGCAGCGCACTGTGCTGCGTAGATCGCCTTTCCTTGCTGAACCGTTCCCTCTCCATCCGGCAGACCAGCACCGTTGGGGAGAATAGATGTGTCGCTGCTCCGAATCGTTTCCACGGAGACCGCCGTTCCGACATTGAAGCGGGCTACATTGGGTGCCTCTTCACCGGCTGAAACGGTCACGACAGGAAGCACTGCTAGCCACAGACCAAAGAGGCGACTACGCATGGGTTACCGCGCCATCGCGACCTATTGACCAGGGCTTGATGCCATTGAAGTGATTGAACCCGTCTGGCCCTTCTCGCATTCCGCGCACGGCAATGAGCGCATCGCGCGAGGGCTGGAGGTATCCGGTCTCATCCGTTGAGCGAGACTGCAAGACCACCTCCTCGCCTTTCCACACCCATGGCAGCCGAAAGCGAGTGAACGCCTTTGAGAGGATGGGCGCTTGTAGCTCGGCGGTTTGCCAATGTGCTCCGCCATCGGCGGAGACTTCGACCTGACGAATGCGACCGCGACCAGACCATGCAATACCGGAGATTTCATAAAAGCCGCGCCCATTCAGCCGCTGCCCACCAGAGGGTCTGGTGATGACGGAATTGGATTCCATCTCGAAGCTGAACTGTCGAGCTTTTCCGTCCGGCATCAGATCGGTGTAGCTCGCGGCCTCATCCCGCGTCATCATCGGCTGATCAATCACGTGTAGGCGTTGAAGCCACTTCACGCTGACGTTACCTTCCCAGCCCGGCACAAACAGACGTACCGGATAGCCCTGTTCTGGCCGCAACGCCTCCCCGTTTTGCGCATAGGCGATCAACACATCGTCGAGTGCCTTTTGCAAAGGAATACTGCGCGCGTGCCGCGACGCATCCGCGCCCTCCGCCAGAATCCACTTCGCGGCTGGCCCGATGCCGGCCTCTTTGAGCAACGTGCTGAGAAGAACGCCGGTCCACTCGCTGCAGCTCACGAGTCCATGACTTTGCTGCACGGTAGCACCGGGGTTGCCGCGATGCTCGCGGCCAGCGTTACCGCCACACTCGATGAAATGAATTCTTGAGATCGACGGCAACCGTCGCAGTGCCTCCATCGAGAATGATTGTGGACGATCCACTAGACCGTGGATCAACAACTCGTGTTGCTTCGGATCGATGACCGGCACGCCCGAATGGTGACGCTCGAAATGCAGCGCCGATGGCGTGATGATGCCGTACTGATCCTGCAGTGGCGTGCGGCTGGCCCCGGTACCGGGCGTAGCAGATTGCCCGAAGAGACGAGAAGAACGTTCCGACGGTGCGCGGTCACCGTACTCACGGCGTCCTACGCCTAAGGCTCGCGGTTCAGGCACTGCCTCTGCGGCTAGCGAAGTAAGCACCAGCGGTGCCCCGCCTAGAAAGCGTCTGCGCTCGAATCCTGAGCGTTTCATCGGACAGTCCCCTGCTAGGCTACGTCGGACTGCGTGCGTCCGATCTCGTCCACACGAGCCTTGAGACGAGTCCTGTCTAGCGTGGCGAACGGCAACTGCGCAAAGATCTTCACGCGAGATTCGAGTTCGCGAAACGCTTTCGTGAAGGCAGCCCGCTTCCCTTCCTCCGAGCCGACGACCGCGGCCGGATCCTGCACTCCCCAATGCGCCGTCATCGGTTGACCGGGCCAGATGGGGCACATCTCACCTGCGGCGTTGTCGCAAACGGTGAACACGAAATCCAGTGGCGGCGAGCCTGGTTTTGCAAATTCGTCCCAGCTCTTGCTTCGCAGCCCGTCTGTCGGCAACGAGAGCTTCTGGAGCAGCTCGATTGCCATCGGATGCACTGTGCCTTTCGGATGGCTTCCTGCGCTGTACGCGTTGAACTTCTGGCCGCCCCAGCGGCGCAATGCCACCTCAGCCAGGATGCTGCGTGCGGAGTTCCCAGTGCAGAGAAACACCACGTTATAGATTCTGTCGCTCATGGCTTTACCATTACGATGGACGTCAAAGGACACAGGGAAGTGAACTGCGCTGATGACTTGATCTGCGGGGGTGCGTCGTCACGATGGATTCGTCGGTATCCGCGAGCGCTAAAGAACTGATCGGCCGACGTAGTTAGCAGGCACAGTTTCTCAATGCCGAGTTCTTTCGCGAGGACTTCGGCTGCCTCAGCAAGTTTGGTGCCCGCACCGCTACCTCGTAGCGAAGGGGCAACGACAAGTGATCGAAGTAAGGCGACATCGCCGTCAGGCTGCAGCCCAATTGCTCCCCGTGCCTCTTCGCCGTCCCGCAATACTAGGAAGTGAGTGAGCAAAGTGGCCGAGAGATCGTCGACCGGCAAATCTCCGTCAGTCAGGAGATCGCGGATGGCTGCTAAATCTGTGGGCTTCGCCTTCTCTATGTTCATGCTCGGCGCCTCTTCACTGCTACGCTCACGGGCTTACACGAACTGTCGCAAGCCTCATCGGACAGGCTGCAACACTGATCAGTCAGAAATCCGATCAACGATTGCATCGTTTCGAAGTTTTCGCTGTAAAACAGAAAGCGACTCTCCCGCCGTGATGTAACCAACCCAGAGCGCTGTAACTCCTTTAGATGGAACGACAACGTCGGCGCCGGTATCTCAATCATCTCCACAAGCTCGCCTGGCGTGTAGCCCTCGGGACCGCGTTTCACTAGAGCCCGGAAAACTGCCAGACGGGACTCCTGCGCCAGCGCCCCTAGTGCAGCAATAACATTCTCAGGTTTCATAATTTCAATTCTATGGAATTGTTGCTGCGGTCGCAAGTGTTGGATGCCGCCGAGCCATCAACGATGGGGTTGAGGGGTCATGGGTTGGGCATTCGCGTGCTCGCCGGGCTGTCGATGCCGCCGCAACTGCTCGACGAGCCACTCCTTCTCCGTGAGTGGCGGGGACATTCTGCCGACGAATAGGTCCACGTTCGTGGCGAGCTTCTGATTGCCGCTGGTGACCAAAAGATCGCGGACTACACGCCATCCTTTCTCTACGAGTGAGCGTGTTGCGAGCAAACGTGTTTTAGCAGGCTCCCGGCCGACATCCCCTCGGCCCAGCGCAATCGCCGCCCCTTGTACCCGGTCGCGCATATGGGTGGAATCGCCCCGAAGCATCGCCCGATGGATGCCATCCGATTTCCGGGGTTGCGTCTCACCTCTCACGTAACGTTGGGTCGCATTCGCTGCGACTCCATGCTCTCGTAGATGTCGGGCGAACTCCTCTCGCCAGTCTCGCAGCGTCGCCTTCCGGATATTTAGCCGCTCTCCTTGCTCACTTACTGCTTTGACGACCATGTGGACGTGGGGGTGCGGTTCATCGGTGTGCAGCACCATCGCGTAACGATGCTTGAGTGAAAACTCTTCCCGAGCGAAGTCTCGAACAGCAGCCAGGAGCCTGTCGGCTGGCGTCCCCGCCGGCATCGAGAACATCAGCTTGTGCACCAGCTTCGGTGGCTTCCGACCGTTAGAGGCCGTGAGTTCGTTTCGCCGCCGATGAGCATCCAAGTCGAGATCCCAATCCTCGAGCAGTTCCTTTTCCACTCCCTTCCCTTGCAGCAGCCCATCATCGGTCTCGAGTTCCAGGTCTCCGCCACGACCTAGATAGTCAATATGGCGCTGAACAGCATGGAGGTCTTGGCGCCCTTGGTTCAGCACCTTCAGCATTACCTCGGGAGTACGCATGACGGTCCGCTCGATTTGCTGAACCTCTGCAAGTGACAGCCGCTCGACGTGTCCAGGTCCACGCCGACCGTAGCTCACAAGGTCGAGCGCAGGCTGTCCAGGGATGCTAATCGTCCGCTTTGGCATGGCCATTCTCCCAGCTCATCGTGTTGCCTTTGATCACTGCCTTCACATGATCGCGCAGGCCCTCGCACACTTTGAGCATTGCCCGCAGGTCTTCTTGGCCCGGACCGGCAACGCGACCACCCTGGTTCGTTGCTCGGGCAATTTGATTGAGATTCCGTCCGATTGCACCCAACTCAGCGACCGATCGCTTGAGCGCAACCAGCTCGTCCTTCGGAATCGGCGGCAACGCCCGTAAATGCGAGCGCACAAGGACCGATACGTACGTGGCCGTAGCCATCTGCCGGGCTGAGGCCCGTTCGCCCAAGAGGACGTGATCTTCGGGTCGAAGTCGAATACACACGCGCGCGGCCAACGCCGCATGATTGACGGGACTCAGAAGTTCGCTATCGGCGAAGCCGACACTTTGTATCGTCAGATCGATCATGCGTTTCAGCAGCACTGACTCAGTCAACTGCTGCCGTTCCGCAAGCGCACGGAAGCGCGCTTTCGTTTCCGATGTCACCCGAGCAGCAATGAGGTGTGTGGCGGCCATGACGCCAAGTGTTTAACAACGGGCGCCGCGAGGCTATCCTGCCTTCCGCGGAAAATGAGGCCGAAACTCACTGACCGCTCTGCCTACTGTCAGTGTTCCGAGTTTCGGATATTGGGCTCCGAGTTTGGATATCGGTGCCGACTTTGGATACTGGAATTGACCTTCTCGCCCTGGATCGTGCTGTTGGGAATCGGGGCATGCCCCTGGCCCCAGCTTGCCGCATTGGCCTCAATCAGCGCCTTCAAATCGTGCCGCAGCGCCTCACAGGCACGCTGAGTCGTTCGCAATTCCGACTGCCCAGGAACTGTGTTGCTGGCCATGCAACGCAGGCTCCGGGCAATGGCTCCGAGTTCAGAAACAGCCTGCCTGAGGGTAAGGAGCTCCTGCTTCGGGAGTGGACTTAGGCTGCGGAGATGGGACCGAATGAGCACGGAACCGTAGGTGGATGTCTTCATGCCCCGTGCGAACGCTTGGGCTTTGAGTAACAAGACGTCTGCCGGGCGGATGCGTACAGTCAGCCGCTGACGATAAAACTCCACGGACCGATCGATGGAAGCCTTCCCTGCAGCGACGGGCTCCTGGCCCAACGCCGCAGCGATCGCGCGCCTGAGCCAGGTAGAAGTCGTAACGAGTTGCTGTTCGGCTGCCTCCCCCACGCGCCGTTTGGTCACTGGGGACACCCGGGCCCCCAACAACTGACTTATCGCCATGCCGCACCGTTCTGAATCCAGCTCACCGGTCGATGCATGCCCTTGAGCGGACTCATTCTGGTCTTCCGACGCTGCGCTCGCTGCGTCGCTTTCGCGGCGATGCCATGGTGACGCAGGTGACGGACGTAGGCTTTGCGCCATCGACGCAGTGTCGCCTTGCGGATGTAGAGTCGCTCGCCCTGCTCGTTGATCGTCTTCACGACCACGTGCACGTGAGGATGCGGCTCATCGGTGTGCAGGGCCAAGGCGTATCGATGCTTGGGCGCGTACTCCTTGCGAGCGAAGTCACGGACCGCGGCGAGTAGTTGATCAGGCGGTGTTCCGGCGGGCATCGAGAAGATCATCTTGTGCACCAGCTTCGTGGGCTCACGGCGCACGCGCATCAGATAAGGAATACGGCAAATGAGCACGTCCAGATCAAGGTCCCAATCTTCAACCAGTTCCCCTGCTGCTTTTTTACCCACGACCGGCGTACTGCGAAAATCCATCTCCAGCGTCCGATGCGACCCGTTCTGGAGGTCTTCGAAATGCTGGCGTATCGCCTGAAGAGAGCTGCTCCCTGGGCTCACGACCTTGATGACCACTTCCGGCGTCACGTTCACCACCGACCGTTGAATATCAGGACGCATTGGCAAGAACCCGGAGCCGCTCGCGAATCGAGGGGTCGAAGTTGGTCGCGCCGATACTCCAGGGGTCTGCGGCCGCTGGGCGAAGGTGTCGGCACAGACGGTTGCGATCCGCAGTCAGCCAACGCATCAGCATGCTGTGGCCGACCTTCGCGCCAGGGCCATCGGGCCAGCCGTGCGTCAACCATGCGAAAAATCTCAGACTGCCGTGCCGACAGTCGTAGATGCCGTCGCGTTGCGTCGTCTCGGCAGTCTCAGCAATGTAGAGACGGAAAATCCGTTCCTGCTCGGCCAGAGTCAAATCGGTCCGGACCATGCCGATGAGAACATCGGCAAGGGCGACCATCTCCGGCCATCTGAAATGGCCTAACCCTTCAATCTCCGTGATGCCTTCAGACTTACTCCGCCATAGTGCGCCCTGCATCCGTATCACGGACGGATGCGCCGAAGTCTCGCCCTGGTCCAACACACTCTTTGCGCATCGCGTGCAAGTTGCTGGAGAAAACCGAGAGGTTGTGACAAAGGGCGTGGCCCGCAGAGTGGCGCCGCATGCGGTGCATCGGTCTATCAAGACCGTCCCGTGGTGCGGACAGACTGCCATCCACCCCATCAACCACGACCGCCGTAGATACGGCTTCGCGTCGTCCTTCAGGCAACGGCCGCACACGGCGAAGCGGCAGGGCCGCGAAGCGTGTGACCGCGAATCGTAGCGCCGCCCCGTGAAGCGCGCGTGGGCCTCATCATCGCGATAGACTGGCTGAAGTCCCTCAAACGTCATCGTCCGCAGACGCGCAACGCCGATGTCGGTTCGCTCGCTGATCCGCATCAGCAGCCACGGATGGGGACGGCACCACCATCGTGTATGTCCAAATCGATCGTCGATGCCGAAGCTGCAACGGGCGAGCGCGTGCATGGAAACGCCCATCCGGGTCGTCAGACGCAGCAGCCAGGAAAAGAGTGCCTCATCGGGAGCTGGCTCGACATAGAACGGTAGTGGTCTCTTGGGCGAGGGCGTCAATGACGGGCGAGGTGCGGTGACCTCTCGCATCTCAAACTGCCATCCGGCGACGCTGGGATGGCGGGATAAAGCCTACCTCATCGATGACCTGCATCGTGATCGCTTCTGTCCCCGAGGAAATAGCGCGGGTCGCCGCGCGAGTCACGATGGTCAGCACTTCGCCCAAGATGCCTTCCGCTGATGCCAGAATCTTCCGTGCCAGGGCGGGCCTGGCCAGGTGCGAGGGCTCACGCAGCGGCAACAGCACATCGAGCGTGCTCAACAACTGCCGATACTGAGCGCCGTCAGTCCAGCGCGGCAGCACGAGGGGCTCGAACCGGTTGGCCAGCTGGTCATCGCTTTGGACCGCATGTAATGCTTCCGCCGTGCCAGCGGCGACCAAGGGGATCTGCAACTCGTTGCCGAGCCATCGCAGCAAGTTCAACAAACGGCGTTGGTGGAGGCGCGAGCCGGACAGAATATTTTGGACTTCGTCAATGATGAAAAGCCCTACTCCTGTCTCTTGTAATAGCCGCACGGCCTCATCCTGACGCTTGCCCGCCCGCGCCGGTAAAAGGTGCGGCAGACCCAGTTCCTTTAGAATCGCGCCGAAGAATCTCGACTCATCGGGTGCGGCGGGCATCTGCACCATGAGCACGGGGACGCAGGCGGCCCCATGTTCCGTTGCACTTGCGGGAGTCGGTGGATGTGAGCGACGGAACTTCTCGAGGATCATCGTCTTGCCGTTGTTCGTCGGACCGACGAGCAGCAGGTTAGGCATCCGCGTGCGCTTGGGGAATGTCAGCAAGTCATCGAGCTGCAAGAGCGCGCTCTCAGCTTGTGCATAGGTAATCCAACGCTCGCTTCGAATGTGCCGGATGCGAGCCTCGTTGCTCTCGCAGGCGTAGGCGCGCGCGGAGTCGTGCAGGTGCGAATACTCCGTACTCACGACCACTCCTCGAAAGGCAGTATCTGCAGCGCGCTGTACTCGTCGTCTTCATCCGGCGATAACTCCGGCGACGACGAAACGGGCTGAACATCGCTCTTACCCCCTTGAATGAGCCGTAAGCGGCGTTCACGGTGGCGACGGGCGACCTTGGTCGCACTCGTCGCCTCATCGACGATCGAGCGCATCTTGTCGATCGTGCGAAATAGCGCCGCCTCGTCGATGTGCAACGCGCCTTCCTCGCGCAGCCGCTTCAGCGCCAAGCGATGTTCCCACAAACTGATCGACGGGCGGCTTAGGTCCCGGTAGCTCAAATCGTAGTACTGACCGTCTGGCGCGAGCAGGTAGATACGGCTGAGATCGCGCGGATCGTAACGGACGATCATTTTTTGGCGCTCGCCGATCCAGGTTCTCAACACATCAGAGTAGAACGCGATCGAATGCAGAAATACGCCTTCGCGTCTCACCATGCGACGTTCGATGGGGAGAAAATCGATCAGCAGACGACGTGAATCCGCCACGGTGGCGGGCGCACCGCGCCCGAGCGTTCCCGCATCGCCTTCGATACCACGCTTCCACGCCGCGAGCGGAGTGGTGCCCAGCGCCCGATGCAAGTCGCGATGATAGACTCCCGCAATGGCATGTCCGAGCCAACGTTCCAGTTCGGGGAGCGTCATCGCGGCGGTCTTCTCGGAATCGAAGTCGCCCTTGGCCTTTACATCCGAGAAGGTTGTTCCCGGCAGCAAATGGATCTTACCCATCATGGTGCCGATCAGCCGCTCAATATGCCCGCCGTAATGCGGAGTCCGCACGGGTCGGTAATCAATGGCAATGCCGTACTGTTCGCAGCCTCTGCGCAGCGCCTCCGAGCGAAACTCCTTAGCGTTGTCGAGATGCAGGCGAGCAAACAGACCTTGTACGGGCCAGTCCGCCTCTATCTGCCGCAACGCGAGCCATCCAGCCTTCTCCAGTACGGCGTGGGTGATGCACAGCGCAACGCTCGTGGCCGAAGGCGGCTCCAGCGACAGGTGGAATCCCGCGACGCAGCGTGAATACACATCGATCGCCAGCGTGAGCCACGGACGCTGGATCGGCTGGCGACTCACCGAATCCACCACAATGACATCGACCAGCGTATGGTCGATCTGCACCAAGGATAGGGGCCAGTGCGTCTCGAGTGAGCCGGTCACAGGACCGAAACGATCGCGAGCGGCCTTGTATCCCTCGCGCCTTGCCAGAACCTCACTCTGCGGCCTTGCCTTCAACCGTGTCGTGATCGCCTTGCGCCCCGGCGGAGTCAGTCCGAGCGCGTGGCAACGCTGGCGAACCTCCGTGACCAAGTCCGTGACCCGCGGTCGCTGGCGAGTGAGGTAGACCGACTCGATCGCATCGTTGATGACTGCCGCGACTTCGTGCCGAAGATACGAGTGCCCGCCTTTGGTTCCGCGGCGCCTCGGAAGAAGACTCGTCAATCGCGGATCGGCCAAGTAACGCCGCAGCAATCTGTAGACGTGAGCGTATCCGCACCCCAGTTCCACGCTTGCAGCGATCACATCCTCGCTGGTGCGGTGAGGGCTCTGGCCCAACCGTTGGATGACGGGCAGATAGCGCCGTGCCTCCTCCCACCGCGAAGCGTGCACCGATGACAGCTCGGGCGCGCTTCGTTCGTTCATAACGATAAGATCGGCGTGTCTGGAGTGATGGGCGCTGAAACATCCACGCGTAACAGACCTCGCGCAATCAACTGCCATAGGGTCGCGAGCGCTACGGGCCTTTGCATCGGGACGGCAGAGATCGCGTCGCTGATGGTGGGTGTCTGAAGTGTACTCACGACGTTGAGCGCCAGCCGCGCGGCCTCAGCATCAAGAGGCGCGCTTCTCAGCGGCAATAGTCGCTTGGCGTTCTCCAGTGCGGGACCGCGAATCTGCTCCTCGGTCACCACACTGAACGTCGCATCATGCGCACCCGCCCATGCGCGCATGGCTACAAACGCCGGCTCAAGCCGTTCTCGGTTCGCCAACAGGTCAGCGCAGTACTTGATCTCGACGACCTCGCTGGTGAGGACGCCCCAACGAACCAGAAAATCGGGCGTGTATCGCCGTGAGGAAGACCCATCTCGAAACGAGATCGTGACGGGCTGTGACAGAATGCAAGCGCTGGGGTCGCGAAAGCTCGCGAGAGTGACGTAGTCCCGCTCCAGTGCGCTCTCATGCTCCGCTGTCCCTGTGGCGAGAGGCTGGAATCCTATGATGTGCGAACGTCGGCTCAGCGGGATGCGTCGTCGCAAGCAACCCCCAGGGCGGCCACTACTTCTCTGTGCACGAGGATCGCACAAAAAGATGTCAGCTTAATGACGGGCCACAGAGACCAAAGCATGATCGGTGCACAGGTGGCTCTCAAGTTAGTATCCGAACTCGGAACGTCCTGAGGTCAATATCCAAACTCGGAACCAATCTCCTCGCTCCAACTCCCTGTTTTTATTTAGACGAGCGGCCCCTCCAATATCCGAAAGTCGGAACACCGACACCTACTAATTCATAGCAAATTGCGCGCCACATCGAGTCCCCATCGGCATCACGTTCTGCCAGTCCTCAATCATCGGCCGGGCGCATAGGATGATTGGGAGCCCCGATTGAGATGGCTTGGTCGATGAGCGAGCGCGAGAGGCATCGCTGGTCTTGCGGACCACGAACGGACAAGCCGGGGAAGGCTTCGACCCTCCCCGGCCGCAACCTTCACCTGGCTGCCAAGCTCATGAAACGCTCACCCACCGCATGACAGCGGCGAGCGCTTCAGCATACGAGCCCGAACTCATGACCTCCGCCATGAAGTCAGCGAGTTCCTGCTGAGTCGCGCCGGCCTGCGCCAGAGCCTTGCCAACGCGCCCCATGATCGCAAACACATTGCCGTCGAGACCGGAGAGTCGAACATGTACATCCGGGAACCGAGGTGTTGTAGAGGTAGTCATCGTAGATCTCCCAGGGCGGGATTGCCC
>WUUC01126120.1_pt1 | contig 37796 bp, 29 predicted proteins | sample 6278441 | NCBI WGS metagenome assembly WUUC01 (sample SAMN13675441, study PRJNA597444) | soil metagenome | isolation source: soil | place: USA: Washington | collected 2017-10
ACGAGGCGAACGTCGGAGAAAAACGCGCGCAGCTAAGGCAGGCGATGTTTGCCCGGCCCCTGCACTGGCTCCCCTCATCGTTCTCGGTCGCTCAGTCAGAGCGCCAGGAATATGGCCGCCAGGATTATCGGAAGGCCGCCGACTTTGCCGAGGCTTTCGAGACCGGCTTGGATACTCGTTACGTGGTTGTTTCGGCGGGCGTAGGCGTCTGGCCGAAGAAGAGAAGTTCGGGCGCGCCAAGGACGGGTTGGAGAATAAAGCCGCACGTGGGACGGAGTTGGCGGAGCTCGGCGACTTCGACCGGCGTGAGTACCATGCACGCGGTGGAAAGCGCGTCGGCAACAGCGGCGGAGGCATCGAAGGCCCAGGCGCGAGCGGTGCCGCGAGCGGGAGCAAGGGTAAGCGGATCGAAGATATGCTCCCCTTGCACGCTCGTGCCGGAAGCGCCGAGGGCTCTGTGACGCAGCGGAAAGGACCGAGCGGGTTCGCCTACGCCGACCTCCCAAGCGAGGCCGGGCGCGGGGCCGTCGAGCGCTAGGAGGCTGCTGCCGCCGGCAATGAGGAGAGCGCGGGTGACGCTCCATTCGCCTAGTAGGGCAGCCATGCGATCAAGGGCGAAGCCTTTGCCAATGGCGCCGAGGTCGATAGAGACGGGGGCGTCGAGGACTTGTACGGCGAGACCTTCCGCATCGAAGAGAAGGCGTCCTCGCGGTGTTGAGGACGCGGTGAGCGGCGTGAGACCAGCGCGCAAGTCATCGGTGAGGTGTCCGAGCGTGGGATCGAAGGCGCCTCGGGTGAGTGTGTTAAGTTCGAGTGCGAGGGCGAGACAGGCGGCGGTGTCGGGGGCGACGCGGAAGATGTCGCCGGGGGGGAGGCGATTGATGCAGGCGATATCGCTCGATTCGCGAAAGCGGCTGAGCTGGTCCTCGAGGCGACTAAGAAGCGCAAAGCAGGCGTCGGCCGCTTGGCGCGCATAGTCGGCAGGATGACCGGCGAGGCGTAGCTCGAAGGTCGTGGCCATGGCCTCGTGGTGAAAACGGTGCGTCGCGGAGGCGTTCACGGCGAAGGGACCGGAGCTTCAGCGCGGCGGAGAAACACGGTCACTAGCACGTCCGGTCGGAGACCGTGGAGGTAAGGAGCATAAGCTTCGCCAAGGCGGGCGGCGACGGCGTCGGATGCGGCGAGATCGGCAATGACGACGGGTGCGTCGAGCTCCGGCGGCAGCTCGGAGGCGTAGCGTGTTTCGGGAAGACGGCGAAGAAACCAAGGCAGAGGCCAGATGTCGGGGCCTACGACTTGAACACGAGTGGCGAAATTTTCCACGCGAGTGGCGGCGTAAGCTTCGATGCGCGATTGAAGCCGGGCGGCGTCGGGGACGGTGGGAGCATAGGCCCAAGGGTTCGCGGGATCCGCGGCGAATCTGACGCAAAGCCGATGGGTCTCTAAGAGGAGAAGCGCGGCGATCGTGGCGGAAAAACCGAGTGCGACGACCCGCGAGCGCGTGGCAAAGGCGGCAAGGCTAGAACCGGCTAGCAGCGCGGCGGGTGTGAGGATGTTGAGCGCGAGCCAGGGCGTCTTGTAAGGAATAGCGCAATACACGAGAAGACTTGCGGCGGTGAAGCCCGCGAGGAAGACGGGCAAGGGGCGCGCACGCAGCGGGCGGCGGTCGAGAAAGGGGAAGGCGCAGCCAGCGGCGAGAAGAGTCCAGCCGATCCAGGGAAGGCTGCGAAGATTGGGCGTCCCGAGCCAGGCGAGGTAAGTGAGCCAAGGTTTTTCGTGGCCCTCACCGCCGGCGCGAGCGGTGAAGCGGGTGGCGGCAGCGAGGAGCTTGAACAAATCCTCTAGGTGGCGGCCGAGGGCGCTGTAAGCGAGGATCACGACAAGTGTGGCGGCGCCAACGGCGAGGGCGCAGGCGCGGCCGAGGCCGATGGGAATTAACGGGCGGTTGACGACGGCGACAAGGCCAAGTCCGGCGAGGGTGGCGGCAAAGGTGAGGAGGGCGGTCTCTTTGGTGGCCAGAAGGAGGCCTGCGCAGACACCCGCGAGAAGGGCCCAGCGGTCGCGGCCGGTTCGAGTCCAACGGGTGGCGGCGGCAAGTCCGAAGGCGGTGAAGAAGACAAAGAGCGTTTCGTGAATCCAGTCGGCACCGTAATAGACAAAGGGCGCGCCGAGTCCGAGCCACAGAGCTGAACCGAGAGCGGCGAGGCGGCCGCCGAGTTCGATCGCGAAGAGCGCGGGAACGAGCAGGAGGACGGAGCCAAAAAAGGCAGGAACGAGGCGAAGATGCCAGGCTTCGAGCTGGTCGAGGCGGGTGATGCCGAGGGCGCGGACAAGCGGGTAGGTGGCGTATAAAAGGGTGGGCCCGTGTTTATCGTCCGGGTCGTAGCGGAACGGATTTCCCGCAAGCATGCCCTCCAGCACGAGCGCGTTGACCGCTTCGTCGGTATGCACTGGGCGGTGCGGGGAGACGCTCAGGCGCAGCGCGAAAGCGAGGAGCGTGGCGACCAGAAGCGCAGCCAGGAAGAAACGGGAATCTCGACCGAGCGATGCGCAAGGGTAGGCCACAGAAAGCGGAACGGGCGATGGGACGCGCTGTTGGCAGAAATTCCGGCAAGAGGCGGGGGCGCTGCGCAAGCGGAACGGCGGGCCGAGCGGCCCCGCCGTTCCCGGCGATCAAGGCGTGCCGTAGATTTCGACCTCGATGTAGTGATTGAGGTCGGAGGACGTGCTGCCGTTGCTGTAAAGGCGGACGTAGCGGCCGGTGGCGGCTTTGGCGTCGATCAGGCGGCCTTCGTAGGTGTCGATGTAAATGGGGTCCTTGCCGGCTCCAAATCCGTGGCGGTTATCGAGGTCACTGTTCCAGACGGTCGTCACGCCCTTCTTAAACGCGGCGTCGTCGCAGATCTGCACAACGACGTCCTTGTAAGCGCGCGCCTGGGAGTGAAAATGCCAAATGGCGATGACATGAAGCGGATGGGCGGCACCCAGGTCGATTTGCACCCACTGTTTGCCGGGGCCGAATTCGGCGTAGCTGCCCTCTTCGCCATTTTTGTCGCCGTCGGTGAGGAGACTGAGATCGCCGAGGAGAGGTTCGCTATCGCTGGCGGTGACAGGCTTTTTCAGGGCGAGGTTAGTCGTACCGGCGGGAACTAGAAAGGCGGGCCGCGGCCCGGTGCGGGGCGCTTCCATGTTGGGCAGCTTGACGGGCACGGGAGTGCCGACGAGGAGCGGTCGCGGGAGCTGGAGGACGAGCGGAATTTTTTCCTCGGCGTGGACAGAGGCGGCGAGCAGCGCGAAAGCGGCGAGGGTGAGCGCGAAGGGTGGTTTCATGGGAAATCAGGCGACGAAATCGGAGGGTTGGAAAGTGATGAGCTGACGTTTCTCCACAGCTTCGATGGCTTTGTAGACGGCTACTTCAGAGCGGAAGGCTTCGTCGGCGGGGCAGTTCAATTTCGCCTGGCCGCGAATCGCGTGGAAGAAATTTTCGAGGTGAGGCTGGTGGATGGCTTTGTTGAGCACGACGGGGATGCCGTAGGAGGCGAGCGCGGCGGTTTCGCGGGCATCGACTTTGGCATCGGCCGCGGCGGAGGGTGCGGGGGGGGCTGCCTGGCCGGTGATGAGGTTGCGTCTCACGAATTCGTCCCAAGGCGGAGCGGCGGCTTCGCGGAAGAGCGTCGTGTATTTAGGATTCTCGGACATCTTCAGGGTGCCTTCTACGCCCATGAATTGTTCGTAGTAGCCGCCGCCGGCGCTAGTGGTGGTCTGCACCTGGTAGAAGGCGCGAGCGGTGCCTTCGGGGAGCTTATATTCGTAGATGACCATCGCGTTATCGAACCACTCGTGGTTCTTGTAGTAGTCGGCGCCGCCGCTGGCGAAGACGGTGCTCGGGGTGGTGTCGAGAAACCAGTTGAAGATGTCGATCTGATGCGCGCCGAGATCGGAGAGGGGACCGCCGCCGTGTTTTTTGAACCAGCGCCAATTGCGGAACTGGTGCATGTTTTCGAAGCCGTATTTGGCGAGGGATTCCGCGGAGAGAGCTTTGCCGTTGGGCCAGCCGAGATCCTCGCTCGCAGCGCGGTTCCACTGCGCATTGGCGCCGGTGATGCGACCGAGGAGTTTCGCTTCTTGAAGGAGCCGCGAGCGGGCGACGAGATATCGGGGATTGCTGCGACGCTGGTGACCGATCTGCAGGAGTTTGCCGGTCTCCTGCATCGCGAGGACCATCGAGCGCGCGCCCTCGATGGTGTTGGACATCATCTTTTCGCAGTAGACGTGTTTACCGGCGCGGAGGCAGTCGTTGGCGATGGGCGCGTGATAGGAGTCGATGGTGGCGACGATGATGGCATCGAGGTCTTTTTCCTGCGCGAGCATTTCCTGATGAGTTTCGTAGGCGCGGACTTCGTGGCCGGATTTCTTCAGGTAACGCTGGCCGTAGGTGCGGCAGTATTCCCAGAGATCGCAAACGGCGACGAAACGGATGCCGGTGACTTTGAGGAGAGCGTCGATGAGGACGCGGCCTTGTGCGCCGATGCCGACGATGGCGATGTTGAGCGTGTCGTTGGCCGAGTAGGTTTTGGCGGTGGCGGGCGACTGGCCCCAAAGCGTGCCGGGCTTGGCGAAGGCGAGAGTGAGGCCGGCGGTAGAGAGCGATTGCAGGAAGCGGCGGCGGTCCAGACCGGCGCGGGGGACGGGGTCGTTCATGAACGGGTGATCGCGAAGCGGTTGAATTTCGAGAGTTGCAGGGCGTAGGCGACCAGGCCGATGTGAAGCGCGAGCCATGCGATGCCAGCGTCCTGCTTGAGGAGAATGAGGCCGAGGCTGAGTGCGGTGTAGAGGAGGCCCATCGCGAGAAGACTGACGCGAGTCCAGAGGCCCAAAAGAAGAGTCAGGCCGAAGGCGACGAGGAGCCAACCGAGCGTCGCGTAGAAGGGCGCGGCCAACCAGGCCGGGAGCAGCGGCTCGAGGGCAAGTTTTTCGCGGAGTGCGTCTGGCACGGCTTGATAGTTGGCGAAGGCGTAGAATTTTTCCTGCACCTGGACGGTGGCGCCGCTGATGTCGGGCTCGCCGGTGGCATCGAGCAGTGGGATCTGTTTGTTGCGAACGTCGGCGAATTTTTCGATGCCAGCGAACAGCGCGCGGAAACCTAGCCAAAGGCGCAGGACGAGGAAGGCGTAGGTGGCTCCCTTATCGGCACCAGGTGGATACGTTGGCTGAAGCGTGGGCTGAGATGGCAACGCCGACGCGGAGGAGTCGCAAAGAGCGGGCATGGCTCAGAGTGGCTCGATGTAGAGGTTGCGAAATTCGATGAGGGAGTCGCCGTGGTCTTGAACGCCGATGCGACCTTCGCGGCCGAGGTCTTTGTAGGCTTTTCGGAATTTGTTCTTCGTGCCGTCGGGGTTGAGGCCGGGCTGGGTCCATTCGTCGAGGTTGATCTTGTTCACTTCCTCGCCGTTTAGGATGACGGTGACGCTGCTACCTTTGGCGGTGATCGTGTATCGATTCCACTCGCCGGCGGTGATTGGCACTTGGCGTGTCGGTGCCTGGACGTCGTAGATCGCGCCGACGATATGCACGGGGGCGGCGTCGCCTTGGAGGATCTGAACCTCCAAGCAGTTGTGCAGCCAGTTGACGATATCGGTGACTCGGAGGAAGACGCCGCTGTTGGTTTGGGTCTTAGTGCGAAACTCGAGATTGAGGACGAAATCGCCGTAGACTTCCTTGGTCCACAGGCTGCCTTTATGTTTGGCCGCCTCGTCGCGGGTCGGGGAAAGAATGCCTTCGCTGTTGAAAGCCCAGGTGCCGGGCTTGAAGTCGGCGTTGCTCAAATCTGGCGCGAAGAGCGGCCGGGCGGTGGGCCAGCGGGCGGAATCTTTGCCCCGTCCGGCGGCATAAGCATCGCGGGCATCGGTGGAAAAACCAGCGGGAGCGACGCGGCCTGCGGCAAGGTCCGCCTTCGAGGCCTTCAAGGCGGCGCGGAAAAAGGCGGCGCAGCGGGCGACTTCGTCGACGAGAGCGGGGGATTCATGCTCGTATTCGATGTAGGCGACGCCGTCGAAACCAAGTTCGCGCATGACGGAAATCTGTCCGGCGAGGTCGGAGGTGCCGGTGCCGTAGGGGAGGTCGCGAGAGCGTTTGCCGCGTTCGGCGATGTCCTTGAGGTGAAGCGAGCGGAGGCGTTTTCCGACAAGGTGGAGGCTGGCGACCGGGTCGTGACCGGAGCGGGCCCAATGGCCGGTGTCGGCGCAGATGCCGAAGCGTTTGTCGAGAGCGCCGATAGCGGCAAGCGCGGTTTGAGGAGCGGCGTAGAGGGTGGGCGTGGGGTGATTGTGCAAGGAGACGTTGATTTTATATTTGCCGGCCAGTGGAGCGAGCGAAGGAAGCACATCGGCGGGGGCTTCTGTAACGATTTCTTCGATGCCGGCGCTACTGGCGAAGGCGAAAAGTCGTTCCCACTCCTCCGGAGTTTTCACGGTGATGACGCCAAAGCTGGCGAGCTTCACCTTGTTGGCCTTCGCGATGGCGAGCACTTTTTCCAAGTCCTCGCTGGGTATCGTGTAGTTGAACTCGCCCGGCATATCGCCGCCGAGTTTTTGGCCGCGGTAAACTTGGAGATAACGAATATCGAGCGCGGCGGCCTGTTGGATAGTCTCGACGAGGGTGGATTTACGGAAGGTCCACGCTTGAACGCCGAGCTTGGGAGCGGCTTGGGCGGAGGGCGCGGTCGCGACGAAACCGGTTAGAGCGAGAAAAACGCAGCAGACGGAAAAAAAGGATCTCATGGACATGGGTGAAGGAGTGAGCGGGTTGACGAAGCGGTCTGGCCGAAGGATGCCGCGCAGCTGCTTAGAATAAGCGGTAGGGCTTGCGCAGGAAGCGGTCGGCGGACGGCGCATTGATGCAGCTCATGCGGTCGGAATTCCACTCGATGGGTTGACCTGCCCGGACGGCGAGATTGCCCAGAAGCACCATTTCGGTGAGGTCGGCGGAGTAGTCCACGATGTTGGAGCCTGGCGCGGGGCCTTCGCCTTTGCAGGCGCAAATCCACTCGTGGTAGGCGTTGGAGCGTGGGACGCGCGGAATGGTTTTCTTTGGCCGGTCGGTGAAAGTCTTCATCCGCTCTTCGGGTAGAAGACGCGGCGAACCATTATAGGCGTGGGTATTGTAGATGATGCCTTTGTCTCCGATGAGATAGGAGCCTTGGGCGGAGAGTTTTCCGTCTGGGCCAAGATCCGCAGGAAGCGGTGGCAGCTTATTGCCGTCGTACCAAACTAACTTAACCGGCGGGCGCTTGCCGCGTTTCGGGAACTCGTAGGTGACGATCGACGAGGCAGGGGCGACGACGTCTGAAGTGCCTTCGCAAACCGCACTGATTTTCGCATCGCCGCGCAGGTCGAGCGCCCAGAAGGCGGCATCGATAAGGTGGCAGCCCATGTCGCCGAGGGCGCCGCAACCGTAGTCCCAAAAGCCACGCCATTTGAACGGAGCGAGTTCGGGACTGTAGGGTCGTTCGGGCGCGACACCGAGCCAGAGGTTCCAGTCGAGGGTATCTGGGCGGGTAGCGACGGGTTGAGGCAATGCGATGCCTTGGGGCCAGACGGGGCGATCGGTCCAAAGGTGAACTTCGCGCACAGTGCCGATGACGTCCGCGTCGATCCACTCCTTGGTGAGTCGCGTGCCCTCGTTGGCGTGGCCCTGGTTGCCCATTTGGGTGACGACTCCGGCCCTGGCGGCAGCCGCCTTGAGGATGCGTGCCTCCTCGATGGTGTGCGTGAGCGGCTTTTGAACGTAGATGTGTTTTCCGAGTTCGAGCGCGAGAAGCGCTGCGCTGAAGTGCGTGTGGTCCGGCGTGGAGATGATTACGGCATCGATGCGATCACCCATTTCAGCCAGCATTTGCCGGTAATCGCGGTAGCGCGCGGCTTGGGGAAATGCCTGGAAGGTCCGGCTGCCACGCATGAAATCGACGTCGCAGAGCGCAACAATCTCCTCGTCGGCGCAACCGCGAACATCCGCGCGGCCCTGACCGCCGATGCCGATGGCGGCGATGCGGAGCTTGCGACCGCCGGTGACTAAATTGCGGAAAGGAGCCGGGCCGCTGAGGCGGGACGCAAATGCGCCAGGCGCGAGTCCGACTGTCAAAGCGGCGAGGGCCGCGGATTGAAGGAAGCGGCGACGGGACGCCGACGCGGGGCAGGGGGATGACATAAACGAAAGAGCTTTAAATGCGACGGGACGGGGCCCCGTCCGTGTAGAAAGTTCGGCTGAGTGGGGGGCAGGACGTTCAAAGTTGTTCTATCGAAACTGTCGACCGGTTTTTCCGGCTTGGCTTTCGCCGCGATACGGCGCCGGGGCGACGTGGGTCCAGGGGCAGGACTACAGAGGTGAAAAGACCGGTTTATTTTTTACCCTGATTACAGGTGGTGCGGTATTCGCGCCGAAGAGCCCACAATTCCTTGAAAATGCCCGGACCATGACGAAGCAAGCTAAGGTGACCACCTGGTTGTTCTTCCCAGTGAACGGACTTTTCTTGGACAGTCACGCCGGCACGCCGCAACGCCAGCCAGAGAGAGAGGTCGAAACAAAAACCATGAGGTTTCAGCTCAGCTGAAATCCGGCGAAAATCAGACGCGCTCACGATTTTAAATCCGCACTGCGAATCTCGGACGCGGACCCCCAGCAAGCACCGCACAATTGTGGCAAAAATCGCGGAGAGGAGGCGGCGCACTGGTTCGCGCCGGACTTCTTTCGAAGGTTCTTCGCTGGACGCCCTGGAGGCGAAAAATGCACCTGTGTCGATCATGCCGATTTCGTCAAAAACACGGCGCACTTCGTGGGACGGAACAGCACCGTCTGCATCGAGGAAAGCCAGCCAGCACGCGGCAGGCGCTTGAAGCCAGCCGGAAAGTATGGCCCCGCCTTTGCGGGTATTTTGTGCGAGGTGAAACGGGGCCAGCACCCGGCAGGTATTGGGAGCGGAGGAGAGGGCACGGGAGGCTTCGGCGTCCAATGCCGTACGCAACGCCTCCCAATCCGAGGGCGGCGAACCGTCATCCACGATCTGGATTTGCACTCCGCCGGAAATGCCCGAGAGAGCTACTTGGAGTTCACGCAGGAAGGGTGGAAGCCGGCGTGCTTCCCGGTAGGCGGGGATAACTAGAAAGAAGCGAGGTGAGAGCGAAAGCGCCCCTTGGCTGGGGAAATATGGGGGCATCGAATCTATTGACACGGGCGCGGGGCGAGACGCTTTCCGGGTGCGCGGTACGTCGGAACAGACACGTTGAGATATTGCGCGAAAAGGCCAAGCACGTGGAGCTCGGCCTATTGAGGAGGGCGGGACGCCAGAGTGCGAGAGCAACCAACGAGCGCGCAGACGGCGCTGGCAGCAAACTTTTTTCTCAGCTCAATGCCTCAGCCACCTCTGGGAGCAATGCGCCCTGCTGCAATAAGAGGGTCCTAACGTCGGAGAATGAGATCTGCGAGAGAGCCTGACGATGTTTCACCGCGAGTGCGGCGGCGCACCCGCCTCCTTGCCCAATGGCCATCGCGATGGGCGTGCACCGAAAGGCAGCGGATGCTTCATGGGTGCCGCTAATGCACCTGCCCACGACCACCAGGTTCGTTGGCGAAACGGGCAGTAAGGCGCGGAGAGGAATTTGATACTTAGTGTGGGGATCCAGATAGGTCGTTTTGGTAGCGAGGTCGCTAGGCGCGTGAATATCGATCGGGTATCCACCCATCGCGATGCAATCATGGAAGGGTGAGGCTTTGTTGATGTCATCGGCGGTGATCAGATACTGACCTTGAATATGGCGTGTTTCCCGGACGCCAATTTTCGCCGAAGTATCCATCCGGATGGCCCGCGAAAAGCCAACGGCTCGCTCGCGCAGGAACTTAAAAATTTGCGCACACTGACGACGCCCGATGATCTCCGCCTGGCTCAACTGGAAGGGATCCGTTCCATCCAGACCGATAACGCGGGACGTATTCACAATCACGACGCCGGGTACAGGCGTTTCGAAGAAGAGCACCTGATCGCGCGGGACATCCACTTCGCCTCGCGCGCGGGCCGCGCTCCACTCCTTCAAAAACCCCGCGAGGCTCAAGCGAGGTGAAATCCGCAATCGCCGCAACGCCTCTTCTTTGCCCAAGGGCCTGAAGAGAAAGTCGTCCGGATTGTTGATCGCGTATTGGCGCACAGCTTCGATGTCGACGTTCGCGAGCTTTAAATTCGTGGTCATCGGCTGTTTCGCGCCGTCCCCGGACCGACCGATGACGAACGGCGCGCCGGCTTTGGCTGCCAGGTCGCCATCCCCTGTGGCGTCGATAAATATGTTGGCCGAATAGGAGGTCAGCCCCGCCTTGTTGCACACGATTATTTGCCGGATCTCATCCTCCTCACGGATAACGTCTGCCAAGAGAGTGTGGTAGAGAAGGTCAGCCCCCGCTTCGCTCAGCATCGTTTCCAACTCGCTCTTCAGTTCCTCCGATTCGAAGGGAGTCACCGTACTGCAGTACGTCGTGGTGTCGGGAATATGTCCCAAACTTGCTCCGCGGCGTTTGAGGCGCTCGATGATCTCATCGGGGATGCCTCGGACAACTTGCTCCCCCGCCGGATTGTGGAAACTCATCATGGGGCCGACGCCCATCGATGTGAGCGATCCGCCCAGAAACCCGTGTTCTTCAATCAAGAGAACTTTGGCGCCAGCGCGCCCCGCCGAGATGGCGGCGACACTGCCGGACACGCCACCGCCCACGACGATGATATCGTACTGGCGACCGTGGTTAACGGTGAGGAGTTGATTTGAAGCGTTCTGGGTCGCGGTATTTGAGCTCATTTGTACCGCTAAGAAATATGTGTCTTAACTCCGCTGAAAGCGATTCGGAGTGCTTACAGAAAAGTGAGAGATGACTACACGTTTCGCGCAGAGGAGAGTCCCGTCTGAGTCTTGAGTCCGCAGCAGGCCCGCGCTTGGCGCAAGCGCGTCGAACAAGAGCACATGGCAGACCGCCGCCGATCAGGCGGCGCGCATCAGCGTTTCCATCTGGCCGGCGCTCGCTTGCGTTTTTTCCAGACAGGCCTCGACGGTGCCGATGTCGATGCCTGCCAGGAGAAGAATCTCTTCCTCGACAGACCACGCCTCTTTTTCGATGGGCAGGCCTTTCCCCAGCTTGTCGGTAATGTAACCCGCGAGGTGGAGAAGGGCCGCGAAGCGTTCGCGTTGGGGGGCAGCTGAGGGATTGAACTGAAACTGAATCGGATCTGCCAGGCGCGCAGGGAAAAGCCACAGGGCGAAAAGGCGCTCGGCGGCTTCGGCGCTGGTGACCCCGAAAGTCTCACGCTCCCACACATCCACGAGAGCGGCAGTGGCTTTTCTTCCGCTGAGTGGAGGGATGAGCGCGCCTGCGGCGAGGCGTTGCAGAAGTAGGCGGCCGACTGAGCGGAGCAGGCCGAGCGTGTAGCCGATGCGGCGGTCTTCGCCAACCGCGTCGGAAAGATGTTCGAGCGCGATCGCGGATGTCAGCGAGTTGGTCCAAAGTTCGTCTCCGCCAACTCCATACACGGGGAGGCCGGTGATGTAGAGCTGCGACGACATGGCGGCACCGACCAGCCGGTAGACTTGTTGGAACCCGGTGCGGTTGATCGCTTCGCCGAGGTTGTTGATCGTGCCGCCCCGCCCGTACTGCGCGCTGTTGCTCAAGCGAAGGACGCGCGCGCTCAGGGCGGCGTCGAGCTGCACGACGGAGACGATTTCCTCGACGCTGATGTCGGGGTTTTTCATCGCGGCACTCAAACGGGAAAAAATCTGGGGTGTCGTCGGCAGACGCTCGGCGGCGGAGGCGAATTTTTCCGCAGTGAGGACAAAGGCGGGCATAAGCTGTTCTCTATCGGCTCAAACGACGATCTCTTGAGCCGCTAAGTCGGGCTGCAAGAGAACTGCGCACGTGCGGAAGGCTTTCTGGGGCTCAGGCTTGCGCAGAGCGTTCGGGCTGGCGTGTCGAGCCGCGGCGGGTGCGAACGAGTTCGCGGCGCAGCCAGTCGAGCGCGGCATTCACGGCGCGCTGTTTGACCGTGTTGCGCGGACCGGGGATGCTGAGTTTTTTCGACCAGACTCCGCAGGGTGAATACAGGCCGATGTAGACGCCGCCCACCGGATTTTCGGCGGGGCCGCCGCACGGACCGCAATAGCCCGTCACGGCCAGCGCATAATCGGCGCCCATCCGCTCGGCCGCGCCGGTAGCCATCGCGACCGCGTTCTCCGGGCTGACGGCACCGTGTTGGGCGAGCAGGCATTCGGGAACGTCGAGAAGCTGCATCTTCGCTTCGTTGCCGTAGCAAACGACGCCGCCGGAGAAAAATTTCGAAGCGCCGGCGATGTCGGTAAAACAACTGGCGAGCATCCCGCCGGTCGCAGTCTCGGCGACGGCGAGCGTTTTCTCCTCCGCGCGCAACAGGTCTCCGGTGACTTTGGCGAGGGAGTCATGGCCGAAGCACATCAAATCCTCGCCTAGCAGGCGTCCGCACTCCTGAGCAATGTCGTCGAGCTGATTGAGTGAAAGCTGATCGGTGGGCGAACTCAGACGGCAGTCAACCTGACCTTGGTGGGCGCAAAAAGCGATGTTCAGCGCGTCGCCGTAGCGACCGAAAATGGGCTGAAGTTTTGTCTCCAACGCGGATTCGCCGACGCCGGCGGAGCGAATCTGCACATAGGCTTCGCGATCCAGGAGGAGGCCGAGTTTCGCGAGGCGCGGAAGCACTTGCTCGACAAACATCGGCTGCAGCTCGTTGGGCGGACCCGGGAGCATACAGAGAACTTTACCCGCTTGCTGAACCCAGAGGCCGGGCGCGGTGCCGTTGGCGTTGGGTAGTAGTTCCGCGCGCTCGGGGCGGTAGGCTTGCTTGAGATTATTCTTGGTCATCTTTCGACCGAGGCGGGCGAACCGGTCGACGATGGCTTTCTCGGCCTCGATATCGAAGACGAGTTTTTGTCCGAGGACTTCGGCGATGACTTCCCGCGTGCGATCATCGCAGGTCGGGCCGAGGCCGCCGGTGGTGACGATCACGTCGGCGTTGGCCCAGCTCTCGGCAAATTGTTTCGCGATCGCGGGTGCTTCGTCCGTGATCGTGACATTTCGCTGAAGCGCGACGCCTCGCCGTCCGAGTTGGCCGCCGATAAAAACCAGATGACTGTTGGCAGTGAGGCCGAGCAGCAGTTCGTCGCCGAGCGTGAGAAGCTCGTAGCGCGGATGGCGCGCGGGCGAAGAGCTGAAAGAATTCGGGACCGGAGAAACCATACTTGCGGAGAGGCAAATTAGGTTAATCTCTTCAAAATGCCAGCTAACGGTCTAGATAACGACTCCGCGCCACTCGGGCTGAAAGAAAAGGTACGACGACTTTCCGAGAAGCCCGGCGTGTACCTCATGAAAGACCGTCTGGGGCGGATCCTTTATGTGGGCAAAGCCAAGAGTTTGAAGAAACGTGTGTCGTCGTATTTCACGCCCTCGCGCGCGATGACCCTACACCCGAAAATCCGCGCGCTAATCGAGCTCATCGAAGACTTCGAGGTGATCGAAGTGAAGTCGGAGCCGGAGGCACTGCTGCTGGAAGGCCGGCTCATCAAGCAATGGAAGCCGAGGTACAACACCGACTTTACCGACGATAAACGCTTCCTGCTCGTGCGGGTCGATCTGCAGGAAGAAATGCCGCGGTTTCGGCTGACCCGTTTGAAGAAAGAAGATCGCTCGCGCTACTTCGGGCCTTTTGCGCATTCGGGATTGCTGCGGAAAACACTCGCGCAGATGCGCCGGCAGTTCGGCATTTTGCTCGCCGACGCCACTCCGCAAAAACTGCCGGACGGCCGCTGGAAACTTTACGACGACGTGCGTCAGGAGCTCTACGGTTTCCAAAACGAAGTCGCGACAGAAGCGTACCGCCGGCGCGTCGAGGATGCGTGCGCGTTTCTCGAAGGAAAATCTCGGGAATGGCTCGAGACGCTGCGCGCCGAGATGATGAAAGCGGCGCAGAAACAAGAGTTCGAAAAGGCGGCGGAGCTGCGCGATGTGGTTTTCGCGCTCGAAAAAACTCTCGCGAAAACTCGGCGCTTCGAACGGGAGCAGCCGATGGGGGAAGCCGGCGACGACGCGCTTAGCGCACTGCAGGACGCGCTTGGCATGAACGTGCTGCCGACGCACATGGAATGCTTCGATATCTCGCATATCTCGGGCACGTTTGTCGTAGCGTCGATGGTGCACTTCGCCGACGGGAAGCCGGACAAAAATAATTACCGCCGCTTCCAAATCAAAAGCTTCATCGGCAACGATGATTTTCGCGCGATGGAGGAAGTGGTCGGCCGACGTTACCGACGTTTGCACGAGGAGAAAAAACCGCTGCCCGAGCTCGTTGTGATCGATGGCGGAGGTGGCCAGATCGGGGCGGCGCTGAAGGCGTTTGTCGCTATCGGCGTCGCCCCTCCGGCACTCATTGGCCTCGCGAAAAAACATGAGACGATCATCTTTCCCGACGAACGCGCGCCACTGAATCTGCCGCTGGCGCATCCGGGTTTGCAGCTGCTTCAACGCCTGCGTGACGAGGCGCATCGTTTTGCGAATACTTACAGCGCCGATCTGCGCTCGAAGAAAATCCGCGAGTCGGTGCTGGACGACTTTCCGGGGTTAGGCGACGTGCGACGTGCGGCTCTGATGAATCACTTCGGCGACATCGACCGGCTGCGAGCGGCGAGTGTGGAGAACATTGGCGAAGTCGCCGGTTTCGGGCCGAAGATGGCAGCCCAGCTGCACGCCTTTCTCAACCGAAGGAAGACGGCGACGCAAGAGGTGCGAAACGTCGGAAGCGCGGGCGATGGCACGAATGACAGGACGAACGGCGAGGCGAGCGGAGGGTAGGGCGAGTTCTCCTTAGAGCGGTTCAATGAATTTCTGTAGCCGCGTCACTTGAGACGCGGAAGGGGTGGTGTTTCCGCGTCTTAAGTGACGCGGCTACGGCTACACAGTTTTAATGAAAGTGCTCTAACCCCCGGTGATGGACGTGAAGAGGAGACGTATCGTGAGGCCGGGATGCGAGGCGACCTCGCTCCGGCGCGTTCGCGGCAACGCGCCCTATTTCGGGAGATCAGCCTTTTTGCATGCGCACGATGTGGTCCATCGCACGAACGGGCAGCAGCCATTTGGCGAAGAGGAAAAGCGAGGCGTGGCCCGGCGCGTTGTAGTGGGAGCGTGGGCACTTCGCCGACAGCGCCTTCTCCACGGCGCGGGCGATGTCGTCCGGGAGGCCCGAGGCGCCACGCTTAAGGCTTTTGGATTTAGCCAGGAAGCCGTCGATGTAGGGAGCGTAGGCGCCGGCGGTTTCGCGAATCTCGGCCCAACCCGCGTTGGCGACTTCGCCGAATTCGGTTTTGATGAAGCCGGGGCGCACGAGCACGACCTGCACGCCGAATGGTTTCAACTCTCCGCGCAGACCATCGGTAAGCGCTTCAATCGCGTGTTTGGTTGAGTCGTAGATTGATGACATCGGCCGGGCGATGCGACCGGCCACGGAGCCGATGTTCACGATACGGCCGTGACCTTGCCCGCGCAGCAGCGGCGCCACGAGCTGCGTAAGCGCGACGAGCGAAAAGACGTTGGTCTCGAAATTGCGGCGTATCGCTTCCACGGGCACACGCTCCACGGGGCCGCGTTGACCGTAGCCGGCGTTGTTGACCAGAGTGTCGACGCGTCGGAAACGTTTGAGCGTGGCTTCGACGAGCGCGCGCCGGTCGGTATCGGCGGTCACATCGCAGGCCATAACCTGCGTGCGATCGCCGGAGGAATCGATTTCGGCGCAGAGTGCGGCGAGACGATCGGTACGGCGGGCGGCGAGCACGAGTTTCGCGCCTGCCCTCGCGAGGCGTCGGGCGGTGGCTTCGCCGATACCGGAGGAAGCGCCGGTGATGATGACGACTTGATCGGCGAGGGCGGGGGAGGCCATGGGAAAAAAGAAGCGGGCGAGCGCGACAGTTGGCAATGATGGAGGGCGAGATGGGCTGCGGGCTGAGTTTGGCGCGAGCCGGGGCGTCATCGTTGTGCGTAGCGAGGGCGCAGTTTGCGAGGCACACGCGGCGCTGCGGCGGTACGGGTGTCGCGCTTGCCGTCCTCGCGCGCAGACGCTTCTGCGCCATCGATCGGAAAATAAGCGGTGGCCGTGTCCAGGGGATGTGAGCAAGTTTTCCAAATCCCCGTTGCGCGGCGCGTGTGGAGGGCGCAACGTCCGCGGAGTCGCAATCCTCCATGCACTTTCCCCGTTTGTTGGCGGTCCTGAGTTTTCTTATTTTGTGCGCATCGGTTTTCGCCGATGTCACTCTCGCGCCGGTTTTCACGGATCACGCGGTGCTCCAGCGTGACAAGCCGCTGCCGGTGTGGGGAAAGGCGGATGCGGGTGAGCGCGTCACCGTTACGTTTGCCGGGCAGACGATCGGCACGACTGCGGGAAAAGATGGGCGCTGGATTGTCTATCTCGCACCGCTCCCGGCCTCGTCGATTTCTGCCGATCTGGTGGTCGCAGGGAAAAACTCCGTGCAACTGACTGACGTGCTCGTGGGAGATGTGTGGCTTTGCTCAGGTCAATCGAACATGGGCTGGTCCGTCGAGCGGTCGATGAATGCCGAGGAGGAAATGGCCAACGCGAATTTCCCTCTGATTCGGCATCTGAAGATTAAAAAAACCGTGGCGGCTGCGCCCGCCGACGATGTCGATGACGACGGCGCGGGCTGGCGGGTGTGCACGCCGGAAGCGGTCAAAGGGTTTTCGGCTGTTGGGTTTTACTTCGCGCGCGATATCCAGCCGCGAATCGGTGTGCCAGTGGGATTGATACAAAGCTCTTACGGCGGAACGCCGATCGAGGGGTGGATGAGCCCGGCGGCGCTCGCGAGCGATCCGGCGTTTGCCCTGGTGGACGAGCGCTGGCAGAGAGCGCTCGTCACGGGAGCTGAAGATCGGGCGCGTCATGACGCGGCGGTTGAGGTGTGGAAAGCAGGCGAAGCTGCGGCGAAGGCGAAGGGAGAAAAGTACACAGCTCCCTGGCCGCAGAACCCCTCGAACGTGGAGTGGTGCCCCCCGAGCGGGCTCTACAATGGCATGATCGCGCCGCTCGTTCCCGTCGCGGTCCGCGGTGTGCTTTGGTACCAAGGAGAAACGAACACCGGGCGATCCCGCGAATACGCGAAGTTATTTTCGGCGATGATCACCGCGTGGCGTGCGCATCTCGGGCAGGGCGATGTGCCCTTTTTCTGGGTACAGCTCGCAAATTTCGCGGACGGCGACGCAAACGGGATCGGCTGGGCATTGTTACGCGATGCGCAGACGGAAGCGCTCGTGCTGCCAGCGACCGGCCAGGCCGTCGCGATCGATATCGGAGAGGCCGGCGATGTTCATCCGAAGAACAAACAAGAGGTGGGCCGGCGACTCGCGTTGCTGGCGCGGGCGAAAGTTTATGGCGGTGCGGTGGATTTTTGCGGACCGGTGTTTAATCGCTTGATGCGTGAAGGCACGGCGATGCGCGTGAGTTTCGGCTACGCTGGGAACGGGCTGATCGCGCGGGACAAGCCCTTGCAGTCATTTCAAATCGCGGGCGCCGACCAGAAATTTTTTCCGGCAATTGCTCAAATCGAGCGCGACACAGTGCTGGTTTCCTCCGCTGACGTCCCCGAGCCAGTCGCGGTTCGCTATGCGTGGACGAATGCGCCGGAAGCAAATCTCTACAATGGCGCCGGGCTGCCGGCAGTGCCGTTTCGAAGCGATAGCTGGTGAGGGCCTTCTTTCGCGTTCCTTTTTATCTTAGTCTTTTGTCTGCGTTTTCCGCAGGGGCGCATGATGCACCGGAGCCTGAGTGTGGAGGGACAAGAGCAAGAGGAGAGAAAGACGCTAAGGTTCTGACTTCTTGTCCGTTTAACCCCGTCCCGACTTTTCCTCTATTTCACCATGAAAACCCGAACCCTCGTTTCGCTGTTGATTGCTTGGTGCGCGCAGGTCGCATCGGCGCTGGCGGCGGCTCCTGTGCCGGTCAATTCGCAGATCACCCGCGGCTACCGTGTATGCCGATCGCGCGATCGTTACTCGCGTGGCAAAAACAGAGCTGGCGACGGGCGAGACTGAGCTGACGTTCGAGAAACTCCCGGCATCGTTGCTGGATCAGTCATTGCAAGTCTCCGGACGTGGCACAGCTGCGGCGACGATTCTCGATGTGAATGCGCGCACCGTTTATGCCGAAGCCGCTCCGACGTGCGGATGAGGGCGCTCGAAGATCAGATCGATGTGGAGCGGAAAAAATCGCGCGCGCTTAATGATCGTGGCGTCATCCTCGATCAGCAGCAGACGTTGATCGCAAAAATAGAAGGGGCGGTCGCCGCGCTGCCTTCGGACGACTCGGTGGCCTCACGCCCCAGTTTTGAAGAATGGCAAAAGCTGATGACGTTTTCGGATGAGGCGCGCACGAAGCTCGTTGCGGAACGCCAAGCACTCGATGGGCAACGCGAAGAATTGCAGGCGAAGATCGCCGCACTGGAAGCGCAACGTGCCGGAGTGCGCCGAGAATCCGGATCGAGGCGCAGCTACAAGACCGTGACGGTGCGCGTGGCGGCGGCCAACGCGGGGTCGCTCGAACTCATGCTCGCGTACGCAGTCGCAGGAGCGTCGTGGACACCTTCATACGATGCGCGTCTGCGCGGTGACGACCGGGCGGTAGAGTTGTCGTACTTCGGGATCGTGCGGCAGAATACCGGCGAAGACTGGAAAGGGATCGCGCTCACGCTCTCGACCGCGCGGCCCGGACTTGGCGGCGCGGCGCCGGAGTTGGGGACTTGGGTAGTGGATGTTTATCGGCCTATTCCGATGAGAGCGGATAGTAACGAGGTCATGTTAAATGCGTTTTCCTACGCAGGTTTGAGGAAGGGGCGAAGTGGGGACAAAGCCTTTAATTCTTTGGCCTTCGATGCCCCGACGGCGGCGGTCGCTTCAGCTCCTGCTGTTGTCGCCGCCCAACAAGCCGCCGCTACCGTCGATTCCTCGGCGACGAGCGTTTCTTTCAAGATCGCCGCGCCCGCGACGATTCTCAGCGACAACGCGACGCAGAAGGTCGCGATCACCACGATCAAGCTGGCGGCGAATCTTCAGTATCAGGCGACGCCGCGTTTGTTGGAGACGGCGTTTCTCAGCGCGTACGTGACGAACACGACGGACTTCCCGTTGCTCGCGGGAAGCGTGAACACGTTTCTCGGTGACAGCTTCGTCGCGACCAGTGCGCTCAAGACAGTGATGCCGTCGGAGAAATTCGAACTGGCGCTCGGGGCCGACGAGAGCATCGCGGTGAAGCGTAAGGTCGTGAACCGGTTCTCGGAAGACATCGGACTGACGGCGAGCGGGCGGCGGGTGACGTACGAGTTTCTCGTCGCGCTGACGAACAACAAGAAGACGACCGAGCGCGTGGTTTTCAAAGAGCTGCTGCCGGTTTCGCGGAATGAAAAGATCGTCGTGAAGTTACTCGGCCCCGCGGAGCGCGATGTGGGGACGGTCGCGGCGCCGAAGGAAGTGACGGGCGAGGGGGACGGGAAACTCGTGTGGCGTCTCGATCTCAAGCCGGGCGAGAAACGCGGGATCACGCTGAGGTGCAGCGTCGAGCATCCGTCGGACGTGCAGGTGATGGGTTTGGAATGAGTGGGTGTACCCGGAGGGAAAAGGTGTTTTTCGCCGTTGAAGTGGAAGCGCGAAGACGCAAAGACGCTAAGGCCGGACGCAAGGAACGGAGGAGTTAACTCTCACTTACTTTGTTTGTCCGCCTTCGGTCCGATGACGCAAAGTTCGCATTCTGAGCCGGCCGCTTGCGCGGGGCGTGTGGCTGGCTAGTCTGCGCTCCGTCATGCGTTCGCGCTTACTCCTCCTCACGGTGTCTTTCCTATCGCTGTTCTCCTTCTCTCGCGCCGAGCCGCTTAACGTCGGCGACGCCGCTCCTGCGCTTTCGGCTACGACTGAAACCGGTGCTACGTTGAATCTCGCGGAGGTTTATCCCAAAGGGTTCACCCTCGTTTATTTTTATCCGAAAGCGGACACTAGCGGCTGCACGGCGCAGGGCTGCTCATTGCGCGATGCGTACACGGAGCTGACCAAGCACGGAGTCACGGTGATCGGCGTGAGCACGGATAGCGCGGAGGCGCAGAAAAATTTTAAGGACAAGAACAACTTCCCGTTCACGCTGCTGGCCGACACGGATAAGGCGGTGATGAAAGCTTTCGGGCAAGAACCGGGAGTCACGGGTTTCGCGACCCGGCAGGCGTTCTTGATCAACAAAGAGGGCAAGATCGTGTGGCGCGATTTAAAGGCGTCCACGAAGCAGCAAGCGGACGATGTGCTCGCGGCGCTCAAGCAGCTCGGCGGCTGAGGGTGCTGAGCTGGGGCCGTTCCGCTGAGAGTACGCGGCGCGGCTACTCAGGCTGCGCGAAAGTAGGCGGAAAGTTTCTCATGGGGGGCGGAGCGAGGGAGGATGGTTCATTTCATGGATTGGGTCTCACGCAGGAATCTGAAAGCACGAAGGGCGGAAGCGCGCTTTGATACGCGGCTTCCGCCCTTCGGCGTTTAAAAGAGGAGAGGCGGGCCGCGTGCGAGTTCGTGCGGCGGACGGGTTCTCTTATTTCACTTTTGCTTCGATCATCTCGTACAGACGGCGCGATTTGTTGAGGTTGCCGCCTTCGCCGTAACGGATGCGGATGAGCGTCTGTTGGCGGTTGATTTCCTCGATCTTGATTTTCACCTTTTGATCGCCGTTGGCGCGGGCGAGGAGGTGGGCGTCGAATTTATTAACCTCAGCCTTGGTAAGAAAAAGTTCGGCTTCGGCGATCGCGGCCTTGGCGGCTTCGGCGACGACGGGAGCGGTGGCGTTAAAAACCATCTGGAACTCGCCGAATTTGTACACGGCGACGGTGTCGCCGTTCGGATCGAGCGCCACGGAGCGGCAGCCGGCGAGTGCGCCGAGGGCCAGGATCACGAGGGCGGAAATGCGGAAGTGTTTCATCGGGTCGAACGAAAAGGCCGTCTGCGCCGGTGGCAAGCCGCGTGAACGATCTGATTTGCGGTTGCACCGGCTGCGGCGTGTCGCGCGACGGCGAGGTATCGGCTGTGTTCTCGAATGATCAATGACCAAGGGTTTGGGGTGCTTTTGGCAAGAAAGCGGGTGGTCGTGAACAACGCGCGGGGAGGGCGCGTTCCACCTTGCGGAGGGCGTGAAGCGGGGTGAGGTTTTCGGGTAATTATGAGCCAATCGCTTGTCGGTCTGATCATGGGCAGCACGTCGGATTGGGATACGATGCAACACGCGGCATCGACCTTGGAGAGCCTGGGTGTCCCTTATGAAAAACACGTCGTGAGCGCGCATCGCACGCCGGAGAAGATGTACGAGTACGCGAAATCCGCGGAGTCGCGCGGGCTCAAAGCGATCATCGCTGGCGCGGGCGGCGCGGCGCATCTGCCGGGTATGACGGCCGCGTTGACGGCGCTTCCGGTGCTCGGCGTGCCGGTGGAGTCGCACGCGCTGAAAGGACAAGATTCGTTGCTCTCGATCGTGCAGATGCCGGGAGGGATTCCCGTGGCTACGTTTGCGATCGGCAAGGCGGGTGCGATCAACGCGGCGTTGTTTGCGGCGGCGATTTTGTCGGTCGGCGGCGAGAAAAAGATCAAGGCGGCATTGGACGCGTTTCGCGCGAACCAAACAGTGAAGGTGATCGAGGCAAAGCTGCCGTGAGCGCGCTGCGCGCTGTTGCAGGATGACTGTTGAAACGCTGAGAGGATGAATTCGCCGGGCTTGCGGGCCTTCCACTTTCAACGTTCAACCTTCAGCCCTCCATGATCCCCCCCGGTAAAACGATCGGTGTCCTCGGTGGCGGCCAGCTTGGCCGCATGTTTGCCCACGCGGCGGAACGGCTCGGGTACCGCGTCCACATTTACGAGCCCGCGCGCAAGTCGCCCGCTGGTGAAGTTTCGGCCAAAGAGGTCAACGCGCCGTACACCGACGTCGAGCGTCTCACGGAATTCGTGATGGGCTGCGATGTGGTCACCTACGAATTCGAAAACATCCCGGTCGAGCCGCTCTGGGAAATTGAGAAAAAGGCCGTGCTGCATCCGCATTCGAACGTTTTGGAAATCTGTCAGAACCGGATGCGCGAGAAAACCTGGCTACGCAAAAATGGATTTCCGCATGTGCCATTCGCCGAGGTTGAGGCGGGCGACGATCTGGCGGCGGCGATCCGGCGCATCGGGATGGCGTGCGTGGTGAAGACTGCGGATTTTGGCTACGACGGCAAAGGCCAGATCAAGGTCAGCGACGACGTGAGCCTGGCGAAGGCGGTCGCGTCGTTCACGAAGCAACGCGCGGTGGTGGAGAAATACATCGATTTCAAATGCGAGCTTTCGGTGATCGTGGCGCGCACGTCGGGCGGGGCGATGAAGACGTTTCCTCTTGCGGAGAATATCCACACGAAACACGTCCTGGATTTTTCGATCGTGCCGGCGCGCATCAGCGAGCATATCCGTGTGGAGGCGGAGAATCTGGCGCGCGCGATAGCGGAAAAACTCAACGTCGTGGGTCTGCTGGCGGTGGAGCTGTTTCTCACCGACCGCAGCGAAATCCTCGTCAACGAACTCGCGCCGCGTCCGCATAACTCCGGTCACTACTCGCTCGACGCATGTCGCACGTCGCAGTTTGAGCAGCACGTGCGCGCGGTGACCGGTTTGCCGCTGGGCGACACGACGCTGACCTCGCCAGTGGTGATGGTGAATATTCTGGGCGACGCGTGGACGTGGCGCGGCGGCCAGGTCGTGGGCGAGCCTAACTGGTCCGCGGTGTTGAGCGATCCGGCGGCAAAGCTGCATCTTTACGGAAAGAGCGAACCGCGGGTCGGCCGCAAGATGGGGCACTTCACGGTGCAGGCGGCGAGTGCCGATGTGGCCTTGGAAGCAGCGCGGGCGTTGAAGGCGAAGCTGTAGCGCGAATGCCGCAGCCCTGGCCCTTTACTTCACGAAAAACTCATAGCCGTCGGTGCCGACCAGGACGGCGTAGGTACCGGGCTCAAGGGTTTGCTCGAAGGTGAGCGTGAGGATGTCGCCGGTGCGCTCCGCCACAGTGGCGGCAAGGCGACTGTGGCCGAAACCGGCGAAGCCGGAGGCGATGCGCTCAAGCGGTGCGGCGCGCGTGCCGCCGGCTTGCTGCGTCGTGCGGGCGGCCTCGATCGACGGGTAATCAGAAGGGATGCCTTTCGCACGGGACGGGAGTTTGCCTTTGAAGATGAGCGTGAGGTCATCGCCCGCAACGACGGGTGGAGGCGTGCTGCCTTTAAAGACGAGCGCGGCAGGTTTTTCGGGATCGTTGTTTTTTGAGAAAAGCCCTTTGGCGAAGCCGCCGAGTCCTCGCGAAGTGCTGCCGCCGTTGCGCGGAAGCGCGAGCCATTGGTTGCCGATTCGAACGTGGACGCCGGAAGTACGCGGACCGTTGGGGCGCGGTGCAGGTGTGGAGGTTTTGGCGCGCGAAGAATCTTTCGCGGCTTTTTTGAGGAGGGCCGCTTGCTCGGCGGTGAGGCGCGTGAACTCATAGCGGAACGAGGCGTCCTCGCCCATCAGGCGGGGGCCTTCGATTTTGAGCGCAAGTGCGGTGTCGGTCGCATGCGCGAAGAGCGTGCCCGGTTTGGCGCTACGCGAGCGTCCGCCACCTGGCATTTGCAACCGCAAGGGCTGGTCGCCGGCGCGATGTCGATTGTCGACGACTTCACCGCGGAGCGGGCGCTTATAGGAAGCGCCGGGTTCGGCGGATTCCAAGGAGGCGGTCAAGGAGGCGCCGTGATCGCTCTGTTGGGTGAAGCGCAGGAAGAGATGTTCGCTGGCACCGGTTTCTTTCGCGATGGCGGTGCCGTGGTAGATCGTGTCGAGCTGTGTGGCGAGCAAGACGGCATCGAGACGCGCGGTGAGTTTTGCTTTGGCGACGGGAAGCGATTCGGGATCGACGCGGTTAATTTCGAGGGCGATGTCGCTGTCGTTCGCGGAAGTTAAGCGTCCATCCTCGGAGAGCGCGGCCGTCAGCGAAAGGGCGTCCATGTGGGCGAGGAGCGGCCCGGCGTTTGCAATGGCCTGATTGGAACGCGACATGAGATTGAGGGAGAAAACGCCTGTGGTGTCGTCGAGCTTCCACGTGCCAAAGAAGGGACGGGCGTCGGACCAGCCGCCACTGGTGCGCAGGAGAGCGGAAACTTGGCGCGAACCCGGTTTGGTGTAAGTAATTTCGAGGGAGACGAGCTCGCCTTTGCCTGTGGTGGTGCGGCCGGTGAAGAGCGTGCCGGGGCTCAGAAGATTGTGGAAATGAACGAGGCGCGATTCGCGGCCGCGTTTGTTTTTGGCAGAAAGTTCACCGTGGGCTTTTGCGACGCGGGCAACGTAATCGTTTCGTTTTTCGACGAGCGCCTTGAGAGCGGCGTCATCGGAGGTGTTGCCGACGACGTAGGTTTTTTTGCCGAAGTGGGCGCGAGGTTGACCTTCGAGTGCCTCTGAGGAGAGGCCGCCTTGCAAACGCGTGAAACGCCATTTGCCCGCGACCCGAATCGCGGTGACCACGCCGGAGAATGGAAGCGCGGTCCCGGCGGCCGTGGTCTCGCGCAGCACGACGGTTTCGAGCGGGTCGTCGGGCGTATCCGAAATGCCGGCACGTTCACGGACATGCGGGTCGGTGGCGGATTCGGCCGCCTCGCGAACGGCGGACGACGACGCGGGCGAAAGGCCTAAAGTGCGACGAAGGTGGTTCGCGGTGTTTTCACGGACGTAGAGCGCGGCAGGCACCGCGCTGACGGCGTCGAACTTGACGATGTTGGAGCCGTCGCTTTGGGGGACGACGGTCTTGGTGACTTGAGCGATGGTGAGGCCGGATTGTTCGCTCAACCAGTGGGTGAGTGCGGATTGGGGTACGCGTTTTCGCAGATGAGACCAGGTGAGGCCGGCGGCGATGAGCAGGACAAGTGAGGCAGTGCCCAGTGTGAGCGCGAAGCGTGCTTTTGACGAAAGTTGCGGACGGGGGATCGCGGGTGGAAGTGGCGGAGGAGGCAACGTTACGGGCGGTGGCGGCGTTACGGGTGGTGGCGGAGGAGGGAAAGGCGTCAGGGAAAATGATAGCGGAGGGACCGAGTCGGTGGAGCCTGCCGGTGGCGGCGGTGGCGAAGCGGGCGACGCGCTTGGAGTACGAAATGGCGGAGGCGTCGGTGAGAAGTGAGAGGACATGGCGCGCCGGCGGAGAGGGGGCTATGTTAGTACGATCCCTGCGGGCGAACAGTGGGCGGGGTTCATCGACAGTGAAGAGACGGCGGCTGGTTGGGGGTTCGCCTCATCTTGTCTCGTGAACGTGGCAGCAGACATGAGTCCCCGGAGTTTGGCGTGGGAAAAGGCTGGCTCAAGTTCGGGCCGCCGGGCCGTGAGACTTTTACGGAGAATTGAACCGCTGCCAGTCGGCGGGAGTATCGATATCGAAGGCGAGCGCGGGTAGATCGACTGCCGCTGTGGCCTGGCAATTCGACAGAACAATCGAACGTGCGCCGGCGGGCCCGCGAAGCGCACGGAGCGCGGGAAAATGCACGCGGGCAAAAATCGCCGGTACGCCGGCTCCGTCGGTGTGGCGAGTGGCGGCGATCGTCGCGCCGGGCATGTCCGAGAGGGCCGAGAGCAATTGCGCGATGGTGGCGGCGGAAAAGTGCGGCTGGTCGCAAAGAGCGATCAGGACTGCATCGAGGGCGGGTGCGGCGTGTTCCAGAGCCGCGAGGCCGGCGCGGATCGAGGACCCCATACCGTCAGGCCAGGTGGGATTCTCGGCGATGACGACGGGCAACGCAGTGAGGACGGGGAAGATTTTTTCAGCGTGCGCGCCGAGAACAACCACAACGGGCGAAGCGCCTGAGGCGAGGGCGGCTTCGGCGGCGCGGACGACGAGCGGATGGCCTTCGTAGTGGAGAAGTTGTTTCGGAGGTCCGAGGCGCGATGAGGAACCTGCGGCGAGGATGAGGGCGCCGAGTTTGAGGGGATGGCTGGATGGAGAGTGAAGAGTGGCGGTGGCACAGAGACCGGCGGGGCTATTCATCGAAGTGGATCGGGCGGGTGCGTTCGCGAAGAGGACGGGCGTCGCGGGAAGAGCGAATGGCCTGGATCTCGGCCAGGATGGCGATGGCGACCTCCTCGGGTGTGCTACCACCGAGGTCGAGTCCGACGGGACCGTGCAAGCGGGCGCGCATTTGCGGCGTGATGGCGAGGCCGCCGCTGGCGAGATCGACGAGGATTTTTTCGGCGCGTTTTTTCGGACCGAGCAGGCCGAGGTAGGTGAGCGGACGGGGCAGTAAATCGCGCAGGACCGGCCTGTCGTCGAGATAGCGGTGGCTCATGACGACGACCAGTGAATGAAGATCGAGCGATGCGACGGCGACGGCGTCGGCGGGTGGGGCGACGCGAACGACCTTGGCTTCGGGAAAACGCGTGGGGGTTGCGTAAGCGGCGCGTGAATCGATGACCGTGACGAGCCAGCCGAGTTCGGCGGCAAGACGAACGAGCGGTTGCGCATCATCGCCCGCCCCGAAAACTGTGAGCTCTGGCGGAGGAGGGAGAAACTCGGCGAAAATTTCCGTGGAGTTTGATTTGCTCGGCAGAGGCAGGTTGGCGGAGCGGCCGGCATGAAGCTGGCGACGGGCGAGATCGTCGAGGTTAGCGGAGGCGAAAGCGGCTGCTTCGGACGACCACGATTGCCCCGTTTCAGAGAGGGCGAAAACGGTACCGGCCGGGACGGTGGTGTCGGTTGTTGTGAAGTCCGTTAATAGCACGACCGCTTCGCGGCGACTCCAGGCCTCGGCGACAAACGCGAGCGCGGGAGGCGGGCCGGCGACGGATTCGAGGAAAATATGAACGACACCGTGGCAGCCAAGGCCCGCGCCCCAAACGAGGTCGTTTTCGCCAGTGGTGTCGTAGACGAGCGTACGCGGCCGGCGGGTGGCGAGGACTTGGACGGCGTGGGCCGCGATGTCTTCTTCGAGACAGCCGCCGCTGATGGAGCCGATGCGGGGGCCGGAAGCGCGGAGAAGCAGACGTGCGCCGGTGCGGCGGTAGGACGAACCCTCGGCTTTGACGAGGGTGGCGAGTACGGCGGGCCGAGGATCGGCGCTGAGCGCGGCGGCGATGCGCAGCAATTCTTTCATAGATGAGCGCGCATGTTGGGGGCGTGCGCAGCGGGCGCAACGCGGGGATGGATTTTCCGCATGTATGGGGAAACGGCGAGCGGGGGGGCGGAAATGTATCGGCTTAGGCGTGACGCCGGGGGGGCGGCGCGGCGGCAGGTATAGCGGAAGCAGATGTCGTTGCCGGCTCTGAAATGAGTTGCTGCGCGGCGGTGGTTTCGCGCAAAAAACACGGTGCTTCGGCCCGCGTGCGGTTACGCGAGGCCCTCGCGGTTCCATTCTCATGAAGACACCCTTGGTTTTCTGCTCCGCCCGCCGGTCTGTGTGTGCCGCATTCGCGATGAGCGCTGCTAGCTCCTGCCTGTCATTGTCCGCGCAAAACATTTCTGCGGTAGAGAAACCGCAGGAGACTCAGGCCAAAGTGGACGAGGTTATATCGCTCGAAGAATTTGTTGTGACTGGCTCGGCCATACCGGTGAAAAGGGGCGACACGTTTCAGCCCATCTCGATATTCGACCAGATGAGCTTCTCGGAGTTGGGTGCAAATACGCCTATCGAGGGCTTGCGTTCGCTTCCTGGTTTTTTCGGTAGCGCCGGTACGGAGCTGCGCAGCAACGGCGGAACGGGGGCCGCCACCGTTAATCTGCGCGGACTGGGTGGTATGCTCGCACTGGTGGACGGCCGCCGAACGGCCGGTTTCGACGAAATTAATTTAGTGCCGATGATCGCGATCGATCGGGTGGAGATCGTGAAGGATAGTGCGGGAGCGCGGTACGGGGCGGATGCGTTGGCGGGCGCGTATAATTCTATTTTGGTTTCAAATTATCGTGGTTCGAAGCTGGTAGCCCGGTACGGCAACACCACCGAGGAGGATGCGGGAGTCATCAGCGCCGGCTTGCTTACCGGTGCGAAAGCGGGCGCGACGGACCTGGTTGTGGCCGCGGAGTATTATCACCGGAACGCGCTCATGGCTCGTGACCGGGAAGTTTCGGCGGATGCTGACGGACGCAGCCGAGGGGGGCGCAACCGCCGGGATGCGCTGGTGTCCTCGCGGCTGATTGGTGCGCGGACAGGAGACACGGGGTGGAACATCCTCGCGTTGCCTGCGGGCCGTTCGGTGGCTGTCGCGTCTACGGATTACGGGATTTTCGATAACGGCGAATATACCTCTAGCCAATGGTACAACGTCCGCGAAAACACGGCGTCAATTCCGGAGCAGGAGAACCAATCGCTTTATGCTCGCATCAACCATCAGGTGCTTGGAGACGGTCGCCTTGAGGCTCACGCGCGGTTGCTTTACGCGGAAAATACTTACGACAGTTCGATCTGGACCAATGGCTTTGCGCTGAGTCAGGGCGTGCTGGCGAGCAGTCCGCACCGCCCGACGGGGCTCTCTTTGTTTCCGGTGAGCGCCACTACGACCATCGGTTATCTTCACCCTGATTCGATCGGACCGCGGGGACGGCACTACGACCGCCAGGTGTATGATTTTCAGGCAGGCGTGAAGGGGCGCTTCGGCGAAACATGGGCGTGGGATCTGACTTATGTGTACGGTTGGTGGTACCGCGACGACTTTCAGCAGAACGCGATACATTCGGCCAATCTGCGCGCCGCCATCGCATCGGGCGCGTACAATCCGTTCGCGCTGGATTCCGCTGTGGGTGTGAATCCCACTAACTCGCTTCCCTACGATAATCCTGCGGCGCTGCGGTCGGTCGCGGCCACGGGCCGCATCGATCACGATTTTGGCGTTCGTGGCGCGGAGGCCAGTATCACAGGCGCGCTCGCGAATTTGCCGGGTGGCGCACTCGAGTTTGCGGGCGGACTCGATTATTACCGCGGAGAACAAAGCACTGTGCCGGATAATACCATCAGTGCGACTAGCACCTACACGGGATTCAATTCCACTCAGTTCAGCGCATCCGGCTACACGAGCCACGGCATTTATGCGGAGATCATCGTGCCGATCTTTGGGGCTGATTTTTCGCCGAGATGGGCGCGGTCGTTGAAGCTGTCGCTATCCGGCCGATACAGTGAAAAAGAAATTGAAGGCACGGTTCGCGATGCCTCCGGCGCCATCGGTCTTCGCAAACGTAACTTCGAAGAAAGCACGCCCAAGCTCGGATTAATGTACGAACCCATCCGCACGTTTAAAGTACGCTCGACTTATGCCGAAGGCTTCCGGACTCCGGCGCTCGCCGCCCAGTTTTATGCCCCCAGCACTTCGTCGGCCGCGTTGAGCGATCCCCTGGGCTTTCCCATCGGGGCGACCGTTACTATCAACTCGCAGGGCAATCCCGATCTAGATGCGGAAAACTCGCGGACGTGGAGCACGGGGATCGCGTATGAACCCATCGCGGTGAAGGGACTGCGGTTGGAAGCCGATTACTATTGGGCGCGGTTGGAGAACATCGTCAGCGATAGCGCGCAGATCGTTCTTGATGTGAATGCAGCGACGCAGGGCGCGGGGTTCCAACAAGGGGTGGTGAGCTCGCTTAACCCCAACGCCACCTTTGCCGATCGCATCACGCGCGATCCGGTTTCGGGCGCAGTGGTAGGCGTGCTCTCAGGTCCGTTGAATCTAGCGTTCCGTGAAACGAGCGGTATCGACTACGCGGTTTCTTATCGTTGGGTGGCGAACGGCGCGCAATGGACCTCCCGGCTGGCGGCAAACACAACGCTGTCCTGGGATCTCGGCACGGCAGACGGTTTACCTTCGGCAAACTGGTTGGGGCGTTTCGTGGATATCGGCGTGAATCCGAACTCGCCAGGTAGTATTCCGCGGCATCGCGGCAATTTTACTCAGAAATGGGAACGCGGTTCGTGGATATTGTTGGGGCGCGCCAACTACGTGAGCAAATTGGAGGACGATCGTACGCGGACTTATCTGGGCCAGTTTCGCTATATCGAAAGCTGGACGACTTTTGACACGCAACTGGGCTATGCGTGGGCTCGCGCGAAAATCGGGTTTCGCCTCGGTGTCACGAATTTAACGGACGAAGAAGCGCCGTTTGCGGCAGGAGCCTTTAACGACGGATATGATGTGACGACCCATAGTAACCGCGGCCGGTTCGTGTATGCGCAGGTGACGAAGACGTTTTGAGTCGTCGCCCAAGTGGCCGCCTCGGAAGTGACGCGGCTACGCGGTGGTCGCAGCGAATGACGCCGGGGGAGGGAGGTTAATGGCAGCCTACTTTGTTCGGAAAGCGCAGTGGGAGACGGTCCAGCGTGCGAGTGATGTCGGGGAAGCCGCGTTTGGGGGCGCGGCGGCCGAGAATTTTTTTCGCGGTGCTCGGCCAACCCGCAGGACGGAGCGTGGTGACGCCGTCGGTGAGTTGGACATCGCAGATGGCGACTTCGCCCAGGCCGCGAATGGCGAGACGCAGCGGGCGTGCCGCGTCGTCGATGGGCGTGGAGAAGGGGCGGGCAATATCCGTGCGAGGATGGGCGGCTTCCGCGCGGAACTCGATCGTGTAGCGAGCGTGAAGCTCCCGCCATGTGCGGTCAGGCTGCTGTTGTTCGGCGACGATCTTTTGCAGGGCCGGGGCGAAATTAACGACAGTGAAAATGAGCTGCCAGCGGCCACAGACCGGCGTGCTTTCGCGGGCGAGAGTAGGTGCACGGCGAAGGAAACGGAGCCAGTCGCGCCAGGCGCGGAGCCGAGTGAGATCGGCATCGAGGATTTGCTCGTTTTGGCCGCGGATTTTCGGATCGCGGGTGCGCAGCCACATGGCGCGTGCGGCGCGGCGTCCGGCGCTAAGCTGGCGCGCGAAAGCGTGGGCGTCTCGTTCGAGATCGACGCGGCGGAGGGTGAAAAGTTGGTTCGGTTGAGACGACTCGGAGGTCGCAAGAGTGCGGCGGAGGGCGAAGACGCCATCGGCGGCACGCGCGACGAAGGCGTCACGGGCTTCCAAATACGCGAGGAAGGCGAGGCTGGCAGCGAAAGGGGGCGGAAGGGCGAGGGGCGAAGAACGAAAGAGGGAAGACGGAGAATGACCAGCGGTCAGTGACCGATGACCCGTGCAGGAGCGGTATGCGGTGGGACGGGTTGAGGCGGCTGTTGCGAGGGCGGGGGAAAGCGCGCCGGGAAGACGCGTTCCACCTCGGATGTCCCAGCGGTCGTTGATTTCCCAGCGGGCATAGCCGGTGAAGGCGTGGGCGTCGGCGGCGAGCGCGGTGCGCGCGGCGTGACGGGCACTGAGTTTTTTGCCGCTTCCGAAAACGCGCGTGAAACCAGCGGTGAGGAGGGTCTCGTCGTCGTCGGATTTTTTTGGGTTCAGCCAGAGCGACGCGGCGGCGGCGTCTACGACCGTGGTCATCTCAAACGCGAGACGGTAGGCCTCCCAGGAAGTCACCAGGAAGCCGGCGGCGTTGTTTTTTTCGCAGCGTTTCCACCAGGAGCGGAGGTTGGCGAGGCGGTCGCGGAAGAGCGGGATGGGCTCATAGCGGAAAGCGCCGTTCATCGGACAACCCCAGTATTCGATCCCGCGTTTGGCGAGGAGCGTGGCGAGATCGCTCTCGGCGAAGTTAAACAACTCGACGCGTGGGTGACGCGTGAAGGGGTAGTAGTACCAGTCGTACGCGATGATGTCGCGCGGGAGACGTGGGATAGCGGACGGAATAAAGTTAAGCATATCGGCCCAGAGGCCGAGGCGCAGCCCGCGCGCTGAGGTGAGTGTGTGTAGGCGATCGACGTGGCTGGCGAAATGAACGGCCAGCCCGCGGTCGGCGATTTCCGCGCGGCAACGCGGGCATTTGCCGAGGTGAAAAGATTCGTCGAGGCCGACGTGGACTTTGCCGGCGGTGCAAAAAGGTGCGGTGTCCTGCAGGAGTTTTTCGGCGACGCGGAGAGTGTCCGGGTGAAGCGGGCAGATCTGACCGCGCTCACGTGGAGAACCATCGGGAGAGCGCAGTTCGTTGAGGTCGCGCAGCGCGGGGACCTTTATGAGGTACTGCGTGTGGCCGAGGAGATTGACGATGGGGACGGTGCGGATGCCGTGGCGCTCGGCGGCGGCGACGAGGCGTCGAAGTTGGCGATGCGAATAGGCGCCGGCGCGGGCGATGCCCGGGAGCGCCGGGTATTCGACGGCGTCTTCAAGATGCAGATACAGTTCGCTGTAGCCCCATTCGGCGTAGCGCGGGAGGAGCTTAAGTAGGATGTCGAGGCGTTCGACCTGACGGGCGAGATCCCACTGGAAGGCGCGAATCATGCGGGGAGAATCGGTGGGGCGATGTGCCAGCGGACGGCCCAGGTCTGACTATCGCTGGAGGAGAGACAGAGGACCGCGCCCTTCTCCAGTACGAAAGCGGTGTGGCCCGAGCGGCCGCTGACGAGCAGTGTGGCCAAAGCGCTCAAGTGGGGTTCGTGGCCCACGATCGCGAGCATGAGCGTGGGGGCGAGGGTAGCGAGTCGGGCAGCCATTTTCTCCGGTTTATCTTCGGGCAAAAGACCGAGGGTTTCCCGGAGGGCGGCGAGTGGGACGAGGGGGCGCAGGCGTTCAGCGGTTTCGCGGGCGCGAACGAGCGGGCTGTGCCAGATTTCGGCCGGGGTGAATGCGCGATTATTTTGGAAAAACAAGGTGAGCCGGCGACATTCGTCGTGGCCGCGCGTGCTGAGCGGGCGAAGAAAATTATCTTCTTCGGTGACGGCGTGCGCGTGGCGCACGATATAGATGACGGGCATTGCGGGGAAATGACCAAGGACTGAGTGAACAATGACCAGTGGAAAATCGGATGCTATAAACGCACTCGGCGGAAGACCGAGTGTAGCACGCGAGGTGCGTGCGTGCCCTGGCATTTAACCGACCGGTTGAGGGTTTCGGCGGTTACCTTTTAAAAATGCCCCAGCTGTTTTTTCAGCTTTTTGCGTCGAGCAGAGCGCGGACTGCTTTGATCAGCGAGCTCAGTGCGAAAGGCTTGGTCACGCAGGCGACGGCGTTAGCGGGAAAAAAGGTGAGCGGTGCGCAGTCGGGATTGCAGGTGGCGAGCACGCGCACATGGGGATGTTCCACCTGAAGGTCGCGGGCGAGTTTTTCGCCTTCGCTGCCGGCGACGCCGCCGATCTGAGTGATCAGAAGATCAATGGGGCGTCCGAGGCGGCGTGAAATATCGAGGCCGTCATCGGCGTTGCTTTCGGAAAGCACGGTGTAGCCGTCGGCTGTGAGGATGCTGGCGACCATTTTCCGGACAACGTCGTCTTCTTCGACGATGAGCACGGTCTCGCGGCCGCGAGTTGCCGGTAGCGTGGGAATCGACGAGTGAATGGCCTGGATGGGTTCGCGAACTTCGGGAAGAAAAATCTCGAAGGTGGATCCGTGGCGAGGGGCGCTGTGAACGCGGATGTGGCCGCCGCTTTGTTGAACGACGCCGTAGACCAGGGCAAGGCCCAGGCCGGTGCCGTGGCCGGGTTCTTTGGTGGTGAAAAAAGGCTCGAAGAGGTGGGACTGCGTCTGCTCATCCATGCCGATGCCGTTATCGTGTACGGCGAGGACGGCGTAACGACCGGTGGGGATGGAGTCGGGCTCGTTGGGTTCGATCGGATCTTGGGCGGTGATCTCGCGGAGGACGGTGGTGAGCGTCACCTGACCTCCGTCGGCGAGGGCATCGCGGGCGTTGATGGTGAGGTTGAGCAGCACCTGTTGAAGCTGGGCGGGATCGACGCGGACGTTGAGCGACTCGGCGTCCAGCGTCAGTGCGAGGGACTTGGCGGGTTTGAGCAGACGGGAGAGAATCTCGGCGTTGTCGCGGACGAGTTGATTCAGGCTGATGACTTTGGGATTCATCGCCTGGCGGCGGCTAAAGGCGAGAAGCTGGCGGACGAGTGTGGCGGCCTTTTGGCTGGCGAGGTGAATCTCTTCGAGCTCACGCGAGGCATGTTTACGGACGAGGGCTTTGGTCGCGAGGATCTCGCAGTAGCCGTTAATGACCGAGAGAAGATTGTTGAAATCGTGGGCGACACCGCCGGCGAGGCGTCCCACGGCATCGAGCCGTTGCGAGTGAACAAGCGCTTCTTGCAGACGGCGTTTTTCGGTGAGATCGCGGAAGGTGGCGACTATGTGAGTGACTCGTCCGCGTTGATCGGAAACGGGGCAATAGTTCCACGCGGCGAAAAGCGGCGTACCGTCTTTGCGGAGCAAGCTACCCTCGCCGCTAAAAACGCTGCCGTCGGGCAGGTGCGAAACCCATGCTTTGAGGCGCGACAGCGTGTCTGCCTCTATATGCAAGGCGGCCAGGCCCAAGGCGCGCAGGCCGATGACGGTGTGACCGGTCATGGCGCAGAAGCTTTCGTTGGCGAAAATGATTTTGAGGCCTTTACGGGTCCAGCGCTTCTCGACGATGAGCACGCCTTCGCTCTGGGCATGCACCGCGGCGGCGAGGAGCGGGGCTGCTGGAGGTTTATCCCGTGTGTCGCGTGCATCGGGCAGCGCGGGAAAAGGTGGCGTGGACTGGAGGTACCTCACGATGGCGTGTCAGTTGGCGGAAGTGCGCGAGCGGTCAGGGGGCGAGGCGTTCGACAATCCAGTCGCCGGTTTTGTCTCGGCGGTAACGGAGGCGGTCGTGCAGGCGGCTGCGACGGCCCTGCCAGAATTCAGCGGTCTCGGGTAAAACGCGGTAGCCGCCCCAGTGCGGGGGAAGAGGGACTTCCTGGGCGGCGTATTTTTTTTCCACCGACTTATACGCATCGTCGAGAGCGGCGCGGCTAGGAAGGAGAGTGCTTTGAGCAGACGCCCAAGCGGCGAGTTGGCTGGCGAGAGGGCGGCTGTGGAAATAGGCGGCGGACTCTTCGCGGGAAAGGCGGACGACGGTGCCCTCGATGATCACCTGACGCTCAATGGCGATCCAAGGAAACAGGAGGGAGGCGCGGGGATTTGCGGCGAGCTCCCGGCCCTTACGGCTGTCGTAGTTGGTATAAAATACAAAGCCGCGCCCATCGAATCCCTTAAGCAAAACAACGCGCGAAGACGGATGGCCGTCGTCGGCGGCGAGCGCGCAGACCATCGCGTTCGGTTCGGCGATCTTGGCGGCCTCGGCTTCTTGGAACCACTTCTCGAACTGGCGGAAAGGATCGCGAGCCAGATCCTTTTCAAGGAGTCCGGACAGCGAGTAGTCTTTACGTAAGTCGGCGAGGCCCATGGTTGTTCACGAAAAAATAACGCGCGCGTGACATGATTTCCAACCGGTATCTGCCCCCAAGAGGGCTAAGCAGGGAATCCACTACACCCGAACGCATCTTTTCATTGAGAAAAAGATGGGGACGGGGACGCCCTCATTGGCCGAGATTGAAGCGCACGAGGTTGAAACTAAATCCGCGCGTGCAAGAAAAAGTCCGCCAAAAAATGCGGCCGCAGACTTCATTCAAAGTAGTTTTTATCTCACCCAGAGTGGGAGATGCTGCTTACCGAAGCCCAGCCCTGGTGTGCGGTTGAAGTTAATCAGACTCCCTGACGGGTGTGCACCGGAACCAAGATCTAGGGAATTTCCTCTGCTCGCGAGTTGTTGCCGAAGGTCGTTCGAACGGGCTGCTGGATCGCGGGGGAGCTGCACGCGCTGGACGTGATGCGGGGGAGAGAAATACCAAAGCGGCTTTTCGAAACGAGGAAGCGCGGGAAGGAGAACGAGGGTTGTTTCTAACGGTGGTTGCGGCGCTAGAACGATGGAGGGAGCAAGTGAGGGCAGGCGCTTTTTCCGCACTTCCGTTCTTCGTGGTTTCCGCGAGTCTTCACGGCACGCATGACGCCCGCGGCCTATATCGACACTCATAGGGACGACCTGATTGAACTGCTGCGCAGTCTCGTACGCATGCCGACAATCAACCCACCGGGGGAAAACTATGACGCGATTACTGCGGTGCTAGTGAGGGAACTCGCCGCGGCGGGCTTGAAGTCGCAGCGCGTGGCAATTCCCCGCGCGTTGCTGCGTAAGACGCTGCCGCGGGCACAACACGCTTTCCCGAGATGGAACGTGCTGGGCTTCCACCGGACGCGGGGCGCGAGGAAGACGATCCATTTTAACGCGCACTACGATGTGGTCCCCGTATCGGGAGAGTGGGCACAGGGCGGACCTTTTGTCGGCGCGGTCGTTGGCGGGTGGCTGCATGGACGCGGCTCGGCCGACATGAAAGGAGCGATCGCCAGTTTGTTGCTGGCGCTCCGTTCGCTGCGGGCTGTGGGAGTGGAGCCGTTGATGAATCTCGAAGTGTCGTTCACCGCGGATGAAGAGACCGATTCTGCCCTCGGTGCCGGCTGGGTGGTGGAGAACGCACCGATTTCTCCGGACTACGCGGTGGTGATGGAAGGTGGCGAAAGTCACCGCGTTTGTTGCGGACACAATGGTGTGGTCTGGCTCGAGGTGACGGTGCATGGCCGCGCCGCGCACGGTTCGCAGCCGCATAAAGGCATTAACGCGTTTGAGAAAATGGCGGCGCTCGTGCGTGAACTCGACGTGTACAAGGAAGAGCTGGCGGCGCGGACATTCATAACACCCGAGAGTAAAACGATGCGGCCGACGTTGAACGTCGGCGGCGTTTTCGAGCAGGGACCGGGTGGGAAGATCAACACAGTGCCCGCGCAGGCGAGTTTCTCGATCGACCGGCGTGTTCTCGCGGTGGAGTCGGTGGAGTCGGCCGAGCGGGAGTTGAGGACGTTTCTCACGGCGGCGGCGAAGCGAGTCGGGGGCTGCCGACTCACGATCTCAAAGGTTTCGGATAATCATCCGTGCTATCATAAGCCGACACACACGTTTTTCGCAGCGATGGCCGCGACCGTCACGAAGGTGCGGAAACAGACGGCGGTGTTTAGCGTCTCGGCTGGTTTCAACGACATGCATTTTTTCGCGCATCACCTGAAGATCCCGACGCTGGGCTACGGTCCGGGCGGTGAGGACTGCCATGCGATCAACGAACGCGCGTCGATCAAAGAACTGGTTCGGAGTGCGAAGATCTATGCAGAGCTGCTGACGACGTTTGCCGGCTAGGCCGGGCGAGAGGATAATTACTGGAAAAACTTCGCTGGCGATTTGCCCGTAGGGAAGGTTTGGCTAATGATGCAAGCAAGCCCCTCAACCCTAACCCCGGAGTTTTTATGCCTGTGATTAAGATTCATCTCGAGGACGAAGAATTCGCTCCCGTCGCCCGCTTGGCGGATGAACTGCACTTAAAGCCGGAGGATATCGCTTACGCAGGTCTCAATGGAGCCATGCTGCGAGCAAGCGATCCGGCGATGCGGTCGGAAATAACCGAGGCGCACTATTGGCGCCGTGACAACCTCCCGAGTTGGGGAGACTCCGCACGCTCGGTGCATGCGTATGAAGCAAAGTCCGATGGCGGACATACGCATCTTCGCTAAGCTAGATGGAAAGACACATAAGACACATAAGACAGATAAGGTCGGAATAAAATAAGGTGACCCGAGTGTTGGGAAGCCGCGCCATCCGAGGCGCGGCTTCTTGGTTTTTAGCGGAAAGAATTCGGGAGCGTTGGAAACAGTCGGCTCGACCCAGCAGGAGCAGGCGATTCTTTGGAGGCTTTATGTCTGCGCCTACCGCACAACCGCTCGATCTTTACGGACTCACGCGTGC
>WUUC01116758.1_pt1 | contig 37789 bp, 53 predicted proteins | sample 6278441 | NCBI WGS metagenome assembly WUUC01 (sample SAMN13675441, study PRJNA597444) | soil metagenome | isolation source: soil | place: USA: Washington | collected 2017-10
GAAAGAACGGCGCGGGCGTCTACCAGCAGCTCATCAACCTGATGCCGCCCCATCACACCTACGTCGAGCCGTTCCTCGGCTCCGGGGCCGTGATGCGCATGAAGCGCCCCGCGCAGTACTCCATCGGCATAGACGCCGATGCTTCAGCGGTCGAAGCCTTCCGCTCGACGACACCGCCGGAACTGACGAGGCTGCCGGCATCGCTCAAGCTGATGGTGGGATCCGGAATCGAGTTCCTCAAGTTCTACCCCTGGCGAGGCGGTGAGTTGATATACCTTGACCCGCCCTATGTGATGTCATCCCGTAGCTGTCAGCGCCGCTACTACCGCCACGAGATGACCCTCAGAGACCACAAGCACTTCCTGCGCGCAGTCCTGGACTTGCCGCCGGGCGTGATGGTGATGGTCTCCGGTTACACCACGAAAATGTATCGGCTCGCGCTGCGCGACTGGCGCAGCGTCTCTTTCGAGGTGACCCTGCGCAGGGGCAAAAAGGCGACCGAGTGGGTGTGGATGAACTACCCCGAGCCGCTGGAGCTTCACGACTACCGCTATCTGGGGCGGGACTACCGCGAGCGCGAGCGCATCAAGAGGAAACGCTTGCGCTGGAAAGAGATGTTGAAGACCATGCCGGCGCTCGAGAGGTACGCGATCCTTTCGGAGATAGAAGAGCTGCGGTACCACACCGCCGCGGGCGGCGATGTCGGCCGAGTTGGATCCTACCGCCGGCCGTGACGATGAGGTACCGCAGCGTTCAAGTTAAGGGTTCGACGAGCCGTCGCCCTCGTCGCCGCCCTCGCCCTCGTCGGGCGGGTCAACGGACGGGTGTTCGGTCGTGCCCTGCGTCGTCGCCCCGCCGCCGCCGGCGGGCGTCTCGGGCTGCTGCTGCTGCGGCCGGTCGTCGCCGCCGCCGTTCGTCGGGTGCTCGGTCGTGCCGGGCGGCTGCGCGCCGACGCGCCCCCCGTCCCTGTCTCTCTCTTGTTCTGACATTGACATTCTCCTCGCTCGCTTCGCGCTTCGTAGAGCGGCGCGATTTTATCAACGTCCGGGAACGCTCACAATGGACAAGCAATTTCAGGCGGCCGCGACGGCGACCGACCGCGCCAACGCCGAGGCCCTCGAACACTGGCGGCGGCGTCGCTCCGAGGAGGCGTCCGCGCTCCTCGACGCCCACCTCGCCGCCGGCCACGCGCTGACGGCGGCCGAGCAGCTCCGCACGCGCAACAACCTCGCCATGTTCGCGCGCGAGCGCGGGGACTACGCGGAGGCGCTGCGCGTCCACGACGAGGCCGAAGGCTTCGCCGACGCCTGCCGCGGAACCGACCCCCTGCTCGCCGGCAGGTTCCACAAGGGGCGCGCCAACACGCACCAGGCGCTCGGCGACCCCGACGCGGCGATCATCGAGTTCACGGCCGCCAGCTACTACTACGAGGCGGCCGGTGCGTGGCGGCTCAAGGCCGACGTGGAGAACGACCTCGCCGTCCTGCACGCCGAGGCCGGGCGCATAGAGGAGGCGCTGGAGCACCTCGCCGTCGCGCTCGGGAGCCTCCCGCCCGACGAGGAGGCGCTCGCGACGTACGAGGACACCCGCGCGCTGATAGCGCTCGCCGAAGGCTCCGCCGAACGGGCGATAGATTTCTCTTACTCTTCGGTCACCCGCCTCAGACGCCTCGGCGACGACCGCCTGCTCGTCAGGAGCGTGAAGACCTCCGTCCGGGCGGGGCGCGCTTTCCTCCTCGAACAGGAGGAGCGGCGCATCCGCGAGACGCTCGAAGCCTGCAAATGGAACCTCACGCGCGCCGCCCGGTGTCTCAACTTCAACAGCCTTCAGGCGTTTAAAAACCACCTCCGGCGTAAATTCCCCCGCCTCGACGCCGAAAGGCTGAACAAAAGTGTTCAGTCGCCGGGCGGCGCGTAATTTGCTACGGTCTGAACTGCGCGTGCGAAGCCGCTGACCCCCAAGTAAAGGAGCACGCCCTTGCCCGACCCCGCCTTCGTCGAGACGCCCGAGCGGCGCGAGATACTCGACACCCTCGAAAAAGCCGTCTCCCTCCTTCACGAGCGCGCCGAGATGCACCGCCACGCCAGGAGCGAGGTGAGGACGGCGCGCGCGCTGAACCGCGCCCAGACGGTGAAGCTCGTCGCGGACATGCTCGCCCTCGACTGGGCGCAGGACGACGCCGAGGCCGCCTCCCGGCCGCCGGAATAGCCCGCTGCCGCCCGCCCGAAAATCATCCAACCACAGCGCCATAATTCTCCTCATGAGAGCCGGGACGCGCCCGGCGCAGCTTGCTCGCACGAGGCTTACCCGCATGATCCCACTAACGTCGCACGCCAGGACCCGCACCAAGCCGGCCAGAACCCCCGCCTTGTCCGAGCAGCTCGCCGCGCGCGCCCCGCACTTCAAATCCTTCGACCACGTCGCCGACCCGAAGGCGCGCCGCGCCAAAGAGGTCGAGCAGTGCCTCATGTTCGTGGCCGAACTCATCCCCGAGCACGCCCGCGACCTCCGGCCCATCATCAACGCCGCGCGCGCGCGGGGCGAGCACACCTCCTCGACGCGCGACCTCATCCTCGAAGCGATGTCGAAGCCCCTGCCGCCGACGACGATGGAGGAGTTCGTTGACGACTTGCAGCTCCCGTACACGACCATCTACGAGAACCTGATGAAGCTCGCCTCCTCGCCCGTCCCGCTGGTCATCGTCACCGAGCGCAAGCGCGACGTGGAGCCGGAAGGGAAGCGCGGAGGGGCGCGCAAGCCCGAGCTGCTATTCAGACTGGCTCACTGAATTAATGATGAATTAATTCATTATAGCGGCTTGCAACTGAGTGCTACTGAATAAGCATTAACCACAGAGACACAGAGGCACGGCTAAATGCTTTAAGCCGTGTCTCTGTGTCTCTGTGGTTAATGCTTTTCATATTCACTCAAGTGAAACCTGCTTTAGTATTCATCCTTCCGCCTTCACCCTTCCGAAAAACAATCCCGAAGAGATGTAACTTCCCGTCAGTGAGAGCGGGCGCGCGCGCCCGAGCTGGCGGCACATGAATCGCAGCCGCGCCTGTCGCGCCCGCTCTCCAAATTCTTTCCAGGAGAGCGCCCATGTCACGACTCATCACCGCCCTCGGCGTCATCTGCGCCGTCTGTTTCGCCGTCGCCCCCGAGCTTGGCTCGATCGACCCGAAGCTCTCGCGCTACTTCATGCTCGTCGGCGTCGGCGCGGCCGCGCTCGGCAAGGCGCTCGTCAGCCCTTCGCGGATGCCGAGCTTCCCCCGCCGCGGCATGTTCGCCTCGCGCCGGACGCTGAAGAGTCTCGTCGCCGTCGGCGTGGCGGGGCTGCTCGCCATTTCCGCCGCGTGCAAGTCCGAGACGGTGCGCGGCGTCAGCGCAGGCATAGCTGCCGGCGCAGGCGTCTTCCGCACTGAGGTCGAGGCGGGCGTGGCCTCGGGCGACATCACCGCCGACGAGGCCGACTTCCTCAACCCCCTCATTGACGAGGTCGAGAGCGCTGCATCTGACATCGCCGCCCGCGCCGATGGCTGGGACTCGATGACTGCGCGCGAGCGGCGCGCGCTCGCGCTCGACGCCGTCGAGAAGATCGGCGGCGCGGTCCAGAGGCTCTCCGCCCGCGGCGTCGGCGTGAAGTCAGAGCGCGGCCGCGCGCGGATCAACAAGTACATGGGCCACGCCCGGCGCGCCGTCGGCGTGCTGCGCGTCGTCGAGGCCGCGACCTCGCGGAAGGGCGACTAACGTGAGCGCCGCCGGCGAGAGGCAACACTGGAGCTGGATCGTCCTGCAATGGGCGGGCCCGCTCATCCTGTCCGCAATCGTCGGCTACGGCTCGATCCAGTACGGCCAGGGTAACCGCGACGCGCAGCTCGCCACCGTCGAGCGCGACATCTCCTCGGTCGAGAAGCGGGTCGAGAAGGCCGAGGGCGAGCACAGGAATTTCGTGACCCGCGACGAGTTCCAACTGATGCTCGAAGATTTGAAGGAGATCAAGACGGACCTGCGCGAGGTCAGGCGGTCTCTGACGAAATGATGAAGCTCAACAAAAAGCAGAAGGAAAAGGTTCTCGCGTGGGTCGGTGAAGGTCTCCAGTCCGACGAGATGAACGCGAGGGCGGCCAGGTGTAGGCCGCCCTTTTCCGTCTCCCGTCAGCAGGTGGACTTCTACCGCGACTCGCGCGGCGTGGCGCTCGACGAGCTGCGCGAGGCTTCGGAGTCCGACGCCCTGCGCACGGGCCTCGCGCTGAAAGAGAAGCGCGTCGAGGCGCTGAACGAGCTGGCCGAGAGGCTGAAGACCGACCTCCTCGGCGGCCTGCTCTGGCTCAAGAGAGAGAAGGCGCTCGGCTCGGGCGCGCTGACGAAGTTCGTCACGGAAAAGCATTTCAACCACGCGGAGATCAACGCCCTTCGCGCCCTGCTCGACGACATCGCCAAAGAAGTCGGTGAGAGATCACACGGCGGCGGCAGAGACGAAGACGAGGAAGAGACCGGAGAGGTGACAGTCACCGTCCGCTATGAAGAGAAGCCGAAACAGGCGGAGACAGAAGACTGACATCGAGCTTGTCCTGCCCAGCCTTCACGTCGGGCAGCAAACTGTGATGGACGCGCACGCCAGGTTCAACGTCCTGGCGTGCGGGCGTCGCTTCGGCAAGACGACGCTCGGCGTCAACCTGCTCGCCCCGGTGGCCTTGCAGGGCTACCCGGTCGCGTGGTTCGCCCCCACCTACAAGCTGCTCTTAGAGGTCTGGGAAGAGTTCGAGCGGCTGCTCGAACCCGTCATTAAGAAGAAGGACACCCAGCAAAAGCGAATCAAATTAATTAACGGCGGCATCGTCGAATGCTGGTCGCTCGACTCGGGCACGGTCGCGCGCGGCCGCAAGTATAAGCGCGTCGGCATTGACGAGGCGGCGATGGCCGCGAACCTTGAGAAGCAGTGGCAGGAGGAAATCCGCCCGACCCTCGCCGACTTCATCGGCGACGCCTGGTTCTTCTCGACGCCGAAGGGGCGCAACTTCTTTTACAAGCTGTTCGCGCGCGGGCTGGATGACCTACAGAAGAAGTGGCGCTCCTTCCAGCTACCCACTCTGGTCAACCCGTACATCGCCCCGTCCGAAATAGACGAGGCGAAAGACGAGCTGCCGTCCGACACCTTTCAGCAGGAATACCTTGCGCAGTTCCTCGCCAACGCCGGGAGCGTCTTCCGCAACATCCTCGCGAAGCTGACGAAGGTTCTGACCGTGCCCGCCGACCACGTCGGGCACAGGAAAGTGCTCGGCGGGGACTGGGGTCAGAAAGAGGACTTCACGGCCCTCAGCGTCGGTTGCGTAGATTGCAGCCGCGAGCTGGAGCTGGAGCGGTTCAATCAGATCGGGTGGGCTTTCCAGCGCGCGCGAATCGCCGAGCTGTGTAAGAAGTGGGGCGTCGAGTTCGGGCTGATGGAGACTAACTCCATCGGCTCGCCGAACCTTGAGGCGCTGCAAAGCGAAGGGCTGCCGCTCGACGGCTTCGAGACCACAGCGCAGTCGAAATCGCCCCTCATTCAGTCTCTCGCGCTGACGCTCGAAAACGAACCCTTCCAGTTTGTAGACGACGCGCAGGGGACTATCGAGCTTGAGGCGTACGAGTCGAAGCGCAACGCGAACACGAACCGCATCTCCTACAGCGCGCCGAGGGGCATGCACGACGACACGGTTATCGCCCGCGCCCTGATGCGCGAGGCAATCGAGCGCCTGAAGGCTGGGAAGGTCGAGCACGGCGACTCCCTCTGGTAAGCCCGAAAATCAATCTTTAACGCCGCTACTTTGTAGACGTGGCGGCCGGCAGTGCCGCGCGGAAGGGGATTCGACATGAACGCACTCAGTAACCTGTGGACGCTGGTCGCCGCGCGCGCCATCAACTTCTACAACGGCCTCGTGCCCGCGCAGCTCAAGATCGCGGACGGCTCGCCTGACGACAACGTCCTCGTCAACTACGCCGAAGTCTGCGTCGACAAGGGCGTCGGCTTCCTCTTCGGCGAGCCGCTCGTCATCGGCGTCGGCTCGGAAAAGGACAAGTCGGGCGAGGCGCACCTCGAAGAGGTCTGGCCCCAGTCCCAGCGCGACGAGGAGTTGCAGGAGATGGCCGAGGACGGCGCGAAGAGCGGGGACGCCTACCTGAAAATCAACATCGAGCCTTCGGGGCTGCCCCGCGTCACGGTCGGCGACCCGCTGCTCTACCGCATCGAGACGGACGAGCACGACGTCTCGCGCCCGGTGAAGTTCCACTGCACCTATCAGCTCAAGGACGCCTCCGGCAAGCCCTACCTGTTCAGGGAGACGACCTCGCGCGCGGAGGGCGGGGCCAGGTGGCTCATCGAGGAGTTCCACTCCTACGACGGCGGAAAGACGTGGAGCCAGATCGGCCAGGGCGTCAACTGGAATTTCCCCTTCCCGCCGATCTTCCACTGCAAGAACCTGCCGAACCCGAAGAGCGTCTACGGCAAGCCCGACCTGACCGAGCCGGTGCTGAAGCTCATCAGCTACATCTCCCGGCTGGACTCGATGTGCGGCAAGGTCGTGCGCGTCCACTCCAGCCCGAAGGCGTGGACGCGGAACGTCGCCGCGAAAGACCTGCAATGGGGCACGGACGGTGTGCTCCACCTCGGCAGGGGCGTCGCCGGCGGCACGCAGCCGCTGGAAGCGCAGATCGGCCTCCTGGAGATGCAAAACGACCTCTCGACGGCTCTCTCCTTGCGCAAGGTTCTGCGCGAGGGTCTCGCCGAGATGACGGGCGTCCCCGAAGTCGCGACGGGCAAGGTCGAGAACGTCGGGCAGCTCTCGGGTCTCGCGATACGGCTCCTGTACGGCCCCCTCATCGAGAAGACGAAGAAGAAGCAGCTCCGCTACGGCCGCATGATTAAAGAGTGCGTCGAGGCGCTCCTGGTCATCGGCGGGAAGTCGGGGCTGAAGGTGAAGCTCAACTGGGGCGACGCGCTCCCCGGCGACGAGAAGGCGAAGGTCGAAGTGGCCGAAGGTAAGAAGCGCCTCGGCTTCTCCACGAACACTCTCATCAAGGAACTCGGCGGCGACCCCGAGCACGAGCGCGAGCAGCGCGACCTCGACGCCGACACGTTCGGCGGGGAGCTGCTCGGCGCGTTCGACAAGGGCGCGCTCGAAGGGGGCGGCGCTAAGTTCGCACTGCCCGCGTAATGCCCAACGTCTACGACACCGCCGAGCAGTTCAAAGCGCGGCTCGTCACCCGCGAGAGGAGGGCCGCGTCCCTGCTCGTGCGCGCCTACGGCGTCGCGTATCTCCGCATCAAGGCGAAGCTCGACGAGCTGACCAAAGAGATCGCAGAGCTGCGCGCCAGCGGCGAGACCGTCCCCGTCGGCTGGCTCTACGAGCGCGGCCGCCTCGCATCGCTCAAGGGCGCGATGTCGGCCGAGATGCTGCGCTTCTCCGAAGGGGCGGCGCGCGTCATCACCAACGAGCAGCGCGCGGCCGCGCGCCTCGGACTTACCGACTCCCGCACGCTCGTCGTCGCCGCCCTCGAAGCCGAGGGGCTATCGGTCACGGCGAACTTCGGCGGCCTCAACCGCGACGCCGTCGAGGCAATCGCCGGCTTCGCGGCGGACGGCTCGCCGCTGGCCGAGCTTCTGAACGAAGTGGGCCGCCGCGCGGGCGAGCGCGCCCGGCTCGCCCTTGTCTCGGGCGTGGCCGAGGGCGCGAGCGCCGACGTTATCGCGCGGCGCTTCCGCGACGCGATGGGTGGCGGCATGGCTCGCGCCCTGACCGTCGCCAGGACTGAGACGCTGCGCGCTTACCGCGAGGCGGCGCGCGAGGTCTACCGCGCAAGCTCCGACGTGCTCGACGGCTGGACGTGGATGGCGTCTCTGTCGCGGCGCACCTGCGCCATGTGCCTCGCCATGCACGGACAAGTGTTCAGGGTCGAGGAGCGGCTGGAATCTCACCCGAATTGCAGATGCGTGCAGGTCCCTCTCGTCACGGGCGGCGATGCTCCAGCGCCGGGCGAGGCCTGGCTCGAAGCGCAGGCCGAGGAGATTCAGCGCGCCGTGCTCGGCGACGCGAAATTCGAATTATTCAAGTCGGGCAGGTTGAAGTTAAACGACCTGGTCGGCGAGCGCCGTGATAGGCGTTGGGGCAAAACAAGATTCGAGAAGCCGCTTCACGCGGTCAAGTAGAGAGGTGAATCATGCGCCGGAAATTTTACGTCAACGTCAACATCAGCGGCATCTGCCACAACCACAACCCGGACGCCGCGGAGGGTGGCGGCGCGCCGACTCCCGCCCCTGTAGTCGAGCCGCCGGCCCCGCCCGTCGAGCCGCCTGTCGTCGAGCCGCCGGCCGTCCCCGACGGCTACGTGCCCGCCACCGAGGTCGAGACCGAGCGCACCGCGCGCACGGCCGCGGAGACGCGCGCCGCCGAGCAGGAAGCCCGCGCGACGGCCGCCGAGGCGCGCGCGCGCACCGCGGAGATTCGCGCCGCCGCGCAGCAGCTCGGCTTCAACGACCCGGCCGACGCCGAGATGTTCGTCGGCGCGGACGTAACGGACGTGGGCGCGCACCTCGCCGAGGTCGTCAAGACGAAGTCGTACCTGGTGCGCGCGGCCGAGGCCCCTGTGACGCCGCCCGTGACGCCGACGAGTCCGACGAACCCCGCACGAACCGACGCGGTGCTGCCCACCTTCACGCGGGCGCAGCTCGGCGACCGCGCCTTCTGGAATGCCAACAAAGAGGCGATCATGCAGGCCATGAAGGACGGGCGCGTCGCCACATAATTCCGCGGTGAACTTTGACATTTCGGTGTCAGTGAAATATAAGAGCAGCTAATAAGTGCGTGTGACACTTATTAGCTGCTCTTCTCTTTTCGCACACCTGTTCAGCCTTCCAAAAAGGAGCACCGCATGTCTGCTAACATCACGCGCGACGTGGCCGAGACCTCCGGGTTCATCCCCGAGACCTGGGCCAACAAGGCGCTCGACATCCTGCGCGCCAACATCGCGCTGGCGAAGATCATCGCCCGCGACGTGGACTTCGAGCCGCAGCCGCAGGGTAAGACCCTCAACATCCCGTACCCGGGCACCTTCACCGCGCAGAAGAAGTCGCCGAACACGCCGGCCACGACGCAGGTGCCCGTCGGGGGCACATCCATCCCGGTCACGCTCTCCGAGTTGGCCTACGTCGATTTCATCGTCGAGGACTTCGCGCGCGTGCAGGCCAACGACGAGCTGCTCACCCGCTGGGTCGAGCCGGCGGCGGTCGCCATCGCCGAGCAGTTCGAGTCCGACCTCTGGACGCTCTACAGCGAGATGACGGGCGGCAGCGTCGGGGCGGCCGGCACGAACCTGTCGGCGGCCTCCATCCGCGAGGCGAAGGGCAAGCTCGACCAGTTGAAGATTCCGCAGACGAACCGCGCCCTCGTCGTCTCGGCGAAAGACCAGATCGCGCTCCTCGCCGACGAGGAACTCGCCCGCTACTTCGCCAACTCCCGCCCCGAGATGATCGAGGCCGGCGCGCTCGGCCCGCCGATCTACGGCTTCACGCCCTACATGTCGCAGCTCGCGCCCGTCGTTGACGGCGGCGAAGACCCGGACGCGACGCAGAATCTCGCGCTCCACAAGAACGCGATGATCGCAGCCATCCGCCCGCTCTCCCAGCCCGACGCAGGCACCGGCGTCATGTCGGCGGCCATCGTTGACGAGGCGTCGGGGCTGGCGATCCGCGTGCTGAAGTCTTACGACGTGGCCGAGCGCGGCCACCGCATCGGCTTCGACATGCTCTACGGGTTCCGCGAGCTGCGCACGAACCACGGCGTCAACCTGGTCTCCTAAGCCCGGAGGGCGCCGATGCGTTACATCACAAACCCCGGCGGCGCGGTTCATCCCGTGAACGCCGGGGACTTCGAGCGCCTGGTAAGGCAGGCGGGACACCGCCCCGCCACGGACGAAGAGGTCGCGGCGTGGCGCGCGCGACACTCGCCGGCGGCAACCCCCAGACAAGAGGCCACACGAGACCCCGGCGGAGCTGCCGAAGCCGCAGGCGCGGTGCTCCCGGCAGAGGAGGGCGGCGGGACGCACGCGCCCGCCGCCTCTCCGCCGGGGCCGACCGCCGAAGGAGAATCCGATGCCAGTCCGGCAGGAGATGGAAAGCCTCATCGGCGAGGTAAGGGGAGCAATCGGCGACCGGGCCGGTGAGACCCAGACCTTCGCCGACGAGGAGATACAGCGGGCACTCGACCGCACGCTCGACGGCGTCGCCGTGGAGAACGCCGCCGAGTCGGACTTCGACTTCTGGGTCGCGTGCGCCGACCTCTGCGAGTCGTGGGCCGTGCGCCTCAAAGACGACGTGGATTTCAAGGACGGCAACCGGGAGTTCAAGGACTCCCAGAAGGCCGAGAACCTGCGCGTCCATGCCGGCCGCTTCCGCCAGCGCTCCGACCGCGGCGTGAGCGTCGGCTCTCTGACCAACTCCGATTTCAACTCATGACCGAAGCCGAGCGTGCAGCGAAAGCGTTAGAGCGCCAGCGCGCCAGGATTCTCGGGCGCGACGCGACGCTGACCCTGTTCGACTCGGCCGGCGCGACGCTCGGAACCTTCACCCATTCCTTCTTCGTCCACCTTAAGTCGGACCTCGTCCTCGGCCTGGAGTATCACCGGGCCGAAATCTCGGAGCTGGCCGGCATGACTCAATCAATCGCCTCGCGCGTGAAGACCGCGAAGCTCTCCACGTCGCCCTCGACCTTCACCGTCTCGGCGGTCGAAGACCCGACGGGCGCGGCGCGCACCTGGAAGCTGCGCATGTCGCCGTTTAAGAAGTCGTAGGAAGCACGATGGACAACACACCTACCCCCGAGCAGCAGAGAGCGCTAGACGCCATCGAAAGCGCCTACACGTACCATCCTCCGACCCCCGAGCAGCAGGAGCGGTACACGCGACTCCGCCAGAGAGCGAAGGAGTTGGCGACGCTCATCATCGTGACGACGCCCGCGAGCCGCGAGCAGTCGCTCGCGCTCACCAACCTCGAACAGGCTATCTACTTTGCCCAAGCGGCCATCGCCCGTCACTCGTAAATGCCCGAGCTTCCCACACCGACCGACTACGAGACGCGCGCCGCGATGGTGGCCATCATCGCCGCGGCCGACGAGGCGGCCGTCGTCTCGGCCGACTGGCTCCCCGAGATCGCCGTCGGCCAGACCTTGAACGGCGCACGCGACGGCGAAGTCCTGACGCGCTTCGCGATGCTCTCTTTGAAAGACGAGAAGCGCACGCGCGCCGGCGACGTGCCTTATGAGTCGGCGAAAGTCGCGGGGACGAAGTTCAAGGTCTCCGTCGAGCGCGTCTACCGCCTCTTCTTCGTCGCCGCGTACAGCGACACGTTGATAGTCGTCAGCGAAGAGCCGCTCGTCGAGAAGTCCAGCGAGCAGCTCTTCAACGAGTGGCTGAGGGCCGTCGTGCTGGGCTTCTCGCGCTCGCCCAAGCTCGGGCTGAACGAGCGCGTCGAGCAGCACGGCGAGCTTTACACCTTCGACCGGCGCATCCCGCCCTACGGCAACGAGCGCGCCCACACCGCGGACGGCCTGCTGACCGTCCACCTGCACGAAACAGTCACGGCAACTTAAGGAGCACCGACCATGTACCTACTTCTGACCGGGGAGTTCGACATCGCCAACCGCAACGCGGACGGCAGCCCCGCCGCGCTGCAAGAGATGGGCGAAGCCCCCACCTGCGAAATGACGATCGAGGAGCAGCGCGCCGAGAACTACGCCACCGGCGGCACTCTCAACGAGAAGGATTTGAGCGTGACCGTCGTGGTTGACGTGAAGGGCGCGCTGACGGTGAAGGAGGCCGGCGGCGACCGCCTCTCGCTCGCCGTCTTCGGCTCGAAGTCGGAGGAGGCGGGCGGCCCCGTCGTCGCTCAGGCGTTCCCCGCCGGCATCGCCGAGGGCGAGAAGCACTTCCTGCCCGGCCGGCCCCTCGGCGTCTCGGCGCTGACCATCGTTGACAGCGCGGGCAGCCCCGAGACGCTCGAAGAGGGCACGGACTACACCGCCGACCTCGACTTCGGGACGGTGAAGTTCCTCAACGTGGACGGCTTCACCCAGCCCTTCAAGGCGAGCTACACGAAGAGCGCGACCGAGAACGTCGCCATCGCGACGACGGTCACGCCGGAGAAGTTCTTCTTCATGCGCGGCAAAAACCTCGCCAACGAGGAGAAGGCGGTCGTCGTCGAGATGTACCGCACACGCTTCGGCCCGGCGAAGAAGGTCACGCTCAAGACGGCTGACAAAAAGGAGGTCTCGGCGTTCGAGTACGACCTCGAATTCCTCGCCGACCCGACGAAGCCGCGCGACCCCGTGCTCGGCCGCTACGGCCGCCTGCGCTACGTCTAGCGCGCGCGATCTCTCACCGCCGTAACTGACGAGGTCGGCCGACGTGGCTGTGCGATACGACGACAACTGGAGGGCGGCGCGGGCGCGAGTAGACCGCGCCGCCTCCGAGCTTGTGCGCAGGACGGCTCTCGACATCGAGGCCGCCATCAAGCGCGACATGGCGTCGGAAAAGCACGGCCGCACCTACGGCGAACACGTCGCCTCGGCGCGCGGCGAGGCCCCGGCGATAGACACCGGCGTCCTCGTCAACTCGGTGCAGACCTCGATGGACGGCGCGTATGCGGCCGAGGTCGGCTCGCCCCAGGAGACCGCGCCTATCTTAGAGACGACGCTCGACCGCCCGGCCTGGCGCCGCGCCGGCGAGGGCGCGGGTAACATCTTCCGCCGCAACGCCGGGCGGATGCGCTGAAGGAGCACCGATGGCAAAGAAGAGAGTCAGCGCGAAGGCGTTCGTCAACGCGACTTTGCAGACGAGCGCCCCGCTCACCTTCATAGACCCCGACACGGGGGAGGGCCAGACCGACGACTTCAAAATCATCTACTACGCCCTGTCGTCGAGGCGGCGAAGGGAGTTGGACGAGTGGGTCGCCGACTTCAACAAAAAGGTCGAAGCCCTTAACCAGCGGGCGCAGGCGCACCACGCGGCGGAGGCGCAGCGGCGGCTCCGGCACGACGCCGCGGAGGCTGAGCGCGAAGAGAAGGCCCGCGAAGCGGGCGAGCCTTTCACGCCTGCGCCCTTCGAGGAGCGCCCCTTCGACGACCCCGAGGCGGAGGAGTTGCGGTACGCGGACGCGCGATTCGTCGCGAAGCTCGTCCACAGCATCCCCGAAATCCTCGACGCAGAAGGCGAGAAGCCGCTCGTCATCACGGCCGAGGCGCTCTCGGAGTTCTCCGAGACGAACGTGCAGTCCATCCGCGCCTCCATAGAGAGGCACAGCACCGCCGACCCTACGAAGCCCGCCTCCTCGCCCTCTTCATAGCAAAGGGCGGGAAGTCGGGCAAAGCGCCGGCGGATTTCAAATACCTTCAGCTCGCCGACCGCTACGGGTGCGACCCCACCTGGATCGAGGAGGGCTGGCCTCAAGCCGAGTGGCGCTGGACGGATCGGGGCGTCGAGCGCCTCATGATGTACATCGAGGCGCTCGACCTCGCGCCCACGATGAAGTGACGGGATTTCCACAGGAGGAAAAGAGCATGGAAAACGAGACCACGATTCGAGACAGAATCACGACGCTTGAAGAGCAGATCGAAAAACTGCGCGCCCGCCTCGAAACCGTGCTGGTGCCTGTACCGCCCACGGAGGCCGGGACGGTAGCGCCGCAGCCCGCGACCTCGCACGTCCGAGGGAGATTGGAGTCCCTGATAGACCAGGTGGGCGACCTTCATCAGCGGCTCGAAGTCTGACCCCGCCCGCGACCCCGAAAGGAGCACCATGTCATTCACCCTTCGACGCGCGGCGGCGGCAATAATAGTGCTCGCCGCCCTCTTCGCTCTCCCCGCCTTCGCGCAGGTCACGACGCGCACCGTCACGGGCACCATCCGCAAGCCCGACGGCGGGCCTTGGGTCGCAGCCAAAGTCACCTTCGAGCTGACGAAGAACACGTACACCTCGGCGGCCACCTTCCCGGCGACGACCGTGACGGCGACGACGAACGCGAGCGGGCTGCTCTGCGTCGCGCCGTGCAGCGTGACGGGCGTGACCCTGTGGACGAACGCCGAGGGCCTCGCGCCCGCTCAGTACAAAGTCACGTACCCCGACGGCGCGTACTTCTACGGGAACCTGGCGGCGGGGGCGGCGCTCGACCTCTCGACCTGGCGCGCCAGCTCTTCGACGCCGGCGACACCGTCGAATCAGACGGTACTCCAGAGCATCGTAGACGCGCACGCCGCGGCGGCCGACCCACACGCCGTCTACCTGACGCAGGCCGAGGCAGACCTCCTCTATGCGGGCGGCGGCGGGGCGCTCGACGAACTCTCGGACGTGGCCGTCTCTTCGCCGGCGGCGGGGCACGCGCTCGTCTTCGACGGCTCGCTCTTCGTCAACCGGGCGCTGACGAAGGCCGACGTGGGGCTGTCGAACGTGGACAACACGGCCGACGCTTCGAAGCCCGTCTCGGCGGCGCAAGCTGCGGCGCTCGACCTGAAAGCCGATGCCTCGGCGTTGACGGCGGAGGCGTCGGTGCGCGCGGCCGCGGACACCACTCTTCAGACCAACATCACGGCCGAGGCCACGGCGCGCGGCACGGCCGACACGACGCTTCAATCGAACATAGACGCGGAGGCTTCGGCGAGGGGGGCAGCGGACTCCGCCCTGACCACGTCGCTCGCGGGCAAGGCAGCGAGCGCGCACGCGCACGCGGCCGGCGACGTGGCTTCGGGCACGCTGGCGACGGCGCGGCTGGGGAGCGGCACAGCCGACTCGACGACGTTCCTCCGCGGCGACCAGACGTGGGCGACCGTGAGCGCTACCATCAACTCGACGAACGGAGTCATGCCCGTTCGGTTAAATTCGACGGCCTTCACCGACTCGCCGCTGACCGTGAGCGGCGGCCTCGTCGGCGTCAACAAGTCCTCCTCCGTCGGCGCGCAGCTCCACGTCGTCGCGGGGAGTGCGGGGACGACGGCCGCAATCTTTCAGATGGCGGCCAGCCCGACGGCCAACCCGTTCGAGGTGCAGGGGGCGACCGGCTCCGTCTTCGTCAAGGTCAGCCCCATCGGCGCTCTCATCCTCGACGGCGGGAGCAACGTCCAATCGAACTACCTGACCGACCTCACCAACTCGGTCGCCTACCTGATGACGGCCACCGACTCGACGCACGCCTTCACCCTCTACAACCGCACGGCGTCGAAGGTGCCGCTCTCGGTGCAGGGGGCGGGGTCTCAGACGGCAGACTTGCAGCAGTGGCAAAACCCATCCGGCACGGCGCTGGCGAGCGTTAGCGCGGCCGGGGCGTCCAAGTTTCTCAGCACCCAGATCGGCACTACGACCGCCAAAGGCGCTTGCGACCTCGCCGCGCGCGGCACGCTCTACACCGAGTTCGGCGGCGCGGGTGTGGCCGACAAAATCTTTCAGTGTTTGAAAGGGAGCGCTGATACCTACAGTTGGGTACAGATAGCGCCCGCCCCTTAACCTCAGAGGCAGTAAAGAACAAGGGAAAGGAAATACCCGACATGAAGACTCTAAAGTTCGCACTCGTCGCCCTGCTCGTCGCCTCGGCCTCCTTCGTCTCCTTCCGCGCGGGCGAGGCGCAGACCGCCCTGCAAATCTGCGTTGACGCGCCCTCGGCGCAGCGCGCGCGCATCGTGACGGGCTACACCAACGCCCACAGCTACCCGGCCACCGTCACACAGCCGGACGGGACGACCATCCCCAACCCGGAGACGCGCGCCGCATTCTTCAAGCGGAAGCTGGCCGAGACCGTGCGCGAGACGGTGAAGAGTTACGAGGCGGGGCAGGCGGCGGAGGACGCGCGCCGGGCGGCGGCGCAGAAGGTGGACGCGGAGACGGGGATTCAGTAGCGCGCCCTGCCGCCTACTTGGACGCTCTTTGACAGCGCGGGGCTAAGTGAGTGCCCCCGAAAATCAATCATTTAAGACCTTACTTTAACGGTCGGAGGGCTTGTCCTATGGCCGTAAAAGTAACCGCATTCACACTTGCCGGCAGAGTCGAGGTCGAGAACCGGCGCGCCCGCGCCGAGCTGCGCGCGACCGAGTCAGACGCGAAGGCTGTAGCCACCTCGTTCAAGGGGTTGCGCGCCGAGGTCGGCTCACTCTCGGGCACGCTCTCGCGCGGGGGCGGCTTCCTGCCCGGCCTCTCTCACGTCTCGCAAATCATTCAGGGTCTGCCGCAGATCGGCGCTTTGGCCGGCGCGCTCGTCCGCCCGCTGACCGACGCGGCGCAGGCCGGGGTCCGGTTTAATGCATTCCTTGAAACCTCGGAGATTGCGCTCAAGCGCTCCTTCGGCGGCAGTCTCGTTGAGACACGGAAGTTCATCAATGAGGTGCGCGATTTCGCGGGCAAGTCTCCCTTCCGCACCGAGGGACTAATTAAGACCATCATCTATGGCTCGGCCACGGGCTTCGGCGCGAAGGGGTCGCTCGACCTGATTAAGGATGTGGGCGACGCGATTGCCGCGACCGGCGAGATCACTGAGGAGAAGGTTCAGAACGTCGTGGCGGCGCTCGGCAAGATGAAATCCGAGGGGCGCGTCTCTGCTGACTCGATGGAGTCTCTGACCGTGAACGGTATCGAAGGCTGGGAGATGCTCGCGCACGCCATCGGTAAGACGGTCGCCGAGACGCGCAAGCTCTCCGAGCAGGGCAAGCTGAATGGCCCCGCAGCCGTCGCGGCCATCCGAGCCGAGATGCGCGCCCGCTCCGGCGGGATGATGAAGGAGATGGAGGCGACGCTGACGGGACGCCTCGCCGCCGCCGAGGACGCCATTCAGGCCGGCTCAGCGAAGGCGACGCTCGGCCTGACGCAGTCCATCAGCGACTCGCTCGAAGCGGGACTGAAGCAGGCCGGCCTGGTGGACTCGCTCGCGGGCACCATCAACACCGCGATCACGCCGGTCGCGGGTCTCATCAAGACGGCGGCCGTGGGGATGCTCGGCGGCGGGCTGACGTCGGGACTGAAGGAGGGCATCGAGGCGGGGCGCGCGCTCATCACGCAGACCGTCGGCGACTTCGCGCTCGACAGCGTGATCTCCCCGTTTAAATCCATGCTGGGCATCAACTCACCTTCGAGGGTCTTTCACGGCTTCGGCGAGAACGTCGGCGAGGGGTTCCGCAACGGCGCGGTCAGGTCGCTCGACGAGGCGCAGCGGGCAATCGTGCAGAAGATCGTCGAGATCGGCCGCAGGGCCGGCGCGACCGCCGACGAGATCAAGGCGGCGCTGGCTACGGCGTGGGTCGAATCGAAGTTTCGCAACCTTAACCACGGAGACCGCGACTCGCTCGGCGTCATGCAGCAGCGCCCTTCGCAGGGCTGGGGCACTCCGGGACAGTTGCTCGACCCTGACTATGCTATCGGGAAGTTCTACGGTGAAGCGATGAAGCGACGAGGGAGAGGTCTGGCACCGGGCGCGCTCGCTCAGAGCGTTCAGCGCAGCGCCTACCCCGACCGCTACGCCGAAGCCCTGCCCTTCGTCAGTCAGGTCGTGCAGAGCTTGGGCGCAGGCTCGGGCATCGAGCCGGGGCGCGTTCGCGCCGCGTGGGAAATCCTCAAAGAGTTCGCCGAGGTGCGCGGCTTCACCGTGACCTCTACCACAGGCGGCAAACATAACCGCGGGTCAATCCACGGGAAGGGGCTGGCCGTAGACATTCGCACGCGCGACAAATCGCCGGAGGAAGTCGCGGCGCTCATGGCCGAAGCCCGCGCCGCGGGTATCAGTGTGCGCGACGAGCGAATCCGCCCGAAAGGTCAGGCGGTATGGAGCGGCCCTCACCTGCACCTCAGCCTGCCCAACGGCCCCGTCTCCACAGCCAACCCCGTCCCCGTCCTCGTCGCGGGCGACCTGCGCGGCGGCGTCGGCGTCTTCGCCTCGGCAGGCACCAGGTCCTACGACGGCAAGGTCAGCGGAAACTTCGGCGGCGGCGGCGACGCGGGCGAGGCGCTCGCCACGGCGCGCGCGCTCGAACCGCTCATCGAGCAGAGCAAGGGCGTCACCGCGACGCACCTCTCGCTCGTCGAGCTTCCCAAATCAACGATGGCCGCGGGCTTCGGCCTGCGCATGCTCGAAGCCGACGCCCGCGCGTCGGGTCAGCGCATGGAGGTCGCCGCCGGCTCGTTCGCGAAGAGCGTCATCGGCAGCGCGTCGAAGATTGATTCGGCGATGGGCGCGCTCGGCCAGGTGGCCGGGATGCTTCCGAGCGGCGGACAGGCCACGGGGAAGCGCGGCTTCTTCTCGAAGATGCTCGGATTCGCGGCACCTTTTTTAAATTTCATTCCGGGCGTCGGGCCCATCCTCTCGACGCTCGCGAGCATCGGGTCGGCGGCGCTCGGCGGAGACTACGGCGGCGCGATCATGGGGGCGGCGGGCGGCTTCGCTTCGGGCGGCGCGTTCCGCAGGAGCGGCGCGGGCGGCAGCGCCCCGGCCCCGTCGGCCGGCGTCGGGGCCGGTCTCGAGCCGCGCGCCACGGGCGGCCCCGTCAAGCGCGGCCGGACGTACATCGTCGGCGAGCATCGCGCCGAAGTGTTCGAGCCTGACGAGGACGGGTTTATTCACCCTTCCGTTGACGGGTTCGGTCGCGGCGGCGGCGGCGCTCGTCAGGGGCGCGGCCTCGTCGGCGGCCCGCTGGGGCGCATCCTCGCCCAACTCGAACGGCAGGCCGACGCCGTCGAGCAACTGCACGGCAAGATAGGTTCTATGTCCGCCGAGGACGTGTTGACCGTCGGCGCGAAGCGCAACCCCGGCGCGGTCACGGACGCCTTCATGCGCGGCGCTTCGCGCGACCCGCGCGTGACTGAGTGGATGCAGAGGAGGGTACAGGCGGCGTGAGCGAGAACGGATTCGAGAGACTGATTACTGAGGGCTTCCTCTTCGAAGGCGTCGCCATCCGCGGCGAGAACCTGCGCGCCTCCTACGGCTCCGGCTACGGCGAGGGCGCGGTCGTCGGCAACCCCGAGGGGCTGCGCACCTGGAAGATGAAGATCGGCGCGCTCCCGAACGTCGAAGGCGAGAACCTTCTCAACGCCGGCGCGCAGGGCTTACAGACGCGCGCCGAATACCTCTGGAAGTTCTACGTCCGGCACAACGTTAACAACGCGCACAAACCATTCTGGGTGCGGCTGTCCGCCCCCGACGGCGAGCGCGACTACCTCGCGGAGATCGCGGAAGAAGAACTCGACCTGAGAATGCTTTCGCGCCTCGTCTACTCGACGGGGCTGACCATCAAGCAGCGGCGAGTTTTCGGGCAGACCTCGCCCGGCGACGAGGTGAGCGAGAACAACCAGGAGATTTGAGGCCATGACGAAAGAAGAGATTGAAGGCTTAAAGAAGGGCGACATAGTCAGGCACAGAATGAGCGGCGACGTCTATGTCGTGACGAACGATTTCTATCCGCATCTGGGGGCGCTGGCAGTGCGCACCGAGAGAGTCTCCCGCCCGGACTACTGGGACAAGGTTCCCCGTCAGAAGCCGGCCGACATCGCCAAAAGCGGCGAGTAGCGCCGGCACCCATCACCGTGAATGACGGTGCTGGAGTGGCAGAGAGGGAACGGCAGATTGAGCGCCGAGCAGGCAAAGAATCACAGTGTCGGGAGCAAGGTAAGCGCCACCCGCCACCGCATGCAGCATGAGGCTGTGGCACAGGTCGCGAGTCAATTTGAGGACTTTTTCGTCGCTAACCTTGCCGCGCATAAGGGACGCGGCGTTGAGCACCGTGCGCGTACTGAAAATGGTTTCGCTGGCAATCTCGCCGCACGTTTTCTCGAAGGCGTCCATAAGTAAATCCTAACATGTCCACCCTTAGCGCAGAAGACCAGGCCAAGCTCGAAGCCCTGACCGGCCTCATCAAAGCCGCGCGCGCGGGCGGCCCGGACGTCCAGGTGGCGGAGCTCGTCGCCGTTGACTGGCCAGCGCCCGACGGCCGCGTCTACTACGCCTCGACCTTCGTTGACGACATCTGGCAGCCCTTGCGCCCCAAGCTCGACTCTCTCGGCGGGGGAGAAGTGCAGCCGCGACTCATCGGCGGCGCGTTCCTCGACGTGATGCGCGACTCGGGGGTAAGCGACGACTCTGTAACGCTCAACCTCTGGGACGCCGACCACGCCATCAGTGACCTCTTCGAGACGCACGGCGACGGCGCGCGCGTCGAAATCTTCTTCTACTTCCCCCAGGTGGATTTGCTGCTCTCTCAGTGGCACGGCCACCTGCGCCCGCCCGAAGACGCCGACGAGGAGACGTGCCCGACCTCGGCAGAGAACGGCTTCATGAGCGTTCACCTGCCGCTCCCGCGCCGCGCGTTCTTCAACACCTGTCAGGCCGTCTTCGGCGGCTTGCTCTCCACGCAGGCCGAGATAGACGAGCACGACTGCCCGTGGAATCTCCACATCGGCGGCTCGGTCGGCGTCCCCGGAAGCGAGCTTCTGCCGCCGTGCCCGCGCCGCGTGCGCGGCGACTGTGTCGCCCGCCTCGGAGACTCGCTTTCGTGGCTCGGCTTCGACACCGGGATCGCGTCTTACCCGGTCGGCTCCCGCGGCGTCATCGCCACGTCGCGCGGCAACGAGACTCGCCTCAAGCGCCCCTTGCGCGTCATCGCCGGCAAGCGCACCGTCCGCGACTTAGACCTCCTCGCATACGTCGTCGAGATCGGCCGACCCGACCACCCCGAGAGGGGCGCGATCAAGCTCCTGTACGCCATCGCCGAGGGGCGGCTGCACGGCCTCGGACAACCGACGGCCAACCGCGCGCCCGTCCAGCCGCAGCACTACTCGGTGCGCTTCGGCCTCCCGCGCCAGCCCTCGACCGGCTTCACCGTCAACGCCAACAACTACTCGAACACGGCGATCCTGAACGTCGTCTTGCAGGGCGATTTCAGCAAGACAGACCCGGCGAGCATTCAGGTCGAGATTCCGGCCGAGGGCGACGACACGGTGCGGGTCTACGCCTCCGACGACCCCGGAGACTTCGTCGAGGAGTATTCACAGTCGCGCGCCTGGTGGCTCCTGCACGCCTACCGGCACAAGCGCTGGGGCCTCGGCGCTGACGTGCGCCGGTTCGTCATGCAGGACTTCGTAGACATTGACGCCTGGCACGCGCAGAACATCGCCTTCAAGGACGAGGACGGGGTCACCTACACGGGGCCGCGCTCGACCTTCAACGCCGAGCTGATTGACCGCAGCGCGCAGCAGCAGATCAACGACATCTGCCTCGCCGGCCGGATGACCGTGCCCTTCCCGTACGAGGGGAAGCTCCGCGTCTTCCCGCTGAAGAAGGCGACCGAGGAGGAGCTTGACGCCGCGCCGGTCTTCACCGATTACGAGGAGTCAGGCTTCGAGCCGAACATCGTCCGCGAGGGCAAGCCCGAGAAGTCCACGCTCAGGCGCTCCGTCATGTCCGACCGCGAGCTTCCGAACGCGATCAAGATCACCTTCGACAACGAGGCGAAGAAGAACCAGGAGGAGCCGCTCCTCTTCGACGACGTGGACGCGCAGCTCCGCGCGGGGCGCGCCTTCGGGGACACGGGCCGGCGCGAGGTCGAGAAGTCCTACGGCCTGCTCGGCGTGACGCCCGTGGGCGAGGCGTCGCGCCTCGGCATTCTTTTAAGAGACCTCGGAGAGTTCGACGAGGGGGGCTTGGAGAATAATCTGCGCATCAGATTCCAGACCTTCTTCACTCACACGCTCACGCTCTACAAGTCGAAGGTCGTCCGCGTCCTCTCGCGCTCGCTCGTCAACCGCCGCACGGGCGTCCAGAAGTTCGAATACTTCCGCGTCCGTTCGGTGCGCAGACTCCCGTCCCTGCTCGTCGAGGTCAGCGCGCAAGCCTACCCGGTCGAGTATTACGCGAAGACGGAGGACATCGTGCCGGGCGTCACGCCGGCCGAGATCATCCGGCCGAACCCGCGCCCCGAGCCGAACCCCGGCGGGTTTCCGGGCGACCGGCCGCGCCCCGTCATGTTCTCGTCGGTCGAGACCGAGAGCGACCGCATCATCATTCAGTTTGCGAGGAGTTAGGGCATGCCTTCCGATTACGCGCCCTTCGAGGCGCTGATAGACAACGACGACGGGACGTTTACGCCGGCGGCCTCGGCGACCGTGAAGGTCTACGACGTGACCAACGGCGCGCCGCTCGCCGACACGGCCTCGGATGCGGGCGGCACTGTTCCGGGCGCGACCGTCGCCGTGGACGCGGGCACGCGGCTCAGGTTCAGCGTGCAGCTCGCCGACGGCCTCGCCGGCTTCGCCGAGCAGGTCACTGTCTAGGCAGTAGGCAGTAGGCAGTAGGCGGAAAGTTAAGGGCGATGCTTTAGAAGCCGGTCGGGGAGAGGCAAATCGGTTCGGTAAAAGGGGAAGTCAGGAGGGTAGTCCAATTCTGCCGCGTCACAAATGAAGCCATCGTTGACATAGAGCACCGCGTCAGTGGTGACGACAAGGCCGACCCCGGCGCGCTTCGGGTCGAACGGTATATGACGGGGGAAGGCGCGGTAGACGCCGAACTCCGTGACGGCTTGGGAGAAAGGTACGGGCGTCGGGTCAACGTTCCCCTCGCGACAAATGTCTTCGGTAGCCAGCACGCTCATGGGGTCAGTATAGCATGGACTTAATTCTTAAATCTTCCGGCGGTCAGAACATCGTCCTGAGGCCCCAGGCGCGCCCGGCCTGGTACGCGGAGGCGACCGTTGATGCTCAGGAGGTCGAGCTATTTCTTCAGGAGACCGACCCCGCGACCGGCGCGCTCGTCGGCGCCCCCAAGCTCGTCGGCCGCTTCGCCGCCGACGCGAAGGTGGTCATCCCGCACACCCCGACCGCCGACCGCAACGTCCGCGTCTACGCCGTGCCCTACGCGGCCGACGGCACGCCCGGCTACTCCGACCTCCGCCACGCCGAGCAGGCGACGGTGCTCTTCCAGCGGGAGACCGACGCCCCGACCGTGACGCAGGCCGGCGAGGCGACGCAGACGCAGGTCACGCTCCTGATCGGCGGCTACTCGCAGTTCGCGCTCCGGCGCAAGGTGCGCGTCGCCGACAACGAGGACATGACGGGCGCGGCCGAGACCGTCACGGAGGCGACGGGCGCGGGCCTGTCGCGCACGGTCGTCATCCACCGCGCCGACACCGAGACCGAGGCGCAGACCATCTGGGTGCGCGTCTCTCATTCTTCGTCCGCCGCGGGAGCCTTCGGTGCGGAGTCGGCCGCCCAGGACTTCACCTTCGCCGACGACATGGGCGCGGGCGGAAGCTCGGGTGACGGCGACCCGTTCGGGCGCGAGCAAATCCCCTACTAACTTTTTTTCAGAGTCACTCGAAGGAGACCGAAACGATGCGACGATTTTCCAACCCCGTCCTGCCAGTCCTGCTCGCGGCGTGCCTGCTGCTCGGCGCGATGGGCGCGCCCAGCGCGCGCGCTTTCACCGTCCCCGTCGCGGCCTCCTTCTCGACGGCCGTCCCCGCCAACCGCCAGAGCGTCATCGCCCTACAGGGGAGCGACGCCGAGGGCACGTCGCTCGTCTATGCGACGACGTCAAGCCCCTCGCACGGGGCGCTGTCCGGCTTGAACACCGCGACCGGCTACGTCGTCTACACACCGACCGCCGGCTACACCGGCTCGGACTCGTTCAACTACACGGTGACGTCGGGAGGCGAGACCTCGACGGCGGGCACGGTGACGCTCACGGTGACCACGCAGAAGACGACCGTCACCGACACGATCACCGACCCGTCGGGCGCGCCGCGCTCGGGGAAGGTGACCTTCATCCTGACGCAGGCCGTCACAACTCCGGCGGGTCTGACGCCCGTCGGGTCGAGCGTCTCGGCGGCGCTCAACTCGTCGGGCACGTTCACGGTGCAGCTCTACCCCTCGCGCTCGATGTCGCCGGCGGCCTACTACCAGGTCTGGTTCAACGACGCGGCGACGCTTCGGCAGGAGCTCTTAGGCGTCTACGACATCCCGGCCGCGACGACGCCCGTGGGGCTTGCGGCCTACAAGGTGACGGACACGAACCTCGCGGCGCGCTACACGTTCGCCAGTCAGGCGGGCGTCGAGGCGCTCGCCGGGGCCGTCTCGAGCGCGCTCATCACGGCCGAGCTGTTCCCCCACCTCTCCGAAGGGAGCCTCTCCTACTGGGACGGCAGCGCGCTCCGGAACTCGAACGTCACGCAGTCGGGCGGGTCCACGTCGGTCGCGGGCGACCTGAGCGCCACGGGGGCGGTACAGGGGAGCGGTTTTAAAGTCGGTGAAAATCAGGTCGTCGGCCCTCAGGGGTACGCCATCGCCGACCCCGAGGCGACGGTCGAGAGCAACACGGCGGCGATCAAGGAGCTGCTCGCACTCCTGCGCGGCTGGGGCGCGGTCGGCACTCTCTACCGCTCGACCTTAAACGACGGGCTGGTAAGCTTCTGGCAGTTCAATAACGTTAACGACTCTCACGGCAGCAACCACCTGACGAACTCGGGCGGCGTGACGTTCAACTCCGCGGGGGCGAACTTCTCAGGCTCGAACCACTTCACCGTCGCGGACAACGCGAGCTTCCACGTCTCGTACCGGCAGAGCTTCACCTTCGCCGCGCGCGTGCGTCTCAACTCGAAGGCGACGACGCAGGCCGTCTTCTCGAAGACCGACGGCGCGAGCGCGAACGAGTACGCGCTTTATTACGTGAGCGCGGCGGACGGCTTCGACAGGTTCAGGTGGAACGTCTACCCCGGCGGCAATACGCAGGTCGGCGTGTCGGCCTCGACGCTCGGCAGCCCCTCGACCGCCACCGACTACCTCGTCGTAACCTGGTACGACGCCTGGGAAAATGAGATTTGCATCCAGGTCAACAACGGGACGGCCGACTGTACGGCGGCCACGCTGACCTCTCACCCGTTCACCGCGACCTTCGCCGTCGGCGCGGCGCTCTCGCCCGGCGCCAACAGCCGCCTGAACGGCTCGGTCAGGTTTCTGCCCTTCTGGGACAGATACTTGACGGCCGAGGAGCGGACGGAACTCTTCGAGAACCAGGCGGAGCTGACCTACCCGCTCAAGGACGAGACGACGGCGCGGCTCGAGCACCTCGTCCAGAATTATTCCCTCTGGGACAACTACGCCGCCGGAGACGCGGGCGCGGAGGCGGGCGGCTACTTCTACGCGTTGCCTTACTCCCGCAACGTCTACACGACGACCGCGACCTCGATGGACGTCTCGGTCTTCAACAACACCGACGGCGAGGGGGCGGACGCCAGGCACTTGAACGTGCGCGTCAACGGGGCGGACTACGCGCTCGTCACGCCGAGCGACTCGACGGGGGCAGTGACGACGCACACCGTCGCGCTCCCCGTCGGGCAGAAGACCGTAGAAATCTGGAGCGGCCTGCAAACGATCCACGGCACGACCACCGTGGGCACCTGGCTGCAAAAGGTCACCTTCAACCAGCCGGCGGAGTGGAAGCGACCCAACGACAAGACGCCGCGCCTGGTCGTATACGGCGACTCTATTCCCATCGGCGGCGGCTCGACCGTGCCGGTCAGGGACGGCTGGGCGATGCAGTTGCGCGACGCCTACCCCGGCTCCCTCTCCCTGGTCGCCTCAGGCGGGCGCTCGCTCGTGCGCGACGCGCCGGACGCGCCGACGCGCGCCGCCTTCGTCGCCCGCATCGCGGCCATGCAGCCGGACCACTTCCTGAGCTGGATCGGGACGAACTCCTACGGCGGCCCCGGCTTCGGGGAGGAGTCGGCCGCGGACTTCGGGACGAGACTCGCCGCCTTCTTCGACGAGCTGCACGCGGCGCGCCCCACGATGACGATCCACGCGGCGAGCATGCTCCCGCGCACGGCCGAAACCGCCAACACTTACGGCAACACGCTCGCGCAGTACAGGACGCAGGTGCAGACCGTCTGCGCCGCGCGCGCCTCCTACTGCACGTTCATTGACGGGACTGCCGTGCCGGGCTGGGTGACGGGCACCGACCTCGCCGACACGGTTCACCCCAACAACTCGGGGCACACGAAGATCGCTAACTACGTGATGACGTTCTACGGGCTGTAGGCCGCCGCCCGCACGGCAGAAAAGGGGGAAAGGGAAGGGGGAAGTCGCTCGACTTCTCCCTTCCCTTTTTGCAATAAAAGGGGCACACCGCCCGCGCCCGCCCGCGCAACTTATTTACTTGTAACAGTTGACTGACCGACGTATTCCCAGTGCCAGGGAACTTCAGGACGCGCGCGCCGCCCGCGTTTTTCCCGACTTTTTCGATTTCCCTTTGAATTTCCTCGGTTTCGCCCCGCCGGCCGGGTGTTGCATGTGCTGCATGTGTTGACTGTTCTGAGCGTCCTCGTGCAACGAAAGGGGCACATTCAAGTCGCCGAACTGGTCGAGCGCGGAGGCGGCCGCGCGCCTGGTCGCCTCGGTCGAGTGGGCGTAGCGCATCGCCATCACGCGCGCGCTGTGCCCCGAGATCGCCATCACGGATTCGAGCGAGTGTCCGGCGTGGAGCATGGCCGTGATCGCCGTGTGGCGGGCGTCGTGTAAGACCCAGCCGCCCGGCGCGTCCCGCCCGTAGGGGACGCCCGCGGCCCTGCCCGCCGCGCGAAAGATTTTTTCCGTGCTCGCCCGAAGCGACGCCCTGCCGCCGGTGACGGGGAAGACGAAGGGGCCGCCCGCCGACTCGCGCTGTCGGCGCTTCAGGAGCGCGGCGAGCGCGGGCGAGACGGGGATCACGCGCACCCGCTCGGTCTTCGTCGCCGTGATGCGCAGGGTGCCCCACTTGAAATTTACGTCCGACCACCTGAGCGCGAGCAGCTCGCCGCGGCGCGCGGCCGTGAGGAGCGCCATCTGTAACAGGTCTGCCGCGTCGTGGCGGAACCTGACGTAGCTCTCCCATTCGCGGCCGCGCCCCTCGCGCCACTCCTGACGCCCCGCGGGGCGGCGCAGGTGGGCGAGCAGGCGCGCGGCCTCTTCGGGGCTGATGAGGCGCGCGCGGGCGCGCCCCTGGGTGACGCCTCGCGGCCGGCGGGGCGGCGTCCACCCTTCGAGTCCGGCGAAGATGTCGCGGGCGCGCCCCAGGCACGAGCAGATGTCGGTCAGCTCGCGGAAGACGGTCTGCTGCTTGACTACTTTCAGGCGCGCGTCCGTGTACGCCTGGAGGTGGGACGTCGTCAGGTCTGTGACGAGGAGTCCCGGCGGGAGGGTCTCGAGCCAGCGCCGGAGCAGGGCGGCCGACGCCCGCCGGCGGGGGCCGCTTTGGAGCTGCGCGGCGCGGCGCTCGACGAGCTGCCGGACGGTGACGGCGGGGCGCTCTTCGGGCGGGGCGACGCCGTGACGGCGGTCGAAGGCGTCGAGGCGCGCTTTGGAGAGCGCCAGCTCCGCGGCCTCCTCGGAGGAGAAGCCGAAGCGCCGCCGGCGCTTGCCGCCGATCTTGGCGATGTAGCCCCAGACCTCGCGGCCGTGTTTGGGTGAGTACCTCTTCCCTATCGCCACCGGCTCACTTCTTTTCCTCGCGGAACTTCTTCAGCGCCTTAAGAAAGTCGCGCGTGAGGTTAGTCGCCGGATTGCGCGAGAGCGTCATGCCGTTGACATAATCCTGAGTATTCTTCTTCCCCCACACAACGCGGAGATGTCGCTTATCATTCTCGTCAATCTGGCCGCGGACGCTCACAAGCAACTCGCCAACGAGCGAATCGTTTTTGTTGACCGTGTTACCTGTCACCGTCGCGCCGCGCGTATACGAACCGGTGAAGTAGTCAATGAAGAAGTCGGCTTCATCGGCTTTGCCGACGACGCGGAAGGTCGCGGCCTTGGACATCTCCTTAATGATCTTCTCCCGGGCCTCGTAATCCTGAGAATGGATAAAGACAGTCCGGCACTCTGTTATCTCGCTCATGTCGCCGTATTCAAAGCCTTCGGTGGAGACAGCCTTCGTGAGATTGTCGGTGAGAGTAGGATTACAGCCGGGCCGCCCCGTGTTGCGCGTTGGCTTGTCAGGCGTAGTTTGCGCGTGCGCGGCACCGGACAGGAGCAGGAACGCAAAAGTTAGGGTGAAAAATTTCATGGTGAAAAACCTTTCGGGGTGAGATTCGCGTTGACGCCCGACTCGTGAGCGTCGGGCGTCAACGGCAGTTACTATTGTTCGCCCTCCTTGCTGACGTGAATCACTGCGCCTTCAATCGTCACGTCCGCGAGCGGATAGCGGAGAGGCGGGACGCCGGGCAGCGGGTCTTCTAGGCGGACGAATTCCCGCCCGCCCTCGGCTCGCTCGTAATAAATTCTCCCTAGTTGTAAAGAGCCGTCCGGTGCACGGACGGCTGCGATGTGACCCGGCGGGACGAGTCCCGGCCGAATCGTGATGCGCCCAAGGGGGCGCGGCGTGGCGCTTCGTTCGTAGGGGCAATCAGCGAAGACTTCAACGGTGTAAGCCTGTCCGCCTACACGGTCAACGTCTCCGTTCGGGGCCTGAGTCTCCGGGTCAATCGGCAATCGATGCTTGACTTCCATAGCTTTAGCCGATCCCTTCAAACCGGAGTGAGGTCAGGACGAAGAGAAACCGAACCTCTCTTTCACTGAAGTATCAAAGAGCTGGGGAGAATCTAACTCTGCTACCGCTTGTTCGTGCCCGACTTGCGCCCGCGCTTACCATCGGGCTTCGTCTTTTCCTCCTCATTCACGGCGTCGCGTAGTGCGTCGAACTTTTCCTCCGACATGGTGACGCGCTCCGATGCTCCGCCCTTCGGCACAATGGGAACATGCTTTCTTTTAGCGAACTCGGCGTCCGCGATCTTCTTTTTGTTCTCGCGCCACTGCTCCACGCGCCTGCGTTGAATCTCATTCCCTAACATCCTGACAGTAGGGAGTAGCTCGCGCTTGTTTTGGTCGCTCAGCTCCTCATAGCCTGTTAATGCTGCTTTGAGTTCACTTTCAAACTGACCTGAAATGCCGAGGGTCACGCCACGGTAAGCCGCGAACACCGCCTCCGGCGTGACACCTAAGCCTTCGGCGAGCCCGAGCAGCGTTTCCGTCTTAACGTCGCCGACCTGCCGGTTAATGATGTCGCTTACGGTCGTCGCACTGATACGCCCACCACTCCCCGTCGAGACATCCCTATAGCTCAACTTCTTATCGCGGATAGTTTCCCGCACAAAATCCCTGAATCTCTCGCGTTCGCTGCTCATAGCAAACTGTTTACTACAACGAACAGTCGCTAGGGCGAACAAATCGTTTGCTGTACCGAAGATTTCTGTTGACACGGCAGTTTGTTCGGAGTATCGTCGTCTACGTTCGCCCAAGCGAACAGAAGAGGAGAGATTGAATGACCGTACAGAGATACCGAAACGACCTGATTAAAGGCGCGATGGCGCAGAAAGACATCAACAAGGTGCGCCTCGCTGAGCTGACCGGCCTCTCGGCCGACACGCTCAGGCGAATCAGACAGGGCGAGGTCAACGTCACACTCTCAAACCTGATGGCCGTCGCCGACGCACTCGGCCTCACGATGCAGGAACTATTCGAGCCGAAAGAAGAGAACGCGCCCGCCGTGGTGTGAGGCCGGGGCAACGTCCCGCATGTTAATCCCGCACCGGCCCGCCGGTGAAGGATTAAGTTTCCCCATTCGAATCATGGCTCACAGACTACACACGGCCGCACTCCCGCCCCCGCACGAGATTCTCGCGCGCGTCTTCGACGAGCCGGACAAGGTCAAGCGGCTCGCGCGCCTGCACGGCGTCAGCGACAACCACGCCGACAAATGGCTGCGCGGCGGCGAGTCCTCCTCGCCCTCGAACCTCGAACGCCTCTGCAAAGAGATATTCCTCGCCTCGCGCTTCGACCTCAAAGGCGCGGGCCTCATCGCCGACTACGTGCGCGAGTATTACGTCACGCTCGTCGAGATGTCGGCCGAGCCTTACGCGGGCGAGCACGAGCGGGTGATGGATTCGGCGGAGCTGCTGCGCGAGGCGTCCGAGGCCGTTGACGCGCTCCTGACGGGGAAGCCCACCCCGCAGACGCTCAAGGAGTTGGTCGAGCTAAGAGACAAGGCCGAGGCGGCAATCACGCGCCTCAGCGTGCCGCAGGAGGGTAGGTCGTGAGCAAGCAGAGAACTAGCAATCGAAAGCCGCTCCCGCCGTCACCGGATTTCGTGACCATAAGGGAAGTAGCTATCTACGCCTGCGTCTCCGAGTCGGCCGTCTCGCGCGGCGCGCGGAAGAAGACCTGGCCGTTCAACTTGCTCCGGCGCGTCGAGGTCGGCGGCCGCGTCATCTTCACGCGCGCCAGCTTCAGCCACATGTGCCGGGTGATGAGGGGCGCGGCCGAGGCGCTGCCGGGCGACGCGGTTGACATCGAGGAGAGGCGCGCTCGGTTGAGCGCTTGAAATGGGAAGGGGCCGGGACGGGGGCGCGTGCGAAGCAACAACCCGTGTCCAGCCCCAAGCTCTCAGTGGAGAACTCTTCTGCATGATATCAACAAACCTGATTTCTGACACGCAATTCGAGCGCGCGCGCGCACTCAACTCGCCCGTCCATATCGAAGGCGCGACCTTCGTCCTGCCGTCGGCCACCCGCCCCGACCTCCGCTCTCACCACCGCGTCACCTTCGACTCCGCCAGCGACCCTCGCCGGTTCTCATGCACCTGCGAGGCGTTTCAGTTCAACAACCCGTGCTGGGCCGCGGCGCGCGCGCTCGATGTCCTGTTTCTTCTCGCGGCCAACGGCGTCACGCTCGCGGCCGAGGAGGCGGAGACCGGAGGGGGGCCGGTCTCCGCAGCAGACGACCACGACGGCGCGACCGAGGACGCCGTGAAATTCGACGGCCCGCTCCCGCGCTTAGAGTGCCGCCGCGTGTTCAGGGTCGAGCCGGAAGGGAACGCCGAGGCCGTGCTCGTCGCGCCTGTCGTGAAGAAGGGCAAGGTCGAGCGCGTGAGGGGATTTCAGATTTGAAAAAAGCCAAAGCCGACGGCCGCCCGTTCGCGGGCGTGAAGTTCGACCGTGAACTGACGGCGACGACCCCCGGCGGCGGCAAGGTGCTCGTGCTCTACCGGCGCGTGCCCGCGCGCGATGGTTACGACATCGAGGCCGTGATTATCTCGAAGACTCCGACAGCCGTCGCCTCGGATTTGGGGAAGTCCGCGCCCGTCGTCTACGAAGACCGCGACGACGCCGACTCGATGGAAGCCAACTGGTAGGCCGTGGAAGACGGGCAGAAGCAGTTCCTCTTCTACCGGCTCGCGGCGCTCGCGGAGGTCGAAACGGTCGCGCGCGAGGACGGCGACCCCCGCGAGCTGCTCGGCAGGATTCGCGACACCCTCGGCATTGTCATGCCGAACTCGGAGGAGGCCGGCGATGAAACAAGAGACGCCAGGCGCGTTGAACCTGCGGCCGCGTGAGCTGAGCGCGGAGGAGTTCGTCTCGCGGATGGAGGAGCGGCTGCGCGTGTGGCGCGGCGGGCAGGAGTGGATGCGGGGCCGGGGTCAGTACCTCTACGCCAACGCGCTGCGCCTGGCGACGCCCGAGCAGCTCAAGAGGATCGTGGCCGCGCGCAGGGCGGCCGCACGGGACGAGGGCGCGCGGTCGGCAAGGACTGCGCGCCCTCAATTAACAGCGTGAACGAAAGAGAGGATAGCACATGGGTCAGGAACTTCAGGTAGTGAAACCGGGGGGCGGGGCGCTCGCCCGACCGTCGGCGGACGCGGGCGGCGAGATGGACGTGTTCCGCCTCGACGACGCGGGCTGCGAGATCGCCTTCTTCGACCGCGGGCAGCAGCTCGTCCCCACGTCCGTCTTCACGATGGAAGACGCGAAGAGGTCTGAGGTGCTCTCGGGCGGGAACAAAAAGAACTGGGAGAAGTTCCCGCGCAACATGCTCTTCGCGCGCGCCCTCTCGAACGGGGCGCGCCGGCACTGCCCCGACATCTTCGGCGGGCCGGCCTACACGCCGGAGGAGCTGGGCGCGCAGGTGGACGCGGAAGGCGCGGCGGTCGGCGTCGCGCCGCCCGTGCAGCCGACCGCGCCGGGCGGTGCGGTCGAAGTCGTCAGCGCGGCCGAACTCGCCGGCGCGTTCGACCCCGGCGGCGACCCCGACACGCTGAAGGGACGCGTGCGTGACCTCTGCTCGGCGATGAACAAGGCCGGGCATCCGCCGAAGTGGACGGACGTGACGCTGAAGCTCTATATCAAAGAGTGGTACATGGCCGAGGGCCTCGACGCGATGTCGGTGCGCGACCTCCAGAAGCTCGTCGCCGACTTCGAGAAGAAGCTCGCGGCGCTGAAGGATGAGGACCAGGCCGAGCGTAGTCTCGCCGGCGGGGGCGCCCGTAGCGCCGTCAAGCGCGCAGCCGAGGCGCAGGAAGGGGCGCAGAGCTGATGGCCGCCCCTTCACCCTCGACGCACCCGAAACCGCGCCCAAAGGGGCGCACGCGCGCGCAGGCCGTCTCTGACGACGCGGCCGCCACCTCGAACCCCGACATCCTCTGTCACCAGATCGGCCTGTGTAAGAACCTCGCCGAGCTGCAAACCTTCATCTCCACGCACAACCTCCTGAACGTCGAGACCGACGAGCGCTTCGACGACCGGATGAAGGTCGTCATCGAGGAGGCGCTCGACACGATGACCGAGGTCTTACAGAACCCCGAAGCGGAGACGGCGAAGCTCTTCCCCGTACCGGCCGACCTGGCAGCGAAGGGCTGGACGGTCGAGCGCGAGGGCGTCGTCTTCAAGTTCGTCAGGGGGCAGCTCTCGACGGACGGTTACGTCGTCCGCGAGGAGGCGGCGGACGCCGCGCGCAAGCTGCACCAGTGCCAGGCCAAGCACGGGGACGCATCGGCGCTGGACGAGGTCGGCGTCGGTGAAGAGATTCCCGAGCCGACGCTGAAAGAGCGCACCGAGGCCACGCTCGAACTGAAGGCCAAGCTCAAAGGCGACGGCTGGAAATTCTGCGACTACGCCGACGGCCGCTGGATGGCTTCGCACAAGGCGCTCGGGCTGAAGACCGCAAAACACGACGGCCTCGTCGAGGTCATCTACGAAGCCGCCCGGCTCGCCGGCGAGCACGCCGCCCCTGACGATGCCGGCAGCCGCGCCGAAGCCAACGAGGGCAGTGCATACGCCGGCCAGGACGTTGCGGCGCTTCTGGAGGCCACTGAGCGCGAGCAGCGGGGGCGCTGGGAGACGCTCCGCGGCATGAACAATGTCTTCACCTCTCTCGCAACCAAACCGCGAAAGCTGAAGAAGCTCACAGAGGAGCGCGACAAGCTACTCGCCGTCTATGAGGCCACGTACGCGGTGGTCTTCGACGCGTACGGCCTCGATGCCGTCGCGGCCATGCGCGAGCGCGTCGAGACTGAATTCAAGCCCGACGACGTGCCCGCGTCGGCCGTCCCCGCCACGGACGGCGATGACTCCGGAGCTGCTCTCACCGCCGCCGGCGGCGATGTCGTCGAGGACACCCCTGCACCCGACGCTGCACCCGCCGGCCCGCGCACCTTCCGCGAGACCGTCGAGGTCAAGCTCAACGACCACGACGTCGCCGCGAAGGCGCGCAAGGCCGCACGGCTGGAGGTGCAGATCGAGGAGCTTGAGGGCGAGATGAAGAAGACGGCCGAAGGGTACAAGCAGAGGATCGGGGGCTTGCGCGAGGAGCACCGCGAACTGATGCGCGCCATCGTGCGGGGGCATGACGAGCTGGAGCTGGAGGTCTACGAGCGCCGCGACTACGAGCGGCACGTCGTCGAGCTGCGGCGCGCCGACACGTGCGAGGTCGTCTCGTCGAGGGCGATGAAGACGACCGAGTATCAGCAGCCGCTGCCGTCAATCTAGGAGGCTCGCCTTGACCTTTCAACTCATCGTCGTCGCACTGCTCGCGCTGATTGCCGTCGAGCTGTGGGCGATCATCGACAGACTCTCAGGAGGTGAATGATGCCGACCTGTAGACGATGCCCGGCTCCGATCATCTTCGCTCAGCAGACGCCGACTGAGCGCAACCCCCGCCCGTCGAACAACCCCTTGAACGCCAAGCCCCACCCCGACGGCAACCTGCGCCTCGACCGCCGGACGATGCGCTACGAGGTGCTGACGGGGCAGACGCTCGCCGAGGCGAAGCTCAAGGGCGAGGAGCTGTACCTCAGTCACTTCGTCAACTGCCCGGCGCGTGAGCAGTTCAAGAGGGCGCGGGCTTAAACCAGGAGGCGGGGCGTGTATGCGCGCGCCCCGCCTTTTTATGCACAGGAGGATTTGATTCATGCCTGACAAGGACATCCCCGACAAATTCGATTGCTGGGCAGTGCTCGAACTCTTCGGCCATGTCCGGCTCGCCGGCCACGTCACGGAGGCCACCATCGGCGGCTGCTCGTTCCTGCGCGTGGACGTGCCCGAGCGCGAGGGCGACGGCATCAAGTTCACCCGCTACTTCGGCAACGGCGCGATCTACTCGATGACGCCGGTCTCAGAAGAGGTCGCGCGCGCCGTGGGGGACGGCAACGCTGCGCCGCCGGTGACGCGCTGGGAGATGCCGAGGCCAGCGCTGCCCCCGCGTGAGGAGCCGCCGGATTCTTTCGAAGACCAGGGCGACGGCGACGATGACGACGAGCATCCGTGGTGATCTTTCATCGCCGGCGCTGGCGATAGGTGCCGGCGCTACTCAAGGAGGCTTATGCCGAAACCGAAAACAGTCACCCTCGAAGACCTCGACGACATCTTCAGCTATCACCCGCCCGACGATCATCAGCTCGTAGCCTACGAGCGCATCCGCTGGGGCGCGCACGAGTTCGCCGCCGTCATCCTCCAGAACACACCTCCGAGCGCAGACCAGTCGGCCGCGATCCGCAAGCTGCGCGAGTGCGTGATGACGGCCAACGCGGCGGTGGCTCTCAAAGGAAGGTACTGATGAGGGCGATTTCTTTATGGCAGCCGTGGGCGTCGGCCGTCGCGCTCGGCTCGAAGCGGGTAGAGACGCGCCACTGGCCGACCGACTACCGCGGCCCACTCGCCATCCACGCGGCGAAGCGCAAGGTGCGCGGCGAGCTTACCCACTACGGCGCCTTCTGGAACTGGCAGGGCGCGCTGCGCGGGACGGGCACGAGGTTCGGCGGGCCGAGACTAGACGAGGTGCTGCCCTTCGGCGCCATCGTAGCGGTCGCCACGCTCTCAGACTGCCGCCCGACTGAGAGCTTCACGGTCGGAGAACTGGATACCCACCGCACCCCGGAGGGCGACGCGGCGCACCTGTACGCTTGGACAGAGCGGCAGATGGGCAACTTCGAGCCGGGACGCTTCGGTTGGGTGCTTACCGATGTGAAGCGCCTGCCTGAGCCGATCCCGTTCGTAGGGCGTCAGGGCTTCTTCAACGTTCCCGACGATCTGTTATGAGCAAAACCATACGACCGACCGGAGTCATCCGCACGCTGCCTTACTTCGGGGCGACCGTCAACGGCGGCTCAATCAACCGCGACGATAAGGTGCAGGCGATGGCGAAAGCCTACCGCCGCATGGTCGTCGCGCTGCGCAACCTCGCGCGAGACCCCGAGGCGTACGTCTATGTGGCGTTCCCGCAGAAGCCCACGAAGGAAGTGCTCGACTGCTACCTGCTCGTCGGCGGGCGCGTGCGCGTGCGCGCGCGCATCGGCGCGTGGGTCGAAGGGTCGGAGGTCGGCACGGTCAACTGCTGGGACGACTCGTCGCGTGATGCGAAGTGGTGGGCCGTGCTGACCGCGCCGGTCAGCTTCGCGCCGGAGACCGTCGAGCGGAAAGGCTTCCAGGGCTTCCGCTACACAGAAGAGCTTTGGTGAGCCGGCAATTAACCCCGATTTAATTCTCGATTAATTCAAGGAGCCAACCCGTGACGGTCAGAGAGCTACTCGCGAGCGCCGGCGACCTCGACGAAGGGGCCGAGGTCTTCGTCGTCACCTCCTCCGACGGCACGCACATCGACGGCCGTGTCGAGCTGGCCTACCTGGAGGAACTGACCTTGCCCGACGGGCGCACGACGCTCGCGTGCGTCCCGCGCGTCCCGCGCTACGCCGTGAGCGGCCACGGGGGGCGGCAGCCCCTGTTGCAACTGGCTCACTCTGACGACACCAAGCCGGCGGCCTGAAACCTCGAATGTTCGTCCCAGACGACGCACGCGCCCGCCGCATACAAGACAAGCTCACGCCCGCCGCGTGGCTCGTCTACGAGGCGCACTGCGCGCGCCGCAACAACTTCCGCCACAAGAACGAGCGCCTGCGCGGCCTGAGCTTCGCCACGAAGAGCGAGGTGGCCACCTCGGAAGGTCTCGCCGTGAAGACCGTCAAGAACGCCATGACGGAGCTGCGCCGCGCGGGCTGGATCGAGGAGTTGCCCGACGGGTCGGTGCGCCTCCTCGTCGGCGACTTCTCGCCCGTTGACAGGACGACCCCGAAGGCGTCGGCCGGGCGCGAGGGCCATCCCGAAACGGGGACGCTCTTTCCCGATTTAGGGATTGAGAATCCCGGATTAGGGACGGAGAATCCCGAATCAGGGAAAAGCCGTCCCGGATTAGGGACGGGTGCATATATAGGTTCGCGCGCGCGGTCTCTCCAGCCTTCTCCAGCCGACTCCAGCACACACACACCAGCCCCGGCCGCGCCGGTCGCGGGGGACGATGCGCCTGCGGCGCGCGTGTGTGTGGTCGAGCTGAAGTTTGAAGACTATCGAGACTTCGCCCGCTCGACGGCGGGCTTCGAGAAGCCGGACGCCTGGGCGATGAAACACTTCGCGCTGCGCGACGCCGACGTGCTCGTCGTCGAGTGGAAGGAGCGGCGCGAGCAGGTGCTCGAAGGGCGCGTCCCAGTCGAGCGGCAGTCCACGCCCTACCACGTCGCGGCGCAGGCGGTGAATTCGGTCAGGCAGAACCCCGCGTACGACGTGGCCGGCTACATCGAGCAGATGCGGGGGGTTAGCGAGGAGACGCGGGCGAGGCTTCGCCGCACGTTCCTGCCCGAGCAGGCGCGCGCGCACGCCCCGCCGTGAGGGGCGGCCGGACGGTAAACCGTGAACCTGAAACTTTGACGCTCTTTGCACGGAGGAGGCTTAAACCGTGATGACGATTGAGAAAAACCGAGCGCGAGCTTTCTTGGCGGCGCTCGAAACGCTTCAGGCGAACACAACGCAGGTAATCCAGCGGCTGAAGCTCAACCTGAACACTGACGCCATCGGCGACGCTGATTTCGAGGAGCAAACGGCGAAGCTGGGAAGCGAATCGGACGCGCTCAACTGCTTCGATGATGCGCTTGACGATGTAGCCGTCGAGCGCAACCGCTACGTCGAGGAGGCAGACCTCGGACTGACGACGTTGGCCCTCACATGGAAGGACGCAGCATGAAGTTCAACCCGGCACTATTCATCGCCGGACTCTTCGGCTTCGGCTACACCGGCGGGGGCGGCCGCGACCCGCTCAACACCCGCGTCGAGCGCGCGGCCGGCGCGAGGCAGAACCGCGAGGCGCGCGCGGCGGGGCGCTACTACGCCGAGGACATCGCGCGCGGGCGGGCGTACGCGCCGGCGGGGCTGGCGTGCTACGGCGCGCCCGTCGTCTACGCCGTCCCCGCCGTCTACGCCGCGCCGCGCGTCGAGGTCGTCCTGCTCCGGCCGGTCTGTTTCAAGCTCAGGCGGGGAGTACTTCACCGCCGCGGATGACGATGCCCGCGGGCATCGCCGCAACTGGCGATAAATCCAGGTATGCCATACCCAGGCGGAAAGAACGGCGCGGGCGTCTACCAGCAGCTCATCAACCTGATGCCGCCCCATCACACCTACGTC
>WUUC01185055.1_pt1 | contig 37742 bp, 31 predicted proteins | sample 6278441 | NCBI WGS metagenome assembly WUUC01 (sample SAMN13675441, study PRJNA597444) | soil metagenome | isolation source: soil | place: USA: Washington | collected 2017-10
AAAAGATGAGCGACAGCACGCCGAAGATGTTATCGGGCGTGGCGGCGATGGCATGCGGCCCGTGAAAGCACTCGCGCATCGCGTAGAGCGGGCTCGTGCCGATGTCGCCGTACACGATGCCGAGCGCGGTCAGCGAAAGAATGGCGAGATAGCGTCCGCTCGGCGTGGCTGTATGTGGATGTCCCTGCTCGTCGGTAATCGTGGTGTGAATATCGGTCGAAGCTGCTTCTGCCATAGTTATCCCGAGAGAAAAGAATTAGGCCCCGCTCCGAGACAATAACGTCCGACCACGATAAGAGAGGCCCGACAGAAGATATACGGGCGGCGACGTAACAGACTGGTCGGACGAAGTGTCGGTTAGGGGAAAATCTAACGGGCGTAGGATGGCATAAAAGTTATAAGGATTTTGTAAAGATAACGCTAGCCTTTATCGAAGCGTAAACATAAGTTGATGTGGTTACTGTAGCAGAGACATACCAGTCTGTCCGGATCTTATCTCTCCGAGCATCCCGACAGCGGTGACTGATGGCGATGTAACGTGCGCGAAATTTCTGTTGACGGGGTCGCTTTTGTGTGGTGAGTTACTCTTAAGGGACGGAGTTGAGGCCGTCGCTAGACGCGGGCGCTATCCGTAAACACACGGACATAACAGAGATCGGTGAGGTTCTAATTACAGAGGCTCCGATCAACGTATACCTTTCTTCCGGAACTACTGTAGTAGTAACACCCACCCCGCGGCCCGCGAATTAAAGTGCGCCCTGAACTTGAGCGGGAGACTGAATCACTCGACTGCACAGAACCGGAGCGAGGGCGGGTCGGACGCGACCCGGCTGCGGCGGAGCTAGGAGAGGTATCATCTTCCAACACAGGGCTGGACTGCTGATTACCGGAACTGCTCCCGAAACGGAAGGTGTTGCCGTGCATCCAGCCGACCGAATCATCAATCCGCACCACATACCAGGCTCCCTTTCGATCAAGCACCTTGATGCTCGTTCCAACCGCGACCTCTTGTTTGATTTCGCTTGCCTGGGCGGGAGTTTCGCGTAAACTGGCGCGCTCGGAAATAACCGTGGCCGTGCGTCCTTGAGCGTCAGCCAAACCCGCGCAGGCGAGTAGGAACAGGCAGACGAGTGTGAGCTTCGATATTCTAATCGTCATGATCTTTATCCCTCCTGATGCTGAAACATTACCGGCACCTCATGACGGAGATAAGCGGCCGGCAAGCAGCTCGACGAAATCGCGCGGCGTAATTTCAACATCATCCGCAATACGCCGCGTTGTTATTGTCGAGCGTTAAGCTTCGACTCTTGTCCGGCGTGATTTGCAGATACCACATACAGGATGAGCGCCCGACTTTGAATGAGCCGTAGATGTAGTACGGCTTATCGCTGGGAGGTATTTGAACCGAACCGTTGCCTTCAAAATCGGTCGTAAACGTGCCTACGATGTTAGGCTTCAATTTCTCCATGGCTGCCGTATAAGCACGGCCGTTATCAAGCACCCGGTATTCATCAGCCATATAGAATCCGAAGACATCCAAAGCCTTTCCCTCCCGGTCAGTCACCGTAGCCAGAGCGGGCTTAATGTCTTCATTAAAAATGATGAATTGAGTTCTCGCCACCGCCTTAACATCGCCGCCTCGGGTGATGACGCCGGCCTTGACGCGAAGGTCAATGATGGTTGGCGCGGGAGCAGCAATGGACACCGCGACGTCGTAGGTCATATCGTCATAGAGATGAACGTCGCGCCCATCCTGCGTCTTGACGGTTTCGACAAGTTTTCGCGGCGGGCGAGAAGGGGCGGCCGGCTGGGGCGGCGCGGTTGCGGGCCGCCGCCGCGGCGTCTGCGCGCACACTGGTAATACAAGCATCAACCACAACAGGCAGAGCATTGCCTTCTTCATAGCTTTTCTCATTTATTCACCCTCCAACAACCTGTCGGAAAAGAACTAATGCGACGCTGGATGTCAGCCGCCGCGCACAAGCGAGCCGCAGACCAATTGACGATGAGGTTATGCTAGCTCGCGATCTGCTCTCATGACTTGTCGGGCGATCTAAAGCTGATACCACGCCTCCCAAATTTCAATTTTGGATGGCCGTCAGACGCCCGTTTTTGAAATAGTAGAAGCGTAGAGAGCCATAACGTGAACTGCCATACACCCATTGCTCCGCGAATTCTGAGCCGGTGTCGGTGGTGTTAATCTTTTGAGGATCGCCCAAACTCATGCGCACCTGCTGAGCGGTCATTCCAACTTGAACTTTGCCCTGTTCGATCAATGACCATATTTCTTCGCCCCAGGGATACTTAACTCGGGGGTCTTCCGTGAGAAACTTATCGTCAAACTTATGATACGAAAGCTCTAAAGATTCTGCATTTGTTCCGCTCAAGGCGACATCCGTGTATCCCTGCTTACCATCTTCGGTTTGCAGGATGAGCCTGACGGGAGCATTGTTTTCAGTACCGACGACGATGTCCGTGACCTTCACCGGCGAGTACCGCCTGACCTTCACAAAATTCGTCTCACCGGTTGCGTCATCGTAGGTGTAAACCAGCGGGTCAACGATCCATAACGTCTTGCCAAGATACTGCTGCCGAGCGGCATCCAAAACGGCAACCGGCGCTATGCCCTTCACCGTCTTGGAAAATCCGCTTGCCTCATGAACCAGCCTTTCACCCGTGTCTTCGAGGGTGAACTCGATTTGCAATCGCTCGAGCACACTGTATTCGGGTTTAACTTTATTGACGGCGGTGACTTTTGCGATTCGCCCGACGTACTTATCGTAAGGTAGCCCTGAGACAAGCGGACGTTCGTATTTAGCCTTGCCTTTCTTATCCACCGTCACCACGGCAAAACCATCGTAGCCGAATCTTTGAAACTGTCGCGTGCGGGGCATGAAGATAAATCTCTGGTTCAGCCACTGCTCGATGGGCACAGTCGCGAACGGCTCGTTCGTGACCGGCTTTTCTTCCCTTTTCTCCCCGATGGAGCCTTTACGAACGTAAGTGCCGCCTTGCTCCGATTGAGCGAAACTGAAATGCGCGCTTGCCAGCAAGATGAAGGCGAGGGCAAATATTCTTTTGAGTTTGAGCATGAGGAATTCCTTTACCATGTAGTCATCGCGCATTCTATCTGAATAAGCAGTAATGGTGTAAAATAATGATGGTTGAAATATTAACGAGAGGCGCCGTCAAAGGTAATGGCTAAAATAAACAGAGACAAGATTTTGAAGGCAGCCGTCGGCTCGGCGCGGCTTGAGGGATACAAAGGGTCTCTTAAAGCGGCGGCTGCGAAGAGGGTTGGCACGTCATCTGCGAAGACTCAAGCAAAAGTTACCGTTAAGCATTAACGTGGGCTATGACGGATCGATACGACACGACCGGCAATCCGGAAGACGAGTATTATCCCCATACCTCCGTCCTCATCAACCTCGAAGGCATCCGCGACCCCGAAGAACTGCTGGAGCGCGAGACCGAGCTACAACTCGCCGCCTACGAAGAGTTGTTCACCTCGTTCGACGAAAACCTCACGCCCGACCTGCCCTTCTTTTATTATCTCCATCACAAAATGTTTAGCCCCTTGTACGTGTGGGCCGGGCATCCGCGCACGGTAGGCATTTCTAAAGGCGGCGCTCCGTTCTGCCCACCTCAGAATATTGACTGGATGATGAACACGCTTTACTCCGAGTTAGCCTCGGAGCGTTGGCTGGTGGGACTCAATCTGGACTCGTTTATAGAGCGGTCGGCCTATTACATCTGTGAGATCAATGCGGTCCACCCATTCCGCGAGGGGAACGCCCGCGCCATCAGGTTTTACATTGATGTTCTGTCAGCCCTAACACGAGGGGACCTATTCGACTGGACGCAAACGAATGCCGAGGAGTATTTACAAGCATGCGTCGCGGGATTTCGAGGAGACTACAGCCGGATGAAATTAGTTTTGCAGCGGTGCGCAGTTTGAGTGGTTTGAGGTGGTTGCTTGAATGTGGCACATAATCAATTTTCACACCGCCATGCTCTTGATACGAAACGCTAAGGAAATGGGGACAGATATATGCCCTACCTAATAAGCTAAAAGATGTTGGTAATTAGATGCCGGATGTCTCGCACGAACACTTTGATGTTCGGCCAGTTGTCTGTCAGGCCGACAAACGTAGCGATGCCGACCACCCATGTTAATATGTACGTCGCGTACATGTTCCTTGTAGTCAAGTGTTCTGAGAACGAGTCTTTGATGTGCAAGAGCTGCTTGTTGACAACTCCCATGATGAATTCCGTCTGACCTGGCAGCAAGTCGGCCAGACTATCTGCTTCTCGTTTACGTGAACCTCTGGAGATCTCTCTAAGATTTGCCACTTCTTGTAGCTCGTACTTAATCTCATCAGCTACTTCCCTATACTCCATCGAAATTCTATCGAGCAGCATCACCTCTCGCTGGATGACATTGTTCAACTTAAAATACTTGCCTAACCGGAAGCCGTGCTTGAGGCTGCTGAACACCACTTGTCTGAGCGTTTCAGTCTTCCTCTTAGAGTTATTGAGAAACTGTAGGATTGTGACACTCCTGAACAACGATGACAGCATATCTTCCACGGTCGAAGTTATAGCTATTCTCTCATCTTGGTGATACATCTCCATCCGTTCAGTTCCCAATGAATTTATGTACGGCTCCCATAGTGCGATCAACCGGTATGGCGGTTGTCCGGTATTAACTCTACTCTGAGGCGCGATGAAGATGAGTTTCTCATCCATGAACGCATTTCGGAGCAACTCGAAACCTAATGAACGCCACCAGGTGCGTTTCTTTTCCGCCCATGTAGCGAGATCTTCTTCAGGAGCCCCCTTGAGCCCATACACTTCAATCGCCGGGAGAGTTGCTTTTTTGCCTACCGCTTCGTGAGTGAAGTAACCGCTCAAGAATGGACGGAACACGACTTCTACCCGGGAACGCAGTTCATCGAGCCATCCAAGAACCTCCTGTCTCGTGAGATTGCCAGATGATTCCTGGGTATAGTTGCTACCTAAAAGCGTTACCGGAAGGGAACTTTTGAAACGGACCTTAGTGGGATAGCGTTTGCTCTGCACCCGCATTAACTGCTGCGTCGCACGCTCGTTGAGATATACATCCATCGAGACAACTAATGCTGAAGGCAGGATTTTGTGGAGCCAGAAATCAACCCGATTAACTTCTTCCGGAAGTCTTGGCATCTCAGGGTCGGAAAACATCCCTGATCTGGACGGCCCCTGCCTTTTGCGCACGACCGTCCCTATGCTCACGCTCCCGCCACCAAGAATGTCTCCGGCAGATTCTCTAATAAAGTCCTGATAGTAAGAAACATCTCGTAAGTCAGGAAAGAGGCGTTCCAGTCCGCACTGTAATCTTTCGAGTTCATTGACATGGAACAATTCCGTCATTCGAAAGAACAGGTACTGTAGCTCAATGCCTTGGGGAGGTCTGCTGCTTCTGTAATCACGTCTTGCCTGCTGCCTGAGCCTTTTACGGATCCGCCTCAGACGAGTTGAGTTGGGCAGGCACGGCCAGCGGGCTGCAAGGTTGAGCCATGCGTCGCCTAACTTGAATTGCACTCTTTCCGGGAGTCTGAACTTCATGGCTATATGCAGTAACGCATCGATATCCGCAAAATAGGGCTGGACTCTATTTACACATCATTCGGAATGATACCGAGGTTATGAGGCGCTTCATATCAAACTTCGAACATTACCGCGTCTCTTAATAGAAACCGAGTTCGCGTAAGCATAACTAACAAATGTTCGCCTGATTCAGGGCTGTTTAGATCAACGTAACCCGGATTCCTCTTTCTACTTCCCTCCTCTCTCGTTGCCGGCGGAGAGCAAAGAGGTCGCTTTCTCGCGCACGCGACCAGCGTCCTCAGGTAGCAGGAATCCCCCCGCCTCCGTGCTCATCTCGGACAGCGTGACATCAATCGCTTGCCCCCTGGTTTCAAGCATGGCGATACAAGCCCCGGCCATGTCTGCGATCTCCTCCTGTGAGAGCAAGTGCGGCGGAGACGGGATAAAGTCATTGCGGCCTACCTCGGCGTGAGCGCTTCCCCTGCGGTCAGCTCCGGTGATGACTCCATACTTCTTCAGGATGTTGTAAGCCTCGTGTTGAGCGACGCGCGCGGCCTTTGGCAGTCCACGATTCTCCAACCACTCGCGCGTGCGTTCGTGTTCACGCGCAGCCGCTTGTCTGGCCGCGGCGTGTAGTGCAGGCTCCAACTCTGCTTTCAACCGCGTGATCACATCTTCCAGCGCAACCCGGGCCGGAGGTATGGTTGGTGCAGCATCCGAGTTTGGATTCAAGCGCAGCCGGGATGCAGTGCCTGTGGTGGGTGTAGAGGATATTTTATCCAGACCTGTCTGGTTGTCCGCGCGGGGTTTTGGCGCGCGGGGATTTATATCTGTTTCTAAAATATCTAGATCAGCGAAGCTGTCTTTAAAAGGCACTTCATCTGCTGAAGTATGAGACGCGCCGGATGAAGCTTGAACAAGGCGCAAATTTTTTTGACACTTTTCAGCTTTGTAAGCGATGGATGAGACGGCCCGGTTGAGAAAGATTCTGATCCCGACTCCGTTACGGCCAGCGAAGTAACCAATAATTCCTTCCTTGTGCATCCAGCCGAGAGCTTTGCGAGCGGTCGCCGAGGCCACTCCCGTCAATTCCACGAGTTGCTCCCACGCGGTCTGCCACCCGCCTTCCCTTTCGCAGCCGGCGAAACGGAGAACGCCGTCGCGCTCCCACAGTCCCGCCGGAGCGTTGATGAGCGAAAGATAAATTTTACTCATCTGCGAAGTCACGCGGCTGGCGCTCTCTGAGACGAGCGCGCCGATCACTTCACAATCGATCTGGCGGAAATTAGTGCGGTACTCGCCGGAACTGAGTTGTGTGCGCCGGACAAAGCGCGGCGCTCGCGCGGCTGATCCTACTGCTGACATATCGCCCTCACATTCGGCTGAAAATGGCTTGACAGGGCGTAACAGTCGGATAAACTGTAGACGGTTTTTGAGTACACAAATACCGCCTCGCCATCAAGCGAGTTTTACTGAATTGACCTGGAGCGTTCGGTCGCCAAACTTACGCGCTTCAGGTCAATCTATTTATTTGTGGGCTCTGTTCTTGCCCCCTCTAACTGATCTAGCTATCTAACACGCGCCCGCCCTTCTGACAATCCACAGTATTTTCCACCACCGTCAGATAGACCCCCCTAAATATAACCGGGGTATATTCCACCGGGGTAAAATCTCCTCCGGTCAGCGCGGGAATTAATGGAAAGCGATGTAAAAGTTGTTGACGGGAAGTAAAAGGATCGGTAAAGTTGGCCGGCATGCATGGAGGTTCAAGACTCGATGGATAACGAGAAAAAGGCTAGACAGTGGATGACGACGACCGAGGCGACGGGTTATCTGGGCGTCTCCTCGAAGACGATGGCACGACTCATCCGCGAGGGCGTCGTGAAAACTCATGACCATCCACTGGATCGTCGCAAAAAACTGGTGCGATTTGCTGACATCACCCGCTTGAAGGAGGCGGCAGATCGTGCGGCGGCGTAGTTCTCCAGGAATGAATGGGGCGGCCTGAGATGAAGAAAACAAATATCATCGCCATTGCCAATCAGAAAGGCGGAGTAGGAAAAACCACTACGGCGGTCAATCTGGCCGCCGGTCTGGCCGTCGCGGGCTACGAGGTCGCGCTGGTGGATTGCGATCCTCAGGCGCACGCCTCTACTTTCGTCTACGACCGTGAGAAGCTGGATGTCGCCCTCACGGATGTTATCTGCACTCGTTGGGACCATTCGCAGCCCGGCCGGCCGACCCGAATGAATTTCGAGCCAATCCAGAGTGCCGTCTATCAAACGTCTTTTGAGCGGCTGGATGTGATCCCTTCCAATCTCGGCTTGGCGGCCTTCGACCGGGATACTGCCCAGGCCATCGACCGGTTGGAAGAGGCGTTGCGTGAAATCTCCGAGCATTATGATTTCCTGATATTAGATTGCCCGCCGAATTTGGGTCTCCTTTTTACAGCCTCTCTAAAAGCCGCCGAGCACGTAATCGTTCCTATCGCAGCTCAGTACCTGCCGCTTGAAGGGGTCGGAGATCTCCTTTTAAGTCTGGATGAGATGATCAACCGGCGAAAACTGAATATTTTGGGTGCTTTAATCACCCTCTTCGATGCGCGAACGAGCCTTTCCAAAAATGCTGTGGAGGCCGTGCGGTCTGATCCCACACTCGGCCCCAAGATTTTTGAAACCGTGATCAGTGTTAATACGAAGCTGGCCGAAGCGCCTGCTTACCATGTGCCGATTTACTCATATCAACCTCAGACCGCCGGCTCGGCGCGGGCCATCCAGCAATTCGATGAGCTGGCAGCTGAAGTCTTAGTGCGCCTCAAGTTGTCCGCTCAAAAGAAGGAGGACGGCAAGCGGGCGATGCACATCGCCAAGTAAGCCTGTAGATAATGACGAAGCAGACGAAAACACAGGATGAACCTCGCAAGCCTGGACCTAAGTTCGGTCGCTCCGTGCTCCCCGATAATTTCCAGATCCGCCGTTCTCCTTCTCCGATGGCCGAACTGCTCGAAGACGCCGAGCGAGGAAGTTTGGAGGATTCAGGGCACACCCCGGTAAAATCTACCCCGGTAAAATCTACCCCGGTAAGAAGTCCTGCGGTCGCCGCGCCTCAAGAGGAAAACTCTTTGCCGGAGATTTCCGTTTTTCTGGATGTCATCCTGCCGCGATTTCCTCCCGCCCGCCAGGCAATCATGCTGCGTTTATATCGTTGGTGTGAGGGGTTGGACCGAGAACTGGTGGTCAGCACTCCACGCCTGGCAGCTAAGACAAATATGGACGAAAAGTCCTGTCGGGCTCATCTGCATGCACTGATAGCCGATGGTTACATCCTGAGAATCATGGAAGGCGAGCATCATGCGCGGTTCGGCGGGCATGATCGGACCGCCCGGGGATTGATATTACGGCTCTCAGCATCGGCTTTAGCTGATCTCGTATCATAATATTAACCCCGGCAATTTCTACCCCGGTAGAATCCACCCCGGTAGAATATCCCGTGGTTGGACGATCTCACGAGTCTCAATCCATCTTCAACTAAATCCTGTGTACAAGGGTAATGAAGTTAAAGGACTATCCTGTCCACATGATATGTGGAGATCGCTATCAGAGGTTTCATACCGAATGGATCGCAAGGGAGGGTTGCTTAAAGCTCTAACTTCTTGAGTTCCGGACGAGTACGCTGTATACGCTTCCCGATTTGGGACAGAACTGAACCCAACAAATCTAACACCGGCATCAATTTATCCAGATCTTCCTGGGTTAAATCCTCTGGCGCTACTTCCCGAATTGTCTTTCCTATCCGCCTCAGTTCCTCGTAAAACAGGTGTGTCGAATCGAGCGGATCAATCTCCAGCAATTCGTCAGCCTTCACAACTGCCAGGGCTTCTGTGCTGGCCGCGGACTGCTCTGGAGTTTCGCCCAAAAACTCTTTAACCCGGGCTCTCAATCCTGCACCGGATGCTTGGACTAATAGATGCACTTCCAGTAGCTTTCGCCGTTGTTTACGGGCCTCGGCGTCCGTAGAGCCGATCCTTTTACCATTCAGCCGTGCAAGCTGATGAGCCTCGAAGAGGTTAACCTCGCCCCGTTCCAACGCCTCGCGCACATCTCGCGGGAAGTCCAGAATCGGCAAGTACTGGCCGACAAAACTCCGCACCGATATTGATGTTTCACGAGAGAGGATGGAGCGAAGCTGAGCGTCGACGCGAAGCAGGTCTTCACGCGGAAATCTGCCGGGCCGCCCCCGCTTACTATCCGTCGATGGTCGCGCGTAGAGCGAGCGCACAGCCTGTAGCATGGCTCGTAAAGCCTTGTTTGAAGTAGGGATTGTCTCGGGCAGGGAAGTGCGCAGTGAGTTGAGCACGCTTTCGACCGCGCGCCCGGAGGCGAGCGGGTCTGGCGTGCGGGCGCGGCGTCTGGTGGCTCGCATAGATCGACAGTCTTATTCTATCAGCTAACAGAAGTGGCTTGATTCGTGAAACATTAGTCGAAACATTTATGTACCATAGGATGGATAATAATAGCTAGATATTCATATCGAGGTTACCAGACTTGATAAGAACTGTAACCTTAAGATTTATGCTATGATGCGCCTCTATGAGCACCGAAGAGGCAGAACAGAGGCAGGACGGGGTGGCTCAAGCCTTAATCCCAGCAGGACAGACCGTAGATCTGGCGTTGCTCAATGCCATACATCTGTGGGCTGCGGCCACGACGGACGCGGAGAGTGCCTGCTGTCAGGACCTCCTCAGGAGCAAGCGACAGGCCGTTTCATCGTTTTTCGCCCACTGTGGCAAGCACCCGGGCGTAGTGACCGCGCTCGACGTGAAGAACTGGCGCGACGCTCTGGAAGGGAAGGGCTTCAAACCCGCGACCGTCTACGCCCGCATCTCTCGCCTCTCATCTTTTTATGCCTGGGTGATGCGCGACCCTAGCCTTGGCAAATTCATCACCAGCAACCCGGCTCACAATGCCCGACCCAAGTGTCCGAAGCCTTACCAGACCGAAAGCTCGAAGGCGCTCGACGACGAGCAGATCAGCCGGCTGATGCGCGTCGTGATGGAAAAAGCTGCGACAGGAGATGTGGTCGCAAAAAGGGACTACGCGCTGCTGCTGATGTTCATCACAACTGGCATGCGTCGGCAGGAGGTCATTAGCTTGCGCGGCTCTGACATAGAATTGAGGAAAGATGATTTCGTCATGCGGTGCCGGGTTAAAGGTGGAGATTATGTTGGCCGCGCGGTCAATGAACATCTGGTGCGAGAAGTGATGCTGGACTATCTCGCCTCATGTAATCGGATGAACGCTCTTGGAAGCGACCGCCCGCTCTGGACACGGCACGATAGGGCAGGTCGTGCGGGCGCGCCGCTCTCGTCCCACTCCTTCTCGAAAAACCTGAAGGGCTACGCGCGCGCCGCCGGGATCGAGAAGATTCATATTCACCAGACCCGCCACACGTTCGCCCGAATAATCTCCGAAGAGACCGGCAGCATCGTCGAGACTCAGGATGCGCTGGGGCACAAAAACCTGGCAACGACTCGCGTATACATCGGTAGGATCGCAGTGAAGCGTGACAAGCACAGCCGCCAGATTACGGCCAAGCTGAACCTGCAAAGTTAATCACTCGGAAGGTTGGACTGTTAACAGTAGAGTAAAATGTAGAGGCTTTATGGTTGATGATCGTAACCTAATTTAGTTTTGGGTCTTTGGAATAAGCTTATGATTACAACACCAATCTCAAATCTACATGGTAGACGAGTGCAGCTTGCTGGCAGTGCCAGTAAAAAAACAAATGCACAACTTGTTCAGTATGCTCATGAACTAGTTTCCCTTATCACTCGAGGAATTCTGGGTGAAGGAGGCGGGCTAGTACTTAACGTCGGAAAGGAGCCACGCCCACCCGGTGCATTACCAAGTGCGCCAAGTCTGCTTTTCGACTGGACGGCTTTGGAAGTAGCAGCGAATTGCCTAGGCAGCGGGAGTTGTAGTTGGCCGACAGTCTTAGGTCCGCCAATAATGGTTGTCACTTCGCAAAAAGCCGTAGCAGAGATTCCGTCGGAACGGCTACCTCTGTGGCGCGAGCTGATAGACGGAGGTTTTGTCAATATTGAATATATCCAACCGGGCGCGCGTTCAGCCGCTATGATGCGTGATCGCCAAGCTCAATTAAGTGACATTCTGTTGATACTAGGAGGGGGCACGGGTGTTGAGCATTCTGCTCGGCTTTATTTAGATCGCCGGCATCCTGTCATACCTTTGGATTTGCCATTAGGGGCAAGTCGCGAAGACGGAACGGGTGGTGCTACAAGGCTTTTTGCAGAGGCTCTAAATGATGTTGATAAATTCTTTGCTTTGCAGTCAGCCTTTTCTAGTACTGCTGGTGCACGTCTGGCAGGAATCTCGGCAAGGGGTGGAGCTGAAGATGTCAATATAGTGGCTAATAGAGTTATCGATCTACTGAAATCACTCTCACCGCCCACGGCCTTTTATACAAGACTCCTTAATCCTACCGTCACTCAGTTCGCGCATGTTGAGGAGTTTTTTAGAGAGGTAGTAGATCAAGTAGTAGCGGAAGCTGGTTTCAGGCGAATTGAAGTTGGCACTGACTTTACAAAAGAGCCTTTTATCAACGTTGCCATCTTTGAGAATTTGCACTTTGCGTCGGTCGCTGTCATAGACCTAACTGGAGAAAGACCAAACTGCTTTATTGAATTAGGATATGCGCTGGGGCGGGGTATAAAGGTGATTATGACTGCGGAAGAAGGCACTAGTCTGCCTTTTGATCCACAGGCAATCCCATGTTTTTTTTGGAAACATGGAGAACCAAATGCAGAACGTCAAAATGGACTGAAAGCCTTCTGGCAAAAATATATCGACCGCCGTCCATTAGTGAGTTAATGGCATTGGGTTAGAGGAAGGAATGTAAAATGAAAGAAGTGTATATCTCAGTGGATATTGAAGCCGCTGGCCCAATACCCGGCACTTACAGCTTGTTATCAATCGGAGCCTGTGTAGTTGGTAGGGCTGAAGAGAAGTTCTATGTTGAACTTCAACCTATAAATGATGCCTTTATCAAGGCAGCTCTCGACGTGGCCGGCAAGTCATTAGATGAATTTTTCATCTCGGGCGAGCCGCCGCAGAGTGCTATGAGTACCTTCCAAGATTGGATTCAGAAAGTTACTGGTGATGGAACACCTGTATTCGTTGGCTTTAATGCTAGCTTCGACTGGTCGTTCATTAACTGGTATTTTCACACCTACCTCGATGTAAATCCTTTTGGTATTGGCGGCGTAGATATCAAATCGTTTTACATGGGAATGTCCGGATGCTCTTGGAAAGATACTCGTTCAAGTCATATCCCTAATAAATTTAAAGGAAGCTCGCCTCACACCCATAATGCGCTGGACGACGCGGTTGAGCAGGGTGAAATGTTCAATTTGATGCTTAGTGCTTTATCGAAAAGTAAGCGGATATAGAGACTCATTCTATGCAAATATCTGCTCATCATTATCCAGCCAGCAAAAGCCCCAATCTTCAGGCGATGTGCCCCTAGTTCTAATCGGACGAAATAAGTTTAAGTAATCTTTTTCCAGTGTAGCGTATCGCCACATGACAAGATCAACAACCGCGACTTTGTCTCCTATAAACTCCGCAATATCTACACACATAGCTTGAGGCGTATTATAGCTAGCAGCTTTAGCGATCCTGTTTAAATGCCGATCAGGCTTAGCCGTAGGGAGTCCGAGGTTTTTGGCGAAGTGGTAAGAAGTTGCAGGTCCCATATAAGGAAACTGGGTAATATAACCTATTCCTTCTTCCCACACGCGCCGTTTAACACACTCGAACCCTGTTTCAACGAGTTGCGCGGCAACCTTAATAATCGCGTCTATCTTCTTCTGATTATTGAAAGAAGCAAGAGCCGCTTCACGGCATTCGTCCTGATGATTAACTATTTGTCCTGCAGATCTCCATTCAAGAAAGGCAACGGAGATAGCGGGAAACTTTTTTCTGATAACAGACTCACGCATGCCACTTGAGAGAACTACCCAAGCGGCCTCGCGAAGAAAATAGGATTCGGTTACGAAGTCAAAGGATAATGTATCTTGCCAATCAATCTCATGTGCATATCCACTTTCAATCACTCTTTCTTTAGCTGACATGTATGCCCGCGCTAGATCCCATATCAATGTTTCAGGCCTTACATTCTTATTCAAGTTAGTTGCTCCTACTTAACTTTACAGGGACTAGAGTAGAGAACCGGAGGTTGATTGAATGTCAATTTGCACCAAGAATGTCCTTCCACGCCTGCACGTTTCTGGCATTATCGGCACCCTGCATTCGACGACTAATCAAGCTGAGGGTATCAGAAACTACCCGTCGATTCAGACTCCTTTCAGCGCCAAGATAGCTATCTACATGCTCAGACTGGCCAGTGATATCAGGTAACGGTTTCAATAAGGCAGCAGGAGCTTCTCGAAAGAAATGAGTCAGAAGCGCCTTTGGGGTTTTGACACCCTCATAGCTTTGAAAAATATGCACTGCCAAAGCCTCAACATGATATCCAGTAAGCCTGCGATTCTCAGGTAATGACGAGATGATTGATTTAACCAGCTTAATTGTAGGTACTACCTTATTGCCATTAGCCTTATTTATCTCCGTCAATTGGCTGGTGAATTTTCTTGGTCTGATGAAAGACCACTCTTTGCCGGTGATGTCGGCGATGCGGTAGCCGGTCTTATATTTGATTGCAGGAAGTAGTTGGATTTCAGCATCATCAAATTTGAGGGTGACAGCGAGGACGCCTTGCTTCATCTCGGTCTTGGGATAGCGTTCCTTGAGTTTTCGGAAGAAGTAGTCTTTCACTTCATCGGGAGACATAGTCTTCAGTTCAGACTTATCTAGTAGAACGAGCGCGTCAATGTCGCTTAGCCCGTCAACATATGTGTGCTTGGCTACAGAACCACCATACATAAGTGACACGGTGTCGTCGATATCCTCGCTCAGGACTCTTTTGATCTCTTTGAGGTGCTCTCGAATAGCATCATGATTACGGGCATTATATCCCGCTTGCAAATCGCCGATGCACTCATTGATTACAGTTTCAAAGCCAACGTCCTGAGTTGCATCTTCTGAGGCACGCAGCTTTTGCAGTAACTGTTTGCGGTCTATATCCGAAAAAGCGCCGCCGCCTCCTGAGCCACCCATTATTTAGCTCCTCCTAAGTGTGTTAGGAATGTTTCGTATGATCTCTTGAGCAGATCTTTATGAAATTCAAACTTTTTGAAGTCGCCTTTGGGTAAGAAGTCAAGCATCTGATATTTCATCCTTTGGAGATAATAAACGTTCTCTCTCAAAGCGCGCGCTGTTACCAAGCTATCACGCTCATGGATGCCAAAGGCAAGCACCCCATGGTTATGATAATAAACAGCCTGGCCTGCTGAATAGCTATACCGAAGCCAAGTAAGGCCATCAAATATCTCAGCGCCGGCAAGAAAATATAGGCAGGATGATAAGGGGTCAAGACTGCCAAACACATGAATAGGGACGTTGATTCCAACTCGATCTAATGCCTGACGTAACATTGCAATATTAAGCATCCGACTAAGAACAGAATCTCCAAGCTCCTTCTCAGTGAATCCAACAATATCGAACTGACCAATTTCACTTACGTGCGGGAGGATCGATGATATGTTGATGTATTTACCGCCTGAACCTTTTTTATCCGGCTTGATAATAAAATCGTGCATCTGATTTGGATAACCTGCGAAAAGCTTACGAGCGGCATCCATCTGTCTCGGGACTGGTAGACCACGGTTGTCAAAACTTATGATCACGGCTGGATATTGGGGCGGCCATTTATCCAAAACTGTCTTTAATTTCTCTTTGCTCCAGTTGGCATCCACCGGAGTAGGGTGTCTAAAGACGGCAGAGAAGTCATGAGCATCGGCTACCTCATAGCCACCACTATCGATAAAAACGACTTTTGATATGTTCTTAATTTTATTTATAGGAGGTATATGTTTATGAAAAAGATCGTACGCACTGACTAGCATGGATTCAGTAAGAACTTCGGACGTAACGTCCATAAAGTCTGTGACTTCTGATATCTGTCTGCCATTACTTTTTTTGAAGAGAAAACCTTTGCTTGAAAAAGATGGGACAAGTAGTGGCGTGTCGATAGTAAAACCAGAGCGGTGAGTAAGCGTGGTTTTTCTAGCCAGCATTAATAAGGACCTCCATATCTATGCATGAAGCGCATTGGTGACATGGCTCCGGGCCACCAATCTCACAACTGTAAGTCAACCCAAGAGGCACTTCATTCATGCGGCAATATTCCACAATCTCTCCTTTAGTCCAATTAATGAATGGAGCATTGACGAGCACGCGACCATCAGTATATATGTCGAAAGAGGATTGCATTTGGCGGATAAAATACTCCGAGCAGTCCCTATATGAAGTGCTGGAATGCACCCCAATTGCAATGATACCCTTGTCGAAATCTGATGCCATTAATGCCGAATGAAGGAGAAAGGCATTACGACCGTTGATGTAGCCCGAAGGCCAAGGACCGAGTCCAGAGACATTTATTATTCTTAAGGGTGTTTTATAGTACTCGCAAACAGTGATTGCTGATGCCCGTTCATTATTGGCTGCTGACTGGCCATAATCAATGAATAATGCTGAAACGGATTCAAGCAGGTTACGGTAAAAGACCAAACAAGCTGTTGAATCTATTCCCCCGCTAAGAAGAATTAAACCCTCTCCACTTGGCTTTATCTTATCGCCATACATACCGGTTCAATTGGAAGTTCTAAGCAGTCGGTGTAAGTGAGTTTGAATTGAACGCGTCCATTGGCACTTGCCATTCGAAACGCCTAACGAACTGATTAATTGATGCACGCCGGTTCTGTGTCATGATTGTCTACCGTCTGCTGATATTGTGCAATGCCCTATATTAGAATATTGACCGACATAAAATGTCATGAGTTACCCACATTGCGACCTAGAAAGTATTTTGAAATTTTATTCTGACAGGTTCAATTCAGTTATCAGTATTACAATTTCTTAATATAGGCCTGAGAAATGGTCTGGGGTCGATTTGCGGCAGCGGGTGAAACCAAATCAGATACTGCTTGATGTTCGATAACAAATCTTTCTAATATTCCATCACAACTGCGCGCGATCTCACGTTGCACGCTATGCCTTTTTCCTGCGACGCTGCTCAGCTTTTGCGTCCCGCCAAGCCGCCCTCTTCCCGCACGCCGGGCAATAATTCCTCTGGCTAACCTTAGTCTGTCGTCGCGTTGGTGCGTAATGCTCACCGCAACCGGAGCAGAAGCCGAGGCCTTCCGTGCGTCCGATAGCAAGCATTACTTGAATAGCCAGCATCCCGAACAGAGTATTGTCGAAACTAACGAAGCGTTGCTCTCCGTCCAACGGGAGAGTAGGCCGCACGTCACCTAGAGTCGCCCATCGCTCCACCATCACCCTGACAGCCGTACGGTCCTCGGCGACCGTACGGCCAAAGAAAGGTTCGAAGAGGGCTGCCTTATTCCGAGGATAGATTCCCGGCCCCGGGTCTAAAAGAATTTTCCAGTCTTCGGCCGCCCCAGTCTTGCCCTGTTCGAGCTGAGAGGCAACCTTCAGCAGAGCCCGCATCTGCTTGGCGTAGAAATACCAATAGATGATCGGCTCCATAAAATTTTCAAGGTCAGCATAGGGGAGAGGTTCACACCATCGGCCGAAAAGCGTGATCACCTTGCGACGATTATGCGTACAGGGTAACCCATGCTGACAAATCTCCAAGACGCCCCATTTCCGGGCGAAAGCAAGGATAGTTTCCGGCCGAGCGTCGGCCAAACGCATAAATTCCATCAAGAGGCCAAGCCCGTCCGCCTTAGGTCGGGGCGGATTACGTATCAAAGCCTTGTCCCAATTCCAAACCAACAGCCCGCAGTCTATGTCTATGACAGCTGGCACTCGATGCTGGCGACCCTGATAGGGTCGATCAAAGGTGCCAGCCTCGCTGATCAAGCCGGCTAGCTCGCATTGCACTATGAAGTCATCATAATCGTCAGATGTCATACTTAGGTCATACTAAGCCAGGTCACTTCCGCAAACAAAATCGCTACTATTTCCAAAGTTCACCAGAGTTTCCAGCACGAAACTACACCGGGGACTCGTCTGGTTAAACCTCGAATATAAAAGGATTTCGTAGATGGAAAAGATAGATCTATCCCAGCCATTCAAGAAGCTGATTACCGAAGCGCAAAGAGAGAATAAAAAATTACGCTTAGAAGAGTCACTTAGTAAGATTAATGCCCCGCTTGAAGGTTACGCAGCGAGCTTTGGCCTGACCGTAGAAACGTTAAGCCTGTTACACATCAGCACTGAGAATTGCGCCATCCATCCCGATCTTAAAGGACACGTAAGTAGTCTAGAGCATACGGATGCATATAAGGGTCAACACCTGTCACGCATTAAAAATCTTATTGAGGCACTAATGAATCCCGAAACAGTGGATGGCCAGGAGACATCGGAGCAGTTATCAATCGAACGACATCTGCCCGAGCCATTGCGGCCCGTCTGGAGCCTATTGCCGAGAAAACATCACCTTTTACCGAATTGCCATAATGATAGGGATGCTTACCAACGTTTTCGATTAACGATAGCATTGTCCTCAAACGGAATACGCCTTGCTTGCGCCCTAATCGAAGTATGCCGAGAGCATAACGGCTGTGATGTCAAAGCAGTTTTGGAGGAATATGACAGCGAGGTAATTAATATTATCAGGCGTAACAACCATCCCTCCAAGTGGTTTTGTTTGAGAGGCACATTTGCAGAGTTCAGGCAGCGCGTCAGAGAATATCTAGCCTATACAGTCACGGTTCCAACGCCGGTGACCCTAACGATGAGCCAGCTCCCCAACCCTCTCCGTGGGCAACTATTAATATATCGAGAAAGAGCACGGTTCGGGTTCAAAACAGACATTGATATTAAAATTAATGCACGCAGGAAATATAAATTGGACTTGAGTCCACAATCAGAAGAAACAATCGCTTCGTACGAGAGTCATCTTTGTTTAGGACTTGGTTATATACCCCGTGAGCTATACGGTGCGACTTTGGATATCAGGGATTTATTAAAGTTGACGGCCCGTGAGGTAGAAGTTGATGAAGTGCTGGTGACGGAGATGTATAATCCGTTGGTGGAATATTACCGCAAGATGGAACAGGCAAAGGATTGTGATAGAAAAGAGGCAGGTTTTGATAGCGCTGCCTTCGGCATATTCGTTAATGCGCTTGCCGCTATTGGTGCTTTTAATGGCTGCTTGCATTTGCGGAAGCTATTCCTGAAAGAGTATCAGTCAGTCCTGGATACCGAATCCAAAGAGCGCCACAAGCGGTTGAAAAAACAGACGTTTGGTCGGCCGTGGCTCAACGAGCAGATCCAAGGACTCAGAAGCAGATTTAAACGTATCGCTACTGAGGGCACTTTTAAGAATGAAATGGGAGGGACTTTACGTAAGGCTAGCCAGTATAACCTCAATCTCTGCCTATTTTATGTCACTCTGGTTACTTTGAGATATCTGGGCGTGCGACAGCAGTGCATCCGAGACTGTCAGGTAGGTAAGAATATTATTTTCAGCGCGCCGATGACTGTGACCTTTCAATGGATGGAGAAGCAGATGAAGAATGGGAAGGGACTGCGCCACGAATTAAACATGAAGGAACATTCTGAAGTACAAGAAATATTGATCGAAGCGGTACACATTTATTATTTGAGAATTTACCCTTACCTTAGCGGGGCAACTGGCACTGACCAACCAGCCACTTTACAAGCTGCCCGGCGACAAGTAGTGGCCGAGCAATTCTTTCTGAAATGCGGAGTTTCCGGCATTTGTACGCCTTTCACTAACGAGGGCGATTTTTACGAATGGTTCAGGAAAAAAACCCTAACTTATATAGATTTTGGGGACCGACTCGGCGAACAAACATTCTGGCTGAATCCACATTTTCTCCGTGCTATGTTTGGCGATTGGTTACGGTTCGACCTTAGATACTCGAGTGAGCAAACCGCGCAAATGGCTGGCGACACGGAAGAAACGTTCGAAACGGACTACATAACTCATCCGACAATTTACGACGCGACAGAAGCTTGGACAGAGAAGAGTGAAGAGATCAGAGCTAAGAGAAAAAGAAAGAGAGCATCTGGCGACAAAGACAAATAAAATCTAGTCCTTAAGTTCAGCTTTATCCATTGCAGGAATGGGATACCACAGTTATCATAAAACTAGGGTGTTAAAAAACTCTAACGGTGCCTTCTTCTGTTTAATGAGAAATCTTGCTCGATTTCCTCTCATCTAACCCTTTAATTGAACTCTTAAAGAAATATGCCTATTCCTTATAGGATCGTGATTTCCAAAAGAACTATCTACAAGTCGTTTTATCAGAAAGATTAGCTAAATAATTATTTATTAGGTAAAAGCCATGTTAGTTATATAGTATTTGGAAAAGAGAATTAGTATTCCTAATCATTTCAACATTTAGCTTTATGGCTTGCTCATCCAAACGCTGAAAATCTTCTGTCCGACTTCTAAGTTTCCAAAAAGATAAGTTCAAGAATCTAGGGAATTTATGAGTTTTGCTGAATTACATGGGGACACGGGGATGAGCTTCCTAACTTCTTTGCTTCTCATCGGTTACAGAAAATTCAACCGCGCTTCTGTAATGTGAACGTCCCCACTTAAGTCCTACAGTCCCCATTCCAAAGACAACTTTAATGCAAAAACGTCCAACGGCAAATTCAGGGAAGATGAATTTGCTAAACGTTATTCCCAATACCTAAGGGATTTGATATCTGATTGTCTTGCTAGGAGAGTTACGCGCGAGAATATTATGTGGGGTGATCTAATCTTCCGGAAGAATAGCGGACCATTTAACACAAACGATGCGATGCTTCACCCCCTCGATGCTGACCTTCTTGGTGTGCCGGCCTTTCTCCGTTGCATATAACACTCCGGCCTCGGCCAGCTTGTTCATGACGGCGGTTGGATTCCACTTTCGCATCATGAAAACTGCATCGACCGTGCTTCTCAAAAACCCGACGTACTGCTGACTCTTTGAAGTGCCCTGGAGCTTGATACGGCTCGACGGATCGTATCTTCCATCCCCGGCGAAATGAGTGATCTGCGAGACATAATGATCGGCTAGAGCACGCAGAGCTAGGAGTATCATGTTCTGATTTCTTTGCTGCTCGTCGATATGCAAAGCCAACCACGCTCCCACCACATCAGCCTTAAAAGGCAAGCCCAATAGTGGACACGCCAGCTCGGCCGCGAGCTGGATGGCCGCGATGTAGCCTCCCACACGTCCTACCAAGTCCGAAGAGCTATTCCTTAACAACTCCTGACGGATCTCTGTATAGCGCCTGTACCAGCGCTCCGTATCAGTCATGGTCCAGCCGTTAAGGTGGCGGATGTAGGCTTCGCCGGCGTGTCCATGATGATGAGCCACAGTCCGCTCAACCTCCTGCACCAGAGAAGCCATGCCAGGGCGGAAAGGCGGCACTAACCCGCCAATGGACAGGATGCGCCCGCGCGCTCCCTCATGCGGGCTGGATTCATGTAACGGCTCCTCGGAGGTCGAGAGCGCGACCGTGTTCCATGTCGGCGTCTCGCTGATGCCGCCGCGCCCGCCCTTCGCCCCGCGCCCTTTTCCGCGCCCGTTGGCGATCATGTAGATGACGAGCCTCTTGAGTTCCGCCGGGCAGTGTTGCGCGTCATCGAGAAAGACCGGCAACTCGCTGCACATCGCCGCGACCTGCTCAATGGCCACGCTCGTATTCATCCACTGGAGGATCAAGGAGTCGGGGTCGTGCGGCCTACCGTAAACCGAGGCCGCCAGTTTCAGCGACGTTGATTTACCCGTGCTAGTATTTCCATTGACATCGAGGATGAAATTAGGCAACTGCAACCTGCGCTGGAGAGGAGGCACGAGGGCAGCGAGGACCGCCACCTGGGGGATCAGCAACGTCTCATCGGCAATCGCACGCATGGCTTCCAGCCATTGCCCGAGGGAGCCGCGACGGGAACTATACGCACGAAAGAGCGACGCGTCGCCCGCCCCGGTCGGCGCGAACTCGACCCCGGAAGATATGCCTGGTAAGTAGAAGAGTCCGTCAGCCCGCCCCCTCCCAAACCGCGAGGTAACTTTCTTCCTGGGAATGCTCATTGAGAAAGAGTGCTCAAAGGCGGCGAGGTAGGCGGTAATGAGGCGCGCGTTGATTGAGGTGATGGGCCCGCCCACGCCGGAGAGCGTGGCGATGAGTTGGCGCGCGTCCGCCATCTGTGACCGCAGGATGGGCGTTGAAACAATTCTGCCGAGGTAATTGAAGGAGATGATGACGGAGATCTGCCCGGTGTCGATGTGTTCCTGAATGCCGGTGATGCGAAGCATCGAGTTGCAGACTTTCACCGGCGCGGGTACTTTGCGACCTTCGTCTCTGACAGGTGGGTGAAACCAGATCGACCCATCCTCATGTTTGAGGTAATTAGGAGGCAGCCCCTGCGCAATCGATCCTTCCAGCCAATCACCACCGGGAGTGCCATCCTTTGCCTCGCTATGCCTGGTGGTCACCTTGCGCAATAACGAGTCCAGATATTTCTCACCATCCTTTTTTTGCTCCCACCTGCTGCCGCAACCGTGCGGGTACGCGCGAAAGATGGCTTTGATCTCTTCCTCGCTGAACCCTCTCTCGAACAGCGAGTAAGCAATCCGGAAGTCCTGCCCCGAATCACTACTGCTTGCCGCGCTGTATGTACCTGACCCAGATACACTCCGGCCAGTCAGGATGGCCTCGATCATTTCAGTGTCGAGTCCGCGCTGGCGCAAGTGCTCGACCGAATAAGGGACGCCGATTAGTGTGCTGTCGGCGGGGTCGTTGCCCCCGGATATCAAAGAGCTTGTTCCCGCAATCGCAGGCAAAGCATCTTTAAGCTCCTTGATACTGTAGCGTGTCCAGCTCGAATACTCTTCCGATATCTCACACCGAACAGCGTAAGTCTCTTGAAGGTTCATTGTGCCCGGCAGACTAGCGGTCTGGCTGATACTGGTGATTTTGTCTGCCGAGAGCCGGTCGCATACTGTGTGTGTCAGTTCATTCCACTCTAGCAGTTGATGGTCGCGGAGCGGGGCAGGGAATACATAATAGACTTCGTGACTGAAGCCGGCGCTGACCACCATTGAAGGGCGAAGGGGAAGAGCACGAATGCGTTGCAACACTTCAATAGCACCGCCCGGAGCCTTCCGGTGCTCGATGCTGGTCCAGATACAGCCGACCTGCTGCACGTCCCGATCTTTGCCTGTCCGGCCTTGTCCCGGAATACGGCAGCGGGGTGCCGGGCCGATAGTGATCATCCGAGCTTCGCTGTGGTTAAATACCTCCGCAATAACTTTCTCTTCATTCAGAGGCAAAGACAGATAGGCCGGGGCATGAATGGCCTTCTGCTTTTTTCCGGGAGCGACGTGACGGAATTCGATGAAGCCGCCGCTCACTCCTGCGAAGAGGAAATCGAGGAAGCGTAAGGTGGTAGTGTGGTCAGCAGGAGAGGTAGAACTGTCCTGCCGCGCGTCAGGAGCACTGGGCAGGTTACTCATAGGCGTCGCGGGCTGTTGGTGTTGATTTGAATCATAGAGACAGGGCAATCTCTGACTCAAAACAGCAGTTGATAGTTGAGATTAAATTTATATTACCGAGAGCCAAACAGGCATGTCGCCAGTTGAGGCTCGACTTCTTTCAACACACTCTTCTCGCCCACCTGTGCGACGCCACCTTTCACCACCGATTCCACAATAAGGTAGGCAATCGTGATCACGATCATGCCGAGTTGATACGGGTAAGCGAGCGTAAGCGAGCGTTCCAGTGCCCGAATCGCCGCAAGGTCGCGCTCCGCCATCAGGTCTTCTGCCGCTTGAGCAACCAGCACTCGTGGTTCATCCAATTCGCGCAGGAACTCCTCTACCAAGTCGCTCTCATCCGGATAAGTAGTTTCCTCATCAGGGGGCCGCTGGGCACTCGTCACCATGACATGCACCAGTTTCCTGACCGCCGCCCGGTCGACTTGAATGGCTTGGATGAAGGCCTCGACCATCCCCTCGAAGTTATCCAATTTGCCGTGCCCAACACCCATCGCGATATAAGCCTCGATGAAGCCAGGCTTGATCTCGACCAGGTCTTTGAAGATGTTGATGGCGAGGGTGTCGCGTCCGGTGTTAAGAGCGGTCATGGCGAGGTTGAAGCGTGCGGCGATAGCGAGGTCTTCCTTCATTATCGGACTCTTGGTGGATACATCGAAGCACACTCTTAAACAGCTATGCCGCGGAGGTTGAGTAAAGCTGCTTTACGTCTTCACGGTGCAACACGTACCAGGTATAAATCGCCAGAGAAGTGCCCAACGGGAACACCCACACGTACATAATGGAGAAGGTGATCGCGAGTAGTCTGGCCCAGCGCCGCTTCGTAAACAGCCCATAAGAGGTCAGGAGATGCAGGAGCGGGACAGGCAGGAGACAGAGTTCCCAAGGGACGGACGAGGAACGACCCGGGGACACATCCTTACGCAACTCCAGCACGACCGCCACCATCAATCCGATCAGGATGAGCAGGCCGAGGAGGCCGAAGGCGACGCCTATAGTCTTGTTGTGATCTCGCGGGGTCATCTCTGTATGGCTAAATCCGCCTTAATTGGTTGAGTAAGAATTGGTAGAGAGTGTTTGATAAGTTTCTTATCAATGAGCAGCCAGTTTTCTCCGAAGAATTAAGTGACGGATATTCATCTGCTTTGGTATCTTTAGGTAAGCTCTTTCTTTGACAATCGCCTGTTTAAGCCTATGCGTGACGAGGCTCGACAACCCGAGTAATGAGAGCCGCCGCAGCAGAGATATGGCAAGCACATCCTGCGGCGCAAAATAAAGGCAGAAATAGTTTAGTCATACTTGGACTATTCTGCAACAGCGCGGCGGGGCAGTCTGAGCAATCGGCTGGCGAAAACTACCCATCAGGAGGAAGAATCTGATGGGCAAGAACAAGCCACTCAAGTACCTGCCTAAGAGGATGGGAGTAAAGCTTCGGCAAATTCGACTATCAATGGGCCTTACTCAAGAAGAGATGCTCAAGCTACTCAACCTCCCACCGGTCATTACCCAAAGCACAATCAGCGCTTATGAGCGCAACTCGAAGCTCCCACCCTACTTTGTGCTCTCCCGATACGGGGATATTGCCAACATCTGGATCGATGTGCTCGTGCGCGATTCGTTAGATATGCCGGAGAGGATACCCAGCCCCACTAAGACAAAACATGGGGGGATCGAACAATGCGTTCAAAAACAAGGGGGTCAATAATTGGCTCTTTATTCTTCACCACGCTCGTTACGGCCCGAGGCTTGATGCTCACAACTCAGGCTGAGTTTAGGGCGAAAGTTGTTTCCCCCTAGCCAACGGCCGAGATGGTTTCTATCCCGTTAGCACCAAGGTCAATAACACGCACAATAATGATGCAGATATTGTCAGACCATTGAATGCATACTGGTTTGAACCACTAACCATGCAATAAGCATCCCCGTATTGGCGCACCGCCGAGGAGGTAATTCAAATGGATGAAATCGTAGATACTGAATGTCTTCCGGATCAAGCATCGCTTTTCTCCTCTAACACCGAAGATAACAATACGCCAGGAATAAAACCGCTTGAGGTTTGGCGCATGCTGGATTTAACGCCGGAAAAGGCTCAGGAGGTAATTGCCCGGCGTGGGCAGCAGGAAGCCGTGTGGGAGATCGCTAAAACTGTCCTGTCTCAGAAACTCCTGTTCTTTTACATCATGTACTTTGTGACGTGTTTGATCGTAATGTTTTTCAGAGCATTGGTGAGCAGATACTTGCCAGGCTTTAAGAGCCCGGACGCGTTTATGGTTTTCATTGCTTCTAATTTCATTTATCTCGGATTTCTCATGTTGCTCTCGTTAGCTTACGGGTTATACATGCAATTCGGATGGTGGGTTGCGCTTGTGGCTGTTTTGCTGGTCATAACTTTACCTTCCGTATATCAGTGGATGTTTGTGCCCGGTTCGCTCACGTGGGCGACGATTTTTGTCGTAGCCGTGATTGGAGTTACCTTTATCCTCAAGCGAACGAGATGGGGGAAAGGCTGGACATTCCGCATCGCCGAGGTACGTCAAACTAACATCACAAATAATAAGGACCGAGCGGGCTTTCAGGAGAAGGTTGAAGACTTCTTGCGATCCGCCGACGAAAAAAGTAGCCGGTGGCTGCTGCATCGGAACGTCTTCAAATGGCTGCGTAAGTACGTGGTCAAATCCTCTCTGGACGTTGTGTTCTTGATCCTTACCCGTCCCGAATTAGTAGAACGGAAAAAGGCATTGGAACAGTATGTCAAGCACCATAGATTTAAAGATTCGATGGGACGGCTCGCAACAGTAGTGTTTGCCGTCGGGGCGCTCGCATATCTGATTTTCCCCGACAGTTTATGGGCAGAGGAAGCGGCACTGGCGGTAGGGAACGTCCTCCCTATCTATATTGCGACTATGTTCATGATGAACCTGCTTGACGAGTCTCGCGAGGAAGTATTTGGGGAGCTTGCCGAACTGATAAGAACTGACCTGCCGGCATAGCTTCTAATTTCTTGACGCTTTGTTGTAAGAGAGGCATAAAATACGCGTAGGTCGGCTACCATGGGCTGGTCGAATCTTTAGCAGTTAACGGAGATTATATGAGCACAGATAGGTTTCAATCGCTCACCTGGCAACTGTACACGGATGGTAAGGGGTTCCTGGGGAGCCTTGAACAGCTTGCCGCACACGCAGATCGCATCGACAAGAAGCGGGAAGTCACGTGGGGAGATCACTTATTAACATTTCTCCACTTAGTGAACGTCGGGGTGAAAGGCCGTAAAGGCATAGAAACTTTCAAACAGTGGGCGAACGTCGCGACGATGCTGCCACCGCAGCCGTTAGCCATATCAACTGTCAGTCAGCTTCAGCCGAGCCAGCCCGTCATGCTTGCTCAGGCTTCTTCTGTTCCCAGGCGAGGCAGACGAAGGAACTTAACCAGCCGGTCCAAGTCACGAAGATAATTAACCCCCAATGTCACAGCACCATCGCTCTATTAAAGTCATTAGAAATAATATCCCGGCCGGCAAGCCGGATCGGGATCGGAGGATAGTCTCGCACGAGAACTCAATGGCGAAGGAAGTTAGGAATGTGTCTAACGCTGAATTATAAAGGTTGTGTCCGTTCGGCGCGAAGCCTTAGCAATAGAGTCCACCATCCCTCTAGCTGACTTACAGGTAGCTCAAACACTAATCGTGAAAGTGCGTAGCCGAAGTAATTACCGAAACCTGGCCAGGCGTCTAAGAATCTCTGCAATATAGAACTAAATCTACTGCTCGATTCTCCCGGGTTGCCTTGAACAATGGACAACGCCAGTGCCGCATCCATTAAGTTCGCGATATCATTTTTAAGAGGTAACGCCGTGTCTTCATCATCTACACTGTGTGGCGGCGGTTGAGCACCTTCCTTTTGATTATCGTTAGCCACCTCCAACTTAACAAGCTCGATTACGTGATCTTGATATCGCGTACGAAGCTTCTCATCTCCTGAGTAAAGTACCTGAGTGGCCGCAAAACGTAATGCGTAGCGGGCGGCCGTCCGATTATTTTTATATATTGAGACAGGATCCAACGCACGCAATAATGAGACGCATTGCTCTTGCAGATCAGGATAGACCGGAAGGTCATCAAGTATGGCTAATAGTTGGGCCCAAGGGGCGCTCTGAGAAGAATCCACCACCAACTCACTCAAAGCCTGTTGTGTTAGTTCTTTGAGGTTGTCGGACGAGACTACTTGAATTTCTTCAGCACTAAGAACTTGTCCGAGTACCGCAGCACGATCCTCTCCGAAGATCGAGTCTAAACTATTCGAGGCGCGCGTAATGTCGCCAATCAGCTGTAAGTTAGGGTATTTAATACCGCTCTCATGGGCCTCCAAAGTATGCTTGAGAGTTAATTCTATCCCGCCTGATCCTTCAAGAGCATCTTTCTCAACACCAGCGAACAACGCTGCGGCTCCATGCGTCAGAAACTTAACTCTTGAGAGGCGGCGCGGGTGAGCACAATCATTCCAGAATGCGTTATTTTTCTGTAAGACTTCACCGCCGAGTTGCCTATTACGACCTTCAAACATTGATGTTATGCCAGTAGCAGTCGCGCCGGTGCGATGAAACATGTGGTGCAAACGGCAGGCGTGCGCCCATATCATTGCCAGCTTGATCGGAGGCGGCCATGCCTCAACATCTGGCATTAATTCAAATTCATCCTTGACGAAATCAAGTAACGCGCTGAAAGCTGAAAAGTGTTGCGCGCCCTCTTCCTCGTAAAGGCTGATTAAAATATCGCGGGTGACCTGCAACGCCCCATCATCTCGCGGTATTATGCGCATTGCCAGATTAGCAAGATGGAGCCTCGGTAAAGGTGAGATCCAACGTGACGCACAGGTTTTTATAATTGATATAGCATCATCAGAAGGCAGCTCGCCAATCCTATCGAGGATGCTCTGTGGCATTACGACTGGCAGATATGCAGCTCGTTCGAGAACAGCCAACAAGTCCTCATCCGCCAGAAGCGATGTGATCGCTTTCTGCCAGAGGTCTCTAAAAGTCTTGCCTTCAAGTGAAGCGCTCAGCCGGTAGTGCCGCAGCAATCCGGCTGGGGTTGAAGGTATCAATTCGGACCAGAGAAAAGACCTCTTGTGTAGAATTCTCCGCTCCAGTTCTTGGTAGTAATTCTCAGCAGACTCGTGCAGCCAAGTGCGCGCACTATCCATGCGTTCCCTCACATCTTCTATTTGAACAATCCGGTCTATTTCATGCTCAAAATCACTTTGGGCTAAATCAAACACGTGCCTATGGCGTTGTAATGTACGTCGCCGCTCATCTTCATTCTGCGATAACAGACCCAGAAGCGTATCCCCGATTGTGCCGACGATTTTCCCTTCCCCGTCAATCACTTTCACTATGGGCCAAGACTGCTCATCGCCATTCTCGGAAGGTACTGTTACCAGCCGATACTCGGTTCCGGTTTCACGCGCTTCTATGACCGCGGTCTCACCACGCAAGGCAAGTTCAACAGTTCGCCAAAAATCTGAAACAGGAAAGTTCAAGGAGCCGACCGTTGCTGAGTCAAGGAGTTGCAGGCCTAAACGCTCCATAACCTGAGGCTCCAGCCTCATATTGGCTCTAATCTCCTCTGGGAAGTCCATGAACAGCCCCTGTAATACGATTCGTGACGCTGTTTCCATCACGTCAGACTCATCGGGTTCTCGATTAAATAACCCCTGTAGTGCGTGCGCCACTGTCTTGACCGTGTCTGGATCAGCCTTGAATCGCCGCGAGCTAAGTCGGTCTTCAATCCACGAGTAGAAGTCGCGCCGTCGCTTGCTTTGGCTGGCTTTCACTGAAAGATTGCTACTAATATTGATTCCCTTCCCTAATAGCAAAGCAATGTCAATTCCCGCTATCAACAACTCGTTACCCGCGCGCTCGTAATGTAATCGGTCGAGTAAGTGATGATTTCCCAGTGCCCCGGTATAAAGATTATTCAATAACCAGTCAGCTCGAGCCGTGGCGGTGTCTTTATTGACGCTTTCATCTGCCCAGACATGCGCAATCGCATCCATCACGGCGATCATTGAGTTTAAGACAAAGGGCAATTCTCCGATTGAGTGTTGACCATTCTCGTCAGCTTGCCGCGGCTGCAAAATCTCTTCATTGAGGTAGCATGCTGCCAAGTAACGTCGCAGAGCCGACATGCCTTCCGTCTCAGCTAGCTTCCCGTCAATCAGATGGACCTGGTTGAGATGGTAAAGAATTTCTTCTTTATCCACCGGCACGTAACGGAAGTTCCCCCTGCGGAGGTGCAGAAGCATGCGGTAATACTCATGTCTGTCAATCTCATCGCGCTTATAAAGTCCGAGTAGTAACTCATTAATTCCGACAACGGGCACTCCGTCGCGATGTAAGAAGCGGTTGACGGCCCTGTCGTCGATCCACAGGACGTCACCCTCCTGAGGCTCATAACGCATCAGGTCAATAACAGTGGCGAAGTTAGGGCTTTTATCTTCATCGAAATTCGGCCGGGCTGTTTCTTGTAACCGCTCGTCTGAGATGTGTATGACCCTATATGTTTGATTTTCAATGCCCTGTCGAAGCCGATTCAGGAGAGTTCGGAGCCAATCTCTGGTTTCGCCGCGGCGTGACAGTTCATCGATTTCATTGCGCGCGTCCCGAATGCAGGTCTCGGCAACAGCTACATAGAAATGCTCACACGCAACTTCAAGCAGGCCTGCTTTCGCCAGTACGCCCGCCACACCGTCCATTAGAAACAGTTTGGATCCCTGAGGAGGCACGGCGGCCGAGAGGTTTGGATTACCTTCTACCCCAAGAGCTTTTATAGCCTGCTCAACCGCCTTATCTGAAATTCGATCATCTACACTAAGGCTGTCTACGATTGCGCGACAGTTAATTAGTCTTTGGCTCAGCGCCTCCGGTAAAGTAACTATGTCTCTCTCTCTTCCGTAGCTCATCAATGGAAGGAGCCCAACTGCAAAACCGTCCTCGGTATGGGATGCCGCTAAGACTCCCAGCCTCTTTCTACCGAGTTGTTTCTCCAATTCGGCGAATAGCTCCTTTTTATCTACCTCACCCGACAGCGCTACATCCGACTTCGAGGTCTCGCCGATCTTCTCTGCCTCGGATGCCAGAGAGTCCTGACCCACCACAGCTTGTTGAGATTGTTCAACGATGGCTACCGGCGTCTGTTCCTGCGGGGCATCAGACGATTCTTCATCAATTGATTTGCTAAGTGCAGCTAGGAAGATTTCACAAGACGTTTCATCAATGGAATGCAGTTTCCGCTCGTCCGCAAACTGAATGATGGACTTATTGGCATCGATCTCACTTTGCTGGGGGGGCACCAATTCAAGCACTTGCATGCGTAGCGCCTGCGACATTGATTTGGAGACATAGAGCGGCCTGTAGCACCGCTCTATTTTATCGAGGATATTTAATTCTGCCGCTAGGAGCAGCGCCGTAATGTCAAGGTGCGGTTTCCACCTCTCGGTGTGTTCGGCTTTGAGAGGTGGGAGCTCGCGAGACCCGTGCCTGATAAGGAGTGGCGGCACGTTGCATAAATTCACCGCGGTCTGATTCAGCTTTGCCTGCCCGTGAAATATGTCTGCGAGTGGGCGATTGAACCTCTCGACGACCAAAGGCAGCGGGGCTTCACCTTGGCGGTATAGATTATGCACCAGATTCAGATGCTCTTGCCGTTCACGCATGATATCGAACATCTGGTCGATGTCCATCATCTGCATAGGGCCTTCACCCCGCGATGCGAATTCTTGGACACGCTCAAAGAGTGGCCTAGCCTCCTTTTCTAAACCCAGCGCATAAGCCAAGTGCATGGCTTCGGCGGCAAGAGATGGATCTTTTGAGGCAGCCTCCTTAGCCCGGCTCCAAAACTCCTTCGCCAAGTCAGGGTCATCCAGCATGATCAGCCGCGAAGCACGCAGCAGTTGTAAGGGGGGGACGTCATCACGACGGCTTAAAAGCCGTGCCGTGTGGGCCGCGCCGACCGAGTCCACTTTTGTGAGCTGAACGTCCATCAAAGTAATGATATTTTCAACACTTGAATCCCGATGCAGTAACTCCTCCGCGTGGGATTGGGCTTCAAGCAAGCTGCCGGTTTGCATCAGACACTGAATTAACAATCGTGTTAGTTCACTGGGCAGGATACCGTCAGGGAAAAGGCTTTGATGCCTGTTCAGAATTGCGGCGCACTGCGCTGGCCGGCCGGCGTTCCACACTGCACTTACGGCGAAACGAACTGCGTCAGCCGTGCCTACGAGCTCACATAACCTCTCGGCCTGATCCGCGACGAAAGCCCAATCTTTGAGTTGAGCCTTAATCTCGCATAGCTCTAGTAAGACCTCGGCCTCATTGTCCCCTTCCAGATGCCTTTCTAAATGCTCGATTAGGGGACGCCAGTCACCGGACTGTCTAGAGATTTCACGAAACGCAAGTGTCATAATCCTGAAACGGACGTCTGGATCTTCTTCGCGCTCTGCCTCCTCAAGTGCTTTCTGTACTTGCCCATTGGCAATAAGTGATTGTCCCCGCCAGAATCTCCAGAGCGTGGTAAGCCCCGATTGCTCGAATACTTCCTTCTTATTCTCCAGAAGTCTGATAGCTTTCTTACCCTTACCTGATCTCGTATACAGACCAAGCAGAGCCACGATTTGTTGGATCTGTGTACTACTCATCGTCTACATCCTCGCCGAGTATGAGTTCCAGAGCACGCTCGTTGTTGGGCAGGTCGATTTCAAACCCGCGAGCCAGTGCCCATGCCAAGACTGGTGGGTTTCCAGGATTCTTTTGTAATAACTCTCGGCAAAATTCGTTTGCCTCCGCTTTACGTTGCGGGTGGTTAGCCAGACATGCAAGCCGCCACACCTCGAATACATTTTGCAGATGACTTTCGCTTTCGCTATCTGCTGCGAGTAGTCTGAATTCACTTTCTGACCTTCTTAACAGCCTTAGGCTGTCGTCATCTTGTTTAACTAACGATGAGTGGATGGCTACAGGCCACACCACCAGATACTGTGGTAGAGCCATTGGGGAAAGAGTGGTGTAGTAGTCAATCCTAGCAGCCGTATCTCTAATGCCCTGCCACTTTGGTTGCTCCCGTTTCGCCTCTTCAATCTGAAGGCGGGACTCTTCTAAATTACCTTCAGCTAAGAGGGCTAGAGCTAAGAGTTTGCGAGTTTCGGCATCAAATTCAATTTGGGGGGGAGGGTTACGCAGCATGGCTAGAGCTGCTTGAATAGAATTTATCTCCAGCAAAAAGCCAACGTGTAAGTTGAACGCCTCGACCGTGGTAGGATTAGCAACTTCTTCTAGCGCCGCCTTCGGCCCCTCACTGTAATAACGCAATAGTGCGGGTAAAGAGCTACTGGTGCTCCCTTCTGGGTCAAGACGTGCGGCCTCTTCAACCAACCGGCGAACCTCCGTCAAATCTTCGGGCATTTCGACGCCCAACGTCATGACCCCTAAGGCCCGTAAAGCTAAAGATTGTAGAGGTTTTTCAAGCTCGTCCCAGCTTGGGTTTGCACGGAACAATTTCATCTGCTCATAAGCTTCATGCCGTTTTCCTTGCCGGTACGTTTCACGAATTGCTTCAAGCCGGGCAGCCTTTTCACGTGATAATTCGGTAAAGTAAATTTCACTTTTAGATGACGGCAAATCGAATAGCGACTCATACGAGGGGGGGGGGCCTTCACTATTCGCTGGTATGTCAACGCTGGGGGGAGGCTCGATGGGTTCCGCTCCGGGCGGGGGTGTGTCTGTACGTTCCACTAACAAGTGGCGAGAGGTTTCTACCTTCTCTGTACTATCACTTGTGTCATTACTGTTACGCGCCTCATACCACTCATCAATAAATACGCCAGGAGCGATACGCTTAGTAACCAACTCATCAAGAAGGGCAGCGAATCCCCGTTGTTCAGGTGGTAAATCTTCTAAATTCGACAGAGCGATTTCTTTAGCCTGCTCATAAATCCTTGGTGGTAAATTCTCCTTCAATTCATGCAGTCGTCGACTGACCCTGCCACCCCAATCTTGGGCGAAATGCAATCTTGATTTTGCTATTACCAGATCGTCGCCTCTAACTCCGAATTCCCACATCATTGGTTCCTGTGGGCCTTCGGCGCACACCTTTGCAAAGACGTAGTTGTAGAGGGTCTCCATGGTGACCAATCCATCTTCATTGGCCGCCTCACCGCTGCGGATGCCAGCAATGATGTGCTTGGTCAAGAGTCCATACTGATCCCCCTCCTTTTCTTGTGCGGCCTGTATGCCCGTTGATGCGGTGAGAATGTACGTGCCGCTGCTTCCTTGAATTCGTCGTAACTGCTCGTCAACACCACCACGTAGGAAGGCGCGCTCCACCCTACCGCTGTAGCAGCAATCGAGTATGATGACAACTTTGGTTGCGAGTGGGCGATTCCGGATAATGCTTCGGATACGTTCAACCGAAAGTGAGGTCGGAATCAGGGAGCTCTTACGAGTATTAGCAGTAGCTAAGTACAGTTGTCCCGATACATCAACGCAGCCATGTCCTGAGTAGTAAAGAAGAACAAGATCGTTCCTATTAGCACGATGGAAAACCTCATCTATGTGAGACTCAACTTCATAATGCGGTAAGTTCTTGCAAATGACAGGTTCCGAAAAACCGCCTAGATCTTCCGCCACAAGTATCTCATTCATCCCGTCCACATCAGCAACGGGGCACTGCAACGAAACCAAACCGGAATCGCTGGCAAATTGGCTGTTGCCAATCAGCACCGCGTAGCGGCGTTCAATAGCGAGGGCGCGTTCCGTCACTCATGTGCTCCGAAGAATTTCGACAAGTCGCTGGATAATTCTTTAACATCACGTTGGCTGAAATTCTCAGTCTTTAGTGATAATGATGTGCCATCTGGCTTTTTGAATTCAAACTCCAACTTATTACCTCGATCCACATACGCCTTCAGCACCTCTATTAATTTGGCAGCCACCCCCCCTCCGCCCAGTAACAGCAAAATAATTGTCCCTACCGTGATTGGGTCCCCTTTACTCCCTGCTCCGCCAGTTTCGTCCGGTAAACTAGCCTCAACGGCAACCTCCTGATTAAGTTCCGCCGAAAGCTCACGCGTGAGTTCATCCAACTCCTCACCGCGCATATCATCAGTCTTAATAGTTAGAGTAAGTTCCATCAAAGCACCTCTCAGATTAAATTTAGTAATATCCCTTTACCGTAGATTGATAGAGTAAAGCAAGAAGGACTTATAATAACTGCTGATATCTCACTGGCTCGAACCTATAATCTGCATAAATCTCCTGAGTAACTCCAATTTTTTGGTGCAGTGAATGAAATTAGTGACCTTTCAGGATATGGCTTATTATTCCACCTATTATGAGCGTCATTCAGCCACAAGTAGACTGTTCATCAGCTAAAGACTTCATTGATGCCTTATCTCCTGTAGGGGAGTATTTTAAGGACGTAAACCTTTCTGAATTATGGCTATTTCGGGGGCAGGGGCAAGATTATCCTCTCATCCCTTCCGCATTCCGGAAGAACAGCAAACTCTCATCCCTAACAAAACGGGACATACGGCATTACAAGGACCGCCGTTTAGCCGAGCGGGATATTCTGTCTCGCTTCTTTGAGATTGCCGACAGGCGAGGCTTGATGCTGCCCGACGACTCGCAAGAGTTACGTTCTAAGCTTGAAATATTGAAATCACATCGGGGAGAGCACTTCGTTGGTGATTTGGTTGACTGGCAACCTGACAAAATGGTGCTGTCGTTGGCGGCACTGGCTCAACACTACGGGATACCTACACGGCTCTTAGACTGGACAAGACAAGCTTTTATCGCTGCTTTCTTTGCTGCTGAATATGCATGGGATCATAAAGATGAACTCGACCCATCAAGTCTATTGGTAGTCTGGGCATTTTACTTCCCTGAGTTTGGGAAGCACGACGAAATTGATAAGAACACTGATCCGCTCCAAGTCGTAACAGCCCCAAGCGCGACCAACCCAAACCTTAAAGCGCAACAGGGCGTCTTCACATCACTTAACTCCCACTACACAAATGAGGCTGAGGGTAACTACTTACCAATGGACCAGGTATTAGAACAGATTGCCAGCGGAGACAGAGCCGAGTTCTACCACAAATCAATTTATGACAGCATGCTGAGGAAATTTACCCTGCCCGTTTCGGAGGCGGATACATTGCTTTGCTACTTGGCGAAGCTAGATATCACGCCCTCATCCGTCTATCCAGGCTTCAACAGCATCATTAGGGATATTAAGATAGAGAACGCTTGGCGTTGATGCCCCCGCTTTTCTGATAGTGTTGCAAAAATTTCCATGCAGCACAATATATTGGGGTAGATGAATCACCTCATATGCTGCATATAGCGGCTATAATATTTTTTGCCACACTACCCAGAGAAGAGCGTGCCTGTAAATTTCTGAGTAAATTACCGGGGCGTCCGGCGGGGCGGTCAAAGAATCTTCTTGGCGAAGAGGATATTATGCTCCAAATCATCACTGGCAAATTTTTCACAATCAATGACCTCTACGTGACTCACCATCGTGCCGTTCTTTATAGCAATTATGATTCGTCGCGGCAGGTGGTCGAGATGTTCGAGACGTCTGCCGGGTCGTTAATGCCAACTGGCACTATGCAACCTGCCGGCGAGGTGTTCCCGTGGGTTTACGAGGTGGATGAGAAGCTTGAAGCGGTTAGGCCGGATGGAACGAGAGATTTCTTAAAGGCCGTGGGTGCCGACTACTTCATTCAGGACTTCGCTGCCGTCGCGGCGTTTGCCCTGAACATTATCTGCACGCCAGACCTCGATCTAGCGCGCCGGCTGATCCACGGTCAGCACGCTGCTCTAGGGGTGCCACACCCGCCGAAGCAATATGTTGGTCGCGTCTTCGAGCCGAGCATAGAGCCCAAAGACGGCGACGGGGCGCGCTTGCAGGAGTTCGTCCGCGACCTCGTGGGACTGGAGCGACGAACCTATAAGGCAGTTATGCGGGCCATCCGGCGTTACGTTAACGGCCTGCACCGCGTCGCCGATGACTTAGACCTTGCCTACGCGTTGCTAGTCGCCTCCATCGAGTCGCTCGCTCAGAGTTTCGATGCATTCACGCCGACGTGGGAAGACTTCGCGCAGGACAAGCGCGCGCCGCTCGATAAGGTGCTGTCAGGTGCTACCGAGGAAGTGGCCGCCGGAGTCCGCCACGTACTGCTCACCTACGAACACCTTGCGCTGGCGAGGCGGTATCGCGAGTTCACGTTAGCGCATCTACATCCCTCTTTCTTTCGCGAGGAGGCGTCCGGGGAATCAGCGCCCGTGCGCAGCAGCGACCTGCCTGGAGTCTTGGAGCGGGCTTACGTGTTCCGCTCCAAGTACGTTCACACCCTCTTGGAACTGCCTGGTCTCCTTACCGCCTCCCCGTCAAAAGGCGACACCAGTCTGGTCGAGGGCGGCTTGGCTCTCTCGTTTCATGGCTTGGCGCGTGTCGCGCGGCACGTCATCAGCGAATTCGTAGCTCGTGCTCCTAAAGTCGAGCGCGAAACGCTCGACTATCGTAAAGAACTCCCTAACATAGTCCGGGCGCAGTTATCGTTTAGTATTTGGGGGACGTGGAGTTCGGGTTACGATCATAGGAGTGCGCGTCGGTATCTCAGCGGCTTTCTGACAGAGGATTTCACAGCGATCCTGACCAGAACGCCACAGACCACGGTAACGCTCACCGACATCCGGTCCTTAATCGAGAAGGCCGAGACACTTGTGCCGGGCCTTGCCAAAGTCGACCAGCGACTGCCTCTACTTACGCTCTATCTCCTCTTTCACCATTGCTTCCCGCCTGAATATCATCGCCCGCACCGCGAGCAATTTATTAACAAGTTTGCGGCAGACTTCAACGTCCCTTCAATAGAGAGTATGCTTCTTCATACGCTCTTTGCCGATACGCCCCCTTGGACACTTGAACAGGTTGAGGAGACGCGTCACGCCTATTTCAAGCAACGCTACACTAAAAACGGTTTGGAATTGAGTGCTATTTTGGAAGTGGCAGTCACCCTCTTTTCGGCAGAATTACACCGCCGCGAGGGGCATGTAAGTCGTGCCGGCGAGCTAGTCTCTGAAGCGGTTGAGAATCTGCCCGGCCGGACTTCGCTGCTAGAGTTCGAGCGGCGGATGACAGAGGAACCGCCCCCTGTTATCGACTGGAGGAAACTGCTGCTCCACGCCCCGCCCGAACCCACTTCCGGTGAAGCGCAAAGAGGTGAGCCGGATGAGAGTCAGGAATCTGAAAAGCAGCCTTAAACACGAAGTCGCCACACAAGACAAGATTTTATAATTGATAGCTGTTAGTTATTAAGAATGTTCCTCAAGTGTCCAGTCGAATGAGTTCCTATGCAAAGTCAACACTCAAGCCGCAGCCTTGAGCGCACGTAGCTTGCGATTGTACAAG
>WUUC01084323.1_pt1 | contig 37679 bp, 41 predicted proteins | sample 6278441 | NCBI WGS metagenome assembly WUUC01 (sample SAMN13675441, study PRJNA597444) | soil metagenome | isolation source: soil | place: USA: Washington | collected 2017-10
TGATCCTTTGGAGCTCTTCTTGCCAGTGCTTGACTTGGTCCTGAGCGAAATCGAGTTGCTGTTCGGCGTACTCCTTTTCGGGAAGGTCCCTTTCGGGAATATCCTTCAGCCTCTGGTGATCCTCAGGTGACAAGCGAAAACTTGACACGGTAGTAACTCCTTGATAGTTGGTCTCTCATTATAGGAGTTGTATTCCGTGCGAAAAAACTAAAGGCCGCGTTAGCGGCCCATAGCTTTAGACGTGGTCTAAGGCGATTGTTCCTCGAAGGTGGTCAATAGCTCCGGCCGATGCGGTCAGGGTTTGCGACAGCAACTTCAAATCCTCCAGGGTGAGCGGGCGCTCTCTCCGAAGCATTCGACCTGTTGCCTCAACAACTCTGCCGAGTTCGACACGAAGCTCTTTGACGTCCTCGTCCATAACAACTCCTTTTACGGGTGGTCTCATTATAGGAGCTGTATTTCGTGCGAAAATGAGAACCCTTGTGGGCTCTCATTCGGACCTTACAGCTTGGTGACACGGAGAAGCATCGGGCATGAGCCGATGAGCTCGTACGTCTGAAACAACGTTCGCTCGGACACGATCTGATGGTTGATGGAATCCTTCCCGTTCTCCTCGAGTTCGAAGATCAGCCAGTGCTTGTGCTTGCTGGTCTTCATCATCGAGTCGTCGGGAGTGAGTCCGCCGTTGATCAGGGTGACCAAGTCGAGGTGTCGACGTGTGATCTGCATCGCGTACAACTTGCCCTTCATCTCGTACTCCTTGATAGTAGGGTCTCACTATACCCGATGTATTTTCGGCGAAAAGGAAAGCCCTTGTTAGGGACCTTCCTCTGGGACTACTTCTTCTTGAGGATGTGCTTCACTAGGATGACAGGATATGCAGTGACAGCCACGCTGTAAGCAGTCACTCTCACCAGGGTACGGGTGAAGATGTTGCTTTTCAGCCAGGCGGCCTTGAGGATTTCCTCGACATCGTAGGGCATGATACTCCTTTTCGGGTAGTGGTCTCATTATAGGCGAAGTAATAACTGCGACCTGTCCCGAAAATCTCCCCCGGGGTTTTTTCAAAAAACTCTAATCCATGTAGGATTAGAGCTCTGAGAATTACTCCTCGATGATGGCGTAGATGGTGTAGTCTACCTTGCCATCCACCCAGTCAAGGTAGATTCCGTACTTGCCCGGCTTCGTAATGATACCTTTGATGATGGCTGCGTTGAGTGCGTCCGCGTAGGGCTTCTCAATACCAGCACCTTGTACATTAGGTCGTGGGACTTTCTGGAGATCTACGATGTATAGGGGGGTGCCGTCGATGACTTGCAACATTTTGTTCCTTTCGGGTAGTGGTCTCATCATACCCGATGTTTTCCTTGCGAAAAAGAGAACCCTTGCGGATTCTCTTAGTGAGCTCTACTTCTTGGTGAAGATGTACTTCGGCAGGTACCACACGAAGTTCTTGAGGTAGAAGGTGGCGTACATCACCCTCGTCACTATGCGACGAAGATATGTGCTTTCCAGATTGCTACTCTCAAAAATCTCGTTCAGCTTGTCTGACTTGATGAACATCGAACTCCTTTAGTAGTGGTCTCATTATAGGAGTTGTTTTTCGTGCGAAAAAACTGAAGCCCTTGTTAGGGGCTCCAGCCTTGAGATTTACGGGAACACCAGCATGCGTCTCAGCTCCTTGCCGTGGACTTCCTCCTCGAACACGATGTCAGCCTCGATCTCGGTGGGACTCAGGATCTCGAAGACGAAGAAGGTTGGCTTCTCCTCGATGAGAACTGGTCCGCCCGAGTTCAAGTACTGAATCAACTCGAGGGTGTTTTCCGTGATGGCAATGCTGTATTTGGGCATGCTAATTCCTTTCGGGTAGTGATCTCATCATATACGACGTAATATCTGCGACCTATCCCGAAAATTCCCCGCGGGGTTTTTTTGAAATTCGAAAATATAAGGAGCCTTTGTAGGGCTCCCTATACTTGGACCTGTCCGAAATGTTCGTGCTATTTCGGCTTGATAGCGAATTGCATCGCTTTCGTCGTGACCGGGTTCGTGTACTCATGCGTGATGATGATCACGATCCCGAGAAGGTTGGCCCCGATCAGGGCCCAGGTGTCCGCGCTGACTCGATTGGAGTTTTGCAACTCCTGCATCTTGTACAGTTTGTCCAGCTGAACCAGGATCGGGTCGTACTTCTGGGACTGATCTGCATCACGCAGTTCGTCCAGTTTACTCTCGATCTCGATGTCTAGTTTGGTCTTTCTCTTTCGTAGCTTGGTGAACATCGAACTCCTTCGGTTTGGTCTCATTATAGCCGAAGTTATTCTCGCGATACTTCGTATGTAGGCGGGATGATCTTGAATCGAGCCTCTTTCTGATTGGCCAAGAGTTCGGGATCATTGGCAACCATCAGAGAATATATCAACTTACCGTCGTTCTCTTTCATCGTGATGATGCCATCGTATCTGGAATGTTTGAGTTTGAATCCTATGAAACCCCCGAGAAACATCCCAAGCAAGACAGCAAGAGAAAACCACAAAATAGTCAACTCAACATCTCCAAAGTAGGATATGCTTTCTCCCCAGCGCTATCCTGAGATCGAATATATTCTAAAACTCGTGCCGTTTGAATAATTCCGCTATGTCCTTGCACCTCTATGATGTCACCAAGATAATAGTCAGATCCATACTTAAGTCGATTCGTGGAAACGATTTCACCATCGACCATCTTGACGAACTTACGATCCTCTAGACCTGCAGTAGCCCTTTGGTTTAGGAGATAAGAAAGGTACGCAGCATCGCTACCCACGACCTCTTCGGTAAGGTCATCTTCGAACGTCATCGCTGCACGAAAATCAAACCCTATATCAGAAGAACTACCGATAGTGGCATAACCTGGTGGAATTATAGGACCAATAAGCGCGTTAGGGGGAGGAAATGCATATACATCAGTTTTATGATCAGAGATAGATTGAAGCTCTTTAATGTTTGCTAAAGATTGCATATCAGGAGAGAACCGAACAAGTGGGTTAATAGATTGACCACTAGTACGATCCGCTCCAATATAACTACGAAAACCGAGACTCCAATTTACTCCAGTTTCTTCCAATCTAAGAGTCATTCCAACTTTATACGTAGTGGCAATCTCGTACATAGCATCATAAAGTGGTCCATATGGAATCGATACCGTGACGTTTGGACCTGACTGATCGATGTGGGTCGCTACAATGTTATAGATCCTGTGTTGACTCGGATTAGGAACTCCTAATGGATAATTCGCGTATTCAGGATCAGGAGATGCGACCATCACTGCAAGAATACCCCATAACAATTGTCCAACAGGACCACCGGTAGTAGGCGTTCCTAAAATATACCAATATTTATCTTCAAGGGTGGCACTTGAACGAATAAAACGATTGTTAAGCCATTTCAGAAGAGAGATTCCTGTAATAGTCGCTTGATTGTCTTGAATACTATGAGTCTCAAGGATCATAATTTCATCGGTTTCAGCAAAACTCAGAAATGTACCAATTGCTAATTTACTAAGATTCTTTGGCGTAGCTGGAACAATTATTTGAACTTCGCTATCGCCGTAATATCGCTCTGTCCAGATAATCGACTCGAACTCTTCGATCACATCGACTGGTAGGAACTGCCTTGATAACGTAGATAGCTCCATTACAGGCCTCCATACCTCTTGTAATATGTAAGCGTCCAGCTTTGTACACCCCCGCCGGTGATCACAGAGAAGTCATTTGGCCCATACTTCAACATAGGCCAAACAGAACTCGGTTGAATATAAGGTAAGAGGTTGGTTATCACGCCGGTAACAGAATTCACTGTGTGTACGTATTTGTTCCCATTAACGGAGTTCATAACAAAATACTTACTAGCATCAACAGATCCTAATACCACGAATGTCGAAAGATCTAGAGGTCCGACTTGAGGAGCGATCCATATAGGTGCGGCCCCTGAAACATACAAGACCTCGACGTTTATCCCTGTCTCTATCGATCCATCGTAATCGATTTCTACCGGAGTATCGTTATTGACACCGGTGACAATTGTAGGATCTACCGAAGTGAAATATGGATACGGGCAGATAATCGAGATCTGAATCTCTCCTTCCTTTGAGAAAATTGCGGGAGTGATGCTTTCGACATACCCCGTAATTTCCACCGGAGAAATTTCATCAGTTTCAAAAATCAATCGTACCTGAGACTTCGGCATAAAATACGTATAGAGAATACGACGAAGTCTCTCGTACGTCCAATCGATCCAATTAGGATTAGGTTTAACCATCAGCACAATGTTACGTCTTCCGACACTGCTTCCTGAATATGACTCACCATCGAGAAATCCATAAGCGATCGTGTTGATGGCTGCGGCGACTGGTTCCAGTCCGGTGATGTCTCGAATCTGGAGAAGATCCGTCTCCGCGCGACCGGCATCATCTAGAAGAAGCGTATCGGCAGATTCCCATGCGCTGTAGGCTTTGACTGTAGTTAACACAGTTTATCTAGACCTCCTCTCAGGCCATAGCCAGTTGCGCTTGTGCCAATTGGTTCCTCGTCCGACGATAGATCTCGATTGCCGGCAGCGCCTCGGGTGAGTAATTGTTCTGCTCGAAACTAATAGCAGGCACAGCGGCTAGAGCAGTCTTCTCAATCTCAGCAGCTGTCTGCTCTGTGGAAATGGCGGAAGCTAGCCCATATGAAGCATCAGCCGTGATGGGAACCTTGTTCAGAATATCAGCCATGCTCCGAGCATCCTGTCGAACCTGTGACAGATCCAGCACTGGAGTGATCATAGGCTGAGCGTTTATCTCGGAAGTAAGCGCAGCAGACAGACCACTCATACTCTTCTTCATGGCGTCAATTGCGGTCGAACCGACGTTCTCGGCAGCGGTGGTCACCAGCTTCGAAGAGGCTGTAAGTCCATTGGCAAGACCCTGGATTGCAAAGACGCCGACCTCTTTGAGCACCTCAGAAGGCGACTTAATCTTGAGCTTCTTCTTGAGGGACTTGACGATAATATCTGCTAGTTCGTCCATCCTCTTAATAATTTCGCCCTTTCTTGAAAGAGCACCAGCAATAGCAGATTCTGCAAGGTTCACACCAGCCTGATATAGATTAGTCGATGCGGTTGCACCAAATGTTGTGGAAGCAACCTTCAACTGTTCGTCCAGAACATTAAGTGCAGTGACAGCTGCTTGCCCCCCTAACAACAGCTGAGAAGCAAACTGTTGAGCTGCAGGACCTTCATCTACGAGCTTCTTATACGTTATATCGTTTAGGCCAAGTGCATCAAGCGCAGCAAGTGTTTCACCATACTTCGTTACCGCTGCGGTCGTATCACCAAGGTCCTTCATGTAGGTACCCAGTGGATCCGCATTTGGAGTTTCGACATCACCAAAGTCAAACTCGGGTGTCTCACCGAATTGCTCGCTGAAAGATTTAGAAGCCGAATCTCGAATTTGTATTGCTTCTTCGAGTTCGTTCTTGTGTTTTTCCACGGCTATCGTAAGGCGATCAAACTCCTTGGCAAGCTTGAATAGTTCTGCTCTTTGTTTCGTAAGTCCCTTAGCGAACTCTGTATGAACTGCACTAGCAGTCGTAAGCAACTTTTGATACTTTTTAATATCTTTTTCTTCTTCTGCGATTGCTTTTAGATCTTTTTCCTTCGCAGCTTTAAGCTTATCCCGTGTTTTCTCATGCTCATCAATTAGATCTTTGTAATAATTTACAGTATTGATAAGCTTACTATTCATAGTACCAAGAGCAACAGTAACACTTTCAACCGAACCGGTTATCCCATCAGCGAAGCCCTTAACAACCCACCGACCCAGTTGCTTCATGACGCCCGACGGCGAAGAGATATCGAATATGTCTTTAGTTGTATCAATAACACCATTTGAAATATCACCAGCCGCTTTAACAACACCAGTTGGACTAGATACTAATCCATTAATAAAACCCTGCACAACATTTTTACCAAATCCAACAAACATCTTAGACGGAGAATCAATTCCTAGGAATTTCTTTACTGCCCATGGGAGTGGACCTAGAATTTTATCCTTAATATAAGTTAGAATCCTATGACCCTCCGCAGCTAATCCATCAATAAATCCCTGAACAATAGCCGCACCAATGCCAATACCTGCAGCCATAATTCGTTGAATATAGTCTTCTTCCTTAAGAGCCGTTTCAATACCCTCAAGAAAATCAATAAGGGCCTCAGCGCCAGCTTTACCAATCTCGAGAGCCATGGAACCAAGTCCCGCAATGAACCCAGTTATTGCCGTAGTAGCAGCTTTGAGAATATCTTTACCATTCTTACCAAGACCAGTAACAAAATCAAGAATAAGATCCGCACCAGCCTTGATAATATTCTTTGCACTTTTACCTATAGCCTTTATGTATTCAGTTATAGCCTTACCCGCAGCAGTGACGATCTTTGCCGCATTCTTACCAAGTCCGCTCACGAACTTGATAATGATATCGGCTCCAGCAGTTATAACCTTACCGATACCCTTGGCAATACCCTTGACAACGCCCACAATCAGATTGAGTCCACCAGCAACGATCTGACCAGCACCGTTACCCAAAGAAGTAAGGAAAGCCGCGATGATCCGAACAACAACCGCAGTCAATTGCGGTATGGCACGCTCGATACCGAGGAGAAGCGACATCAACATGGAGAGTCCTGCCGCGACTATCCTCGGAGTATGTGTAACCAGAACTTTCAGAATACCCTGAACAATCGCAGAAATCGCTGTGATGATCGAAGGCATCGCCTTAATGATGCCGATAGCAAGAATACCGATAATCTTCACAATCGCGGCTACGAACTTCGGTGCGGCTTCAGCAAGACCGGTCACAATCGATAGCAATGCCTTAATCAGGTCCTCTACAAATATGGGAAGCTTCTCCATAAGGCTCGTAAGAGCACCCACGAGAATGGCGACAGCTGCAGGACCAGCGACGGCGATGGCGCTTAGACCGATTCCGATTAACGCGATACCGGCGCCTGCAAGGGCCAGACCGCCACCGATCAGAATAAGGGCCGCACCAAGACCCAGCATGGCTGGGATAGCTGGCGTGAGAAGTAGTGATGCTATCCCGATAACACCGAGAGCTGCGCCAAGAGTGACCAGACCCTTAATGATCGATCCCCAGGACATACCACCTAGAATCTTAAGTGCTGGAACTAGAAGAGCTATACCTGTGGCGGCAACACTAAGAGTTATTGCGCCACCCATAGCTCCTTGCATAAGTGCAAGGCCGCCAGCTAGAATAACTAGAGAACCCGCCAAGGTTCCCAGCCCCTTACCGATTTCTTCAAGGGACATTCCACCCATGATGCCAACAGCTTTAGCAATAAGATTGAGAGCCGCTCCAATAGCAAGTAGTGCTGCCGCTTGAAGAAGCATACCCTTTGGCATAATATGCATAGCGCCTGCAATACCAACCAAAGCCAGAGCTATAGCTCCGAGGCCCTTACCCAAAGTTTTCAAAGACAGCAAGCCGAGTTGCGTAACTACATCTGCGATGATCTTGAGACCCGCTCCAACGAGAACAAGTCCGGCACCAATAGCGACCATGTTAGGCGGGAAAAGTCTGGCAGCTCCGCCAATGACGACCAACGATGTAGCCACTCCAAGCATACCCTTACCCAACTCAGTCCAGCTTAGGCTTCCGAAAGCTTTGATTGCCATAGCCAGAATATTCATAGCTACGCCAATTGCGGCGATACCGACGCCAGCTCGGACGAGCCCAGCTGAGCTTTGTCCCAACGGTCCAGCAACCGCGGTTAGCACGATCAGAAGGGCTGTAATACCACCAAGCCCCTTGGCCAACTCTTCCCAGCTCATTGTGGAAAGAATCTTTACCGCTAGGCTGAGAATGACCATAGCCGAAGCTAGCAAAATCAACGCGCCACCAATAATCGGAAGTCTGCTGACGACCGCCATCTTGGTCGCCGCATCCAGTAACGCCAGAGCACCGATAAGAAGACCGAACGCTGCGGTCAACGCAATCATTGCATTCTGAAGCTTCTTCGGCTCGATCGTAGACAGCAAGAATATAGAAACCGCCAAGATACCGACGGCGATCGCAATCTCTTTCAGCGTCTTAGCTTTGATGTTCTGCTGAAGACCAACCGCAGCACCTTCGAGACCCTTGAAGGCTCCTGAGATGTTCCCTAATACCCCCTTCGCTCCACCGATCTGAGAGAGTATGGATCCCTTACCAAAGAAGTTCTTGAACATATAAATTAGACCAGCAAACAGACCAGTATTGATACCAGCTAGAACCAAATCCCAATTAATATTACTGATTCCCTCACCTAAACTTGTAAATATATTTGTAATGGCGTCGCCGAAACCCGTCATCTTACCTTCAGAACTACCGAAAGAATTTATAAAATTATCCCAGGCTTTAGTAATTCCCGTTATACTTCTTTCAATAGGACTAAGAGCTGTACCAATTCCGCCTATCGTGTCAGAAATTCCCTCGGAGGCTTTTGCACCAAACAAACCACCGAGTGCGCCAGCCAAGGTACTGATCAACTTAATGGGCATGGCCAGGATCTTACCGAGACCGTCGAAGAACCGACCGATCCCGTCGCCGCTCTTAAGTGCATCACGAATGGAGACGATGAAGTCACCAATACTTCCAGTGAGCTGAAGGAAGCCCCCATTACCGCTACTCAATGCTCCGAATAGACGACCAATGACACTAAATATGCCGCCAATGATCATCTTACCAATGTCTAAAAGAGCAAACAGTCCCCTGAACGTACGTCTCAGATTCTCGATTGTTTCTTTACCCGGCTTAAGCTTCTCGGTAAATGCATGAAAACGTTGGGTCAGAGTGAAGAGATCTTGACCGGTCTTCCTCGGGAAAATATCCCGGAAAGCATCCTTGATCGGTGTAACGATCGCAGTCAAAGCCTCAAAGGCATTCTTAAGTGAATCAATCAGAAGCTTGCGACCTCCGAGAGCTTTCCAGTCTTTGAGTACTTTATTCCTAGCATCAGCAGATCTACTAACGAAACCGCTAATGGCATTTGAAAGTCCAGTGAAGAGTTTCTTGGCTTCACCAAAATCACCAAGCAAAAGCTGAAATGTCTTAGCCCATCCAGATCCGATAGCTTCTTTCGTCGTACTAACAAGCTGCGTGAATGTCTTGACCTGGGTGGCTGCTCCTAGAGCCAGTTTAGCCTGAGCTTGGATGGCTTTGATCTGCGACTTCGTGTAACCCCGAGCTGCGAGATCTGCATCAGTTAAGTCACCAGTTAGCTGCTCAAGGGTCTTAGTTAGAACCTCAGTGGTCAACCAAGATTCTTCACCTGGTGCCGCTGTAAGAGTATTTCGAAACTTCTCTCCGTTAATAGTGACATTCTTCATCTTTCCAGAAAGTGTCACAGCCCCTTCGCTGAGAGTACCTACCTTCACTGCAGTTTCGGCGAGAGCTCTCTGGAAAACGGAGCCACCCATACCTGCAGTTTCAATCGACATCCAATCCCTCAGAGCCACTTTACCAGTCGAAAGAGCTTGTGACAACTGGTACATAGCACGCGAAGCTTGCTCTGCGTTTGAACCTGAAAGAGCCGCAAGATTGGAAATACCCTTGATAGCTCCTACAGCGACATCAAGTTCCACACCAGCGGCTGTGAAAGTACCAACGTTCCGAGCCATCTGGCCAAAGTTGTAAATCGTCTGGTCAGCATACTCGTTCAGCTCATCGAGAGCTTTATTGACATCTTTGAGATTGACTCCAGCTGCCGAAGTATTTGCCAAGATCGTCTGAACCGAATTCAGTCCAAGCTCGTACTCCTTGAAACCCTGCATGATCGGAGCGAATGTGAAAGACTTGGCAAATTCCGCGCCAGCATGAGTCGCTTTAATGGCAATATTTGAAAGGACGGCTAGCATCGCGACAGACATTGCGCTAGCTTTAGCTCGAAGAGCGTCAAGCGTACTACCGATATGCGACATGTCCACTTTCTGGGCTGCCGCGTTAATATCTTGCAGACCCTTACCTGCGCCCTTCATGTTCAATGCAGCTCTGAGTTTCTCGAGTCCCATCAAAGCAATGCCGATACCTGTTCGGAATCTGCCAGACTCAAAACTCATTGCTACAATTTTGTCGTCGATCGATGCCATTATCTAGTCACCTCCTTCCAAGCCTCGGCTGCGATTTGCTCAAATATAGGCATGATTGCCGGCATAATGTAATCACGACCCTCTACCCATCCACCAGTACCGGTACCGTGTCCATACTGGATAAGAACCGCAATGGGTATACCATCGTCAATATGACTATTATGCCAACGAATAGAACTGTATCCGCTACGTTGCACTATGCTGTAATACCAAGAAGCCGCTGTCTCTCCGCTGTCTACAGGCGTGGCAGCAGAGAGAGCATGCACCCCCATCATACCGTATTTATTCAACACGGCGGTTATCTCAGCTTTTTGCATTCTACGCAGAGAGTCTTCTGTCTTTCTCCAATCACCTTTCGACGTAATAGTGATCATGATTAATCCATAGTGAGACGGAGAACCACAACGCCGGGATCGCTCGCCGTTCGACTACCCTTAGATGACCCGTAAATATTGGGTAGTCCATTAAGCGGAGAAGCCTTTGCGCCTCCGGCAGCGCCGGGAACGACGAGAAGTGCTCCGCTACCTGGATCAGTACTGGGAGCGCCACCAGGACCGTAAACTGAGAGATCGCCGAGGTTGTAAGATCCCCGACCACCACTTGTCGCGGGATTCAATGTAAGTGCCGATCCGTATTTCCCTACTCCTCCTGCTCCACCACCGCCACCAGAACCAAAAATACCATCCCACAGACCGTCTGCTCCCGCAGTACCCAGTGTACCCGGGCCCGTATCCGATGGCGTACCAGCAACACCGCCAGCACCTCCTCCGCCAACTACGATACTACCACCGATGCCACCAGCGCCACCATCGGCTTGAGTGGTAACAGTCGTAGCATTAGACTGGACGCGCTTTCCGCCTTCACCGCCAGAAGCTTGGCACGTAATTCCATTGAATGATGAATATCCTCCATTACCGCCATTCGTCGTCTGTGAATGATCTGAAACGTGTTCGGTTCCTAGACTACCACCAACACCAACTACAATGGGGCAAGAAGCTGGAAGAACTGACAGTAAGCCCCGAACTCTATGCAAACCGCCGCCTCCGCCAGATCCGCCGTAACTTCGGATAAAAGTACCGGTATTCGCTGTGTCAATACCACCACCCATTCCACCGCCGCCCCCAATACAGATCACTTCAAAAGTGTTGTATCCATTGTCAATAAATGAATCTGGAACAAAAGTATCGTTAGCAAAATAACTAAAAACTAGTGGTGGTTTACGAATGATGCTTCCCGCTAGTTCAAATCTCATCGTGGAATCACCGTCGCTGTGAATCCGAAAGGCCAATCAAGCGCGACGCTTCCTGGAGTATAGGTTCTTACGGTAAATCCTTCCGGTGGCCAATCAACATCAACAATAGTAAATACCGCTCCACTTAACGGTATAACTACAATATTACGAACTTGTCTTACAGGAAACGTCCAACGAACACCATAAACTCCAGTAGCAGTTTTATAAGAAGTAAATCCAATACCTCGATTGACAGCACCGGCTATAGTCACAGTACCTGAGATAACGGTGATACGACTAGAAGTGTCATGTTGTGCGGATCTCATCATCCCACCGCCAAATCGATCTGATTCTGCATTTCCAGAGTATCAAAAAGACAAAGCAAATATGAACCAGTCATTTGCTCAACATGATCTCCAGAATTCTTGGGCGAATTTCCAAATGTCTGAGATCCCTTAATATACAAAGCCACAATTTGCTCAGCAGTGAGAACATAACCACAAATAAATACACTATCAACTGATCCATTAAGTGGTAGATCTGTACCCAAGTTACCAGAACCAACTCTAAAAGCGTTTGCACCACCCAACGTAATAGAGTTAAGAACCGTGGAACCACCAACAAGTCTTCCATCTACATAAAACTTACGTTTTACACCATCAGTAGGAGTATTGGTAGCAGTCGTGACGAGAAAATGCCACTCTCCATCTGCTATGAAAGGTCCACCAATATCGTCAGGAGCATTAACATTACGGGATACAATAGCACCTCCAGAAGCGATCCAGTGAAGCACGCTATAAGGAGCACCACCGTAATAGCTAACCGCCATGTTAGCATTAATGACTATAGTCTTCACCCACTGACCAAAACTCCATGAACCCGTACCGCTTGGCAACGTAGTATCTGCGGCGGATAGTGATTGTGGAGCAGCATTAAAATGAAAAGCGTTATTAAGCGATCCCTCTACACCCGGTACGGTTACCGCAGCACCATTATTCACAAGTGAAATAGCTTGGCTACCTTCACTAGTTAATGCACCTGCCGAGAAATTATGCAAACGTAGCGGTGCAGTAGGAAAATCACCCGAAATCAACGCGGCGCCCTTACGAAAGGGACGAACATTAATAGAAACCCGCTTAGGTACGGACCCCAAAGCATGAGTAATCTTTGCGCAATATAGTTTTCGAATCTGATCTTCAGAAAGCACATCGCCAGTAATAAATGCTTCATCAATCGAACCAAAACTGGGATTCGTCGCAATAGTTGCAGCGTCTAGGGCAAGTCCTCCGATAGTAAACGGAGCAGTAGAAGCAAATATAGGTCCAACGCCAGGAAGAGCACTCTCGTACACACCATCTACATACATACGAAGAAGAGATCCATCGTAAGTAGCTACAATAAAATGCCAACGATCATCACAAACCTCAGTCAAACTTAGAACTGACTTAGACGCAGCAAAGGTCCCAGTATTACTAACTCCAAACTGCGCTTGTCGAGTAGTACTCGAAGTTTGCAACCAAAAAGCAAGATTCGTAGTTGTCGCATATTTTGCTACCATTCCCTGATCAGCATCCCGCTTAGCTGAGCGGAACCAACAACCAACAGAAAGACCCCTAACTCTGAATGGATCAGCTGCTCCTACATCCGCAATATAAAGTCCTTGCGCGGTAGAACCAGAAAATCGAGCCGCAGTAGTAGCAAGTCCATTAATTCCAACATCAAACGGTACAGCACCTTTGTTGACCAAACTTCGACCATTACCACTCGAATCAGCCACAGTTGAAAGATTCCATAGACCAATAGGTGCTGCCAGACCCATACCTGTGAAATCAGTCGCTGTAAGCTGTCTACCTGCACGAATCTGACCCACCATACCAATATCAAGAATGCCTTGTGTTGCTAAAACAGCAAGATCCGAGCCAGCTGGGCCAGCAATTCCCTGAGCACCCCGTACACTACCTGCATTGATAGTTGTAGCATTCTGCCTAGTCAGGATTAAATCGTCGCCGACAATGTTACCATCAACAATCGATGCGGCTTCAATTTCCAGCATTCGAGCAGCGGTAAGACCTGTGATCGTAGCCAAATTCTACCTCCTCAATCTGGCTCCGTAGTGGAAATTTCATAGGTTGTCGCATCGAGAAAATCTGCGTCCGCACCAGTAATCGTAAATGCGGTCGGACTATCCATCGAAATATAGTCATTCGCAAGATCGATAGCTGTCCAAGTTCCATCACCATTATCGAGAATGATGAGAGTTCCAATAGCATCAAATATACTTTTAAGCTCCGCGATCGAAGGTAGATAAGGCGCATTCGAAGACGTGCCATACAGAATGTCTTCAATCGCTTGAAGGGCATTAGGAGACGTATTCAAAGAATCGATGGTGACATGAACCGTCGGGCGATAGCCACCGATAATCGGCGGCGTTCCTGTAATCGTCCAGCTGAATTCTGTCGGGGTGAGAGACTCGTTCGTAAGCGTCTTGTATGAATACGTATCGGGATTCGCTAGAACATTGTAGAGCAGATGGATCTTGTACCCGCTATCCGGATCTAAATCATCACTCAATCTCGTTTGGTACGACAAGTTAAAACTCTGAGGTGGTTGCTCATGAAACGACAGTCCAGGAGCAACCTCGGCGATTCCCAATAAGTGATCTAACTCATCAGGGTAAGTCCAAGCTTTGAGTTTACCCGAAAAATCCCCCGGAGCCAAATTTTCCAAAAACTTCACGCCATCGAGATAGAAAGATTTGAGTTCAGATTCGGTGGTTTCCTCCACCCCTGTAAGCCCGTTCCAAACCACAGCTTCACCACTATGAAGATAAAGCACCCCACGGCTGACACCGGCCTGATAAGATCTCTGACCTGGAGCATCCCAGACAAGTGCTGTCATACCACCCCCTTTCTAGCCTTTAGTGCCCAACTGTGCCTTACGCTGAGCGTTGAGTTCCCGATTGCGAGCCGCAATCTCGGATCTACTCATCTTCTTAGGCTTCGCCTGTTTGATGTTACACACCCTGATCAGGGTAAATAGCCTATTGAGATGCCACTTCTCGCATTCCCATGGAATTTGAAAAGTGATCATCCAGTAGTAGATGAGCTCAGCTGTAATCACATCTCGACTAGACGGTGCGCCAGGTGGTTCACTGAACCACGTAGCGGTCATCTTAGCATCGATGTATTCATTGATAGCCTTGAAATTGTCTTCAGAGAGTTTGGAGAGAATTCCCTCTGGAACTTTGTTCAACACCATCATCTCAACATAAGCTAAAACTTCATCATTCGTTTTCTCAGTTTTACCTAAGAACGGCTTTTCAAATTTTGACTCCCATTTTGAAAGCGAGACCAAGGAATGCTCGAGTTCTAAAGGGATGTCACCTTGTGTGGTGAATACTTGAGCTTCATTATCGAACACCTCGATACCGGGAACAATAATACTGAGCATCCCCTGATCTCCTTCCAAAGACTAGCTATTAGTAGTCGAACGTCCAATCGTCGTCGCCGGTGATAACGTAACCCGGGTCCGGAACAGCCTCGACAACCGCAGTCTGCCCAACCGTCAGAGCAGGCTGAGCACCCGGAGTCGCCTCAACGCCGTTGATCAAGAAGTTCATACCAACAACGGTCGGAATCGTGACAACATGAGTACCCGCGTTATACGTCGGGGCATTGGCACCGGTCAGACGGACCTCAGTAATCGCGCCGGCGAAGAGCGAAATGACCTCATTCGGAAGCGGAAGTCGAGGATCAACACCCTCGGTCCCGTACAGAATGTCCTCTAGCGTACTCAGATCGCCTGCGTCCACTTCGGTTGAGTCGATCGTCAGCAAAGCCGACGGCTTAAGCCCCGTGACGGCCACCGGAGTGGTCGTGAACTCCCAGCTAAACGAGATCGCCTCGGGCGAGTCGTTGATTGTGGCATAAGCCTTCTCCGACGGTGCCGCCTGACAACCGTAGACAAGATGTAGCTTATAGCCATGGTCCGTACCATCGATGTCATTACCCATGCGCGTACGATAAGCCAGCCCAAAAGCCTTACGGCCCTGCTGACCGACCATAACGCCTGCCTGAGGCTCTGCACTACCATCACACTGACCGAACTCGTCAGGATATGTGAACGCCTCGATGGTTCCGCCGAACTCCTCGGTCGAGATCAAGTTCAGATACTTGATGTTGTCCGCGTACTGCGCTGAGGGCTCAGCGCCCGAGGGAGACTCAGTAACGGTCGTCAGACCGTTCCATGCGTATCCAGTGTCGTAAACTCCCGACACGTTCGGAATGTACAAAACCCCGTGATCCACGCCGGTTTCATACAGACGCTGACCCGCCAAATCCCACTGAAGAGCTGTCATCTATTCTTGCCTTCCCTTAGAAGAACACATTATACACGTCGTGATTCAAATTATCCGCCGTATAAAACCGATTGAAAACGCTCATAGGTAATTCCGCAACTTGATCGGGGATAACACTATCCGGATCTCGATCTATGACCGTAACCATATATCTTTTCGCATGAGTATATGGATTGCCATCAGCAAACTTGGTTTCTACATAATCGCGCTTATAAATAATGCAGGGATACTGTAACTGTACATTTTCAGGGGGCTGAAAATATACATGTTCAGTAATTTCCTCAAGGAGTTGCTGGAGATTCGACCGGGGGCGTGGGGCCATTGTACACCTCCCCCAATTGGAGAATTAGACGAGGGCGTTGCACCTCAACGGTACTAACCGTCCACAAAGCCCCCGCCCATTCCACATAACGAATGGCAAAGAAATGGTCATTAGCATAAGCATCGGCTATAATACTAAGCGAATTTCCTACGCTAAGATCCTTGTTAAGGTGCTCTCCTTCAGAGAGTTTCCTCGTATTCCGAATGACATCGCCGTAATATGAGCGTTCAACAATATCGTCAACCCATACACCCGAGCCATCCGCGGATTCTTTAGTTTCACCGTATCCAATTCGACCATGCCATCTTGCCATGAATTTAGATCCTATCTAATCAAGCAGCGGGACGCGAGTAAGCCCACTGATCCCTCTGGTTGGACTCAAAGTAGTAGCCAGACTCTGGGGTAGCCTCCACCGTAAGGGTGGTACCCTCGGGCACCACAACCGGCGTACCCGTAGTCAGCGTATCGCCCGTGGCCTTGTTCTTGTACACGACACCGGTAACCGTGGGCACCGTAATCGTGTATGTTGCCGGGACGTAACCCGGAGCGCCAGGCGCAACCAGCACATCGCCAGACTCAGTCTTCTTAACGACAATCGCGGAACGGATCTTCGTAAGGGCACCCGAAACGCGCGTCTCAAGCAGATACTTGTACTGGTTGTAATCGATGTCGAAGTCGTCGAAGAAATTAATTTCTCCGCCCTTGTCAGCACCGATCGTGTAGTCCTTCAGATTAACGATGATACCGATAAGGTCGGGCTCATTCTCCAGGACCTCGGCGGTGACGATATTCGAGACACCCATCTCAGATGCAAGCTCGGCATGTGTCTTCCACATCCGATGGCCATCCGCATCGCGCTGAAGCAACAGCGCCGTCAATGCCGGAAGCGTCGTGTAAAACGTCGGCGAGCCCGAACCCTTATAGTACCGCGTGCCGCGGACAATCGCGTCCACAACTTCCGTCTGTGAGGAATTTGCGTCTCCGATGTTGACGTTAACCGTCGCCACGTAGAGATCGTGATCGTTCAGAATCGAACGAATACCCGCACCCTCAGAGGCACCGACCGGATCCTTGATCTTGTCCTCATCGTCAACCGCACGGCCGTCGCCAATGAGAATCGCGCGCGCGAGCTCCTCATCCATCATGAGACGCATCTCGGCCTTAAGCCACGCCACGACATCGAAGTCTGTGATGTCAATGATATCGTCGCGATCAAGCTGCTGCTTCTTGTAAACGGTCGCCGGCGTGGTGACACGCTTGGACACCCCGAAGAACTCTTCCTTCTTCAAGTTGCCCTTGATGTAACCCTTCGCACGGGCCTCGTCGAACGTGAGGTCCGCGACCAGAGACTTAATCCGCGAAAATGGCGAGTGCTTGGTGCCATTGATGACACCGGCAACCCACTCAACCCGTCGACTGTCGAACTCGGGGGTAGCCGTAAGCGCTTTGGCATCTGGGAAAAGGACTTCAATGTCATTGATGCCATGCTTAAGGGCATACGACTCGACAGCTTCTTTTAGCGAACCCAGTTTCTGAGCATCAGAGACGATTCCCTTAATGGCGTCATGCGAGAGAACATGCTTTTCCCTCGTCGCGCCTCCATGCTCCTGCTCAAACACGTTTCGGGCCATACGGCGTCCGTCCTTTTCGTCATCGTCGTTAGAGTTGTCGTCAGAATGGACGACCGTAACCTCCGGAATACCGGACTGCTTAACCGTGGCGCTATCAACAGTGTTCTCAAGCGCAACGCCAACCATGTAATGAACAACGTCCTTCTGCTCATCGGTCATTGCTTCATAAATATCCTGAACCGTCGGACCGTCGTCATCGTCATCGTCATCGTCATCGTCATCGTCGTCATCCGAAGCGTGATTAAGCTCCAGACCCGTATAGATGATAGCCTCGTCTTCCAGAGTGACCAGATCGCCATCCTGATGCGCGAGCGTGATGTTGTCGATGAGTGCGCCCGGATTCGCTCCAGACAGGACCAGACTCAACTCACGGATGAAACCATGAAGAACCTGCTTAGACTTCTCCGTCAGCTGGTTGGCATAGATAGACAGTGATGTGATGTCCTTGTGCTCAACTAGCGTCCTGGCATTCTTCGCCGAATCCGAGTTGTTAAAGAAGCCGTAGGCGTAAACGCCATCCTCTCGATTCTCAAGAACGGCGTGACCCAGAACGTTCGTAGGCTCAGAATGATTGTGCTGCCAGACCAGCGGAACGGTAGTCTTGTCCTGATGCTTGAACGCGTCGGGCATAATCACTCGACCATCTGAGCACTTAAGACCGGCTTTCGTGGCGTATCCACTGAAATCCGGCGTACGCTCATCATCAGAATGCATCAAACTACCGCCAAAAACCAGACTGTTAAAGTCAGGCTTGGCCTTTTCTCCCATTTTGAATGCTCGCTTTCGTTTAGACAATCGATCGACTAGCCTCTTCCATTACCGTTGCCGTTACGTGCAGTCACCTTCTCAATCACTTTTGTGACTACTGGATCTCTCGTCAACTTAGGAATAGTAACACCGGTATCGGCTTGCGGCATGTTACTATTGACCAACTGATCTGCTTTTGGATCCGAATGAGGTATCATGCCAATACCTTGACGAATCTCATTTGATGTCATGATTTCATTCCGAGTAAACTTATCGGCGATTTCAGCGATACTCGCAATCGGAACCAAACGGAATGGGTTATTGAAGAGCATGACCGTTTGCTTTTGAGAACGGGCAGTCTTCGTGAGGAAGGAACGCCGCATTGCTTCGACGATGGCAGTACAGAATGGCTCGATGGTACGATTGTAATAATTGATCATAGCTTTCTCGTCGGCCGTACCATTCATAACCTCTTCGGTAAGCCCTAGCTGGGTGTACAACAACTTGGTTAGATACTCGATCTGAACCAAGAGATTGTTCTCGGCCGGTCGATTCAGCTGAGTAATCTTTTCGGTCGCATCCGTATACGCGATACCATACTGACTACCCTTCAACTGAAACTCAATGTCCTTTCGACGCTGATCCGCCTGCTGACGACGAGCTTCCGACTTAACAACGTAAGGTAACTGGATGATAAGGTCCAACTTACCCGATCCAATCTGTTCGTCAGCACCGTCCATCAAATTAAGCTTACGAATCAATCGTTGAAGAGTAGAATTCGGCTCGTTCATCACTGTATAGAGCGGATTCTCAATAATTGCAACATACCGCTTCTCTAAAGTAATCTCTTCGCGAGCGCCCTTGGCCTCATTGTATAGACTAACCCGGACGTGACGCGGAAACCAACTGACAATTTCGCCAACACGTAGCGTCAAGATGTCAACCGAACCAGCTTGATCAGGATTGATCGAAGTATCTACTGGAACGATGGCCACAACGCCCTTGTCACATAGTGACATGGCAATATCGATGCGAAATTGGCGAGCCGCCTGATCAATATTGGCTTCTAAAGTCAAACAACTATTAAGCCCGCTATCAATATCCGACATGTATCGATTCTGGGCATCGCATCGAACATGACGAATTTCGATAGCTGAAACATCAATACTGATACGTGTGAAAATCGAGGAAATGATTGAACGTTCATTAGAAAACGTTAATCTTGCTCGATCAGGTCTCGACGAAATCATAGATCCATAATGAGTAGTATAGACGCGTTGTTCATCTTCTCTACCAACGAAGACATTCCAAGCATGTTTGAAATAGTCGACGACTCCCAATTATTCACCTCCTTTAAAGCTTCGGCGCCTTTCGAAATAACAAATCGATCTTATTTAACCCACCTTTGCAAGTAATTCTCGTCTAGATTAATATTATCGAGTCGAGTAAATCCGGCGCTAGCTATTCCGGGTAGGTCAATCTCACCAATTCCACGCACATCCGGCCTATAATGTTGGCCTGTTTGATTATCAAAGATATGAGCGGCACCGTTAATAATTTCGTATGACATTGAGTGTGCACCACCCGTCTCCCACATAGTAACTACTTCACCCCTCGATCTCTCCGGTTCCTGAGATAATCTCTTGAAGATATTACTAAGCGGAAGTCCTTCTCCAGATCTTTCCGGTTTAATATCTCTTAGAGAACTGCCACGCTTTGTAAAATCTCTAACATGTCTAGTAGCAGGATCATGACGATCGTCCTTAATCATGCGACGAAAGAGCGATAGGTTTCCTGTAGAAATATCTTTAGTTTTAGTTGTAATGGCATTAAGTAAACCAGCAGCATTTTGACCAGAAGCGGTTGGTGATTTTGTCGCTTCAACATCGTAACCGCGTCTACGCATCTCATAGGCAAAAGTCGCGCGCCTACAATTCATACCTGCGCCCTTTTTATTCCCATAATCCGGATTAATACCCTTAGATACAATGGTATGAAGTGCATCTGGAGTCAAATCGCGCTCTTTAAAAGCATCGTTTGTCTTAAACGCAAACTCTTTACGAGTGACAAACGCTTTACCACGATTCATAACCTGACGTGCTTGCCCACTATTAATTGTTACAGCAAGGACACCTCCAGCAACAAGAAGACCAACAACCGCGCCACCGACGATCACTTGCTTTTGTCTTCTGCTCAGTTTACCTTGCCGTTTAGATTCCGCGTCTTTCAAAGCCTGAGCTTTCGTTTGCTCAAGCTGAGAAATACGCGCGTTTCTATTGTACACCAGCCGTTGCCCAAAGTTCTGTTTGGGCTTAGCTTTCATAACATCGATTTTTGTTTGCGTCGAAGAAGCTTTCTTCACAAACTTCTGAGCCTTGGCTTCTCGCTTAGCTTTTCTCTCGGGTGATACTTCTCGTTTCTTTCTAATTCCCCATTTCATACCTTTGATTCCAGCATGAACGAGTTCTGCCGGAGTTCCAGGCTTTTCTAGGGAAACTTTCATTTGAAAGCCTCTCTGTTTTAAAGCATAGGCGCTTTCATAAATAATGCACTAATCTCTCGAGATTTCCCATCTTGGAAAAGAGAATAATCCGATACATCTCCAGTAGTCATGTCCACAGACCAAAACGGATCAAAGTTTCCTTCTAGAGGATCATCTTTTCGTGGAGCTAAAATGAGATATAGACCCTTAAAAACAATGATTCTCTCAGGTGTAGCCGTCGGCGCATACTTCTTTAATGCAGCTAGAGCTTCTTGTTCACTTAACATTATTTAACCCACCTTTGCAAGAAGTTCTTATCTAGATCAATATTATCGAGTCGAGTAAATCCACCAGCGGCCATCAATTCCATATCTTTACCAAATGATTCTTCATTTGGATAATGTTTACCGGTTTGATTATCGAAAATATGAGCACGACCATTAACAACTTCATATGACATTGAGTGACCACCACCAAATGGCCACATGACGGTCACTTCGCCTCTTGATCTCTCCGGTTCCTGATTTAATCTCCCAAATACACTCTTAGGAGTAATTCCTTCTCCTTCGTTGTCCTCCTTAAAATCTCTTAGACTACCGTGACGTTTTGTAAAAGCCTTAACGTGTCTAGTAGCAGGATCTGTACGATCGTCCTTCATAATACGACGCAGAAGCGGTATGTTTCCTGTAGGAATATCTTTAGTTTTAGTTGTAATAGCATTGAGCAAACCGGCGGCATTCTGACCAGACGCGGTTGGTGATTTTGTCGCTTCGACATCATAACCACGTCTTCGCATTTCATAGGCAAAAGTTGCGCGCCTACAGTTCATGCCCGCGCCCTTTTTATTCCCATAATCCGGATTGATACCCTTAGACACAACGGTATGAAGTGCGTCCGGCGTTAGGTCGCGCGTTTTAAAATCATCATTTTTCTTAAACGCAAACTCTTTACGAGTGACAAATGCTTTACCACGATTCATAACCTGGCGCGCTTGACCACTATTAATTGTTACAGCAAGAACGCCTCCAGCAACAAGAAGACCAACAACCGCGCCGCCAACGATCACTTGTTTTTGTCTTCTGCTTAACTTACCTTGTCGTTTAGCTTCGGCGTCTTTAAGAGCTCGAGCTTTAGTCTTCTCGAGTTCTTGAATTCGTTCGTTTCTATCGTACAACAGCCGCTGCCCAAAATTTTGTTTCCCTTTAGCTTTATGTTTATCAATTCCCTTTTGGGCTTCGGCCGCTTTCTTTACAAACTTCTGAGCCTTAGCTTCTCGTTTAGCTTTTCTCTCGGGTGATACTTCTCTTTTCTTCCGAATACCCCACTTCATACCTTTGATGCCGGCATGAACAAGTTCTTCGGGGGTTCCTGGTTTCTCTATGGAAACTTTCATTCAAAGGTGTCCTTATTGGCTTTATATGCGACGTACGCATCCATCAAAGCCGAAACATTATCGATCTTCTCATCTTGTCGGCGCTTCAGAAGCTTGCGATTACCATTCGTATCTTCTAATGTAATCGCATTACCCATAGCCCACGACATTAGAAGTTCATCAAAGATAAGTAATCTTTCACCAGCAAGAATCTTCAATTCACCAAGCGGCACCGATTCTGTTTTAGCACCCTGGATAACCTTTTCAATACCATAAGGTCCGTTCTCAGCTTCCCATCTAGTGACAAATTCTTTAGCGTTATACGGGTCAAATCCTAGACAGCGGACATCATACTCGCACTTGGTTATGAACAGATCGAGATCATCATAGACCTCCATCATGTCCAATACACTACCTTCCATGACGTGTAGACTACCTTCTTTGATGAACTCCTCGTACTTCGCGCGCATAGCGCCCGGGAGTTTCATCAACGTGAGAGAAGTGATGTAGCTTCTAGTCTTGACGCCAAAGCGTTCACGGCTAAGCGGAAAGAGAAAAGTGAACGCGCAGAAATCGTCGCCCTGGGACAAGTCCGCTCCTAGAGCACACGGCAACTGCCAAAATTCTCGATGACGATGAGGAATGGTCTCTTCGTACGTGAAGAAATATGTATAGCCCTCCATCGGAATCCCGAAACGCTTAGCCAGGATGTCATTTCTAGATGCAGGAGCTTTCTCAGCTCGCTCTACGTCGAGATGATAGGTTTCGTACGATACCGTTGCTCCAAGATTAGGATTAGCCTTGATCCACATAGCTGGGTCATTAACTTCCTCAATTTCGTCCAGTTTGTAGTGCCAGATAGAGACGTGTGGGGCAAAGTACTCACCTTTAAGAATGTCAGCTAGTTCCATTTTGATGGTATCACCAGAACCTGCTCTGACCGTTCCCTCCGAACTAATAGCTACAATTAAATAATCCTCAAGTTTGGACGCGCCTTGTTCAACAGCGCCAACTACGTCTTCTCTAAGATCACCAGACAGCCACTCGTCGATCGTCGAGACTTTAGGACGTAATCCTTGCAACTTGTTGATGGCCATCGGACGAACTTCTATCAATGAGCCGGTAAGGAAGTTCTCAACACCCTTCTTCGTTGCGGCTAACTTAACTCTGTTAGCTCGAGAACCCGTAGTGTTCTGAAGAGAGCCCTCAGTCAAGAACTTAAAGAGGGGCCCGCGTGCGCGCGTGATGGAAGTCCGAATCGGGGACATCACCTCATCCGCTTGTTTCATAGTCGGAGCTGTGGTGATCTGATGGGTAGTCGACGTATCAACATTCAGAAAGTAACTTTGAATGAGTGATGCATACATCGATTTGGCCGCGCCTCGAGCGACGATCAAGTATTGCTTGAGGATCAGCCTCTTCTTGATAGTCTTCTTGACGTACCGGCCACCATGGTTGTCCTTAGCTGGCACATAGACACTTCGCTCGACGAAGTAATACCATCCGAAGATTTGCTCAGCCCAAACTTTGAATGAATCCAGAAGATGAAGATCTGCTCCATCAGTAAGGGTCGTTTCGTTTTCGCAATAGCGGATGAAACCCTCTACTGCCTGCTCATCGTAGTAGATATTGGGATTAGCGATAAGCGAATCGATCCGATTCATCTCCATCGAGATTTCACGATTCACCGGAATTCGACCGTCTAGTACCGCATCCCGAAATTGTGCATAATAGATCGGAGTAGCGGTATTAGACAGACTCACGCTAACTCCTCTTGTCTTCCTCGGGCTCGACAAGCTTGGAGACATCACCCTGGTAGTCGGTGGGCTCCTCAGGAGGCTCGTCAATAGCCTCGTCGTTAGGCCTCAGAAGATCTGGGTTAGGCGGCATGGTGTCTCCTCGTCGAAGGACATTACTTTACTCGGCTAAGTGGTAGTCTCGCCAGAAGTCACTCCAGCAAGCTTACGCGGTCGGCGAAGTTCGATCAGACCGTCACCAGTAGCCGGAATATCCTTCGAACGCGGACGCATCTTGCGTCCATAGTCTCGCTCAACTTTGAGCAGAGCGAGATTTCGAGCATCCTTACTACGCCAAGGTCCCCACTTCCAGCGCTCGCCAGAATAGACATCAATCGCGTAAGGCGCTGGTTTATTAACCCGAATACGACGCACCATATCAAGTTGATCTGGCGGAATATGAGTCTTGATCCACTTCTCGCGGGCCGCTCTTGTACTCCAACCACCGTAACGCTCGGGATCAAGTCGCGGATCCTCAAACCAATAGATTAAAATAGTCTCGCGATTACTATCCGGATAAATATCGCGCAATCCGGGTGGCTCAACGATACGATACTCACCAGGATCGCGAACAGTTTCACGAAGCCCCTGATTGACGTTACCGCCAACACATTCCAGCAAACCGGAGGGACGTCGACGAATAAGAATCTCGACGTGGAAGGGATCGCGGAGGACAATACTGCCCGGATGAAGGTTACCTTTCGGTCGGCATCCGCCAAGAGCATCAGCACGTTGAGCGATGACCCAGGTCGCCGGATGACAGAGACCGTGATCGTTCACACCAGCCAGACTGTAAATATAGTCAGCACCACAACCGCACCAGGGTTCACCTCGTAGACCCCAACGCGATTGTGAATCATCAATCCACTCACCATTATCGCTGTTAGAGCCCCAAGGATGCTCAATAATATTAAGTGCTTCCTGCTCTAGAGCAGTCACTGCTACTTGTTGGCCGTTAGTCATGCCAGCGCTGCGATCACGACGAGAATAATAACGATGAGCCCTACAACAGCACAGATTGTCCAGAAAATATTCACTATAACCTCCTCTAAGCGAGTAAAGCAATAAGAAGGGTGATCCCACCGATGAGGAGCACTCCGAGACCAACCGCCGCAGCGATAACATTAAAGGAATTGTCTTTCGCTTCTTTACCGGCAACCTTGATGGTTTCAAGACGTCCTAATCTGTCCTTCATATCAGCAATGACAGAAGTTACACCCTCGACGGTAGTAGTGATACTCTCAGTACGCAGCACCCGCTCCTTCAAATCACCAATAATCGTAGTGACACCACCGATAGTAGTCTGAAAAGTTGCGCCAAGCTGCTCAAGTTGCTTAGCTGTGGCATTCTCAGACTTAGAAATTGCTAACTCAGAGGCAGTGGTCTGCTCTTTCACAGCTTCTTTCTGTGCAGTCAGGGCTGCATCGACTGCAGCCTTCGTGTCAGCTTTCTGCTCAAGGCGCTGTTGCTCAACCAATTCAAAACGTTTATTGATTGAACTAAACTTCTCACCTTCAATTTCCTTTATACTATCAAATTTAGCTTCGACCAGCTCGCGCAGAAGATGAATTTCGCGACGCAACGCCTCTGTGGTAAGAGTTGTCGGATCGGTCTTCAAATATGGCTCCTGAGACACACTACCAGGACCTGAACCTAGCGCAGGACCTCCTCGACGCTCTTGACGTTCATCCTCAGCCATAGATCACCTCGTGTTCAGGCACTCCGGACAAATGACCGGAAGTAAACCGAGTGGTCCCGGTTCTAGTAACTTACCCTGACCCCAACACGTCGGACATGTAACCGGCAACGGGCGACGACGAGCCGCCTGACATGCCTGACGCCACTGGGGCCAACCGGTATAATAGGGCGGGCGCGGGCGCACGCGCGTACTCATGGCTTCCTACCCTGACGATAAATAATCCGCATAGCCCCGCGCCAAAGGCGCCAAACCGAAGGCTCTTGAATCCGCATCTCCACGACCCACCTCCATGATATGTTTCTCGGAGTACGGTCGGGGTCTGGGACCGCCTGTTACTTGTTACGCTGCACTTTTCTTACGAAGCTCTTCGAGCTCAGCTTGTGTAGCCTCAAACGCAATTGTCATACGCTCAAGTTCTTTACTATTAAAAACATCCGCTTCCACAATCTTTGCGCGGCCCCTACGAATTGCCGCATCCCCAACGATGAGAACACTAGCCACAATTGTAGTCAAAGCTAGCAAACCCGCCGACTGAACATCACTAATCGGAACTGAGAAAGAAACAAGAACTGCAATAACTGCTTGCACAAGCGCCACAATCTGCGCTGGAGTAATATCAGGCCTCTTCATTAGTTAAACCCCACAGTCTTCTTCTCTTCAGGCTTAAGTTTAGTTTTATTCATAAATCTCTTAACTTGCTGTGAAACAGCTTCATCTGCAACCGTAGTTACAGCTGTCTTAACTTCTTGTCCTAAAAGTTTGGTAATAAATTTCTTTGCGGCCGGTCGCTTCTGATCATTCAATCGCTTGACACCAGCTTCTAGATTCAAACGAGTAGAATATGCCTGAAGATCTTGATTACTAAGTGCGTCAATACCAGACTTCTTAAGTACCTGATGAATACCCTTAGTCCTGATAGCATCCGGATGAGCTGGAAGTTTGGCACCACCCGAAGTTTTTAGCTTCTTCCCTTTTTGTCTAACCGTAACTGCGCCTCGATCTTTCCTAACACCCCACTTCATACCTTTAATACCGGCATGTAGAAGAATATGCTCAGTTAAGAGTTCACCTTGAACCATCGAAGTGTTAAGAAGCTCAAAGTCTGTAACCAAACCCTTATCGTCTTGCACGTAACGAACCATGAAATCAATAGAATCATCAGCATGACTAGCCTTTGATTCAATTAAACGAAGACTAAATACTGTAGGGTCGTTTTTCCATGGATCGGCATTTCGATTGGGCGTCAATTCAGCTTTAAGCCCAAGATTCCCCGACGCAAGAAGATACTCATCATTAGCAAGAAAATCATTCATCTTCTTAAGATAAGTCTGATTGATCTCGGAGTGATACTTCTTGGTAGTAGGATGCTTTGAATTTTCGAAGACATCGTCGTAATAAGCCTTTTTATACTCGGGCTTATTGTTAATACGAGTAACTTCTTTACGAACTTCCCGACGAGTAGACCTGTGCAGATCCTTCTTTAGACTTTCTCGAAATTTCGGATCCGACATGTCCTTTCGCAGCTTTGTATCGATCTCTCTATTCCACTTTTTGACTCTGGCGGTTTTCTTATCCGCCGCTCTACCGGCCTTCTCTTGTTTCTTAGCTGTTCTGTATACCTTGGCCCCTTCGTAGTTTTTATTGTAAGCCTCCCGTACACCTTTATTCAAAAATGCAAAACCACCAGTGCTAACAATAGCAACCTGTTGCTTTCTAGAAAAATTATTCTTAGGACGCGGAACATTACTCTTCCTAACGCCCCACTTCATACCTTTAACACCGGCATGCAGAATTTGAGCAGTTGCCGTCCACCCCGTAATCATAGTACTACTCATACCTACCTCCGCCAGGTCCTCCCATTCATGTTTCTTCAATGAGTATTCAAAACCTTCATAGTCGTTGAACCAGAGAGCAATTCGATCAAAGTCAACATAAGAAAGCTTGTAATCCTGATCATCCTTCTTTGCTGGTGTCTCAGGAAAACCAAGAGTCAGATGAGGAAGCCACTCAGGATACTGCTCAACCGCCTGATACGCTGCACGAATATTGTCATCTTGAAGGAGATACGATCGAAATTCAGCTATGGCCGGGTATCCACCCCATTTGGTCTTATCGAAGAAAAGAACATCTGCGCCCTCATCGCCAAGAACACCTCGACGATCAACTTCCATACCAAAACGATTAAGAGATTGCTTTGCTGCATGCTCTACAAAGCTAGCAATCTTGGTAAAATTCTGAACTGGCATTTCACCAAGAAACAGAATGGTCATGTGTGGAACTTTCTCGCTAGAGATCTTCCACACACGATCATCCGCTGATGGTAGTGCCACAACAACGAGATTAGCCATTAATACCGCCTCGTTTAGAACGTCATCCGGATTCGAACGACCAGATCAATATCTGCGGTTTTACCGATACCCGAAGCTCCACCAACGCGCTTGCGCGAGAAGAGCTTTGTCCCGTCTTCACCCGCTGGATTCTGACCGTTGAGTGTACCCGAGGAAAGACCAACCTCAAATATGGTAATACCATTAGCTTCCGAAGTTGACCAGCTTGCCTCCCACTGAACCCATGGATCTGCGGTACCATCTCCGCCGATAGTCGGAGTCACCCATCCACCAGAAGATGTAGTCTTCCAGAATGAATCCGCGGCACCAGTACCAAGAACAGTGTCGGTAGCTGCTTCTGCAGCATTACTGCTACCAAAGCCGATTGAATCAACTACAGCAGCGGCTGAAGCATAGATGCGATCTCGCATCCTCTGAAGCCCAACATTAACTACTGGCATGATTCACCGAATTAGGACATGACTGAATAATCGGAGAAGTCTCTTCTGTAATTTCGCCATCGTCTCCAAGTGTCTCAACGATACGACTAATATCCCAGACTGTTCCACACTCCTTGCAACGTGCAGAGACCGTAGTGACAGTTTCTTTTGGTTGAGCAACATGTTCGTCGATCATTTCACCTCTTTCTACGTAAGAATTTTCTGAGCGGCATACTGAAAAGCAATGAAATGAACGCCAAGAGTATTATTCGCACCCAGACCCGTTCCCGAACCAATCGTTCCACTCAGACGAATACGTAGCTGATTGAGCTTGGTCCAATCATCCCCCACGAGCGACAACAGATCGATGTTCATCGTCGTCAAAGCCGTCTGCGTCGTAATAGTTGTAAATGTAGTCCAACTACCGCCATCGTTTAGTGAATAATCAACAACCAATGACTGTGATGGACCAAGATTGGTTCCGCCTTGCACAATCCTATAACGAATCTGTGCTATTGCTTGTGTAATATCATCAAGCCAAGCTAAAGTGAAATCAGCAAACGAAACCACCAAGTTGTAAACTACATTGACAGCGGTTACACCACCAACACCTGATGCAGTAGCCACAACTGTAGCTTCATCCGCGTCAGTATCTAAAACATTGGTAGGATTGGTGACAGCAGTTTGCGAAACTACAGCATTGGAGGCTCGCAATCCACTGACAGACAATCTTCCGTTATTATCTAGAGGCGGCGGTAAACTTTCAGTATTTACAACTACTAAAGCGGTTGTTGCTTCAACAGGAACCGGCATTACTTCTGCAGGACCAACCGAAACTTGGAGTGGAGTGATCTCTACTGGTTGAGGTAGAAATTCTGAGACATTAGCTAAGAATGAAGGAAAATCTACAGGAATTGGCATACTTTCAGATATGAAAGCACGAAACGCCGCTGAATCCAAAGGTTGCGGTAAAATCTCAGACAAACCCGCTTGAAAAAGGAATGCTTCACTTGGAGGAATTAGAAGCTCATTGGCTATGAGAGCTGCAGCAACAATAGAACTTTCTATAGGAGGAGGAAATGCTTCCTCTTGTAGGATCCGAGCTAAAAGCAGCGACGATTCTACTGGAACAGGAAATGGTTCGAGACCTTCACGAATCAATCGGTCTCGATCGACCTCGCCACCACCACCACCCGCGCCTGGTACAAGAATTTGAACTCGGCGAAGGGTCATACGACAACTCCATCCTCAACCCACAGCTCTGGAGGATCTACACTAGTCTTGATCCAAGCCCATGGTCCAGCTTCTATTGGCTGAGCTTCTTGTATGAAAATAGGAACACCTAACGTAGGTCCTGGAGGACCTGTCTCACCCTGAGGGCCCTCAACTCCTGTTGGACCTGGAGGACCTGGAGGACCTTCAGCACCTGTTGCGCCTGGAGGACCTTCAGCACCTGTTGCGCCTGGAGGACCTTCAGCACCTGTTGCGCCTGGAGGGCCCTCAGCTCCCGTTGCACCTGGAAGACCTTCAGCTCCTGTTGTACCCGGAATACCTTGAGGACCCTGCACACCCGGAGAACCGCTCTCTCCAGCTTCACCCGGAATTCCTTGAGGACCCTCAGGACCTTGAGGACCAATTGCTCCATCTGTTCCAGCTTCACCTGGAATCCCCTGTGGACCTTGGGGACCTATCGCACCATCTTCACCTGGAATACCCTGCAGACCCTGAGGACCTATCGCACCATCTTCACCTGGAATACCCTGCAGACCCTGAGGACCTATTGCACCATCTTCACCTGGAATACCCTGCAGACCCTGAGGACCTATTGCACCATCTTCACCTGGAGGACCTTGCGGACCTACTCCTTCGGCACCTGCACCGGGCACAAAATATTCAAGGTCTACCCAATTACTATAACCATTACCAATTTTAAATTTACCAGTATCTAATTCAAATCCTAGTTCACCAACAGCAAGTACTGGGTTTACTGATAACCACTTCAAACGTGTAGAACGACGAAACATAAAGGTATACACACCACCCCCTAAGCTCCGCCTCCATCAACAGGAACAGGCTCACCATAGAGAGAATCATCATAAAGATCTGGTGGATCAGGATCAGGATCAACCCATTCCGTTTCCTCCCGATATGTATTAATCCGCCACTCAAGCTCTCGAACCTGCTCGTCAAATGCCGTAATAAGATAAGACGTGGTCGGAGGATCAAACAACTGACGAACTTTAAGCCACACATACGTCTTGACCATGTTATACCGGCTGTCAGTACCTAGAAAATCTTCCCACACCGCTTCAGCATCCTCGATCATGAAGCCTTGAACGGGCCCAACACCTAGTTGGGCGAGAATAGAAAAAGCGGTATTGATGTGCGTAATAATATCAGGATCGAATGCCGTATAGTCCTCATCCAAGCCTAGAATCTTCTTTGTACTCGTAAGAATGCTTGTTTCCATTGACTCACCCCCTTTCTCTTTACTTGAATCAGAATATTAACTTTGCTCCGGCGGCTCAACGTTGGGCGCAGGCGTAGGCGCGGAAGTAGTCTCCTCAGTCCGGGTCTCCTCGGTCCGAGTTTCCTCGACCGTAGTCTCGCGCGCGGGCGTAGGCGGAGTCTCAACCGTAGTCTCTTCAACCGTCTTTGTCTCTTCAACCTTAGACTCTTCAATTCGGGGCTCAGGCTCATCGTTTGGAAAAGTAACACCCATTATCGTTCCTCCTGTCGTTGGAATATCACCAAAGTTTCGTGTCTCCAGGTTTTCTCTCTATAGGCGCTCGTGGAAGGAGATTCTTGCCACCGTAATGGATCGCGTTGTGTGTGTTCAACGAAGTGGTTATGAGATACTCGGGATCGATGATCAAATCTCCACCACCATCAATCTCATCAAAAGATAGTGGATTCATATGATGAACCAATAGACCAATATGAATCTCATAACCCAGAACACCCAGATCGCACCCGTAATCTCGTCCAATCACAAAATTACGCGCACGCTTCCACTCTTGCGACCTGTAGAACAACTGGTTGATCCATCTATCAAACCCAAAAGTACTCTTCCCAACAGACCCTTTTAGGTTCAGATAGTCAAATCTCTCTTCGAATGTCTCTAATCTCTTAAGTTCAGAATATCGCCTAATCTTCATCGTACTCAACATCTGGACGCGGCAGATCGCCACGATAAGACTGCATCGCACTAAGAGCTTCTGCGTAAAGCTCTTCAATTCTCTTCTGAGATTCAATCTGCTCGATCTTGACTCGAGTAAGTTCGTTCTCATGCTCAAGTCGTTGTTGTTCGAGACGTTCCCTTGTGGAACCCAGCTTCAAAAAATGAGTGATCACCTGAGACGACGCCGAACCTTGACGAATCTGCTGCTCAGCAAGATCATGAGCCAGCGAAACCATCTCATCCTCACGACCCTCAGGAGTAGTCGGAGGTTTACGGCGAGTTACAGGAAGTTCTGATCGCCTCCGCCTCGCGGGCACGCGACTACCCCCTTTCAGCTTTGAAATATACTAGAATGGATTAACTAGCCGGAATCAGCCCAGCATCTCGAAGGACATCGAGAATCTCGTTGATCTTATTGCGCGCGGCAAGAGCTTCGGCCTCGACATAGGTCGCGCTAGGCGCAGCGAGGTCGGCAATTGCAGCATGGTCAGAAGTTCTGGCCAGTTGTGCATCAGTTGCCTGTGCGTGTGCCCCCTCATGTGGGACGTGTTGGTCCTCAATTGCCATGATTCTAGTTCCTTTCCATTGACTTTACCTATACTTTTTAACCCCAGAAAATAAAAGACTTTCTGCCAAATGTCCCCCCGGGGATTTTTTTACTGGCCGGGCGATGCACAGGGGGGGATACTTTTGCGACCCCTCCCCCCCTCTTTAGAAATCCCCAAGACCTTTAAAAAAATTTCACCTCTCACTATAAAATTTTCTTGAAACTTTTCTATGCATTCCTGAAACATTCTCTTCAACAATTTCATCAATCGCTTGTTGAATAGCCAAAGCTTGATCAGTCTCAGAAAGTTCATGCGAAGAGATTGTAATTCTATCCAAGAGGCCAGGCGTGTCGTATCCTGCTCTAGTATCCCAAACATACCATTCATCGAATTCCTCAAAAGGATTGAATGGATTGTCAAACGTTGTTAACATGTATTCAGTATCATCATGTCTGAGATCCTGGCTCATGATGATTTAGTTTCTTTATAGGTACTAGGGGGGGATGGCAGGTATAATGTTAAAGATAATGTTCGCGCATCAATACAAGGAAGATACTCATGGATGATCTCTTGTACTGAACACTTATCTAAGTTAGCACATACATTAGACAATGAATTACTAATCATGTCTACCTCATTCAAGGCTTGTCTTGAGTGTGGTCAAGGACACGCCCAATGCTTGTGCTACCTCAGCTTGTGTGGCCCCAGATGCGAGCATCGCCTGAGCACGTCTTGTCTTAGTAGAAGTCATCAGCTTATTAGTTCTTGGTGTAGCTAGCTGGCGTACTCTTTTCAGATCGCTGTTATCCAAGATCTCTTTAAGCTTACTGTTACTGATTGCTCCTGCCTGGATGGCAGCCCACTCTTGGTCTTCAATGTCAACACGGTATCTATGAGAACCAGTTCTATAACGAGCTTCAGCTAATGCTTGATTCTTTATCTTCTTAAGATCAGATGGATCAAGATCAGGCCTAGTCTGCCGTTTCTGGTAGACTATGGCATCAGCAAGAGCCTGGGCTTGTCTTTCAAGGGGAGCATTCTTTTTAGCATTATTAAGCTTAGCATTCAGTGATGCTACTTCATTTGAGTAGGTAGTCTTTGCCGACTTGTTGATCTTGACTGGTGGTGTACGAAGAACTTCTTTCCTAGCCTCGTTAGCTAGGGCCTTTAGTTTATTGGAGTGGTTAGCATACTCTGTCTCCATAGGATGGCCTGAAGATAGGGTATGTGCATCATCCGTGTCCGCTAACTGGGTGGTCTTAGTTATCTTAGGTATTACCTTACCACGCTTGTCTACATACGAAGCGCCAGTAGGTACATACACCAACTTACCAGTAACGGGATCAACAGCACCACCTTCAGACGCACGCCTGAGTCTCCTTTCAGGTACTCTCTTCTCTGAGGTAGCCTTAGTGATTAAGGTCGATGCTCCACCCTTAGGAGTACTCGGAGTAACCTGATACTCCTGCTTCAACTGCTTAATACCATTCGCTAGTTCTGAGCCTTTGTAGTCCAGGTTATGTTTCTCGGCATCGATGACCACCATAGAGTGACGAACAGCACGAGCCATCTTATCTGAACTAGCACCCCGAAGACTCATATCCCCAATGAGATTGGTAACCTTCCCCATCTCGTTTTGCTTTTGCGAATTAGTCATACGTGGCATACCGTCATATTCTGGGAAGGCACGCCTCGGATCGAAGTTCTTTAATCCTTCAAGAGGAGGATCGCTTTTGATAGCCTTGTTATTATTGGGGATTACAATAACAAAATCACCATCGAAGTCCGCACCAGACAGATGTTCCGCAACTTTGTGATGAATACCAACCGCATCTTTGCTACTTGTACCAATATTTTTTCTTGCTTCTCGATTACGGTTATTTACCGTCAACTGCGGAATTTCAAATCTACCAGCATGTGGAAATCTAACCAACGCTACGCGTTGTCCATCATCATAGTTGGGTGCGTAAATCTCAGTTGGCTTCAACGATGTAATCGGAAGAATAATATGGATTGCTTGCTTACGAATGCCTGCTGCTTGAAGATGCACAGCCGCCGAATCAGTCTCGTCCGCAAATGATTCTAGTAGCTTCTTACGAACGGCCGAATTCGTAAGACTTTTAAGCTCATCAAATTCGTTGATACGACGTTCATAAGTCATATTCAATTGCGTCTTAGCCAAAGACGGAGTCTGCTTAGACAAGACCTGAGACGAAAGATTTCGAGACCAAGTGTCCCAATCACCCTCTTCATTGATGATGTTTAACGCACCACGCTGCCGCTTAATATCAGCACCGAAAGGATTGAGAGGATCAACATCACCTAAAACATCTTTCTCAAACGGTTTGAACGCATCTTTCTTACTGCCCGTGTCAGATTTATTTGTATTTACTAAGAGATCAACACCGTCAGGAAGATCATCTTTGTACAGAGCCATACCCTTGAGATAGTGTGTACCATCTACCGCAATACGAACCTGCGCATAGTGCGACTTACCCAATGATAGATCTTTAGCTCCTGGGCGAATATAAATGACGCCGTCCGCAGTGGTACCCCCATCTTCAGCATAACGAACGGCAACACGCTTAGAATTAATATTGATCGGGGGGTACGGTCTATCATATGTTCGACCGCCATCATCAGTACGTTCGTTGATCAATCGGATTTTATCGCGATTAGCGTAAACTTCAGAATATGGAACATCTGGTTTACTCAGAACAATACGACTTGTATACTGACCTCGGCCCATGATCTGCGGCACTTTGACATAATGTACTTTGTAACCTTCTTCTTGCAGAAGAGCTACGGCCGCTTTTAACTTCTCTTTGCTGATACCGATTAGTGCTCCGGTATCCAGACCGATAGGTAATCCTGTTTCTACGCCGCGACCGACGTCGATATACTTCTTTTCTTCTATCTCACGCTTCAGCATATCCGCGGTAGCGGTAAGTACATCAGTTTTATCTTTAGCACCAGGAGCAAGAAGAGCGCGCACCGAAGACTCATTGAGACCCATACGCTCGCCAATTTTAATATTCGAAAGACCCTTTTCCCTCAAACGCTGAGCTTGGTTTTGTTTCTCTTGCTTCTGCTGATTAAGAGCAATAGTTCTAGCAGCACGAAGCTGAGTAGTAGTAAAAGGATGTTCTTTTGTATGAAAACCTTTTGCTATCTCAGCATCAGATAAACCCTGTTTTCTGAGTGCCTGAATCATGTCAAGAAAACTACGATTACGTATACTTTCAGTCTCACCCGAACCCCAAGGATATCGACCAGATTTACGAAGGATACCATAATGTGCAAAATAATCTTCTGGCTCGGTAGCTACGGTCATGGCTCCTCCTCTCGTTTTAGATGGTCAATGATAGTATCGAACTCTCGAATCTTATCCATGATAAATATAATGTCCTCGGGATCTGCATCCCAAACCGAGATTTCATTATCTTGATAGACACGTAGTTCTATATCAATCTCAAACGGATCCTGTTCGTACTCTAGACAGAACAATGCGGCGTATACTTCTAGCTGATGTACCGAGCCAGGATATACACCCGTCTTCAAATCAAAAATTTGGAGCAGCCGGTCTCTAAATGAAATAGCATCAGCAGTACCGAAACAATTCTCTGAATAGTAAAGTGGTTGTTCCGGTGTCATCTGATACTTAATAGCATCGTTGATGTATGTGCCTAGAATACCATCCAAATCCGAAAGTCTCCCAGCTTGGATCTCACCTAACGCATAACTATGTTGTTGTGATCCAGCAGCAGAAGCTTGGGAGGTGAACCAACGCTCAACCAATCGATCCGGTGTATAGTTGATCCAATGGTAATTACTAGGACTAAGGAATGCGTGCTCGCCTCGTAGATTCGAATGCTTCTTGAAGCGCACCTAAAACCTCCGCTTCATTCTCAGGATAGATGAACGCCGCAAACGACATGTCATTAAGCCGGCGAACATAATAATCCTGATTAGGCTGAATATCAGAATCAGCCGAAGCTTTAACTTCCAACGACGCCCATTCCTCACCATACAAAATAGTAAGATCCAAAACCCCTTGCCGGAGGCTAGAATCGTTTTTCAAAATAAAACAACCAGGGAACATTTGTTTGAGTTTCTTGATGAGTTTGGCTTGATACTTGTTTTCAGTCATATTCTCCTTCTTACGAGAAAATAACTGTAAAAAAAAAGAAGGCCGTTCTCCTTCCATTATACGCGATGTACGCGACACTATCTAATATCTAATCCTCTAATATTCTGAATTCTTGGAATGTTGGCCATACGTATGTGTGATTGAGGATTGAGAGGACGAGGTCTTCCTCGAGTAACCCGTATCGCCTTACACACTCCGTAGAGTTGTCACAGACATCCCCAGTTTTGATTTCCTCAATCTCACTGAAGATCGGATAAGGATATGGTTCACGAAACTGTCGGTTGTACTTGACAGCGAACCATCGAGGGCGCCATACCAAGTTGTCTACGTGATTATTGTAACGATCACCATCTAGATTAATGGGAGTATCAAATGCCTCGGATGGCTGCTTGATGAAGGCGCGTGCTACGAGCAACGGAACAGACCTGTGGTATTGCTCTCCGTCTCGCATCATACCCACACTCACCACACCAAATTGATTACTGTTCAGAGACATGATTCTATCAGTCTTTTCAGACTTAACCCGTCCATGATTACTGACCGTGTAATTAAAGCCGGGAATAGGCTTCCATTGTTCCGTTGTTTCCATTACCAATTTCTCCAAGAACCCACAATTACTCCCATCCCAAACACTAGGATATATGTCACAACAACTAACGCAATTTCTAGCATAAATCACTCCGGTTTCACTTTACCCGTTTTTGTGGCCAAAAATTTTTTGAAAAAACTCTTGGAAAGAGTGACTCAGTATCTAATTATGCTCTATTTTACTTATACTTATTAGGGTCGCGCGTACAATAGTTTTTTAGGAACAAAAATGGGCAAAAAGATATTAATGCGGACAACCCTTGAAAACCGCTTGTTCATGGGGTTTTTGCACTTTTAAAACTTTGGTCAAATCTGGTCAAATCTGCCCAAATCCGTTTACCACCCCAATTCTGCCTCATTAAAGGCCTTAATATTGAAGTTTTTCTTGTTCTTCAAAGAACGCCAAATTACACGGTCTACGACGCTGTTTGAACGTAGTGTGTAGTAAAACAAATTCAAAAATGGGCTATTCATGCGATCAATTCGACCATGAGCCTGCTCCCATTGCTTGTAAGAATATGTCAACGAATAGAAGGTTATGGCGTCCGTTTCGACGCAATTCCAGCCCTCTGCACCCGCCATATACTGCACGACGTACAGCCACTTAGCAGTCTCGGGAATCTCCTCATGCTTGTGCCCGTTCC